>ORJL010241429.1_pt1 | contig 13916 bp, 10 predicted proteins | sample 1779941 | NCBI WGS metagenome assembly ORJL01 (sample SAMEA104232317, study PRJEB22302) | groundwater metagenome | biome: forest; feature: aquifer; material: groundwater | place: USA | collected 2011-08-07 | depth 5.8 m
TATTCTTTCTGAGGATTTATGCCGTGAATATGGGCTTAACGGAAGAGAAAGGGTTAAGCAGGAGTATTCAAGAGGGCTTATGTGCCAAAGATTTCTAGCTTTATATGCTGCAATAAATAATAAACAATTTTCGCCGTTGGCGGAGTAAGCTCGGGCTTATAAGTTATGTTTTCATATATGCTTAATCCCGGCTTATATACGATGTAAAACTTTTGTTGAAAGTTTTACATATTCGCGGGATAAACTCGGCCCAATAACTTATGTCGCGCGTTGCGCTCCATAAGTTATGGCCTCGTTTAAAAAACTTGCTAACCCGTTGATTTTATGATATGTTAGAAGAAATAGCTTAAGGTGTTTTAGCTCCGACTGCGTCGGAGTTTTACACAGAAAGTGTAACACCGGAGCAATTCCAATCAGCGCCGGGTGTTAGCTAAACAAAAGCTTAAGGTGCTCAATTGCCGCAATACGAATTAAATCTTCGAGACTATTTAAGAATCTTTCATAAACGTAAGGTTACTATTATTGTAACCTTTATTCTTGCCACAGGTTTAAGTATATTTTATCTTTCTGACCAACCAGTAGTTTATCAATCATCTTCCACTGTAAAAATAGAAGAACGTAAAACCATTGCCGGTTTGCTTACCGAAGAAATTGTTTTTAATCCTGCTGATGTTATGGAATCAGAAACCAAGATAATTAAAGGTTATGCCGTAATGAAGATGGTGGCGTTTAGAGTCGGTAGAATTAACGAGAAAACGCCCGCGGAACAAGTTAATGGTATTGTTGCCGGGTTGCAATCCGGCATAGAGACCGAGAGGATCGGCGGTACAAATATGATCCGTATTGCCGCTACAGCCGCCACATCTAAGGAAGCAATGGATCTGGCGAATATTACTGCTCAGGTTTATATCGAGGAAAGCCTTTTGGATAAAGCTAAAGAAGCCAGGCATGCCCGGCAGTTTATCGAAGAACAGCTGATTTCTTCCGATAAGCGTTTAAGAGAGGCAGAAGATACGCTTGGTAAACTTGGCAATAATGTAAAAAATATAAGGTTAGCTGAACCAATCCAAAATAGGCTTATGGAATTAGAGTTTAATCTCGCCGAATTATTGCAGAAATACACCGAAAAGCATCCCCGGGTTATACAGCTTAGGGAACAGATCAAGGATTTAGAAAATCAATTAAAAGATTTTTCCGGCCAGGATCTTGAATATGCCAGGCTTAACCGGGAAGTAGAGGTTAATCAAAAGCTTTATAGTATGCTTAAGGAGAAATTGGAAGAGGCCAGGATTTCTGAAGCTCAGAAAGTAAGCGATGTCTCTATGGTTGATCCTGCGGCACCCGGGGAGCCTGTTTCCGGGAATAAAAACATGGGGATGCTTGCCGGCGGAGTCCTGGGGTTAATTCTGGGTATAGCTTTAGCTTTTGTCTTGGAAACCTTGGATACTTCTATAGGTACGATTGAGGATGTAGAAAATGTAGTTAAGCTATCCGTTTTAGGCGTTGTTCCTCCTATTGAATCAGAGTTTGGGTCTAAACGTACCATATTCTCTCGGATTAGAGAAAGGATTATGCCTACTCCTAAGACCGAAGAGGAAGAGAAATTTTCCCGCTTGGTTTCTCATTATAAACCGCAGTCTTCAATCGCCGAAGCTTATCGTAACATTCATACGAACTTAAAAATAGATTCTTTCCGTAAGGCAATTCTGGTTACTAGCTCCGGACCGCAAGAAGGTAAGAGTAGTGTTGTTTGTAATTTAGGCATAGTAATGGCGCAGGCAGGTTTAAGGGTAGTTTTGGTTTCTGCGGATTTACGCCGTCCTGTGTTGGTAAAGACATTCGGTATTGGTAAAGAACCGGGTTTGACTGAGTTTATTACCGGAGCTGCTACTCTTGATGAATCTTTAAAAAGTATTACCGATATTATGCTTGGTGAAATTAAGTTTGAAGAGATCCTCAAGACCCCTGGCATAGAGAATATCTGGATTATGCCTTCTGGTAGGTTTACTGCTAATCCGGTTGAGTTATTGGAATCGAAAAAGATTCCGATGTTAGTCGAAGAGCTTAAAAATAGGTTCGATGTTGTTATTTTTGACGCGCCGCCGGTATTACCGGTTACGGATTCAAGTATCCTGGCTCCGCTTGTAGATGCAACGGTTATTGTTTACGAGATTGGAAGGACAAGCCGGGAAGCGCTTATCCGTACTAAAATTCAGATAGAATCTACAGGGGCAAAGATTTCCGGGGTTATATTAAATCACACTAAACTTGAAACTGAAGCCGTAACATCTTATCCTTATTCTAAGTATAAATATTATAGTGTCGAGAAAGAGGGTAGAGTCCGTGGCGTAAAGGGTATCGGTAAAAAAGGAAGTTCCTTATAAAAGAAAAAAACATAATGTAAATTATTTAGTTCATTCACAAGGGGCGTTTTGCCCCTTTATTTTTGCGCAGTAGCGCACACCGGAGCAATTCCGATTAGCGCCGGGTGTTACACAGTAGTGTACTTAAAAATTATGGATAATAAAGGACAAAATCTAACTACTTTTATAATTTTTATCCTGGTTATAGCTATTATCTTAACCTTTATGTTTTTCGGCATATCGGTTGAGTTTTCGTTTATGCTCGTTTTGTTTTTTATTGTGTTTGCTATCGCTTTTATTAATGTTGAGTTTGCTTTAATTATTTTAATCTTTTCAATGCTTTTTTCTCCGGAAATTCAAATCGGGCATGTGTATGGCAGGGCGATAGTGGTCAGATCAGACGATATTTTCTTGTTTCTTATATTCTTTGGATGGTTGGCCAGGACTGCTATCGATAAAGAACTGGGTTTATTGCGTATCACTCCTTTAAACCGCCCGATAGCCGTATACGTAGTTTTTTGTTTAGCCACTACTATTCTAGGTTTTATGAAAGGATATCTTGCTTTAGGGGTAAGTATCTTTTATCTGTTAAAATATTTTGAATATTTTATTTTATTTTTTATGGTTACTAACAACCTGAAAAGCATGAAGCAGGTGAAGAGTTTTGTTTTTTCGCTTTTGTTGGTTGGGTTTTTAGTGGGGATATATGCGTTTTCCCAGCATTTTCACGGTGTAGAAAGGGTTACTGCGCCTTTTGAGGGTAAATCCGGAGAAGCCAATACCTTGGGAGGGTACTTAGTTTTAATAATTTGTATTGTCATAGGCCTAATTTTAAATTTCGGTTCACTTAGACAAAAGATGTTTTTCGCGGCGATATTAATATTTGCTTTTCCGGCACTCGTGTTTACATTATCGCGCGGTTCATGGCTTGCGTTTATCCCGGCGTTAATCGCGCTTATTTTATTTACTAGAAAAGGCAAGCTCGTACTTTTTATTTTTTCATTTGCTGCGGTTTTACTTTCTTCTATTATATTACCGCGTTCTTTTTATGCGCGTGTTAATCAGACTTTTAGCTATGGCAAAGAATATGAGATTGCAGGAAGGCGCGTAAGGTTGGAAGATTCTGCGGCAACCCGCATTGAGATCTTTAAGCTTGCAATGCAAAAATGGAAAAAAGAACCTTTGCTGGGTTATGGCATAGGAAGTTCTTTGCCCATATTGGATAACCAATACGCGCGTATAATTATCGAAAGCGGGTTCTTGGGTTTACTTTCGTTTATTTGGATTATTTTTGTTTTATTTATGATCGCTTTTCGGCATCTCTCAATATTGAGGGAAGACGGATTCTCCAGCGGACTGATAACCGGGTTTATTGCCTGCCTTTTTGGGCTTGTCGTTCATGGCATAGGCGCCGAAACTTTTATCATTATCAGGATCATGGAGCCATTTTGGTTTTTAGCTGCGATTGTAGTAGCATTACCAAGGATACAAGAGGAAGAAAGGCTGAGCCCGGCATGAGTACTGTAAAAAGGGTTACCAAGAATTCCTTAATGAAAACAATATCAACGGTAATCACAAAGTTGTTGTCGCTGGTATTCGTTATTACTATTGCCCGGCATTTGGGTAATGAGTTGTTCGGAAAATATTCCTTTGTTTTTGCTTTGTTGTCGTTTTTCGCTGTTTTTACCGAATTTGGCATGGATGCTTTAGTTATAAGAGAGGTGGCAAAAGATAAAGGCAAGAGCAATGCATTTTTAATTAACTCAATGTTGTTTAAGGGTATTTTATCTTTGATATCTTGGGCTATGCTGATAGTCCTTATATTTGTTTTACGCAAAGAGCCAAAGGTGAGCATGGGGATTATGATAGCCGGACTTTGTTTATTGCCGGATTCCTGGACAAGCTCGATGAAGGCGGTTTTTTCCGCCCACGAAAGAATGGAATTAAATACGTTTATAGAGGTACTATTGCGTTCTATTGTGGTTGGGTTAGGGTTATCGGTTGTATTTTTGCATTATAGTTTAATGGCTCTTTTTTGCGGTTCATTTATTGCAAGTGTAGTGACGTTTTTATTCGCCTTGGTAATTTATAAGCGGAATATCGGGAGAATAGAGATAGCTCCTAACCGGGAATTATTCGGATATTTTATCCGGACAAGTTATGTTTTTGCTTTAACCGGAGTTTTTGTATCTCTTTATTGCCGTTCAGCCCCGGTAATGTTATCTATCTTCAAGGGTTATTCTGCGGTAGGCTGGTATAGTGCTGCTTCTAATCTAACCGATTCTTTGCTTTTTATCCCCGCGGCGATTGCCGCAGCGGTATATCCGGTGCTTTCAAGGTGCCATACTGTTTCACCCGAGAAGTTTCATAAGGTGTATGAGAAAACTTTTAAGGTTTTATTGTTGCTGGCATTGCCTTTGGCGGTCGCGGTTAATATCTTGGCTGAACGGGTGATTATTTTTATATACAAGTCCGGATTTAGTAATTCTATAGTTGTTTTGCGTATATTGATTTGGCAAACTGCTATTGTTTTTTTAAATGCGCTGATGTCGGCGGCCCTGTATTCCGCGAATAAACAAAAAATTGTCGCCTTTATTACCGGGTTGCTTGTGGTTGTTAACATTATCCTTAATTATTTCTTTATATCGAAGTATAGTTATGTAGGCGCAAGTGCGGTCGCGGTAATTACCGAGATTATTGCTTTTATCCTTTGTTTTCATTTTGTTTCCCGCTACATTTACCGGGTTAAGCCTTTGTTGGTATTTTTTAAGTCGTTGTTGGCTACGTTTGTCATGGCAGGGTTTATTTATTCATTCCGGTCGTATAATCTGTTATTGGTAGTACCTATGGCGATAGTGGTTTATGCGCTTAGTATTTTTGCATTAAAGGTTTTTAGTGAAGAGGACCGAAGGTTCATTAAAGAACTTATGCCTTTGGTTAATAGATGAAAAGTGTTTTAGGTTGGGAGAATTTATGCCATATCGTATGAGGTATTATTCGGCTTATGCCCTGGAAAAGCTTCTTTTTGCTAAACATTATTTAAGCAATGTTTTTTACTCTCCTTTATCTGGTTTATCGCAATATAAATCTATGAAGAAGCTAAACCTGGCATGTTCTGACCGCATAATCCCCGGATGGCTTAACGTCGATGCGCGCGATATCCCCGGAATAGACCATGTTGTGGATGTGCGTAATTTATCAAAATTCAGCGATAATTCATTTGATATTGTCAGGGCCTCTCATGTATTAGAGCATTTTTATATAAATGAACTCGAACATGTTTTACGCGAGTGGACGCGGGTTTTGCGCCCTGGGGGATGGTTAATATTATGTGTCCCTGATTTTGATGCCAACCTGCTGCGTTATAAAGTAAACCCGCACGTAATTAATCCTTGTCTGGCTAAAGAATTCGGCCCTGCAGTTTTGTCTCAAATTTACGGATTCGGATATGAAAGCGATGAAAACCATTTATATAAGCATCGTATGGTTTATAACCGGATGAGCTTGATTTCGGTAATGCGGCAGTATGGTAAATTAAAAAATATCCGGACGCTTAACTATTTGCGCGAAGAGCCATATGCGGCGGGGATTACTGATGATTCGACGAATGTTTATAGCTTGAATTTGGCAGGGCAGAAATAGGTATTATGATTAAGAATATTTTTAGGGTTTTAAGTTGGTCTGTTAGGTATAAAAACTGGCTGGAAATTTTAGGTTGTTATCTTAAGGCCGAGGAGCCCAGTAATTTCATGCTTAGAAACGGGGTGGCTATCGAATCGCCGGAAAAAACTAAAAATATGTTTTTAGTTGAAGAAATATTCTTTGATAAAGTATATACCCCCGGTGAAATTAAAATTGAAGATAATGATGTAGTTGTGGATATTGGTTCTAATATAGGGGTATTTACGGTATTCGCTGCCAAATTGACGAGAAATTCCGTTTATGCGTTTGAGCCGTTCCCACAAAATGTGGAATTATTAAAACGCAATATCGATAAAAATAATTTACAAAATGTTGTCATTAATCCTGTTGCCGTAAGCGATAGGATGGGAGGGGGGAAGTTATTTTTAAGCGATATCAACGCAGGGCATCTTTTGTTTGACCATAATATAAGCGGAAAGCTGGATAAATATATAGAAGTCCCTACGGTCGATCTTAAGCAAATTTTCGATGGTAATAAGCTTGAGGTAATAGATTTTATGAAAATGGATTGCGAGGGGATGGAGGGGTTAATTTTTAAGAATACCCCTGTTCAATACTTAAAGAGAATTCGTAAAATAGCATTGGAATTCCACGATAATGTATCTGCGCTTGGTCATGTTCAGATACAAAATCTTTTAGAAGATGCCGGATTTATTGTAAATTTAAAGTGGGATGGTTATTCGCCGTTTGGATATATATATGCGAAACGCCTTAACAGCGGTAATGATAGCGGTTTGTGGGATAAAGTCTGGTTAAAGTCTGGCACTGATACAGTAGAATATAAGAAAAATATAAAAAATGAACTAAATACGGTTACTTGGAAAAAAATAGAAAAAGAAGTAATAAAAAGATATGGAGGATTTAGGGGTTTGAAGGTAATTGAGCTTGGCTCAGGCAGAGGAAGCATTTCTTTGATTATGGGATTAAAAGGCGCAGATGTAACCCTTATGGATTATAGCGATGTTGCTTTAAAGCGGGCGCAGCATTTTTTTGACGAGTTTAACTGTAAGGTAAAATTAATTAATTCCGATGTTTTGAATTTGCCTATTGAAACTATGGGCCAGTTTGATATTTCCATGTCATTTGGTTTAGCCGAACATTTTGACGGTATTAAACGGCAGGGTATTTTTGATTCGCACTTTAAAGTCCTTAAAGATGGCGGATCGTCTTTTATCAGCGTACCGAATAAGTGGTGTTTGCCGTATCGGATTTGGAAAAAGAAAATGGAGATAACCAATAGATGGGCATATGGTTTTGAAAAACCTTTTTCCGGTAGAGAACTTAAAAGGATGGCTCTTGCATCCGGGTTTAAGCCTGGCAATATTTTAGGCTCATCTTTTTTAAGCGATTTTGACCGTTTTTTATTCTTTGATATCTTGAAGAGATTCGGCATTGACCCTCAGGTGCCTACATTTTTGGATAATAGGTTTGGATATGCGCTTGTATACGTGGGCTATAAAAACATGAATTGATCAAGGGTGGATTTTTATGAAAATCCTTTTAGTTACAAGGCGTGGCATCTTTCGCGGTGATCCCGGGGAATATTTTAAGCCTGAATATAATGGGGTTAAAACTGAACCCTGCCTGGCTGGGATGTTCGGCTGGTATTGGTATAAAGCTTTATGCGAATTGGGCCATGAGGTTGAGCCTTTTATTTTTTATAAAGGACCGTTTTTGGATTCTTTTCGGGAGTTTAATCTTTTTATCGATAGGTTAAAGGGGCGTTTTTCGGTTACGAAAAAGATATCTCAAAGAGAGACGAACAAGAGTTTGCTTTTTAAAACCCTGGTTTATAAGCCGGAACTTATTTTGATTGATGCCGGAGAATCTATTTATCCGGATACGCTTATCGAAATCAAACAAAGGACTAAAGCAAAAATCGCCATATGGCTGTTGGATGATCCAGAAGTGCAAAACTGGAATAATGTGTTAAATTGCCTTTCGGTTTATGATTTTTTGTATGTTTTTGACCCGGATTATGTTAGCCGGTTTAAAGGAATGGGGGTTAAGTCTTATATTGAATATCTTCCGTGTGCAACTGACCCCGATGTATATAAGACTTATGCGATATCTAAAGAAGAGCAGGATGAATTTAACTGCCAGCTATCTTTTGTAGGTAATATTACGGATAAGCGCGCAGCTTTGTTTAAAGAATTAAAAGAGTTTGATTTAGGTATCTGGTCATGGAACCCCTGGAGATTAAAAGGTGATGTTTTTTTGCGTAACTCTTACCGCGGGGTAGCTTGGGGCCAAAAGGCCAGTAAAATATTTAATGCTTCAAAGATAGTATTAAATAGCCATCATCCGCAGACGCTTAGTGGTGTGAATATGAAAACTTTTGAAATCGCCTCAAGCGGTGGTTTTCAATTGGTTGACCGGACAAAAGATTTGGATAATTTATTTAAAAACGGAAGCGAAATAATTTGTTATAAAAATAACGCTGAATTAAAAGAATTGATAGGGTATTATTTGACGCATGATATGCAGAGGCAAGAGATATCTAAAAGAGCGCAACAAAGAGCATGCGCCGAGCATACTTATAAACATAGGCTAAAAAGGTTGATTTCGCAAGTTGAAGGTCTAAGGTAAAATATGGATAAATTCTGTTGCCTAAAATGCGGGTTGCCTTTAAAAGAATCCGGCGGATATTTGGCCTGCGATAGTTGCGGGCAAATGTATCCGGTTAAAGAGGGTGTGCCATTTTTTACTTCCGGTGATTATTATTTTCCCGATATTTCCGAAAGCGATATGGATTCTTTGCTTGAGATCTCCAGGACCCAGGGTTGGAAGGCCGGGTTTCATGATTTTTTAAGAGTTATCGACGAAAGCGCTTATAAAATAGCTGCGGATGAAAGTAGGTTGGATTGGCGTTTTTTATTTGATATATCCAAAGAAAGCGCGGTTTTGGATTTAGGAAGCGGCTTTGGCGGGATATCCCTTGCTCTTTCTCAGCGCGCCGGAAAAGTTGTAGCCATGGATTGCTCTCTAAAGCGGCTTAAGCTATTGGATATAAGAGTAAAACAGGAAGGCATCGATAATATTGTCCCTGTTTGCGGGGGTGATAGTATGCGGCTTCCTTTCCCGGATAAGAGTTTCGATTTAGTAGTTTTAAACGGGGTCCTTGAGTGGTTGGCAATATTTAATCCTAATGACAATCCAAGAGATGTGCAATTGGCGAAATTAAAAGATATACATAGGATATTGAAAGATAATGGTAGTATCTATATCGGCATAGAGAATAGAATAGGATACGTTTATTTTTTGGGAGGGAAAGACCATAATAATATAAGGTTTACTAATTTGATGCCCAGATGGATGGCGAATATGTATTCAAAAATACGCTTGGGCCAGCCTTATTTAACTTATACATATTCTATCTCGGGATATAAGAGGTTATTGAGAGAATCGGGTTATTCTTGTGTTGATATTTATGCTACGATTCCTAGCTATCGGGATGTATTTTTTATGGCCAACGTCGAAGATACAAAAACAATGGATTATTTCTTCCGGTATCTTTTGCGCACTGCTTCTTTGAAACGAAAGATCATCGCGATATGCTCAAGGGCGCTTTTGAAATTAGGAGTATTTAAGTTTTTTATACCGGAGTACGGAATTATTGCTAAAAAAAATGACCGAACGGCTGAGTAAATTCTTATTGGATAATTGGAATACGATATCACCGCATTTGCCTCGTCCGGAAAAATTGCGCTTTCTTCTTACAAAGGGTAGTTTAGGTGGTTATGGCGGCAGGGTCACATTTTTAGTTTTTAGCGATAATAACCGTAACCCGCAAATTGTGGTAAAGGTTGCGCGCGATCCCAAAGACAGCCATTTGCTTAAAGCCGAGTATGATTCTTTAAAATATGCCGGGCAGGTTTTGCCTGTTTCTTCTAAATCAAGTTTCCAGCAGATGTTCTTTTTAGGCGCGTTGGCCAGTTATGATATCCTTGTTGAAGAGTGCATTTTGGGTAAATCCGCGGATGCGCTCATTACGGATTGTTTTCTGAATAGAAGGACAAAAGCAGTTGCTATTCTTGATAAAGTATGCCGGTGGCATATCGAATTTCAGAAAGAGATCGCGGTTAAAAGAAATGTTTTTTGTGGCGTACATAATCAGCAGGAATATGTTATTGGCCCGCTAGAGAGTTTTATTAAACTATACGGTTTATCAAGCAACGAAAAAGATTTTATCGGGGTTTTAAAAAATGCCATCCTGAATATGGGTAAAGAAAAAATCCCTTTTGTTTTCGAGCACGGTGATTTTTCGCCGATTAATATCATTTTTTCATCCAATAAATTCGCGGTAATTGATTGGGGATCATCTAAACCTCAAGGCCTGCCTTTTCATGATCTCTTCTTTTTACTTGTTTGGCTTAGCGGTCCTCATGCAATTGAGAATCTACGGTCTGCTTTTTTATCTGGAGGAAAGATCTCCCGCATAAGTTTTAGTCTGATCTCGGAATATTGCCGCGAATTAAATATCAATGCGAATTTTGTGAAAGCATTCTTTGTATTATTCTTGGCGAACCTTGCGAATAAAGAATATAGTATTTTATCCAGGCAGGCAGAGCGCGGGTATATTGTCCCGCTTGAGCCTTTTGGCCGCGGCATAAAATATGCGGACGGCACATTGTTTAAAAACGGAATATACATAAATCTTTTTAGATATTTTTTTGAGCACGAAAAAGAGTTCATATTTTAAATGGATAAGAAAATACGGATATTGTATATAAGCGAATTAGTGGAAATGGGCGGCGGCGAGAAATGGCTGTTTTCCATTATCGAGAGGTTAGACAAAAAGCGTTTTTTGCCTATTCTTTTATGCCCTAAGCGCGGGCCTTTGGTCTTCGAGCTGGAGAAAAGAGGGGTTAAGGTTGTAATTAAACCGTTTGGTTTGGCGGTTAAGTTCTTTGGTTTTATCCCGGTTATTTCACCTCTTGGCATAATACGGTTTTTTCGGGTTATTGTTTCGGAAAAAATCGATTTGATCCATGCGAATTGTTTCTCGGCTTTTGTTTTTTCTGCTTTGCCGGCGAAGATACTTGGGGTGCCTTTGGTTTGGAACGTTCATGGATGGACTTCAGGAGGAGGTATTCAGGGCGCATTGATAAACTTTTTCGCAGCAAGGGTTATTACCGTATCAAGCGCGGTTAAAAAATTTATCGCTCAATCCGGAATGATCTCGGAGAATAAAATCGATATCATATCTCTTGGTGTTGACCTTGAACGTTTTAAAGGCCTTGAAGAAAGAGAAGAAATGCGTAAAAAGCTGGGTATACCTAAAGGCACGCCTTTAATCGCTATTGTAGGCAGGCTCCAGGCAATAAAAGGGCATTATTATTTTCTTAAAGCAGCAGAGCTATTGAAAAAAGAATTTCCGGACGCAAAATTCTTGATCGTAGGGGCAAGGTTATTCGGGCATAAAAAAGACGAAGGATATCCTGAGCAGGTGGAGCGCTGGATAAAAGAGACCAGTTTTGAAAGCGATATTATATCGACCGGTTTTCGCGGAGATACTCTTGATATCATCGCTTCTGTTGATGTATTGGTTATGTCGTCAATACGCGAATCTTTTGGTTTAGTCTTGGCGGAAGCAATGGCAGCCGGCACGGCTGTTGTCTCAACATCTTGCGCCGGCCCCGAAGATATTGTCGAGGATAAAGTCTCCGGCCTTCTGGTTCCGGTAAAAGACTATAAGGCATTAGCCGATGCGGTTATATTTTTACTTAATAATCCGGACAAAAAAGAAGCCATGATTGAGGCTGCCAAAAACAGGGTCAGGCAATATTTCAGCCTTGATAAGCAGACAGAGAAATTCGAAACAGTTTATAGTAGCTTAATCAAAATATGAAAATCTTATTTTTAACCCCATATCTGCCTTATTATCCGCCTGTTACAACCAATAGGTCCAGGCCTTTTAATTGGTTAAAATATTTGAGCCGTGCCGGGCATAAGATACACCTGGTATCTTTTATAGAATCTGTTGAGGAGCGCCAATGTTTAAGCCTTATCGATAAATATTGTTTTAAAATAACTACTATTTTGCGTAAGCCTAGAAGCGGTATTGTTAGTAGGTTCGTGAATTTATTTAAAGGTATGCCTTATTTTATGGGTGAACAGTTTTATTCTCAAGAAATGCGCCAGGCGGTGAGTCTTGCTTTAAAGGAAGAAAGTTTTGATATGTTGCATGTTGGTACGCTGGCCATGGCGCAATATGCCGGTAGTATAAAAGGCATACCGAAAATCCTTGATGGTGTTGATTGTAATACCCGTAATTATATTCAGCAATGGAGGCATCCTACAGGTTTACGAAATAGCATATTATCATTTATTGATTGGAAAAAGATGGCAGAATATGAGCCGAAGGCATGCTCTGGATTTAACAGGTGTATTTTTGTTAATCCGTTGGATAAAGAATATCTGCTTAAGCTTAATCCGAGGTTGAATATAGAAGTTCTTCCTTTTGGGGTTGATTTGGAGTATTTTTCTTTCCGTCTTGCTAAGGAAGAAAGACATAGCCTGATTTTTACCGGCAATATGAATTATATGCCTAATCTCGATGCGGTGCAGTTTTTTTCTTGCCGGATTTTACCGATTATCCAGGCAAAATACCCGCAAATTAAATTTTATGTGCTGGGCAAAGCGGTACCGTCAAGCCTTAAGAAGAAACTTTGTTATAATAAAAATATTATTTTTACCGGGCATGTGGATGATATCAGAGATTTAATGGTTTCTGCTTCGGTTTTTGTCTGTCCGTTGAGGATCGGCACTGGAATAAAAATTAAAGTTTTAGAGGCAATGGCAATGGCAAAACCGATAGTTTCTACTTCAATAGGGGCTGAAGGTATAAATGTTGTTCCCGGGAAAGAATTGTTGATTGCGGATGCTCCTGAAGACTTTGCTTCGAAGGTTATTAAGCTTTTAGATGATAAAAGCTTACGCGAAAAGCTGGGGGAAAATGCCAGGGTGGTCGTAGAAAATGATCATAATTGGGAGTTGTTGGCGCAAAAGGTAAATACGATATATGAATCATCGCTAAAAGTTTTATGAAAACAAAAATCTTATATGTGATCGAGAATGATTCTTTTGGCGGAGGAGAGAGGGCTTTTGCTCAGGTTATTTCCGGGATCAATAAAGATAAATATGAGCTTTACACCGCTTGTATCGCAGAGGGGCTTTATTATGAGAAGGTAAAGAGTTATGCTAAAGTTATCCCTTGGGAAATAAAAAATAGATTTGATTTTGCAAAAATAGCGAAACTTAGAGAAATTATCAAAGAAAATAATATTGATATCATCCATAGCCAGGGGCCGCGGGCTGATTTTTATGTTCGAATGGCTGCGAAAACCACAAGGGCTTTGATTGTTTCAACCATTGCCACTCCGGTGGAAGATTTTGATGTTAACTTATTTAAGAAGGCAGCGTATATCTTATTTGACCGTTTCGGCGAAAAATACGTAAATAGGTTTATTGTGGTTTCCGAGGCTTTAAAAAGAAGGTTAGTGGAGGTCCATAAAATAAAACCGGATAAAGTATCCGTAATTTATAATGGTATAGAAATCGAAGAATATGAAGCAAAAGAAGCGGATATTTCGGTGCGAGAGGAATTTGGCGTAAAGGAAGGGATGGTTTTGGTTGGTACTATTGGGCGTTTAGTTTATCAGAAGGGATTATCTTATTTTATCAAATCCGTAAAATGCTTTAAAGATAAGAATCCGGAAATTTCGCGAAAGATAAAATATCTTATTGTCGGCGAGGGTCTGTTGCGGAAAGAATTAGAGGGGCTAGTACAGAGATTGGGCGTTGGTGATAACATTATTTTTACCGGTTTCCGCCCCGATGTTAGAAATA
>ORJL011333289.1_pt1 | contig 13916 bp, 10 predicted proteins | sample 1779941 | NCBI WGS metagenome assembly ORJL01 (sample SAMEA104232317, study PRJEB22302) | groundwater metagenome | biome: forest; feature: aquifer; material: groundwater | place: USA | collected 2011-08-07 | depth 5.8 m
CGTAGCGCCGGGGCTTGTCCCCGGCAACGCCCCGCGTAACAGCGGCAGGACGCGTTGCTCAAAGTGGGTAGTTGCAGGGCAGTGACGTGCCGAGCTGGGGCTCGGCGTTCCCAGAGCGGACCAAGGCTTCGCCCTCTCCCGATCGATAATGAAAAGGCACTGCTTCATACCCGCATTTCCCTTCCCCTGCTAATCCCTTTCTGCTAGAATACGTCCAAACGCCGGCAAAGCGCTTGGAGGCGCGATGCCGTTCATTGCCCGGGGGCAGGGAGCCCCCACCCTCTCGTATTCACAAATGCCGATTGGGGGTAGTCAAGAAGGGGACTCCCCTTCTTGGGGGGTTGTAGGGGTTTCCCCTACCATCGCAACTCCTCCTTCTCCCCTTGGGGTAGAAGGGGACGATCCTGTATCTTGGAGTAGATCATGGCTCAGAGCAGCAGCAAGGAAGAATGGAAGAAGCAGACTCTTGACCCCTCCCTCAAGAAATCACCAGGGAGGGAGGAGCGCTTCGAGACGAGCTCCGGCTTTCTGGTGGATGACCTCTATGCGCCTGAGGATATCGCGGATCTCGATTACGGTGAGGCGCTGGGCTACCCCGGAGAGTACCCTTTTACTCGAGGTGTCCAGCCCACCATGTACCGCGGGCGTTTCTGGACCATGCGCCAGTACGCCGGGTTCGGGCAGGCCGAGGAGTCCAATCGGCGCTATCATTACCTACTGGATCATGGCCAGACCGGGCTGAGCGTCGCCTTCGATCTGCCTACCCAGTTGGGCCTGGACTCGGACGACCCCCAGGCGGAAGGGGAAGTGGGCAAGGTCGGGGTGGCGATCGACAGCCTTCAGGATATGGAGACCCTGTTCCAGGGCATCCCGTTGGATAAGGTTTCCACGTCCATGACCATCAACGCTACGGCTGCCATACTCCTGGCGATGTATGTGGCGGTGGGTAAGAAGCAGGGCGTTGAGCCGGGGCGCCTCAACGGGACGGTGCAGAACGACATTCTGAAGGAGTACATCGCTCGTGGCACCCACATCTTCCCGCCCGAGCCCTCCATGCGCCTGGTAAACGACGTGTTCAGCTATTGCGGCCAGTTCGTGCCGAATTGGAACACCATCAGCATCAGTGGCTATCATATTCGTGAGGCCGGTGCCACGGCTGCCCAGGAGATCGCTTTCACCATCGCCAACGGCATTGCCTATGTCCAGGCGGCCATCGGTAGCGGCCTGGACGTCGACGCCTTCGGGGGGCGCCTATCCTTCTTCTTCGCCAGCTACAATAACCTGCTGGAGGAGGTGGCCAAGTTCCGGGCAGCCCGCCGCCTCTGGGCAGGGATCATGCGCGACCGCTTCGGAGCCAAGGACCCTCGTTCCTGGATGTTGCGCTTTCACACTCAGACGGCCGGCTCCACGCTCACCGCACAGCAGCCCGCCAATAACATCGTCCGCACAGCCATGCAAGCCCTGGCGGCCGTCTTGGGAGGCACGCAGTCGCTTCACACGAACTCCCAGGACGAGGCGTTCTCGCTCCCTTCAGAGGAATCGGTGCAGATTGCCTTGAGGACGCAACAGGTGCTGGCCTATGAGAGTGGAGTGGCCGATACGGTGGATCCCCTGGGCGGTTCGTATTTCATCGAGTCGCTGACCACTCAATTAGAGGAGGCTGCGATAGACTACCTCGACAAGATCGACGCCATGGGTGGTGCTCTGTCCGCTCTGTCCAAAGGCTACCAGCAACGGGAGATCCAGGACAGCGCCTATCGTTATCAGCAGGGGATAGAGTCAGGGAAGCGGGTCATTGTAGGCGTAAACAAGTTTGTGGGACCAAAGATGAAGGTCTCGGGCTTGCTGAGGGTGGACCCGGCATTGCAGGAGAGGCAGACCGAGCGTCTCGCCGGCCTGCGACGGGACCGGGACAACGGCCGGGTTGGGGAGCTGCTCAAGGATCTGGAGCGGGCAGCCAGGGGCGCCGACAACATGGTCCCCTGCATTCTCGAGTGCGTAGAGGCGTACACCACCATTGGCGAGATTTGCGGCGTCCTGCGTCGTGTCTGGGGAGAGCAGGGCGAGTTTGTGGCGTTCTGACCCAGTACTCAACAGTAAAGAACAGGAGGAAAGATGATAAAGAAGATCGACCACGTAGGTATGGCTGTCAAGAACCTGGATCAGACCCTGGCGTTCTACCGGGATGTGCTGGGGATTGAGGCCCAGTCGGTAATGGACTATGCGCCCGATAAGATTCGCACGGCCTTTCTCGCGGTGGGAGACGCCGCCTTCGAGATCATGGAGCCGACCAGCCCTGAGAGCCCTGTGGCCAAGTTCTTGGAGAAGAAGGGTGAGGGCATGCACCACCTCTCCCTGGAGGTGGACGATCTGAACGCCGAGCTGAAGAAGCTGGAAGCCAAGGGCGTGGCCCTGATCGACAAGGTGCCGAGGCAGGGCGCCCACGACACCGTCGCCTTTGTCCATCCCAAGTCAACCGGCGGAATCCTGGTCGAGTTGACCGAGAAGCACCACTAGCGCTTAAGGAGCAAGTACAGTTCAGCATCATCTTGCTGCTGGCCAGTACCGACCTGGCTTCAGGGAATCGTAGTTCTGAACCGGAGCAGGGTCGCCCTTGTCACCAGGGCCGTTGATGCATGCAACCGGTTGGCATCGGTGAGGACAAGCAGGGTCGTTCACAAACTGGGTGCAGAGTGCTCAGTTCCCTGCGCTCCACATGCTAACTGGGGGAGTCAAGTCGGGGGCGAGTGCGTGCACTCCAATTGCTGATTGGGGGTAGTCAAAAGGGGGTGCAACCGAATACACCCCCTATGCCGATCGGGGCAGCGGAGAGCGTCCCACTTTCTGCCTCGGGGTAGGCAAGAAGGGGGATCCCCTTCTTGGGGGGTTACAGGGGGTTTACCCTTGTTCTCTCTCCTTCTCTCTTCTCCCTGAAAGGGAGAAGGGGGTTAGCCCCGCATCCTTGACATAACGTAAGCACATTCTAATAAGCGGAAGAGGAGGGCAAATGTCTGGCACAAAGAAGACCAACCGGACCCGTGCCTTTGCCGATATGAGAGACTGGATGGACTGGCTGGAGGAACAGGGCCAGCTCCGTCGGGTGAAGGCTGAAGTAGACTGGGATCTGGAGATAGGCGGCATCGCCAGGACCGTTCAGGCCATGGAAGGCCCGGCCCTGCTCTTCGAGAACATCAAGGACTACGGGAAGACCAGGGGTAGGCGCTTCTTTGTCGGCGGATTGGCCAACTACCCCCGCATTGCGGCTATGCTGGGCCTGCCGCTCGACGCCTCTGTAGCGGATATGATCCAGGAGTGCAGGCGAGCGTTCCGCGAGCAAGTGCATCCCATGTTGGTCTCCACGGGTCCTGTCAAGGAGAATATCGTCAGAGGAGACGACGTCGACCTCTACCAGTTTCCCATCCCCAGGTGGCATCACCTGGATGGCGGCCGGTATATCGACACCTTCGCCGGGGTGGTGACCAAAGACCCCGAAACCGGCGAGGTAAACGTCGGCATGTATCGAGGGATGATCGTCGGGAAGAATAGGATCGCCAAGCTGATGGTGCCGGCCCAGCACTGGGGACGCCATTTCCTGAAGTACCAGGCCATGGGCAAACCCATGCCGGTGGCCATCGTGTACGGATGGGACGATGCCATGCCCTTCTGCGCCTGTAGCCCCATTGCTCACCAGCATTGCTCCGAGTGGGACATCATTGGAGCTATCAGGGGGGAGCCTGTCCAGCTCGTCAAGTGTGAGACGGTCGATCTGGAGGTGCCGGCCAGCGCCGAGGTCGTGGTGGAAGGTACCATGTCCGCTGACCCGTCGACCTTCGAGATGGAAGGGCCTTACGGCGAGTACACCGGCTGGTGTGAGGGAAAGGCTTCGCTCAAGCCCGTGGTCAACGTGCAGTGTATCATGCACCGCAACGATCCCGTCTTCCGAGGCAGCGCCGAGGGCGCTCGCGCCGGCATGCCTAACGAGGATACCCATATCTTCCCCATCAGCCTCTCCGCCGTGGCCTGGAATGTCTTGGAGGAAGCAGGCGTGCGCGGCATAACAGACGTCTGGTGCACGCCCATCACCATGGGCACGACCACCATCGTTCAGATACACAAGCAGCACAGGGGCCACGCCCAGCAGGTTGCCGGGGCGCTCTGGTCGTCCTCTTCCTCCAACTGGTTCTACAAGACCGTCATTGTGGTCGAGGAGGACATCGACATCCGCTCGTGGGAGGATATCGATTGGGCGCTCGCCTACCGGGTGAACGCCGGGGAGCCAGGAGATCTCACTGTCTTCGGCCCCACCGGAGGCTCGGTCCTGGACCCCAGCACCCGCCTCGAAGAGAGGAACCCGATACTCTACGGCACCGGTAAGTGGCACCGAGTGTTGGTGGATGCTACCCGGAACTGGGACTTCCCTCGCCGGGAGGAATACGGCGGCCAGGTATACCCGCCGGTGAACAAACTGGGGGTGAAGATAGAGAAGCTGGTGTCTAGCCGGTGGAAGGAATACGGCCTCGGGATCCCCTATCTCACCGACGACCAGCGTGAGAAGTTGACCATGGAGCGCCTTATGAAAGTGCTTCCCGCTGTAGGCCTGGAGTAGCGGGATCAGGCCAGGCGGGAGCGCTCGCGTGCCTCAGGCATCGTCAGAGCCGATGTGATGCGTGCGCAGTCGAGCTGTTCGATATGCTGGTAGACGCAATCAGGCTGTTCCAGTCTTGGGCTGGGGGCCGGATTCTGTTGAACCGGCCAGGTTTGTACCCGAAGACAGCAATTACGCAGAACCCGGAGTGACCTTGCTGCTCCGGCTGGAGCAGCAAGGTCACTCGTTACTATTGGCTAGAACGGCGCGGCGACTGGCGAAGCACTTGACCGATACGGCGAGCGTCCAGACCTGGGGGTCTACAAAGGGCCGCTGTACCCTTGTTGGCGTCGTTCAGGTGTCTGGCTATCCCGCAACGCTCCTTCTCGGCCGTCCCAGCCATCTCGAATCAACGCGCAGGCATCGGCCCCAATGGGCAAATACCCCAGCTTCGGGCACTCCCCGCAGTATTTCGGCGTTCATTGCGCGTGGGCCGGAACCCCGGCAGCCGGTCGACCGCGCCCGTCACTGCACAGTCCGCAGTTGAAGATGCATCGTGGAATTCACACGGTGCAGACAGGATTATTCAAATGACCATCCTGGAAATGCCCTGGCTCGGCAATGGGCGCAACCGTTACGGAATTGCGAAGTGGCAAGATCAGCCGAACCTCCGACTATTTGGTTTTGTGTCGTTCCTCCTGCCACTGGGTTCGATGCCTGAGGTTTCCTCAGAATAGCGGTTCTCTTGCGCCATTGATGGCGTCTGGCGAACTCCATGTAGTGACGGAACCGAGCAGGAAAGGAGTATCATTAAGGTTGAGAAACAAGAAGGAGGTTAACGGTCACTGCTATTTGGCGAAGTATTCTCAATCACGTCCCAGCAATTGGAATGAGTTCACATTGGAGGATTACAGTGCCGAAGTATCTTTCGCATGGATCGTACACGGTGGAAGGTGTCAGAGGGGTTATCAAGGAGGGGGGTTCCGCGCGCAAAGCGCACTTCCATGAGATCGTCGCGGATCTTGGGGGCAAAGTAGAAGCGTTCTACTTTGCCTTGGGAGGAAGCGACGTCTACAGTATCGTAGACCTGCCGGACAATGTCAGCAGTGCGACTGTCTCGCTTGCACTGAATGCTGGCGGTGGCTTTCACGCCAGCACCGTTGTTCTTATCACTCCTGAGGAGATGGATCAGGCCGTCCAGAAGACTGCGTCGGCGCGCTATCGTCCGCCGGGAGAGTCACGTTAGAGCGCTCGCCAGAGCCTCGGCGTCGCAGTCTGGATGGTCTCGCCTGTTCCGCCCCCAGGGTAGCCGGAAGGTTGGCCCACCAGGGGAAATAAGCCTCTCCGGTTCACGTCTTCTTGCCTCGGTACTCCACACCCCGCTAGCTGAGGACGTAGGGAGGAGTGATGTCGGATGATTCCGGCAATCCACAGAGGGGTTACGCCGACAGATCGGGCAACCCCAACCGCACAACCATCGAACCACTACCGAACCACCATAGAACAACCATCGAAGCCCTACCTCACCCTCAGGAACCACCAGGCGCCACGCCACCCCCTTCCACCTTCAGCCGCACGTTGTTGGCGAATGTCTCAGCGTCGCTATCGAGGCGGCTGGCTATGATCTGTTCCAACAGCTTCTCCAGCGGTCCCAGGGCTCTCGCGTTGGACCGGTAGGTCACCTCGGTCTGGTCCGGCGAGACCGGGCGCAAATCAAGGCTGCCCTCCATATGCATCTCCGGGGCTTCGACCACGAAGGCGGCGTGGGACGGCGGCGAGCTTTCAGTGGTCCGGGCTTTGGCGATGAACGTCTTGCTAACGGGGCCGATCTTGATCTTTATGGTCCATTCGGATTCCAGGTCGTTGAGGACCTGCACCTTCTCGCAGCCTGGCAGGCATGAGCCGACCTTTTTCATGTCGCATAGGAACGCCCAGACCTCGTCCATGGGCCTTCCCACGTTGAATACCTTCTCCGCCTTAGCCATGGTGACACGCCTCGCTTGCTGGTTGGGATGCGTTGTGACCAGGATTCCTACCAGGCATCGTTATCCCTCTCCTCTACTCAGTCCCAGCTCTTCCAGGACCACCTGGGCCGTGTTGTGCCCGGGGATACAGGTGATCCCTCCTCCAGGGTGGGTGCCGGCGCCGGTTAGATAAAGGTTATGGATGGGCGTGCGATACCTGGAGATCTCCGGCAAAGGGCGGAAGCCGAACATCTGGTTCAATGTCGAGTCAATGTGGTAGGCCTGGCCCTTGATGTTGCCGGTGCGGTTCTCCTCGTCCACGGGTGTGCAGATCCTCCTGCCGATTACGGCTTTCTTGACGTTGGGAGCGTATTCGGCCAGGGCGTCGATCATGCTGTCGGCGACCTCATCCCGGATGTCCTCCCACTTCTTGCCGTCAGCCAGTTCAAAGGGGGCGAACTGGAACAGGTAGAGTGTGTGCATACCTGGAGGCGCCAGGCTCGGATCTACCGTTGAGGCACAGACCGACCACACCGCCGGATGGCGGGGAGGCACGCCCTGGGTGGCGTCGGCGAAAGCTGTCTCCAGATACCGGACCGATGGGCAGATGATATGCGAGGCGATGCCGGCGTCCGAGCCGGCGTTGTACCTGTCGAACTTGGGCAACTCGCTCAGGGCGCAGTCGACTTTCATGAAGGAGATGTTGGAGATATGGATATTGGCAGCGCGCTTACGTAGCTTCTCGTCGATGTGCTCCGGGTCTACCAGCCGGGTGAAGACTCGCTTGGCGTCGAGGCTGGATATGACCGCCTTGGTAGCCTTGAACTCCCTGCCATCCGAGAGGCGAACGCCGACCGCGACGCCTCCCTCGATCAGGACCTTGGCTACTTCGGCGTTCTTGATGATATCGCCGCCGTAGTGCTCCACCATAGCCGCCATGGCCTGGGTCAACATGCCGGAGCCGCCCTTGGGGCGGTGCACGCCTGACCGATGGCATATCTCCAGCAGGGAAGTGGTGACCGACGTGCCGATCTGCGAGGGAGGGGTGCCCAATTGTCCGGCGATCCAGGCGATGGGCGCCTTCACGTATTCGCTCTCGAACCACTCATCGAGAAGCTGTTCCGGGCTCAGGAGCAGCACCCGCATAAACTCGTCGGCCTCCTCGCCCTCCATCAGGCCGGAGAGCAGATTGAAGCTGGGTGGGGGCGAGAATCGCAACGGGTCGAGCAGGTAGGCGGCGTTGCGCCAGTATTCGACGAAGCGAGGATACGCCTCCGCGTCCTTGGGTGAGAACTTGGCGATCTCCCTGCAGGTGCGCTGAACGTCCCGGTAGATGTAATAACTGGTCCCGTCCGGAAACGGGCAGAAGAACATCGGGTCGACGGGGAGATACTGAAGGCCGAACTTGGGCAGTTCCAGGTACTGGATGACCGGGACCTTCTCGCTCAAGAAGTGGTCCACCGAACAGGTGTTGGCCCAGAAGCCCGGGGCGCCAGAGATGGACTCCTCGGTCGTGGCGCCGCCGCCCACTATGTTTCGCCGTTCCAGGACCAGGACCCGGAGGCCGGCCTTGATCAGGTATCCGGCGCAGGTCAGGCCGTTGTGGCCGGCGCCAATGATGATTGCATCATATTCTGGCATGGTTCATCCTTCTCCTTTATGTCAGCTCGCACATCCGTCGCATTTGGACAAAAGCGTCTATCGCAGCCGCTGTGCGTATCTTTAGAGGTCTAGGAATTCCTCCACTTTGAGTCCCGCCTGCCTCACGATGGCTCGCACAGTCCCCTCGGGTAAGTCTCGCGGGTGATTAGGCACGGTCGTGCGGGCCCTGGTGGTGGGGTTCCACCATATCTCGTGGCTGCCCTTGGCCTGGCGATCGAAGACGAAACCAGCTCTTCTCAGCCTGCGAATGACCTCCGTAGAGGAGAGGCCGGCAAGGCCCCCCATTATGCCAGGCTAACCGGAATACGCAGGTTGGTGGTGAGGATGGACAGCGCGGCAAGCCCCGGAGGAAGAGCGTCTCCATGTTCCCGGTATGACTCGACGAGCTTGCGCGCCACATCCTGAGCTATCTCCATTGTCTCTGCAATGGTACGACCTTGGGCTACCAGGCCTGGCAAATCATCGCTGGTGGCCAGGAATCCACCTTCGGGCAATTCCTCTATATGAATCTGCAACAACGCTTCATTCACGAGTTACCCTCAAAGCATGATACTCTCGTTCGACCGGAAGTCCAGTTGTACAGCGCAGTCAAGCGCAGTGACGGGCTGAGCTGGGGCTCGGCGTTCCCGGCTTGATTGTGCCGTCTACGGTATCACCAATGTAGATTGCCTTGCCTCCGCCGCTCTCAGCCTCGCAATGAGAGACAATCATCCGCAAGAAGCCGCGAAATCTGCGGATCGGGCAGAGACTGTTAATTGGAGCAACGTCTAACACACGGAGGAGTTAGCCAGCACCGGTGTGGCGTCGAATATGCCGAACACCTCCCGCATGGCCCCCATCATCTCGCCCAGGGTGGCGTCGGCCCGGGCGGCGTCGATGAGATGGGGCATGATCATCTCGTCTTCTGTCGCCGCGGCGGCCTTGATGGCGTCCAGGCACTTCTGGGTCCGGGTGTTGTCCCTTCTCTCTCGCAGGGAGCGCAGCCTCTCCACCGCGATCTCCCGCAGCTTGGGGTTGTAGTCGAAGGAGCAAATCTCCGACTGGGCTTCCGAGACGTACTTGTTGACGCCCACCACGACTCGCCTGCCGCTGTCTACCTCCTGCTGATAGCGCAGGGCGGCCGCTGCGATCTCCGCCTGGATGTATCCTTTCTCGACGGCCGAGACGAAGCCACCCAGTTCATCCACCCTCTTGATATACTTCATAGCTTCTTGCTCGACCTGGTTGGTGAGCCACTCGACATAATACGAACCCCCGAGAGGGTCCACTACATCGGTGACGCCCGTCTCGTGCTCGATGATCTTCTGGGTCTTGACCGCCACCCGCACGGCCTCGTCGGTGGGGATGCAGTATGCCTCGTCGTAGGAGTTGGTGTGCAGGCCCTGGGCGCCTCCCAGGACTGCGGCGAGGGCCTGGATGGCGGTACGGGCAATGTTGTTCAGAGGCTCCCTGGAGGTGAGCGTATACCCGGCGGTTTGCGTGTGGCATCTCATGAGCCACGAGCGGGCGTTCTCAGCGCCAAAGCGCTCTTTCATGAGTTTCGACCAGATCCTGCGGGATGCCCTTATCTTGGCTATCTCCTCGAAGAAGTGGTTGTGAGCCGACCAGAAGAACGACAGGCGGGGGGCGAAATCATCGATCTTCATGCCCTTTTCCAGGCAGGTCTTGACTACTTCGATGGAGACGCAGAGTGTGAAGGCCAGCTCTTGGACCGCAGTGCAGCCGGCGTCCCTGATGTTATAGCCGTCGAAGTTGATGATGTTCCAGAGCGGCATCTCCTTGGTGCAGAAGCGCATTAGATCGACCGTCATGCGCAGGCTGGGCCTGGGCGGGAAGGCCTGGAAATTGGATGCCATGTGGCCGGCCAGAGAGTTGTTGGTGGCGACTCCGGTCAGCTTCGAATAGTGGATCCCCTGCTTCTCGGCGGCTACGATATACATGGCTACCATGACAGGCGATGGGGCGTAGATGATGAAGCTGGTGTTGATATTGTCCAGCGGCAGCCCGTCGAAGAGGCGTTCCATATCCTCCACGGAGTTGCAGACGACGCCGCATTTGCCCACCTCGCCTTCGGCCATGGGGTGATCGGAGTCATAGCCTTGTTCGGTGGGCAGGTCGAAGATGAGATTGACCGTGGGCTGGCCCCCGTAGGCCTCCTGACCATGCTGCATCAGAAACTTCTGTCGCTGGTTCGTCTCCTCCGGAAGACCGAACCCGCTCACCTCCCGCTTCATCCAGGTGAACTTGCGGTAGCCGGTGGCATATAGGCCACGGGTATAGGGGTACTGGGCGGGCTGGCCCAGGTCCTTCGCGTAATCCATTTCGCTAATGTCCTGCGGTGTATAGACCGGCTTCAGGTGGATGCCAGAGGTGGTTTGACGCGCGTCTTCGCCGTTTGTCGACATTATGATGTCCTCCGTTAAATCCCAGGGTATCGTGGCATTAGTATAGTGCTTCAGGGGGAACTTTTCAAAGGGGGGTAAACGGTCATTCGTTTCCCCCTTTACTGTCTTCCGCCGAAGGGGGAAGACAGTAAAGGAACTAGGGGAGACCCCTAGAACCCCCCAAGAAGGGGCCAACCCCTTCTTGACTACCCCTTGGGATCGGAGTTCTTTCTCCCTCTGGGAGAAGGCTAGGATGAGGGATCCCCTTCACCGGAGGAGCGCCTTATCCCGTCCTGGCGCCTCTCTTGGGCAGTATCCAGGCAGAGGACAAGCCCCTGCGCTACGCTACTCCCGCATAGGTAGGGAGCGCAGAGGAACCCTGTCCCGCCGCTGGGGTTTGAAAGGGGTGGCCCCTTTCCATTCCACCAATAATGTGCCCGTAGGGCGCCGTTACCCCCTGGGGTTTGGGGGAATCGCACTTTAGAGCAGGCCCTCAACCTTCATCTTGGCCACGACGTCGTCGCGCAGGACGTTCTTCTTTATCTTGCCGCTGGCGGTCGTCGGCAGGCTGTCAACTATCTCGATCCGCTCCGGCAGCTTGAACATGGCGATCTTCTTCTCCTTGAGGAAGTCGATGACTTCGTCGAAGGTAATGGTTTGTCCGGCTTTGGGAACGATAAAGGCGCAGCTCTTCTCCCCCAACCGCTTGTCAGGCATCCCGACCACCGAGGCGCTGAGTACCTTGGGATAGGCGAAGAGCAGTTCCTCCACCTCACGCGGGCTTATCTTCTCTCCGCCCCGGTTGATTATGTCCTTCTTCCGGCCGACAAAGGAGACGTTGCCGTCCTCTCGCATGGTCACAGCGTCCCCGGTGAAGAACCATCCTTCTTCGTTGAATACCTGCTTGGTGCGCTCCGGGTCCTTGTAGTATCCACCGAAGACCATAGGGCCGCGTACCGCCATCTCGCCCGGCTGTCCCGGAGGCATCACCTGGGTATGGTCTTCGCTGTAGACACGGACCTGCACGGCCGCAGACGCCGGCCTTCCGATGGTATTGCTGGGGACCTCGATGGGGTCTTCCAGTCTGGTGATCATCCCTACCACGCACTCGGACATGCCCCAGAAGGCGATGAAGTTGCAGCCGACCTTGTCGTGAAGCTGGCGTATCACTTCCCCGGGGGTGGGTCCGCCGCTGGCGGTGGCCAGCCGGAGTGAGCTCAGGTCGTATTTGCCGAAGCTGGGGTGATTCAGAATGGAGATGAGCTGAGGAGGAACGCCTAGTAGGACGTTGGCTTTTTCCTCCTGGATCAGGCGCATCGCCTGTTCCGGCTCGAAGGCGTCCATCATGACCACCCGAGCGCCTATTACCATGGCCGCGTTGTAGCCGGCTTCAGAGAGTCCCAAGGCGTGGAAGATCGGCGCCAGGTTCAGGACGGTCTCAGTATCATTGATCTGCCAAGCCTCGTTGAACCAGCGGGAATTGTGGGCGCTATTATGCGTCCAAATGGGCGCTTTGGGGGCCGACTCGGTTCCCGAAGTGTAGACAAGCGTTACCACGTCATCGGCCTTGGGGCGGAACTGCTGGAGGTAATTCGCAGGGTACCTGGTCTCCCGCGGGGTGTTTATCATTTCGTTGAGTGAGACTGTGCCCGGGGGTATGACATCCCCCAGGACGATCGTATGCTTCAGTTTGGGGAGGCTCGGCCTGATCTCGTCGATCATCTGGGTGTAGTCGAAGCCTCCGAATTCCTTGGGGATGACCACGGCCACCGATTCCGAGGTCTCCATGATGAATCGCACTTCCGCCCCTCGGTAGTAGGGGACTACCGGGCAGGAGATCGCACCGATCTTGGCCACTGCGTAGAATACGGCCAGGGCCTCTATGCGGTTGGGGAATTGCAGCGTTACCCGCTCGCCATGCCGGATGCCCAATTCCAGCAGTCCTAATGCGATCCTGTCGACCATAAGCGACAGTTGGGCGTAGGTTACTCGCTGATGGGAGTCTACAATGGCCTCTTTGTCAGGAGTCAGCCGAACTCGCTCGTCAAGCCGGTCAGTCAGCAGCAGGTCTGACCAGAAGCCTCTCTGCCTGAACTCCTGTATGATTTCTGGGGTATACCGTGTCTGGATTGTCATAGTTCCTCTCTCCACGCGGCAAAGTCCGCCTTGTTATCCATATGGCATCACCCCACCTGGCGCGGCGGGATCAAGACCGTCCTCTTCTTCACATCGAATAGCCCTTCAGTGGTAACTCTCAGTTCCGGAAAGAAGGTAGACGGCAAGAACGAAAAGAAGTAATAGGGGTCTCCCAACTTGAAGCCCAGGCTGGCCAGGTAGTCGTTCATCGCCTCTACGTGATTTGCGAGCGCCGCTACGGGCTCTTCTGACATGAGGCCCCCTAGAGGCAGCGCTAGCTCGTGTATCACTTTGCCCTGATCGGCGATGACTACTCCTCCCTTCATCTCCAAGACGCGGTTTACAGCCAGCGCCATATCTTGGTCCGAACAGCCCACCACCATTATCTGGTACGAAGCGTTCTCGGTGCTGGCCATGGCTCCGACCCGAGCGCCGAAATTAGCAAGGAATGACGCCGTGACCTGCCCGGCTTGCCGGTCGACCATTGCCACCTTCATCAGCCCCTCCTCGGGGGGCGGAGTGTAGAAGCCGTCCTTCGACGGAATGGAGCGGTCCGACCGGCGATTTATCACCGCGTTCTTCACCTCCATCACCGGGAAAAGCGCCTCTTCAATGACCGGAATCAGGAACATGTTGGGATTCACCGCTCCGATCTTCCCGGGCTCTCCATGGCGATTGTGAGCGTAATCATAGTATAGGGGCGCCGGGAATTCCACCAGCAATTCACCGTCCCGGGCCGCCATGACCCCATTGGCTATGACGGCGAGGGGAGTCGGTTCGGAAAGGTCTCGTAGGAGCAGGATGTCAGCGAAACGCCCGGGGGCGATGCCACCAAGTTCGCCGTCTAACCGGTGATAGGTCGCCACATTGAGGCTGGCCAGCCTATAAGCGGTGGTAGGCTCCACCCCGGCGTCAATAGCCTTCTTCACCAGATAGTCCAGATGACCGTGTTTCATGAGGTCAGGCGCCGTCAGACCATCGGTGGTCAGCAGCAGGCGGTTGGTGGAAACCTTCTCCCTGGTGATGAGTGGTAATAGCCGGTCCAGGTCTCTCCTCGTCGAGCTTTCCCGCAGCATTACCCAGAAACCCAATCGAAGGCGCTCCAGCGCCTCGGTGTCGACAAGGCTCTCGTGGCATGACGTGATACCGGCGGCCGCTACCGCGTTCAGTTTGTCGTAGGAGCAG
>ORJL011703904.1_pt1 | contig 13916 bp, 8 predicted proteins | sample 1779941 | NCBI WGS metagenome assembly ORJL01 (sample SAMEA104232317, study PRJEB22302) | groundwater metagenome | biome: forest; feature: aquifer; material: groundwater | place: USA | collected 2011-08-07 | depth 5.8 m
CCACTCCTTCTCGAGCGTGCCGGGCGCCACCGCGATCTGCCCGGGCTCGGTGCTCACCGTCGCCGAGAACGTCACGAAGTCGGAGTCCTGGCGGATGTAGTTGTTCTGCCTTTGCGCCACGTCGTCGCGCGGCGCCATGCGTTCCTTCGGGGCCAGGCCGTACCGCTTGCGGTCGCTGTCCTGCGAGAGTTCGGACTGCTCCAGGTAGCCGATGACCGGCAGGTTGAAGTTGTTGAAGAACGTGCCGTTGGCGACCACGTCGATCCGGTCGCCCTGGTGCTTGAACCCCCGCGGGGCGAATTCGAGCTCGAACGCCAGATCGCCCTCGTCCCCGGGCGCCATCGGCTGCGGCAAATCGAAGATGTGCACGCCGTGCCCGAGGTCGCTGTCGGCCGCGGGATGCCCGGCCCCCGCGACGACCAGGCGGTGAATCACCGCGTCATCCACGAGGTTGACCAACACCCGCTGCACCGGCTCGGCGTGCTTGTTCTTCAGCCGGTAGGTGCCGGTCGCGACCAGGCGCCGCTGCGAGGGATGGATGTCGAACCGCACCTCGGCCCCGGTGATCCGCGGCTGGGGCACCCGCGCGAACGGCTGGTACTTCCTCTCATACTCGGCCTGCTGCCGCTCCCCGTCCTTGGCGGTGCTGAACGGGTTGAGGACATGCGTGTTGTAGAAGCAGAATGCACCCGCCCCCAGCCACGCGACCGCGCCGGCCGCCGCGGTCAGCCGCCAGGCCCGCGTGAACCGGGGCCACAGTTGCGCGCGCCGGGCCCGCCACGACGTCTCGCGACCCCGCACGAAGAACAGGTACGCGACGACGATCAGGAGCGCCGCAAAGCCCCACCAGTAGACCCGATACCAGAGCACCGGCCACAGGAAGTGACCGTAGCCGTTCATGTCGGAGTACGGCACGCCCGGAGCCGAGGCGTACCGCAGCAGCCGTTCCTCGACCCCGAGATACCGCAACACCGGCTGCAACACGTAGTAGCCGACCATGGCGAAGTGGCCGAGGTACTTGTGGTTCACCATGATCTGCACGAACAGCGCGAGCACGCAGATCAGGGCCGTCTGCAGGAAGTCGAGCACGAGCAACTCCATCAGGTAGAGCCGCCACTCGATGTCGAAGAAGCCCTGGCTCACCTGCGCGACCAGGGCGGCGAGGCCGACCATGACCTCGAACGAAAGCGCGACCAGCAGAAGCGCCCCCACCCGTGCGAGGAAACCCACCCAGGTCGGCACCCGCGTGGCGTCGACGATGTCCTGGATTCCGACGTCGCGATCGCGCCAGACCAGCTCCCCGGCGTAGAAGGTGATGGTAATCAGCAGGAACAGGCCGAACGCGCCCTGGGCCAGCTCCAGCGCCTGGTAGGTCACCATCAGGGTCGGGGTGCCGAAGATCTCCTTCGACAACGACATCACGAGGATCACGAACACCAGCCCGCACAGGGTGAAGGCCCAGTACACCGGCGAGCGCGTTATTTCGCGGAAGAACATCCAGGCAAAGGAGGCGCAGGCGCGCACCCAGCCCGAGGTCGTCGGCGCCGGCGTCAGGGTGGGATACGGCGCGGTATCGACCGACTTCTCGTCATCCGCCGGCGATCGGCCGCGCTGCTCGTCCACCGTCGTCCGGAACCACCTCAGCGAGGCCCCCAGCAGCGCGACGCCCACCGCGGTCCACAGCGCCCGGTTCGCGCCCAGCAGGCTCCAGAGCGGCGCCAGATCCCGGTTGCGCTCGGCCGGCGTCCAGTAGCGCACCACCACCTCGAACGAGACGAACCCGAACGGGTCCAGCAGCGCCGCCAGCGTCCGATTCTGCACGTCCTGCAGCAGCGTCGTGCCGAGCAGGTAGCCCAGCACCAGCACCACCACGCCCACGTACACCGGCGCCATCCGGCGGGTCAGCGCGGCGAGGGTGAAGAACAGCGCCCCGGTGAAGAAGAGCATCGGCCAGACCTGGAGCGCGTAGGGCCACAGGTACGCCAGCAGGTGCGTCGGCCCGAGCTGGGTCGGGTTGACGAGGTGAACGATGACCGATGCGAGCAACTGCCCCGCGCCGATCGCCAGGAAGAGCACCGCCGAGAAGACGAACGCGCCCAGGAAGCGGCCAATCAAGTACGGCGCCTTCTTCACCTTGGTGGTGAAGATGATCATCCAGGTGTCATGGCCGAAGTCCTGGTACGCCGCTTGCCCGAACACCGCCGCCACCGTGAACAGCCCCAGGAGCGCGACCAGCGCGGTGGTGCCGAACAGGGTGTGCGGACCGTTCGCCATCACCCGCTCGTTGCCCGAAGCCACCGACATGCTCTCGAAAACGCCCCCCGCCGCGAGCATCAAGAAGAAGCCGGAAGCGAAGAGCACCGCCGCGTACACCCAGGTCGACAGGAGCTTGAGCCGGCGGCGCAGCTCGAAGGAGATCAGGGCAGCGATCATCGTCACTCCCCCCTCGGGGTGGAGACGGCCTGGAAGTACACGTCCTCGAGATCGGGCTCGGCGGCGTCGAAGCCCTCCGGCTTCGCGTCCGCAAAGACATGCACCAGCCGCCGCCCGGCGACGCGGCGCAGGGCGATGATCTGCAGCTTCTGCTGCTGCAGGGCGGAGAACTCCTCCAGGGTCACGAATTTCCGCCAGATCTTCCCGCCCAGGGCGGCGACCAGCTTGAGCGGCTCGCCGGTGAGCACCACCCTCCCCTGCGCCAGGATGGCCATGTTCTGGCACAGGTCGGCCACGTCCGAGACGATGTGCGTGGACAGGACCACCACCACGTCCTCGCTGATCTCCGCCAGCAGATTGTGAAAGCGGAACCGCTCCGCGGGATCCAGCCCCGCCGTCGGCTCGTCGACGATGATCAGCCGCGGATTCCCGATGAGCGCCTGGGCGATCCCGAACCGCTGCTTCATGCCGCCCGAGAATCCCCCCAGGCGCCGGAAGCGGTGCTCCCACAGATTCGTCTTGTGGAGCAGCGCGGCCACCACCTCGTGTCGCGGGCCGCGCTGCGCCAATCCCTTGAGCTGCGCGAGGTGATCGAGCATGTCCCACCCCGTCACCTTCGGGTACACGCCGAAGTCCTGCGGCAGGTAGCCCAGCACCTCGCGCAACCGGTCCTTGCTCGACATGATGTCGATGTCGCCGAATCTCATCGTGCCCGCGTCGATGTCCTGCAACGTCGCGAGGCTCCGCATGAGCGTCGACTTGCCCGCCCCGTTGGGCCCGAGAAGCCCGTACATGCCCCGCGGGATGGTCAGCGTGACGTCGCGGAGCGCGCGCGTGCCGTTGGGGTAGGTCTTCGAGACGCCTGCGAGCTCGAGTTGCATGGGTCACCGCCTTTGCGCAATGCCGGAGCGCCTCACCGCGCGCCGCCGCCCCCGCCGGACGGCGACGCCCAGGGTCTCCTCCGCGGCGTCCGTCGCGCGACCGTGGCAGTCGAAGCAGGTCTGCTTGCCGGCCTTCAGGTCGTTCCAGAACTCCTCCCCCTGGTGCTCCTCCCGGTCGAGGAAGGTCTTCGCCTGGCCGTGATATTTCAGGCTGTGAGCCATGTTGAAGGGACCCGAGTGCCGGTTCGGCTTGGGATAGTCGTCGGTGTAGTACTTCACCAGGTGTCCCACGCCCTTGGTCTTGGCCTTGTAGTCGCCGAGGATTCAGGAATGACCCGCACTGCCGTGGCCGTGCTGCTGTTCACCGTGCCTCTGCAGCCCCGATCACCCTCCGCGGGGTCCGTCACCTGGCGGGTGGGCAGAATCGGTCCCGAACTGCACGCACGTAGGGAGGAAAGACGGTCTGGGCTTCGCGGATGGCGGCCAGGACCTTCGCGTCATCGAGGGTCTCGTACTCGTGCACGAGTCGACTTCGCAGGCCCGCGAACGGCGAGAGGGCGCCGGCCTGGGCGTCATCGATCAGTCCCAGGCCCGTCAGATCCCGGAAACTGCGAAAGGCGTCCGCGGGTGCGGGCTTGCCCGATTGCACCAGGACATGGAAGTTCGTATCGATCGCGGCGTTCACGAGCTCCTGCAGCAGCTTCTCGGCCCCCTTCCGGCGGAACTCGTCCGATCGATACGCGTCCGGGGAGATTCCCGCAATGGACTGAAGCGAGGTCAGTCGCGCTTCCATGAGGGCGAGCTTGCGGAGAAGGACGGCGGTATCGATCGGGCTCATCAGACTCCACGAGCCTCGAGCCAGCGGTCGACGGCCTGGAGATAGTAGGGCTGGCGTCGCCAATCGTCCTGCCAGCGCCGTTCGGCGAGGGCGGCGAACTCCGCGAACCGCCCGGGCCATTCCTCGAACAGGAGCCTGCCGCGCGTCGCGACGATCTGTTGCAGCGTCCCGCCTCCCCGGCGCAGGTCGGAGACATCCACCGCGTCCGTGCCGCACGCGGACATCAATTCCCCCGTGAGCAGATCCAGGTCGGTCTCCACCCTGGGCCAGACGGCGATGTCCACGTCGCTCTCCGCGTGGGTATGCCCCGTGGTCATCGAGCCGAACAGGACCGCCAATTCGACCTTGCCGGCGACGGCGACCTGGAGCTTTGCCAGCGGCAGATCTTCGAAACTGCGCATAGGCGGAACCCGACGCGACTCTCTCATCTGCGCCAGGATACCGCCCCGGGCGGCGTGAATCAAGATTCCCCGGTCGATGGTAGACGGGGCTCTGCGCGGCGAGCGTGAAGAACAGCGCCCCGGTGAAGAAGGTCTTCGAGACGCCTGCGAGTTCGAGTTGCACGGGTCACCGCCTCTTCGCAATGCCGTAGCGCCTCACCGCGCGCCGTCGCCCCCCGCCGACCGGCGACGCGTTGGGTCTCCTCCGCGGCGTCCGTCGCACTCTACGGCACGCGTCGCTTGCGCAGGTCGCGAACGACCGCCACGACGAACGACGCCGGCGCATCGAGCCCGAGGTGGCCTGAGGAAGTGGGTGACTGTGAGTGAGGCCCGCGCAGGCTGACGTGATCCCTCCTACGGGCCAAGCCGGCCGCCGGAGCTGATCGGCAGGGTCACTCCGTTTCAGCCGCGCCGGAAGCGATGGCGTATCGCGCCGGCTGCCGGACCCCCGGCCGGTCGATCCGGATGCGCGCATCCGCGATCCGGCACCCCTGTCCCGGAGGCAGCGCGAAGACGGGGTTCAGGTCCATCTCGACCACCTCGGGAAGCTCCTCGACCAGGAGCGACACCCGCAGGAGCAATTCCTCGAGCGCGGCGATGTCGGCGGGAGCGTGGCCGCGGTATCCTTCCAGCAGGCGGAAGCCGCGGATCGCGCGCACCATTTCCGCGGCGTCGCGGTCGGTGAGCGGCGACACCCGGAAGCAGACGTCGCGCAGGATTTCCACGTGGATGCCGCCGAGGCCGAACGCGACGAGCGGCCCGAACAGCGGGTCTTCGGCGACGCCCACCATCACCTCGACGCCGCCCGCCAGCATCGGCTGCACGATCACGCCATCCATCGCTGCCGGGTCGCCCAGCCGCGCGACCGCTGCGCCGATCGCCTGGAATGCGCCGCGCACGGCCGCCTCGTCTTCGAGTCGGAGGTGGACCCCGCCGGCTTCGGTCTTGTGGACGATCCGGCGGGACGCCAGCTTCACGGCGACGGGAAAGCCGATGGTCCGCGCGATCTTCGCCGCCTCCTCGGCCGTGGCGGCGATCCCGCCCGGCGGGAGCGGCAGGCCGTAGGCGGTCAGGAGCCGGCGAGTCTCGTCCGCGCCCAGCCAGCCGGGGCCGCCTTCGTCGAGCGCGCGACGGCAGATCTGACGCGCCTCCGCGGGCCGCGCGTCCTCGAACTGAGGGATCATCCCCGGCGGACGACCGCGCCATTCGCCGTAGGCCGCGGCCTTGCCCAGCACGACCGCGGCGGCCTCGGGGAAGCCGTACGCGGGCACGGTCTCCCGGCCGGCCGAGATCGGCCCCCGGTCGCGCTCCTCTCCCATGATCACCGCCAGAGCCGGCCGGCCGGCGCCCCCGGCCGCACGCGCCGCCGCCACGCCTTCGCCGATCGCCCGGCGCACCGGCTCGACGTCGGCGATCCCCACCGGGATGTAGATCGCGACCAGCGCGTCGACTTCGCCCGATCCCAGCACGATCTCCACCGCGCGGCGGAATCCCTCCGGTCCCGCCGAGGCGATCAGGTCCACCGGGTTTCCCACGCTCGCCGCCGGTGGGAGGAACCCGCGCAGTCGGGCCTTCACCGCCGCGGAGAGCTCGGGGACCGCCAGCCCGGCGGCTTCGCAGGCGTCGGTGCAGAGGATCCCGGGCCCGCCCGCGTTGGTCACGATCGCGACGCGGCGGCCCGGGGGCAGCGGTTGCGTCCCCAGCGTGAGCGCCAGGTCGAACATCTCCCCCAGGGTCTCGGCGCGGATCACCCCGGACTGCCGGAACAGCGCGTCGACCGCGGTGTCGCTCGCCGCCAGCGCCGCGGTGTGCGAACTCGCCGCGCGCGTCCCCGCGGACGACCGACCCCCCTTCACGCACACGATCGGCTTGCGCAGGCTCACCCGCCGCGCGATGCGGGCGAACCGCCTGGGGTTGCCGAAGGATTCGAGGTAGAGCAGGATCACGTCGGTGCCTGGGTCCTCCTCCCAATACTGCAGCAGGTCGTTCCCGGTCACGTCGGCCTTGTTGCCCACGCTGACGAAGGTGGAAATCCCCAGTTGCACCCGGCGGGCGTGATTCAGGATCGCCAGGCCGAGCGCCCCGCTCTGCGAGGACATCGCCACGCGCCCCGCCGGCGGGAACACGGGCGAGAACGAGGCATTCAGCCGGACCTCGGGGTCGGCATTGAGCAGTCCGAGGCAATTGGGTCCGACCATCCGCATGCCGTGCCCGCGCACCTTTTCCACCAGGGCCTCCTGAAGCCTCCGACCCGCATCGCCCACTTCCGCGAAGCCCGCGGAAATCACCACCAGCGCGCGCACCCCGCGCGCCGCGCAGTCGTCGACCACCCCCGACACCGCGTCGCGCGGAACCGCGATCACCGCCAGGTCCACCGGCTCCGGGATCTCCCGCACGGTGCGGAACGCGCGAATCGAGCAAATCACCGGCGCTCGGGGATTGACCGGGTAGACCGGCCCCTGGAAGTGATTGGCGATCAGCCCGTCCAGGATGCGGAAGCCGATGCTCGACGGGTCCTGCGATGCGCCGACCACCGCGACCGAACGGGGTTTGAAGAACGGGCGCAGGGAGGCGGCCGTGTACAGCCGGTCGCGCGTTTCCGAGCGGGCAACGCTCTCCTCGCGGGAGACGACCCGCAGGTCGAGATCGACATAGCCGTCGTCGGAGCGGGACGTTACCGGGAAGCCGGAGTGCGCGAACACGTCGAGCATCGCCTGGTTGTCCGCGTGCGTGACGGCTCGCAACCGCGGGAAACCGTTCATTGCGGCGAGCAGCGCGATCCGCTCCAGCAGCAGGCTTCCCAGGCCGTGCCCCTGGAACGCGTCGTCGACCGCGAACGCAACCTCGGCGATGTCCGCCCCGCCGGCGACGTACGACGCGGCGGCCACGATCCGCGGCACGCCCTCCGCCAGGCGCGTCACGATCAGCGTGAGCTGCCGGCGCCGGTCGGAGTCGCAGAAACCGCCGACGAGTTCCGGGCTCGGCAGGGCCGCGGAGAAGAAGCGCCGCTGCCGCGACTCGGGCGAGAGGTGCGCGAAAAACGCCTGCAGCGCTTCACGGTCCTCCGCCTGCGCCACGCTCAGACTGGCGCTGGAGCCGTCGCGCAGGATCAGCCGGCCGTGATCGACCGAGTCCTGGTAGGTCGGCGGCAGGAACAACGGGCGCACGGACATCGTGGTCATGCGAACTCCTTCGGGTCTGCGATCCGGTTCCGGGGCGGCGACCCGCGCGGCCCCGGGGACGAACTCCGCGCCGCATCGGCCGCGACTTCGCTGCCGACGATGTCACGACCGGGCGCGCACCAGCCAATAGGCCACCGGGATGACGAACAGGGTGAACACCGTCGCGGCGACCAGCCCGAAGATGATCGACCATCCCAGGCCGGAGAAGACCGGGTCGAGCGTGATCGGGATGCCGGCGAGCATCGCGGCCCCGGCGGTCAGCAGGATCGGCCGCAGCCGGACCACGCGGCTCTCCATGATCGCGTCGAACAGGGGCCTTCCGTTCCGCACCGCCAGCTCGATGAAGTCGACCAGGATGATCGAGTCGCGCGTGACGATGCCGGCCAGCGCGATCATGCCGATCATCGCCGTCGCCGTGAAGTAGATCGGCGCCGCGTAGCCGCCGATGGTCTGGCCCGCCACGGCGTTGAGCAGCCAGAATCCCGGCATCACGCCCAGGACCGTGAGCGGGATGGCCATCATGACGATCACGGGGGTGAGGAAAGACCCCGTCTGGGCCACGAGGATGATGTAGATCATGAGCATCGCGGCGCCGAAGGCGAGCCCGAGATCGCGGAAGACGTCGAGCGTGATGTCCCATTCTCCCTCGCCCGCGAACTCGACGCGGATTCCGTCCGGGACGCTCCAGGCGACGCCGCCGCCGTTGGCGAAATAGGTCCGGCCCGAGAGCGGTCGCGGCGGCGCGGTGGACACGAACCCGCTGCCGACCGGCTTCGCCGGATCGCCGGCGGCCGGAGGATCCTGGGCCTGCCGATCCGTCAGGATGTCCACGATGCACTCGGCCGGCGGCCGGCCCACAGCCTCCGCCAGCACGTACACGACGCGCTCCAGGTTCTTGTGGTAGATCGTCTGATCGACCCGGGTCTGCTCCCACCGGCCCAACTCGGCCAGCGGCACGAGCGGGCCGGCGCCGCCCTGCCCGCCTTTCACCTGGAGCCCGGCCAGGTCCGGGGCGCTCGAACGCAGCGGTCGGGGAAGGCGAATCGCGATCCTGAGCGGGCTGCGTTCCCCCTCCAGCCGCACCGTCTCGTCGGCGGCGCCTTCCAAGCCCACCCGAATCGTCTCCGCGATGTCCGCGACGGCGATGCCATGGAGCGCCGCCTTCTCCTGATCGGCGACGAAAACCAATTTCGCTTGCGGCGCCTCGCGGACATCGTCGACGTCGACCAGTCCCGGCTCGGCGCGCAGCCGGCCGGCCACCGTCTCCGCGGCGGCGAGCAGGTCGTCATAGCCGTGGTCGGGCCGGCCATAGACCTCCGCCACCACCGAGGACAGGACGGGTGGACCGGGCGGGATCTCGACGATCTTCAAGACGGCGCCGTGCTCGCCGGCCAGCGCGGTCAAATCGTCGCGCAGCCGCAGACCGAGCGCGTGGCTCTGTTGCCGGCGGTGCTTCTTGCCGACCAGGTTGACGCGCACCTCGGCCAGGTGCGGCCCCAGCCTGAGATAGTAGTGCCGCACCAGCCCGTTGAAATCGATGGGGCTGGGAATGCCGACGTAGCTGGTGTAGTCGGTCACCTCGGGAACGGCGGCAAGGTACGCCTCGAACTCCCGCACGACGGCATCGGTCCGTTCCAGCGTCCGGCCCTCGTCGAGGTCCAGCACCAGCAGGAATTCGTTCTTGTTGTCGTAGGGGAGCATCTTCAACGGGACCGCGCGCGTCGCCGCGAGTCCCATCGCCGCGATCGTCAGCACGCCGACGACGACCAGGAAAGCCGCGGCCCGGAAGCGCGACGAGAGCAGCGGGGCCATGAGCGGCCGGAAGAAACGATACAGCAGCGTCCGCTTCACGGCCTCGGGATCGTAGGACTCGTGGCCCGGGCCGGGCCCCGCGACTTCGGCGCCGGCCACGCGCGGGAGACGGCCCTTGAGCAGGTGGTAGCTGAGCCACGGCGTGATCGTGAAGGCGACCAGCATCGACATCAGCATCGACACCGGCACGTTCAGCGCCAGCGGGGCCATGTACGGCCCCATCATCCCCGTGATGAAGAACAGCGGCAGGAAGCTGACGATGACGGCCAGCGTGGCGCTGATGAGCGGCGGGCGGATCTCGGCAATGGCCTCGACCACGATGTCCGGCGAAGCCGCCAGGCGATGCGCGAAATGCCGGACGATGTTCTCGACGTCCCCGATCGGGTCGTCGACCAGCAGCCCGAGGGCCAGGATCAGGGCGAACAGGGTCACGCGGTTGATCGTGAAGCCGAACAGCAGGTTCACCGCCAGGGTCAGTCCGAAGACCACGGGGATGGCGATGGCCACCACCAGGGCGGCCCGCCAGCCGAGGCTGAGCGTCAACAGGGCGATGACGATGAGGACGGCGAGAACCAGCGCCTCGATCAGCTCGTCGACCTTCTCGTCGGCGGTGAGGCCGTAGTTGCGCGTCACGATCATTTCGATGTTATCGGGAAGCACCTCGCTGCGGAGCCGTTCGGCCCGTCGCAGGATCGTGTCGGCGAGGGCGACCGCATTGGCGCCTTTCTTCTTGGCCAGGGCGATGGTCACGGCCGGGACCGCCTCGGAAGGCGCGGCGTCGGGAGCAGGGGCCTCGCGGGCATGCTCTTCGCCGACGATGGTTCCGGGGCTGCCGGCATCGGCGGCAAACCCGCGCGCCGGTCCCCAACCGTGCCGGACGTAGTTTTCGACCTCGGCCGGGCCGTCGCGAACGCTCGCCACGTCTTCGAGAAAGACGGGCCGGCCGTCGAACACGCCGACCACCAGCCGAGGGAGCTGCTCGGCACGATCGACGCCGCGACCGGCCTCCACGCGCACCGCGATGTCCCCACGGGTGAACTCGCCGCCGGGCAGCGTCACGTTCGCCGCGGCGATCGCCCGCCGCACCTCCAGGGGGCTCAGGCGATGGCCCACCAGCCGATCCGGGTCCAGGTCCACGCGCACCGTCCGCGGCTCGCCGCCCACCACGTAAGCCCGGGAGACTTCCGGGATCGCGGCCAGGCGTTGGGTGGCTTCCTCCCCGACCCGCCGCAGCGTATGGCTGTCCGCCCCGGTGAGCGTCAGGGTGACGATCGGCACATCGTCGATCTCCACCGGCTTGACCACCCAGCCGGCCACCCCCGGCGGGATCGCGTCCAGGTTCTCGTTGATCTTCTTGAAGAGCTTGACCAGGCTGCGCTCGCGATCCTGGCCGACGTAGAAGCGCACCGTCACGATCGCCCGGTTCTCCTGCGCCATGCTGTAGACGTATTCCACGCCGTCCATCTGGTAGAGCAGTTTCTCCAGCGGCGAGGCGACCAACTGCTCGACCTCGTGAGCGGAGTGGCCCGGGAAGCTGACGTAAACGTCGGCCAGGGGGACGACGATCTGGGGGTCCTCTTCCCGCGGCGTGACGAACAGGGCCGCGCCGCCGACCAGGAGGGAAAAGACGATCAGGATGAGCGACAACTTGGAATCCAGGAAGAGATGGACGATCCCGGAGAGCCAATCGTGGCGACCCGTGGCCGGCGGTTCGTCGGCAGGACTGGCGGGACGGCTCATCGGCGGGCTTCCTTTCCGGCCTTGGGAACCACGACCTGTTCGCGCGCGACGAGGCCCGCGAGCACCTCATAGTCCTGGTCCAGCTTGCGGCCGAGCTGGACGCTTCGCCGCCGGACCGTGCCGTTCACCACCACGTCCACCATGTCGAGCTGGCCTACCTTGCGGACGGCGGCGGCCGGAACGACCACGACCTCCTCGTCCTCCAGCGGAATGAAAATCCTGCCGAACATGCCGCTGTAGACGCCGGGCGGACAGGGGCCGGTGACCTTGACGGTGAACGACCGGCTGGCGGACTGGGCTTCCGGCACGATCTCGCTGACGGTCGCCTCGCAATCGAGACCGAGCGCTTCGATCCGGCCGGGTACCTTCTGCCCGACGCTGAGCCGGCGGGCGAGCGCTTCCCGGACGGCGACGATCATCTGCATGCGGCCGGGGTCGTAGAGGGTGAGCAGGATCTGTCCGGGGCCGGCGGTGTCGCCGGCTTCCACCCGCTTGTCGATCACGATGCCCGAGATCGGCGCCCGGATGCCGGCATGGTCGAGGACCACCTTGGCCTCGCGGGCGGACGCCTGGGCCCGTTCCAGCTCGGCGGTCGCGGTGTTCAAGGTCGTCTTGGCGCGGTCGAACTCGGCGGGAGCGATCACCTTGCTCGCGATCAGCTTGCCGGCCCGTTCATGATCGATCGCGGCCTGGTCCCGCGCGGCGTTCGCGGCGGTCACGGCGGCTTCGGCTTGTTTGAGTCGCGCCTGCAAGTCGGCATCGTCGAGGCGAACGAGAATCTCGTCGCGGGTGACGGCCTGGCCGGCCTTGACTTTCACCTCGATGACCTTGGCCAGCAGCTTGGACGCTACCGCCGCCTCGTGGACCGCCCGGACCGTGCCCACGGCGCTCTCATGACGCGGTCGGCGAACGAGGCGGACCTCCACGGGCGGGGAATCGGCCGGGGCAGCCTGGGGCGGGGCCTGCTTTGCGGTCGGCACCTTCGGCTTGAACACCCCGGCGACGGCCGACAGCAGCAGCGTCAGGCCTCCGGCCAAGACGACGGCCAGCATCAACGTGCGGACGGACCGGGACGACTTGCCCGGCGCTGCGACCGGAGTCGGGGACGCCTGTTCCGGGACGGTCATGGGTATCTCTCCTGGAGGTTCGCCGCCGCGCCTCTCCCCCGCGTTCTCGCAAGAGCAAGCCCGGGGGGCGGCCGACGGGAGCGAGCGGGCGTCACGCCCGGCCCCGGGCCGGCTTGTCATCGCACCGATGCGTTTTCAGGTACGCCTGCAGAAAGGCCATCAGGCGATCCCCGATCCAACTCGCGACCTCGTCGGCCGACGGATTCCGGGCAGGCCATTCACGAAAGCCCGCCGCGGGCACCTGGGGGTCTCCCTGCAGGATGGGGATGAGCACGGCCGAGAAGTGGACGCGCAAGTGCTCCGCTTCCGGATCGAGTTCGACGCGGACCTGCACTTCCGCGCTGCGGGAGAACTGTTCGTTGCGCGGGAAGCACAGCTGCAACCCGCCGGGCGTGTGCGCGGTGCGCAAGACGCCGCCCGGAAGGCGATCGACCAGGTGCGCGAGGAAAGGGCGGACCACGGCGTCGGCGATCTTCCGCGCGGTTTCCTCGCCGCGCCGGATCCGGTCCTCGCGGATCTTCCGTTCCTGCGCAGCGAGGTCGGCGATTTCGCGGCAGCGAACGTCCCAGCCCCGGAGGAGCTCGTCCACGCGTTCCTGGAAACTCGGTGTGCTCAAGGTGGGTGTCCTCCCGAGATCACGGGCGATCCACTCGACCCGTCGGTCCCGAAGCGCGCTCGGGCGATTCTACCGGCGACACCGGAATTCGCCAGGTAGGCGGGCAAGCGGGCAAGCGCGGAGGTCGGCGTCCCCGCCCGATGGACCAAGATCGCGTCATGACGCCCGGCCGGAGGATGCGGTCTTCCAGCCAGGGGACCCATCCCAGGAAGCGGTACTTCAGGTCCATCGCGGCAAGGTACCCGAGTGCGACCGTGCGGTCAATTCCCTCGTGTTGCGAAGTTGCGAAGGATCGCCTGCGCGAAGCTTTTTCGCGACGTCCCGAATCCCGATGTAGCGCTCGGAATCCTCGGGGCCGTGCGGGTCGGGATTCGCCGGAGACCACGACGAGGGAGCCTTTCCCCTGGCCCGCGTCGTCGAGCGCCTTTTCGAGGCGGTTGGCTTCGCGCAGGCGCGAGATCAAGGTGGGCGAGTGGCCGCGCGGGATTTCCGCGGCGATTGCCGGGCCGTCGTCCCGGACGGCCTGGCTCGAGGGGGCGGCGGGGGCGGGAGTACCCCTGGCCGGCGTCGCGTTCTTGCCTGACGCCGAGGAGATGGGCGGCGCCGGTCTTGCCCGAAGCCCCGCCCACGGGAGGGAGCTCGGGGGACGAAACCTTGCCCGCGGACGCGGAGGTCCTTGCGGAACCCGCGCCCACGGGAGGCAACTCGGGGGACGAGGTCCTTCTTGCGACCGCGGAGGTCTTGCCGGCGGCGTGCGCAGCGGCGCTCTCGGGCGCGCCGGCGGGCTCAGTACCGCGCCCCGGAGAAGGGTGCCCAGGATCCGAAGGCGATTCTGGGCGCCGGCGAG
>ORJL010185505.1_pt1 | contig 13915 bp, 9 predicted proteins | sample 1779941 | NCBI WGS metagenome assembly ORJL01 (sample SAMEA104232317, study PRJEB22302) | groundwater metagenome | biome: forest; feature: aquifer; material: groundwater | place: USA | collected 2011-08-07 | depth 5.8 m
AACCTCCCCCACCTTAACCACACCCAATATTGGGGCAGCTACAGCAACCTCAATTAACAGCTTAACCATTACTACCTCATCAGGAACTTTAACCATCCCTAATTCCAAAACAATTTCTTTTGCTGATGCCTTTACCACAAGTGGTGCATACCCTCTCACACTAACAACTACTGCATCAACTAATGTGACATTACCCACCGCAGGGACTTTACTTACCACCACCGGTTCAGGCCAAGCCTTAACCTTAGCCGGTATCGGGACCCCTACCTACTCTTCAATCCAGGATATGCAAAATACCTTCCACTCCACCGGCTGGATCTCCGGAGGGGCAATCACCGACGGAGGGTCAAATACTATCAATGTTACCGCCGGTACAGGCTATATCCGGGCCACCAACTCCTCTACCGCCCAGATATTATTTTTTGACTGGGCTGCCTCAAACGGAGTCTCGGTCCCCTCAAACTCTGTCCGTTATATCGGCGTCGAATACAACAGCGGCTCTCCGCAAGTAGTAGCCAGAACCTCAGTCAATTGGGATTATAATACCGACTTTCCTTTAGGCACGGTTATTAACGAAGGCGGGACACTGCACATCAAGCAAAACTACCAGGCGGTTGGAAACCATGCCGCCAACATGATCCGCCGGGAATATGAAACCGCCCCCTTAGAGCGTGATATGCGTACCGGCGGGCTGGCCCTGGGTGAAACAGGAACCAGGAATTTGACCCTTTCTGCCGGAGCTTTATGGGACAGGTTAAACAGGTATTCTATTTCCGCAATTGACACCTCCGGAGCCGGCACCTTTGACCTTTACTACCGAGACGGGGCCGGAGGTTTTACCAAAGTTGCATCCCAAACCCAGTGGCCGAATACCCAATACGATGACAGTGATGGGGGCTTAGCCACCCTGGGGGCCAATAAATATGCTACTTTAGGGTTTTACCTGGAAAGTGACGGTCAGATGGTTGCCCTCTATGGCCGCCAGGAACACAATACCTCAGCCTCGGCGGAAACGGAAAGCCCGCCCACAACCATACCGGATAGGATTACTGCTTCCGGGAAACTTATCGGCAGGTTAATTTTTAAAAAGTCAGACTCAACAGCCATTTCTATCTCCAGCACCTTTGACACCATGCTTAGTACCACCCTGGTAGCTAACCATGCTAATTTATCCAACTTGGATTATGCCTCAGCTGGCCATACAGGATTCCAGGCAACCCTAACCAACTCTGCCGGGCTTTTGGCAGCTTTAGATGATGAGACAGGATCAGGCCTGGCTGTCTTTGCCACCTCCCCATCGATCACTACCCCGACAGTGAATACCTCCTTAACCATAACTGATGATGACTGGATAGGTTTAGGATCTGCTGCAGGACAGATTGCCTTTGATGACCAAGCTACAGACTTTGTTAATATCCTAAATGCCAATGTCGGTATCGGGACAACAAATCCCAGCGAGATATTACATGTTAACAGCACCACCGATGCCTGGATGGTGAGATTTGCTAATAATGCAGCAAGCTATGGAGCGGGGTTACTGCTTGCTAATACTGATACTACCACTGTAGACGAACAAAGACTGGGAGGGATTGATTGGTCAGGCTATACCGGTGACGGCACAGGTGCCGGTACCAATACCGAAGTTTACAACAGAATCCTTGCTTTTGTTACAGATGCAACCGGGGGAACGGAAGACTCTAGGCTAGACTTTTATACTATGTCTGCCGGCACAAGCACCAATGTAATGTCAATCAGTAGTGGCAACGTCGGCATCGGGACAACCGATCCTTCTGCTCCTCTTCATCTTTCCGCAACAACAGGACATTTAGCTTATCTTAGGGGTAGTACAGCTAACGGGTACAACGACTTACTAATCCTAAACGACCAAAACACTACCAGCCGGGCAATCCAGATAGGTTACTCGGGCAGCAGTTACTCCGGTGCCTACTGGACTGGAGGAAACACCGGAGAGGTAGGAGCAGTAGGTACCACCGGAGCTTATCCCCTTACCTTTGGGACAAGTAATACACAAAGAATGATCATAACGTCCAGTGGCAATGTAGGCATCGGGACAACTAACCCGAATGAAAAACTGGATATCAGGGATGGCAAACTAGTCCTTTCTGACTCTGATATTGACCACGGAATGACAGGCAGAATACCTACCGACGTTTATGGATTTTTCTACCCACGCAGCGCTACCCTAGGAGGACTGGCCATCGAAGGAGATTCTGATGGTGATTCATACGGCCTGGATTTGGCAGGTATTATCGGCAGCACTAACCCCACTGACACTATCGCCGCAATCCTTTTGACCGGAGCTAAGAAAAATACCACCGATGCCCAGGCGTTAGGCAGTGGAGAAACGGTACTCCAAATTAATAACTACACCACCAGTTTAATGACTGTCATGGGCAATGGCAACCTCGGCATCGGGACAACTAACCCAGGATTTCTTCTAGATGTAGCAGGCGGGGCAAGGCAGCAACAAACGGTCAGTTGGTCCTTTGGCGGTGGAGCTGCTTCCGATGACCAGCCAACCAAAAACTCTGCCTTCTATTCACAATACGGGAACTATGCTGTGCAAAAAGGCCAACTTTACGCTCCAAACGGAACCTATTATGGCCTTATTGTTGGTACCAGCACGGCAAATCCTTGGTTTGAATACAAGATAGGCGGCACAAATATCAGCTCTATATACGTAAGCGCCACTGCCGCCAATTGGGCAGATAGTAGCGAAAGGACAGAGTATATCAGTTACAGTGTGGATAATGGGGCAAATTATACTACTTTATGTAGTCAGACTTGGACCAGCGGAAGTGATAGTTGCTCCGGAACAATTAGTTTATCTCAAAGCAGCTCAGTACTTATTAAATTTGGGATGTCAGGAACAGCTCCTTCTTATATGGTAGGTTGGTCAAACGTTACTATCAAGCCTACAGCCACGTCCTTCGCCTTTATGCCCGGTTACAATTTAACGTCTAATGGCGCAGTTTATTCTAATAATGGGGAATTTACAAACACCAACCCTTCAGATCTAAACTTGAAATATAACATTAATAGCTTGGGCAATTCTCTAACCCAAATAACTCAACTTCGCCCAGTTAGCTTCAATTGGAAATCGGACGGAACCACTGATTATGGTTTTATCGCCCAAGAAGTAGAAAGTATACTACCAGAGCTTGTCCGAACTGATCAGCGTACAGGCATGAAAGGACTGCTGAGCATAGAGTTTATTCCTTATTTAACTAAAGCCATTCAGGACCAACAGGCAATAATCAATGATTTAAATTCCCGAGTAGCAAACCTCGAAGCATCTTCCTCAGGCGGCCTGGATGATTTGGTAGCCGAAGCTTCTACCTCATCAGCTAATACTTTCTCATCTATTGAGATTACTGAATCATTAAGGACAATGGATGCAACTATTTCCGGAACTTTCAAGGCATTAGGAGAAAGTTTCCTTGGCAATACTACCATTGCCGGTGATCTCATAGTTGATGGCACTTTATCTTTTACTGGTAATTCTATCTCCTCAATTGGCACTTTATTCCTGCAAAATGGTCCACTTGATACCCTCATTGATATATTCAATGGGAAAGTCCAAATTGATAACTCGGGTAAAGTAAGTATGCAAAAGTTGGCTGTTTCATCTGATGTCTTAGGCACTGCCACTATCCCGGCGGGAGAAGACCTTATAGTGATAGACACAGAGACAGTTACAACTAATTCTAAAATCCTCGTTACCCCCACTACCCCAACCGGCAAACAGAGTTTAATTGTCAGCCAAAAAGATCCGGGAGTAGGGTTTACAGTCAGCCTGGAGGAAACCTACAGTGAAGATATCGAATTCGATTGGTTCATAATAGATACCAACTAGCTAAGCGGTAACGTAAAACTAAACATTGTTCCTTTGCCTTGCCCTTCAGATTCTGCCCAAATCTTACCCCCATGGGCTTCAATTATCCCCTTTGTCACCACCAGCCCCAAACCAGTCCCACCCTTCTCCCCAGTCTTTCCTTTACCTAATTGTTCAAATTTAGAAAATAGCTTTGGCAAGTCTTCCTGGGGAATCCCTTCACCTGAATCCTTAACCGACACCTGTACCTGTCCTGAATCAGCTTTGGCAGAAAGCTCAATTTGCCCCACTTCAGTATATTTAATGGCGTTAGACAGCAGGTTATTTAGAACCTGCCCTATCCTTCTTCTGTCAAAAGTTACGGCCGGCAAATTAGAATCTGTTGAGTTTATAATCTGGAGGTGTTTTTGGTCGGCTAAGGGTTTTATCATTGCCACTGTATCAGAAACCAGGGAAGCTAAGTTATCCTCTTTTTTGACTATCTGAAACTTCCCGGCCTCGATTTTGGCTACATCCAGAAGCTCGTTTACAAGCTCCAGCATATGGGAAGCCGTAGTTTGAACTATCCTGATACTATCCCCAGTCTGTTGTGGTGTCATCTTAGGGAGATCCGTTAACATCATATCTGTTGAATAATTAATAGTAGTTAAGGGTGTTCTAAGTTCATGCACCATCATAGCTGTAAATTCATCCCTTAACCGCTCCAACGCTTTTCTCTCTGTAACATCATGGAAAACAATCGCTGCCCCCAGGATAATCCCAAATTTATCTTTGACCGGCTCCATATCAATCTGGATAGCTTTCTCGCCTAAAGAAATCTCCGGCAACTTAATAAGCTGCTGGGTAGATAAAGAATACCGCAGCGCCCCCTCAAAATTAGCCGAGATCCCCAAAGCCGCCACCACATCATATAAACTGGTAATATTTTTTAAACCTAAAAGTCCCGGCAGGATCCGGTTGATGACAATTGGGTTGAAGTTTAAATCCACCATCATCACCCCATCGGAAAGTGAGGCTACCATGGCAGAAAGCCTTCTTTTTTCATTCTCCACCACCGCAATTAGCTTATTAGCCTGCGTTGAGACCTGGCCTAAAATGGTATATAAAAGCGCCGTTTCCTCGTCACCGTATAAACCTTTCTTAATTGAGGACACATTAACCGAAGCCACTACTTTATTGTTTATGACAATAGGCAAATTAAAATAAGACCCTACAGGTAAATTGCTGCTTTCATCGAGAGCCATACCGGAAACCGTTTCGTCCAGTAGATTTGAGTAAAAGTTTTGCTCGGTCATCCCGGAAAAGTCTTTAACTACCTGATCTTTTACAGCATCCAAAAACCCTCTGGAAACCCCATCTGAAACCCTAATTTTTAAAATTGCCCGGCCTTCCCTTCCGGGAATAATATAGGAAATAGTTGAAAACTCTACAACACCGGAAAGGGAATCAATTAAAACTTCTAATATTTGACGGAGGTCTAAAGAATACCCTACCCTTTCACCTAATGTTCGTAAAACAGAGAGTTCCAAGACCCGGCGCTTAAGCTCTTTATCGGCTGCCTCAACTTCGGCAGCATGTTTTAAGGCAGCAGAATTAAACCTCCTGAAATATCTCCAGGCAATAAAACCCAAGGTAATATTTCCGGCCGCGATAATGAGCAGACTTACCGGGTGCATGCTTTTAGTTTAACAAGAATTACAAATGAATTGTAGAGGCGCCTATAATTTAGAATTTATTTGATTCTGCTCATCTGGTAAATTTGCCAGGATCCCCAACCCAGGAGGATAAACCCAATCAGAAAGAATGTCCGATACATTGTAACCAGGATCGAAAGGTCCACACCCAGAGGAAAATTAAGCAGGAAAAACCCGGCTGCAAGAAACAGCATCCCCCCACCAAATGCATAAGTTGACATAGCCAAGACTCCGGTTTTTAACCTCGCTGCATTATAGAGCGTCAAGAGGCTTACTAGAGAGGCAATTGTTAAAGCTACCCACTGCATTAAATCAATCATATTTTTATCCCAGGGTATTTGGCTAAGATCGAGTCCAAAGTCATCTGGGCAATTGCTCCGGAGAGGGCCATGTATTGTTTGGCCACAGCTGAAAGAGCTTCCTGAGGATCACCGGAAATAGACTGTACTGTACCGTCTTCTGAAACTGTAAGCCCGGGAACCTTTCTAGCCTGGCCCAAAGCTACATTCGGCCCCAGCATAACCATCTGCTTTTTTATAAGGTCGGAGAGGACTTGTTGGTATTGGTTAGGCTGGGTTGGGTTGTCCATTTACCCCTCCTGTATTACTGGTGGCATTGATCAGCATTCTTATCTTCTCTACCATCTGGGCCGGGACAACCTGATATTTGACTAAAACCTCAACTACCCCTAAATTTCTCATTTGCTCAGCATTAATATCTTCTACATAATTGGTCATCACCATTACCGGCAAGTTTTTCGTCTGGGGGTTGCTTCTAACTTCTGCTAAAAAGTCCGGAAGGTTGCCGTCAGGGAGCAGATAATCAGTCAGCATTGCTTGATATGGCCCGGCAGCCAGCTTGGCTTTAGCATCTGCTAAAGTAAGGGCCTGGTCTACTTCAAACCCCTCTACCCGGAATTTAACCGCGATCAGGTCTGACATCGCCTTTTCATCTTCGATAAGTAGTACTTTAGCCATTATTTCTTCCCGATCACTACTTCAACGTCAGCCTTATCTGCTGCCGGCAATGCTGCACCCGCTGAGGCTTCCAAATCCGGTGCTAAATCAGCAATCAGGGTTTCTGCCACCTTCTCATTGCCTTCTTTTACCCTGACTGTTGTCTGGGCTGTAGCAGTGTCTTTAGCATTTCCTTTGGACAATATTTCCCAGCCTAATCCTTCTAAAGTTGTCGCCAAAGTCCCGGCAGCTCCAGTTTTTGTTGTGCCGTTTAATACCCTGACTTTATACTGGCTTCTGTCCAAAGCTGGAGTAGGTGTTGGTGTGGCTGTAGGTACTGCCGTAACCGGTGTAGGTGTAGGCTGAGGGGTTCCGCCTTTTAAGCTGCTAATAATCGTATCTTTGAAAAAGATAGCTCCGCCGAAAAGCACTAAAATTAAAACAACAGGTATAAGCCAGGCCTTTGAGGAGCCTGAAGAGGAATTTTGTCGGGCCAAAGATCCAACTCCGGTTGCACCACTTCGGTAAAAAGTGTTATCCGGGGTGCTGCTTACTGTCCTTATCCTCTCGTGCGGCTGCACATCTTCCTCTATTACATCCGGTTCTTCTTCGCGCTCCTCTTTATTATCCTCCACATTATCCTCTACCTCATCTTCAGCCACCGCTGTTTCTATCCTTTCTGTTTTGGTATCTTCCTCCGGTTCACTCACCTCCGGAGCTTGTTCCCCGCTAACTTCCGTCGTGTTATTAACCGGCTCCTCTTTTGTGAAGGCTCCCTGTTTTCCGGATACCCCTCCGTCTTCTTCCAGGGAATCAAGTTTTTTCTCTATATCCGGTGAAACTCTTGCAGTTGTCATAAAATGCTCTACCTCCATCTTAAACTTATCTTCGGCAAAATCAAGTATGGCGGAAATACCGTCTTCCAAATTTTTAGGGCTGGTTTGCTCCTTACCCCAGGCATGGCCGTCTTTAACAAGCACCAACTCAAGCTCCTCCAATAATCCATACTGGTCAATTAAAACAGCCGCCTTCTCAGCCTTGTTCTCGGAGGCAATCACTTCGCCGTGAGGGAGTTCATCTGCTTCCTTACCGCTTTCTTTAAGATAGGCCCAATGCTGGACGAAACCTCCGGGAAGGGGCTGGCTGCCCACTACAAACTCATCCTCAGGTCTTGGCCACTGCGGCTCATCACCTTCTTTTACAACTTGAAGATAATATTCAGTCGGGTCAGATCTCTCCATTACTTTTTAGTTTACCAAACTTTCCAAAGTTTGCAAGTTTAGTGATTTACCCGAAATATTACCCGAACCCTAACCCGAATTCAGCTTTGTTATCCCCAACTTATCCACAAACGCAGCCTGTGGTTTAATAATTCTCCATCTTGCCAGAAAAGAACCGGTATGCTAAATCTTAGGGGAAAGGGGGTGAGAAAATGAAAGAACAAATCACCGTAAGGACAATTAATTGGGGTGAGCTCAACTTTGAGGAAAAACAGGAAGTTGTAAAGGAGTTGGGGATGTCTTGTCCTGAGCTTCGCAAGCGGCTTGAAAGTTTTTCTGAAACCCACCAGTGGCTGGAAGAACAAATAAGGGCCGGAGCACTTGAAGGGATCGAGCCTGACTCTTTTGTTGCTGCTTTAAATAAAAAGATTGTGGGGGTTCATTCCGATCCGGGTGAGCTATTTGCTAATCTAAGAAATATTGGAGCAGATGCCGGTAATTCAAGTAGTGTTTGGCTTGGCGAGTTTCATGGCTTGGAGATTCCGGGGCAAACTAACCTAAATTAATGCTTTAGTATGTGGCCTGTGATGCTTCTTCTTTAGTTTCGTGCACCGTTCCTGCCGGATGGTGCGGAGGTGAATAGGTGGTGATAATTTTTAAGTCTTCTTCCTCACTTGTATTCATAAAGTTGTGCTCAGTCCCTGCATTTACCAAAACTATATCCCCGGCTTTTATCTCTGCCTCTTCCCCGTTTAAGACCGCTTCACCCTCACCGCTAACAAAATAGAGTACCTGGTCATTATCCGGATGGGTTTCCATCCCGATATCTTCCCCCGGGGCAATGCTCATAATTACAATTTGGGTGTGTTTGCCGTTTTCTAAAACCTGCCTGAAGTAAGTATTGGCCATAGCCTGGCCTTTAATGTCTTTAACTAAACCCTTCATCTCTCCTCATTATACACATAATTTAAGCAGTTACTGCAATATGGATTACAAATCAAACCTTTTCGAATTCTTCCTTCAAAATTTTCGCTTCCCTTAAGATTGCAGCAAGTGTCCCTGTGGGAATTTCTTTTAGGTGATATGGGGCGACAGCTCTTTCCCTTGTCCCGGAGTGGTAAAAAACTTTATGGCTGCCGCTTTGCCGATCTTCTGCGAAACCCAACTTGACAAGCTTTGCGACAACCTGTCTTGGGGTGTAGGTTTTAGGCATGGGCCGGGTGAAATTCTAAATCAACTGTACTGATGTATGAATTTTCTTCAGTTGGAATGGGTTCCTTGTGTTTTTGAAGGCTTTCTAGGTAAACTTTTATTGCATCCGCGATCATCTCTTTTGCTTCTTTAAGATCCTTTCCATAAGTTACACACCCCGGGAGAGACGGTGCAACAACAGTAAAACCACCCTTGGCTTCAGGAGTAAAAATTACTGTATACTTCAAAAGTCTGCTTTTCATAAGCTAATTATACCACCTCCGCATACCTCAACCCAGAGCTAACTTAGTTGCCTGGGCCAGCGACTTGGCATTTTGAGAAGATATAACATTAGTAAAACCTAGCTTTTTGGCTTCAGAGACCCTTTTATCTAAACCCCTTACCTCCCTTACCTCCCCCAAAAGTCCCACTTCCCCAACTATCATTGTCTTAGAAGATATAGCTTTATCTTTTAAAGAGGAGGCAATGGCCAGACAAATCCCCAAATCAGCTGCCGGCTCTAATACTTTTAACCCTCCTGTTACATTAACAAAGATATCCTGATCATATAGGGGCAGCCCCAACCTTTTTTGTAACACTGCCGTGAGAAGCTGCAGCCTGTTATTATCTACCCCCGAGCCTGTCCTTCTGGGTACAGGAAGAAAGCTTTTGGTAACCAGTGCCTGGATCTCTACCAGGATGGGCCGAAGGCCGGTTAAGGTAGCAACAACAACCGAGCCCGGGGCATCAACTTTAGTATCCAGAAACATTTTTGAAGGGTTTTGGATCTCCACCATCCCCGTTTCCTCCATTTCAAAAATCCCTACCTCATCGGTCGGACCAAAGCGGTTTTTGGTAGACCTTAAAATCCGAAAATTAGAAGTTGGTTCCCCCTCTAAAGATAAAACTACATCCACAAGATGCTCTAAAGTCTTGGGTCCGGCCACAGTCCCTTCTTTTGTTACATGCCCTACTAAAAAGATGGGGACATGCAGAGCTTTGGCTACTTTTTGCAAGCGGTGGGCACACTCACGAACCTGGCCTACAGATCCGGCCACGGAATTTAGATCAGTCGTTTCCAGGGTCTGGATGGAATCAACAATAACCAAACCCGGTTTTTCCCTTTCCACCACCTCATAAATCACATCTACATCCGTCTCATTTAAAACAGCAAGGTCTGCCTTAGGGTTAATCCTCTCCGCCCGGATCTTAATTTGCTGGGCGGATTCCTCACCTGCAACATAAAGGGCATAACCCCTTGAATCCAGCGCCAGCTGTGTTAACAGTGTTGATTTTCCAATTCCCGGATCACCGGAAACTAAAACCAAAGAGCCTGGTACTATCCCCCCACCAAGTACCCTGTCAAATTCCCCTAACCCGGTACTCGCCCTATCATACTGTTGTTTTTCCACCTCGGAGAGTTTAATAATTTTAGTTGTTTCTCTGGATTTTTCTGTTATTTGTCGTCTGTTGTCTGCTATCTGCTCAACAAGACTATTCCAAGTCCCGCACTCCGGACACCTTCCCAAAAACTGGGAGGACCTATATCCGCACTGCTGACAAATAAAAACCGAGGAAACCTTTGGCATATCACCGCTATTATACTGCACTTAATCTGCGTTTATCTCTTGTTGACCCTCCAACTTTGTTCAGGGTTAATCCTGAGCTTGTCGAATGGATTGACAAATCTATGCAAATCTGGGTATTCTAGGTTATAGATACTATATATATTTAGCGCAGACGGCTAAATAGAAAAGTTTGGAGATTAAGCCATGAAACTACGCCGTCTGTCAAGAAATTCCACTCTAACTTCCCCTGTTAAAATTGGTGAGGCCTCTAAAATCTTAGGTATTTCAGTTGATACCCTAAGGCGCTTCGAAAAAGCCGGTAAAATTTCCCCCATCTATACTCCGGGAGGAACCAGACTATACTCTTTAAAACAACTGGAACTGCTTAAAAACCCAGCTCCTAAAACCTGGCATATCAAGCCCGAAAGATTCAGGAGGATTAAAACTTATATTATTCCCCACCGGGCTATTTCTTTAGTAGCTATTATCACCCTTTCTGTGTTTACGTCACTAACTATTACCACCTTTAATATGCAGGCGAACCAACTTTTTAAAAACAAAAGACAGGTTTTGGGTACTGCCACTGAATCCGCTTCTCCAGCTCCCACTATCTTCCAGTCCATTGTTTCAGGGATTGGTTCACTGCTCAATCTGACACCTGTACAAAAGTCTAGTGTCAAGAGTCTAGAGTCAAGTGAAGAAACAAATCTTGATGAGTTATCCAAAAGAATTGATACATTGGAATCTTCTCTTTCATCTCTTGATACTTCTTCCTCCACCCTAGACCCTTCACCCTCTACCCTAAACCCTAACACCACTTACACCGACCTCATTGGTAAAACCATTATCGATTCCGGCGGCAATATTTATCCGGCTAATTCTGTCACTGCTACGGTTGGGACTGCTAACAGCCACTTTGCAGCTGTTTATGCCAACGCACTATACGGATACGGACCGGTAGTCTTAGGTAACTCCTCCTCGGATACTATTAAAACAGCCGGAAGGTTTAATAATGACCTAATCCCATCCGGAAACGGAGACCAGTCCTTAGGTGACGGTGACCATTACTTTAAAAAAGGCTATATCAATACCATCACCTCTGATACAGGAGGATTTACCTCCCTTTCAGTGGGTACCAACTTTACATCAGCTTCCACTACTGTCAACTTAATCAATACCACTACCGCTACTTTAAACATCGGTGGTGCTGCAACCACTCTCAGCATAGGAGCTGCTACAGGCACTACAACTATCAATAACAATCTATCTATTACAGGATCAATGACCGGAACTTTAACAGGTAATGCAGATACTGCTACTGCCTTGGCTGCAAACCCCTCTGATTGTGCCTCCAATAACTTTGCCATCTCCATTGCAGCTTCAGGAAACTTAACCTGTTCTGCCGTAACTTATGCAGGTATTACCGAGATGACCTCGGCTAATTTGGCTTCCATTATTTCTGATGAACAAGGGTCGTCAGGTTATGTAGTCTTTTCTACCTCACCAACACTCACTACACCTGTTTTGGGAGTTGCTACTGCTACAAGTATTAATGGGCTAACTATCACAACATCTACAGGTACTTTAACTATCCCTAATTCCAAAACCATTTCCTTTGCTGATGCCTTCACTACAAGTGGTGCATACTCACTCACACTAACAACTACCGGTACAACTGATGTTACCCTACCTACCACCGGAACACTTGCAACACTTGCAGGTACGGAATCTTTCTCCAATAAAACATTTACCGGAGACACATACTTCCCCTCAGGTATTTGGTCAACAGGAGGGAATATTGGAATAGGCACTACAGTTACTGCCGGAGGTGGGTTAATTGTCAACACCGGTAATGTGGGTATTGGCACCACTGCCCCGGGGTCTGAACTTGAGGTATATAGCGCCGACAGCTCTTTTTCAGGGGTTAAGTTCTCTTCATCTACAGCAGGGACTACCTACTCAGTGGGTGTAGGTGATGGGACCCCCTACAATGATGCTTTAATCTTTATTTCAAATACCACCCAGTATGCTTTCATGAACTCATCAGGCAACTGGGGATATGGGTTTGCAGGTACCCCGGGAAGCAGGCTCTCAGTCAGTGGAGGTTTAAGCCTGGGGTCTTCATATGTCACAATAGCAGCCCCAACTAACGGGGCAATCATTGAGGGAAACGTCGGGATAGGAACAACTGCACCTACATATACCCTGGATGCAAACGGCACTTTAAGGGCAGGCCCGGCTACCATCCCGGCAACCGCCACCGGCGGGACAATAACATCCTCTGGTGGTTATACCATTCATACATTTACCAGCTCCGGAACATTCATACCAAACGGAGCTACAAATGTTGAGGTTTTGGCAGTAGCCGGTGGAGGTGGAGGTGGAGGCAACATTGCAGCTACTGTAGGAGGTGGAGGTGGAGGTGCGGGAGGTGTAGTTTACACTGCTTCAACTGCAGTTGCCGCACAGTCGTATACCGTTACCGTTGGAGCCGGCGGAAGCGGAGGTACTTATGGCACTTCCGTGCCTACAGCCGGCAGTAACTCTTCCTTCTCTACAATAACTGCCGCCGGAGGAGGCCGGGGAGGTCAGGGTGGTGTTAGCGGTAATCTTGCCGGTGGTGATGGAGGTTCAGGAGGTGGAGCCGGATATAATAGTGCAGTGGGTTCTGCTTCTCCTGCCGGCCAGGGAAACAATGGCGGCCCCGGAAATACAGGCACCAACCAACCCGGCGGAGGCGGAGGTGGTGCCGGAGCAGTGGGAGGAACTGCCACCGCAACCGTAGCAGGTTCGGGAGGCGCCGGCAGCGCATACTCAATCTCCGGGGCTAGTGTCACCTATGGAGGTGGAGGTGGAGGTTCGACATACAATGGAGGGACTGCCGGTTCAGGTGGGGCAGGCGGAGGCGGAGCAGGCGGAGTAGATGGAGCCCAGGGAGCTGCAGGGACGGCTAACACAGGGGGTGGAGGTGGGGCTGGTGGAGCTACCGGTGGTAACGGTGGTTCAGGTATAGTTATTATCCGTTATCTCACCTCAACCACAGTGACAAACCCAACTATTGCCACAGACACAAACGGTAATGTGGGTATTGGGACAACCTCACCTGTAGGATTACTCCAAGTAGGCCTTTCCACTAACCCGGGGCTACTCGTTACACCTTACGGTAATGTTGGCATCGGCACAACAAATCCGACAGAACTATTAGATATAACTGGTGCAACAGGAGGGATAAGTATAGGACCCGCAGGATTCCAGGGAGGATTATTTTATGCATCAGATGGGACTATACAGATAGCATCTAGGAACAACGAGGATATTAAGTTTACCAATTCAAAAGCAGGCGCTACGGTCATGTATATGGATATGAGTGCCGGCAATGTCGGCATCGGGAACACTGCACCTGTCACCATTTTAAATGCAGGTTCCAAAC
>ORJL010775280.1_pt1 | contig 13915 bp, 28 predicted proteins | sample 1779941 | NCBI WGS metagenome assembly ORJL01 (sample SAMEA104232317, study PRJEB22302) | groundwater metagenome | biome: forest; feature: aquifer; material: groundwater | place: USA | collected 2011-08-07 | depth 5.8 m
AAAACGGCTTACCACTCGCATCTTCCTCGTCATTTCCCTCGTAATATTGATGCATGATTTGCTCGACAGCGGCGGCAACGTCATCAACCGGCGGCAAGACCAACTCAAGGTGATAGTGCATCGTATCCTTTCTGCCGCCAGCGAAGGCGGCGGGTGCGTGGTTGATGTGCGAATCTTAGCGCCATGTTTGGATGGCTGTCAAGGGGGGTATTGCAAATAGTTTCCAGATCGGATATCTTAGCGCCATGAATCCAGCGGCACAAGCACTCGGCAGACTCGGCGGTATAGCTCGGGCGCTGAAATTATCCAAGCGGCGCAAGAAGGAAATCGCGCGTAATGCTGGCAAAGCGCCCAAACGCAAGCGCAACGGCAAGCCACGATGATCGACCACGAATCCCCGCTATACGTCAGCCTGATGCGCGAATGCTGGCAATGCGCTACTCAACAAGGCCCATTCGTGCAAGGCGTTCATCTCTTGTGCAATGATTGCGATGCCGGTGAGCGGCGCGAGTATGCCGAGCAGGAGCGTGATGAATGATTGAGCAGGTCGGTATTGCCATCTGTGGTGTCAGCGCGGTGTTTCTCAGTCAGGATGCCCGTGAATCATGGCGCAAGTGGGCTTGCATCTTCGGCCTTGTTGGTCAACCGTTTTGGTTCTACGCCACCTATCGAGCGGAGCAATGGGGCATCTTCCTGCTGTGCTTCGTCTACGCTTATTCGTGGGGGCGCGGCCTGCGAACCTATTGGATTAAACCATGACTGCCCGCAAGCTCAACGAGCCTCCGCTAGATTCAGTAATCCACCTACTCGCACAAGCCGCCGAGATAGCGCGCAAGAATCGGCTGCGTGTTGGCGTGCGCGTGCCGATTGCTTATGCTGTGTGGGCGGCGCTGGATGAGGAAGAACGGCAGCGGAAGGGGCGCAAATGAGCGAGCGCATCAAGGTTGGCGATCTGGTGATGATCGTGCGCGGGCATGAGTGCGTTATGAACTTATACCAAGGTGTTATTTTTACGGTGACAGGGTTTGTGCAACCGCGTTTTGGCGGATGGCATTGCGCTCGGTGCGGCAGAGACAATGCAGGCGGGAACGAAGCGGCTGCGACAGGATTCCACAAAGCTCATGCGCCGATTTCGTGGCTCAAGAAAATCCCGCCGCTGACCGAACCTGAAACCGTCGAGCGCAAAGAGGAATTGCCAGCATGACGCCAAGTGAAATCCTAGAACTGAAGGCATACGCCGCCGTGGTCTACCGCGAGCGCGCAGAGATTGAGGGCCGGTGCAGATCGAAGGCAGCGTTTGGTACCCGAGCGCAAGCCGAGCGCACCATTCGCAGAGTAGCTCGAAAGGCTGGCGTCGTCGCTTACAAGTGTCAATTCGCGGATCACTGGCATGTTGGGTCTAGGGGCGTGCGGTGAGTAAGTGGGTTGGCGGTCTTGCCGAATGGGACGATGGCGATACCCGTTTCCTATCTGTAGCATTCACTTGGAAACTTGAGGAAGCTTACGAGCGCGCTGTTTTTGCCCGCGAATGCGGAATGAAAGTTGTCGCTGGTGGCCCCGCGCTTTATCTAAAGACCATGAAACACAGGCTTGAGGATGTGGCCGAAATCCGCAAAGAGTATCCTGACGCTATTGCTCATCAAAATCCATCTGCGACTATTGCAAGTCGCGGCTGTCCTGTCGGTTGCTGGTTCTGCATTGTCCCAAAGATGGAGGGCAAGAAGTTCACGCTGATACCTGACTTTCCAGTGCGCCCCATCTTGTGCGACAACAACCTTTCGGCGCTTCCTATTGACTACCAAAAGCACATCATCTCCCGTTACATCGGAGAAGGCGTGCCATTGCTTGACGCAAATAGCGGATTCGAGCCGCGCACGTTCACGGAGGAAGTTTACAGATTGTGGAAACCTATCAATCGCGGGCCTTGGCGCTTCGCTTTCGACGATTTCGAGGAAGCGGTAGACGTGATGTATGTGTTCGAAATGCTCAAGGATGAACCGCCTAGCAAGAAGCGCGTCTATGTGCTAATCGGAAACGAACCATACGCCGAGTGCATGGCGAGGGTTTGTTCAGTAATTTCGCATGGTTGCGAGCCGCACGTTCAGCCGTTTATCAAACTCAACGCATTGCAGCGAGAGCCTCACGTTAAATTCGATTGGACAGCGCAGAAGTTAAAAGACGTTGCACGATGGGCAAACGGGTTCGTGTGGAGAAAGGCACCGTTTGAGGACTATTCGCGCTCAATGAAAACCGCAGAAGTCTACGACGAGCAACAGGGGCTATTCGCATGACCTCCCGCAACTCCTGGACGCTGGCATTTTCAAAGCTGCACGTCGAGCCGCAGGGCGCGAGAAGGATTAACGGCGTCATGTCGAGCAAGCCTGACCCGTTGCCAAATGGCCCGGAAGTGACTGTACCGTCTGGAAAGCGCGGCAGGCAAAAGGTAGGGCGACCGCAGTCCGTTGCACCCCTTAACCCATCCAGTGAGCGGCAGTCGTGGGGATTGCGGCTGATCCTGCCATACCCGCCATCGGTTAACCACTACTGGCTGCTCAACCGCAACGGCTCCCGGCGCATATCGGCGGCAGGCGAGGCATTCAGGCTAGCGGTCAAGCTCTTGCCGCTGGTGCAGACCTTCCGGGGATTGGTCGCGGTCAGGATCACGGCTTGCCCACCGGACAAGCGGAGGCGCGATCTTGATAACCTGCTAAAGTCACTTCTTGACGCGCTGCAACATGCCGGGATCATTGCCGATGACTCGAACGTGGTCGATCTGCACGTCGTCCGTGGTGCGTACCGGCAGGGCGGAAGCTGCGAGGTCGAGGTCAGGGCTGCAAATGGGGTGTCAAACACCCTTCAGGACGTTCAGGAACCCCGGCAAACAGGGGGTAGGCGCGTCGCAATGGCAGGTCAGGCTATCCCCATAGCCTGAAAACAGCGTTTTGGCCGAATTAGGGCTGTTTCAGGCCAGCGCGCGCGGCAACCATGAAACCCCGTTGACTTCCGCTATCCACCGGCATATAAAACAACTGCGGCCCAGGGTGACTCGCCCCAGGCCGCGTAATCCTGATTGCTCTGGCGGAGCGAATCAAGACCTTAGAAACAGTCTAAACGCAAACCACCGCCATAGTCAAGCAGGCGCTCAAGTCGTCGGGGACTCACCGGCAGGGCTTGAGGGATACCCCGAACTGTGGGCTAGGTCTGAGATACGGGGTAGGGTGGCGAAGGCAGCGCCCTTGACCGAACGGCTACCGGGTAAGCGCGGCTCCGAAGGGAACGTGTTTTGAAGGCGACCTAGTCATGGGCTGGCTAGGTTTCGCTCACCAAAGGGAACCATCCTTGAAACCATGATCACTCTACCAGACAAGCCGAGATTCAGATCACCCTGCAACGGCTGCGGGAAATGTTGCGCGCTTGAAATTTGCGAAGTCGGCGCGATGGCTTTCCCCGGCGCGTCTGCTCCATGCCCTGCCTTGAAATTGACGCCAGATCACACTCGAACTTATTGCGAACTGGTAGCGATAGAAATTCACGCGAACATGGAGCCATTGATTCAGCGCGGGCTAGGGATTGGCGATGGCTGCACGATGGAAGATGAGGCAACTTCAAAGGCGGCGTGATCCTGCATCCTACCTCCCTGCATAAATCGCCCGCACAATCCATCGCCGCGCCACCTGAATCTTAGCCGCGACCGCCAGTGTGAGCATGTCCCAGCCGATGGCTATGCCCGTGCAGCATTTCAGGGCGAGCGTGAGGCAGTAGATTCTCATACCACCGCCAGCGCCGCCACCATCATTATCACGCCGATGACTACCAGCGCATCGACCCACGTATCGCGGCGAGGGTGGAGCCATGCCTTGCTTGCGTGGTCGGTCATGTGCATCATGGTAGTATCCTCCGTGTCGCGTGCTGCCGTATCAATTCCCATTTTTGCGCCATCAATGTGAAGTATGAAGCTGCCGCATGGTTAGATATTTCGGTCGCCTTGATAGCGCAGCAGTAATACTTCACGCGTTCACTGGCGGCGCGGTCTGCCAAATCGTGAAGCTGGATTACTCGGTGAGTGCTGATCATGGCCGCTTGTCCTTTTCGATGCGGGTGAGTAGGGCGCGGGCTTGGTCGAGTATTTCCACTTCGCTGTCATCGTAAATGTGCGGATTGTCGCCGTCCTCAAAGCGCAGGACAGCGGCAAGCATATCCCGCAACTCCCCAATCTGCTGCCGGGCTAATTGCAATTCATACCATATCCGGTCGGAGCGCATCTCGGGCTTGAATGGCTGACTGGCGATTGCGGTCACTCTGTTGAAGGTTTCGGCGCTCACGCCGCCCTCCGTTGCGCCCGTTCGATGCAGGCTAAACATGCCTTTGCCAAAGCTGAATATTTCTTGTCAGCTTTGATCCTTTCATACAGCGCGAGGATGAGATTGTCCGTGTCTAACCCGCGTTGACGTTCGGCTTCGGCGGTACGAGCTTCAACATTCAGCCGGTCGGATTCTTCTTGCGCGGCTTTGCGCTCGGCTTGCAGGCGGGATTCTTCTGCGGCAAGAGCGTCTTGGATACGTCTGTCCTCGGCTTCTTGTTCGGCGCGGTCCTGCGCGACTTTGGCGTAGATCTCGGCTTGGGCTTCCGCTGCCGCGCGCTTGGCGGCTTCTTCGGCTTCGCGCTGCGCCTTGGCCTGTTCCTCTTGCCTGATCTTCTCGCGCTCGGCTTCGAGCCGTTCGGCTTCGGCCGCCTTGTGTTCCGCGATCCGCAGCTTCGCCAGATTGGTAAGGTCGTCCGGCTCCTTCAATACCAGTTGTGCGGTGTCGGAAAACAGAAACTTGTAATCCGCCGCCAGCTCGCGCAGGGTCTTGAGATTCAGGCCGATCTTGCCGGCAATAGTCGTTGCTTCGATTGTCGCGCGGGCAAGCTCGGTATCAACCGCATCTTTCAAGCTGGCAACCGTCTTTTTCCCCTTGATCACCCCGGCGAAGTCGACGTTGATCTGTGGCATATAGGGCTTGCCGAATACTTGGTTGTGCAGGTTGATGCGCTCGGCAAGCGCGTCCCTGCCTGCCTGCACAATCTCCACTCTGATCGAATCCTTCCTTGCAGCTACCAGCTTGGTCAGCATCAGTCTGGTAGACCGTGCCTGACCTGCGTACAGAGCTACAGTCCTTCTCATTTCGTCTACCGAGGCTACCTGCGCCAGAGCGGAGCTTTCGGCGGCTTCCAGAGCGTTCTGCGCGGTTTCGAGCGTCTTGATTGCTTGTTCAGCATCGGCAAATTCTTGATCGCTTGACGGTGACTTTGGCAACCGCTCGATAAACGCGGTCAGCTTCTCGCCGAACACCTTGAGATTGTCGGTCAGGGTGATGGCTCCGTTGACCTGTATCGACAGCGCCGGCAGCGCCATGACCGGCGCCGCGGTGACTGGCGGCAGGACTTCGGCCGGCTTGAATTCCGCCAGATCCTGATGGAACATTGCCCATCCGGCTTTGATGCGATCCATCCATTTCCCGTGTGGAGACACGAACATATGCACGCAGTTATCCGGTGTTCCGTCGCTCACCATGAACAGCACTCTATTAGCCCCGGTAACCATCATTATCTGTTGGCATTGCGGCTGATGTTCTTCTGGTAACTCACCACGGCTTACTGAGGCAGCAAGGGCTGCGGCCCATTGCTTGTGTTCCCACGCGGTGAGCCCATCCATCGTGAGCCCGTCCGTAGACGCGCGGAGTTTCCCGTAAGTGTAGGTAGCGGGGTAAAGTTCCTCACCGAGTATTTCTTCCGCCATCGGACGCGCCAGCGCCTCGACCTTATGACCGTGGTCCAGAATTTTATCCTGAACGAAATCGCTGAATTCCTTGGCGATGCCTGTTGACTTCGCGCGCAGCAACTCGGTGCGCGTCGTGTTTTTCGACAGGCCGAGCATTGCCGCTGCCTCGCTCGCGCCGTCCGTTTCAAGCAGCAAGGTCTGCCACTTGGGTTCGCCTTGAATCAGTTCGTGCTGGATGCGTTCCATCGTTTCTCCTTGAAATGGGTGGGGCTCAGGGCGTTGTAACCGATATGACCAAGCTCGCTTGCCGTGGCCCTTGGTTCGCTTATTGGCAGATGCCGGCGCAGGCCCGCTGTTGCCCCATGATCGTTATTGCGCCGCCAGTTCCGCGCGCCGGTCCTGATATGCCTTTGCCAGTTCATTCTGTCTGTCCTGGCCTTCGATGCCACCGATCAAAGACGCGTCCGCGTCTAGCATATCAACGTCCCTGCCAGTTTTCAGACGCGCAAGCAGCGCCTCGTAGTTGATTGCCGGGGCGCCAGTCTTAACCTCACCCGTGTCCGTGTCTACCGTAGCTTTCTTCACGGCCATGATTTCTTTCTTCTGCGCGTCGGACAGCACGGCTTTGCTGGATACCGTCGTAATTATCTGCTCGCCGGTTTTCTTGCCGTCCTGAATCAGTTTGGTCCATGTCGGCAGGTTCTTGGTGAACGCTTCGGCGGGGTAGGGCTGCGGGCCGGTGGGTTGTTGTTCCTGCGTTTCGTCCTCGTCGTGCCGCAATTCAGCCGGCAAATCTTCAATGTCTTGCGTAAATATGTCGCTCGCCGCGGTGACGTTCAGCGTCATGGCGATCTTCGCGCGCTTGCACGCCATCTTCAGGATGGTATTCGCCTGGTCCGCTGATTCTGTCCTGATCTGCGCCGTCTTGCTCACCTTGCCCTGATACTTCTTGAACTTCACGCGCCGCAGGTTTTCTGGAGTCGCCTCGAATTCTTCGTCGCATAGCGCGCCGCGCCACTTGTATTTTTCCTCGTGGGATGAACATTCGCCCATTCCCTCCCCGAGCACGATGCCGGTCCCTTGATGCGTGCCGATACACCGAACACGGAACCGCGCCATGCCGTCAACGGTCAGGTCTGAAATATCATATTTGTCGGCAATGCGGAATGTCGCGCAAAGCACTTCGGCACCGGCCTTATAGAGCGTCGGCTTCTGAGTTCCCGGAATTACCCCGTAGTGCATTTCCTTCTTCATGACAGCCTTCATGACTTCCTGCACCAGATTGACCTGCGCCCGCATATCGGCAGCGGTCAACACCCGGCTTTCCTTGTATTCAACGATATCAGTCATTCAAATCTCCTTGTTGATAAAGTAATTCCAACTCCCGCGCCGCCTCGCCGTCACTTCTCCAGTCGGGTCTAGCGTTCATTTTCGTGGACTAATGCATACAATGTGTTTTTCGTCTGCGCTAATCCAACGTCACGGCGCAACCATGTAACTGGCGAAGTATGGACATACTCGCCGTCTGGTACGTAGGGATGGTTGTAAACCGTGCCACTTAAATGAGTGCTGTGATCGGTCCAACCTTCAAGCCTCGGAAGTTTGGAAATATCATCCGGGACTTCTGAATCGACGGGTTTGACAATCACGGCCATGTTCATCATTTCCCCTTCCGTTTCGCCGCACGTTCAAAATTACGCTCATACTCAGATGGCGATTTGCTCGTTTTATATGGGCCACGTTTTTTTCCTAGACGAGCTGCGGCCATATTTGCCCGAGCTTCCGGGGTGTGTTTGTAACCAAGGCAATTCTTATTTCCAATTTTTACAATCGACATATTTATTCTAGCTTTGTCAGAATACCTGCCGCGTTTTCTTCCAATCTTCGCTGCTGAGTGATTTGCAAGATGTTCCGGGGAGAACGATTTGCCAAGGAGCGCGGAAGATATTTTCTTGCGCGCCTCGTCAGAATGACGATAACCCAAGCCGTTTTGATTTCCGCGCATCGCATCAGCCATCATTGATCTATATTCAGCCGAACGAATTACTCCTTTGGGCGAACTGGAAGACAGATAGATATTGTAATCCGGAAGAAAGCCGTGGATGCACCGCTGCTCTTGAAACAGCAATTGCTCCTTTGGGCACGGCAATATGATGCGGAAAATGAATGATCCCTCTCCGTGGTCACTCCAATCTTTCTGCAATCTATGATTGGCGTGTCGAGCGCTCCTAAGCATGTGAAGATGTGTTCTCCATCTACCGGGACAGTCATTGGACGAGCCTATATACCGTTTCCCGTTCACGGTATTGAAAATCTCGTAGACTCCGCTTTGGTTGTTCATGGCAGAACTATTTCAGCTTCTTCTTCGCAAGTTTTTCGGCATATACACGCTGTCTTACCGCCATATCGAAACAGGCCGCCAACGATACATACTCGGTCTGCCGGCAACGTTCCTGCCTGAGTCCTAGTAAATCGCCGGGTTCCAAGCTCACCATGATGCGTCTACCACGATGGATACCGATGGTGCGGCGGGATACACGTTTTTTGAGGTCGGTCATGATTGCGTCCCAATGATTAAAATTCCTGCGATTACTACTGCGATGCAGAAAGCAATCAACACGATTACATTGCGCGATCTCTTTTGTTTTGTATCATGGATGCTCATTCCGCGAGAGCCTTCACAATATCTTTATGTTTCGCATATGCAACGAGACCGAATGCACGCTTCTCCGCTGGATCATGCGCCATACCTTCCGCCCTGAATCGTGCGGTGAGTTTTGCATAAAGCCGCAGGCGATCACGGATAATCGTATCCTCACGATTATTGTTGCGCTTTGGAACATTGCCGAGACTCATGACTTCCTCACTTCGCAGGTTGCCCGCACAGCGCGGGTATAGGCGTATAGTGCGCTTGTGGTTGACGTGCGTCAATAGCGTCTGGAAACTGTTACACTATTTAGACTTATTCTATATTGACGAGTGACAACAGGTGGTATATATTGATCGCATGATGTCCATAAATCAAGCTGCTGACAAGCTCAATTTGAGCCGGCAGCGAGTCCACATTCTCATTACGCAGGGGCGTATACCAGCGCAGCGCATCGGCCGGCAATGGATAGTATTGCGGGCAACGATTGGCAAAGCGCCGAAACGTAAACTGGTTGCAAAGGCGCGGGGATAGGCGCAATATACGTTTTCAGGCTGTGAGAAGCCGAATGGAGATTCCGATTGAATTCTGACACGCCAGCCCCCTTTACAGAGCCTATCAAGGCGCGGTCTCCCTGCGTCATGCTCCGGCAATTCTCACCTGTATCGTGGGGCTGGTCTGTGAGCGTTTAATGCCTACCCGTTACCTCAAGCCCGGCATCCGGGATTCCGAACGAATCGAGGCTGTTTCGATCTCTGACGCCGAAATCCTGTATTACCGGCTACTTGTAACCGTTGATGACTTTGGTAGAACTGATGCAAGGCCGTTAATGGTCAAGTCCGCGTGCTTTCCTATACGTTTGCGCGCAACTGCGGACAAGTGTATGCAATGGATGCAAGAGCTTGATAAATCAGGGTTGATTGCCCTATACGAGGTCGAAGGCAAATCATACTTGCAGATCACTAAATGGGACAATACCCCTCGCGCAACGTCGAGCAAATTCCCCGATCCGCCAGCAGATGTATACAAACGTATGCAAATGCTGCTCGTAACCGTAACTAAAACCGTAACTAAAACCGAAACCGATAAAGGCGCAGCTAAAGCTGCCGGTGGGGGTGTCAACGGAAAAGATTTGGAACTCCCGGATTGGGTTCCCTTGGATAATTGGGAAACCTATATCGCCATGAGGACCAAGATTAAAAAACCATGCACTCTTAGAGCCAAGCGCATGTTGCTTGGAAAGCTCGATGAGTTGAAAGAAAAAGGATTCAACCCGGCGCAACTGTTAGCCGAAGCAGAATCCAAGTGTTGGTTGAGCGTCTACGAGCCGAAGGGATAGCCGTGGCAAATCGAAAATCATTGTTTTGCAATTCCTGCGGAAATCCGCTTGAAGATGACGGGTCCTGCAAAATGTGTCCGGCCGGAAATAAGCGTAGGCGCGCTCCGGCAGACAAGGTCGATCGCGCCTGCCCATTCAATGATCACGGAAATGTTTGTGGACTCGTTGGGAGCATGAGCGACAGTACGAACGGGGGCGGGCCGTGGTATTGCTCGCGGCATTTCTGGAAACTGAAGGGGTATCCAGAAAAGTCCCGTGCCGAACTCGATGCTGCCGTTTTGAATCATGTCGCGGTTCGGGATCAGTGGTTTATCGAAAACGAACAGCCTCATGAGCTTCCAAAACTTGAAGATAGCGGACATTTCCGTTGCATGGCAACTGATGCTGCCGCTCTTTACGATAGACTTAGATCAGGCGAACTTGGCAAACGAACCCGCGAGCCAGGGGAGGATTGATCGTGCAATTTGCCAAAGCTTACGAAAACTATTTCAAGTATTTACGGTCTATTTTCCCTGAAGAATGGTTGGGAAAATGGCGTGTAGTATGGCGTGATTTCGAGACCGTAAAACAGGATCGTGAGTTTGAAACAGCGAACGAGGCAGTTATGTTTGCTGCGAAGATTGTGAACAGGGATATCAGGCCGGAAATTGAAGAAATAAAAGCGCGTGGAGAGTTGGAGGATGCGGTGAATTATTGGGCGAACATGACATGAGCCAAAACGGTAACATCCTGATGTATTTGCAGGAAGGCAACACGTTGACCAAGCGTGAGGCGTATCACTTGTTTGGATCATTGTCGCTGAATAGCAGGGTAGCCGAGATTCGCCGCAAGACAGGTGCTCAGATTGATTGCGAGCGTGTTGAGATTGGCGGGCGGGTGAGTTTTAGATATTCGATGCCGGTGAAAGTGGCGTATGGGTGAGACGGTATGAACTATTCTGATTTCCTGAAACGTAAAGCGCAGATTGACCCGGATACAGGGTTGACTGAGATCCCGCCATTGAATCCGATATTGTGGCCGCACGAACACGATATCGTAACGTGGGCGTTGCGCCGTGGTCGTGCCGCGATATTTGCTGACTGTGGGTTAGGTAAAGGACCGATGGAAATGGAATGGCTGCGATGCCAGCCGCACGAAGGAATCCTTGTTGCTCCGCTCGCGGTAGCTCATCAGTTTGTGCATGAAGCGCAAAAGTTCGGCATTGAACTGGCTTACGCGAAAGATCAGGCATCCATCACAAAGAGAATAACGGTTACCAACTATCAACGGCTCGAGAATTTTCATATTGAACAATTTGGTGCCGTGTCGTTGGACGAATCATCCATTCTGAAAAATCAAAGTGGGGCTTACTGCACATGGATGATTGAAGCGTTCAAAAACACTCCGTTCAGACTTGCGGCTTCCGCCACCCCAGCGCCGAATGATGTTATGGAATTGGGAACACAGGCTGAGTTTCTAGGTGTTATGACACGCGGAGAAATGCTCGCCATGTATTTCACGCATGACGGTGGGGATACATCTAAGTGGAGAGTGAAGGGGCACGCGCAAAAGGTATTTTGGGAATGGATGGCGTCATGGGCGGTGATGATCCGCAAGCCATCGGATTTGGGATATAGCGATGATGGATTTATATTGCCGCCATTGCATATGCATGAGCATTGCGTCAAGGTCGATGCTCCGTCTACCGGGTTTCTGTTTGCGGTAGAAGCGCAATCGCTACAGGAGCGCCAACAAGCCCGGCGTGACAGCATTGAGGATCGTGTTAAAGAGTGCGCGGCCATCGTGAACGCGAGCAAAGAACAATGGCTGGTGTGGTGCAATCTGAATTCGGAAAGCGATGCGCTCGCCGCAGCGATACCGGATGCTGTAGAAGTTCGGGGAAGCGACACGGACGACCACAAAGAAAAAACGATTGCCGATTTCCTTGCCGGGAAAATTCGGGCCATCATTTCAAAGACGAGTATTTTCGGGCTTGGGTTGAATATCCAGTGCTGTCACAATATTGCCTACGTTGGGCTGTCCGATTCTTACGAGGCGTTGTATCAATCCCTTCGGCGGTGTTGGAGGTTCGGACAGGATCACGAAGTCAATGCCCACATAATTACCGCCGAAACTGAGGGCGCCGTTGTTTCCAATATAAAACGCAAAGAGCGCGAAGCCAATGAAACCTATGACAATATGGTTGCCCACATGAAAGACCTGAATGCAGCGGCCTTGCATGGCGCATCGCTACGCAACAAAACTGATTATCTGCCGGAGAGAACAATGAAGATACCCGAATGGTTGGCGGCATGAAAAAAGTAATCGATCAAGCGCAGGGCGAAAACTGGACGCTGGTTAATGGCGATTGCGTGGAGGTATTGAACGGATTGCCTGAAAACTCGATTCACCTATCTATTTTTTCTCCGCCCTATGCCTCGTTGTACACATATTCCAACTCTGACCGCGACCTTGGAAACAGTGTTGACGATGCTCAATTTTATGAACACTTCGATCATGTTATAGCAGGGTTGTATCGCGTGACAAAGCCGGGGCGCATTGTGGCCGTGGACTGCATGAACATTCCGGCCATGAAGGAACGGGACGGTTATATCGGGATCAAGGACTTTCGCGGCGATCTGATCCGGGCATTTCAAAAGCACGCTTTCATTTTTCATAGCGAGCATTGTGTGTGGAAAGACCCGTTGATTGAGGCGACCAGGACAAAGGCTCTCGGGTTGATGCACAAGCAGCTTTGTAAGGACTCAACCAGGTCAAGGGCGGGTATACCGCAATACATTCTGGCGTTTCGGAAAGACGGAGAAAACACGGAGCCTGTCGCGCACATCAACGGCCTTGAATCGTTTGCCGGCGAGAATGAGCCTACGCGGGGAGTCTTGTCGCATGAGCGGTGGCGCCGATATGCTTCTCCGGTGTGGATGGATATCAATTTCAGTAACACGCTGAACGCAAGAGCAGCTCGCGACAATGAGGATGAGCGGCATGTATGTCCGATGGCGCTGGACCTGATTGAACGATGCATGACGCTGTGGAGTAATCCTAGTGATGTGATTCTTGATCCGTTCAGCGGAGTGGCAAGCACCGGGTATATGGCGGTAAGGATGGGTCGCAAGTTCATTGGTGCTGAATTGAAAAAATCCTACTTCGATCAAGGATGCAAAAATCTGCATTCCGCAAAGCAGAATCAAGGCCCATTATTTGATGATGAGGCTGCGTGATGCAATCGCGCCTGCAATCACTGCTTGAGTCATTCGCCAATATCGCAATCGGATACCTCGTTGCGCTGGCGGCTCAGTTGATCGTGTTTCCGTTGATGGGGATTGCCGTGCGTATGGATCAGAATCTGGCCATTGGCGCGATCTTCACAGTGGTGTCGCTGGCGCGAAGTTATGCGCTTCGCCGGTTTTTCAACTGGATGCACAAGAAATGAAATTCACCATAGGTCACTCGAACGGTCGCACCAGAGCGATAGAAGCCATTCGCGGGGCTGAGATTGGAACGGTCATCGAGGTTGGCGTGGTTAGCAAGACGCGCGAGCAGGAGAGCCGCTATCATGCGATGCTTGGGGATATCGCGAACCAGTGGCTATTCTGCGGAAGAAAATGGGATCGCGAGGACATGAAAAGGTTGTGTCTGGATCAATTCCGAAGGGATACCATCAAAGACCCTGATCTTGCTGAGTTGTGGAAAAACATGGGCCAAGTGGACATGGCGCCTAGCCTGGACGGCAGCGGAGTCGTGGCTTTGGGCATCCAGTCCAGACGCTTACCGAAGAAGCTCGCCACGGCTTTCGTGGAATGGTTGTTCGCGCTTGGCGCCGAGCATTCCGTGATCTGGTCAGACCCAACTATTCCGCCGGCGGACGTGTATGTCGAAAATCACTGAATCAGCGCGCGGCGAGGAATGCCAGATCAGGATGCCAGGAATCTGCAATGGCAATCCTGAAACCGTTGTGTGGTGTCACGCCAACGGTAGCGCGGCCGGCAAAGGCATCGGCATGAAGTCGCCAGACCTGCTTGGCGCCTACGGATGCAGTTCATGCCACGATGAATATGATAGAAGAACGTCCAAGCTGGATCTGATCACGGCGAGGCTGTACTTCGCGGAAGGTCACTATCGAAGTTTGGTGAAGCTGATCGAGAGGGGATTGGTTGGTTGATTTGTGCAA
>ORJL011121509.1_pt1 | contig 13910 bp, 22 predicted proteins | sample 1779941 | NCBI WGS metagenome assembly ORJL01 (sample SAMEA104232317, study PRJEB22302) | groundwater metagenome | biome: forest; feature: aquifer; material: groundwater | place: USA | collected 2011-08-07 | depth 5.8 m
AGTGTTTCCTGGCTGGCATCACCGATCTCTTGCAGGCGCACCCGACCCGCTCTTGTTCCCCTGCTGGTCGGTATTACCTCAACGGCACCAACGACGATAGCCTTGCCTTCCGCGCCGCGTCCGCGCGTGCCTTCTCGCGCGCCGCCTACAAACGACTCATCTACCTCCACCGCTCCAGAGAGTTGCCCGCGCTCAGGCCGGACCATGGCCGAGCGGAGCTTGTGCAGGATTTGGAAGGCCGTTTCGTAGCGGGTTAGCCCGACTTGGCGCTGAAACTGCACGGCGGAAATTCCGGGCGTCAGCGTGGTCATTAAATACGCACCTAGGAACCACTTACAGATCGGCGTCCGGCTCTTTTCCATCACCGCGCCTTGCGTTAGGTACACCCATTCTCCGCACTCGTAGCACTTGAAGGCGTTGCGATCCTTGAACCAGTGAAACTTACTTGAGGGACAGCCGGGGCAATGAAATCCATCTGGCCAGCGGGTGCCGATGAGGTATTCGACGCAGGCCTCTTCGGAACTAAACATCTGGCCAAATTCAAAGAGGTTGCGGGGGAATTGAGGCATTCTATGATCCTCCAAACTCATCGACAATTTGAGCCTTGAGTTCGTGCGCAGCCTGGATGGCTACGGCGTCGGGTGGACGCGTTGCGTAAGTAGTTGAACAAATAGAGCAGTGAAGCCCAGCGGACCCATTGGCCGCGCTATGCAGCAGCGGGGCCTGTTTGCACCCGTCGCTAGGGCAGCGCGGCGCGGTCAGTTTTGGCTCAGAAGTGGAGAAGTCCTTTTCTAGTCCCAGGTCGTAGTAGAACTCGGGGCATCCGGGCGATTGCGCATCTCGATACTTGAAGTGCTTGAAGCGGTCGAAAACCTTCTTCGACAGTCGCGCGTTAAGCCACTTCTTCCACGGGGCATGTAAGAAAGCGTGGACGCTGACGCCTATCCAGGCGCAGCCAAAGCACCACCAGAAGAAGCAGTAAAATGCGTCTCGGTCGTAGACCATTTTAAGCCGCTCCTCGAAATGCAGGGCGGCTCCAATGGCAAACAGCGCGGCGATGAAGATTGCTTGAACGGCTGCAAAAATGAAGGACTTTGGGCCGAGGTTCTCTTCTGCCATGCGAATACCCTCCATCCAGCCCTTCCGAGGCTAGATTTAGAGGGATAGGATACCGCCGGTGGGGGTCAGGTGTCCAGACAGGATAGGCACGTTCTTCAATGTGGGTAATTACCACTTAAGGTCTCCGAAGGCGGACATCGCCAGATTGATGTGCGTCACTTCAATCCACTGGTGCGCTGGATTGGCCACGAGCCGCGCACCGTCGCCACTATTGACGATGGAGATACCCGAGCAGACGAGCTTCCGACCGTCTGGATTTGATGGGTTCTGGACTTCGAGAAAAATATCGAAGGTCGCCGAGTGGATTTTCTTAGGCTGAACGCCGTCGCCGAATACGGTTCTGACGACCTGCTCCCTACACAGCGCGGTTAGCACGTTTCGATCCCTCCAGGATGATCGACGGCCGCAGTCTTTCGAGCGCGGCACCCTCGATAGGTTTTGGTGCGTGTTCGAGAATCTCGGACAGGCGCTTCCAGAATTCCCAGCCGAGAGCCACGACAGGCTCGCGGCGAACCGCGAACATGTTACCCCAACTCCATGTCGTCTCGGCTGGGATGTCCTCTGTCGGCCGGAACAGGTAGCCGTAAACATCGCGCAACGGACAGCTTGGCGTGAGCACTTCTTCACCGTTCGTACCCTCGCCGACCGTCACGTTGTAGATGACCTTCGGACTGCGCGGAAACATGCGCGCCTGCTTGAACGGAAGAGGCTCGTCGATGGAACACTTATTGAAGTTACCGATTGGAATGAAGAAGAGGGCTGGCTCCGCCATGAGCGCCGGAAGCTGTTTCAGGCGCTCGATGAAGTTGGGGGCGACGCCGGGATCGGTCGCCGCAGCGGCGTGGTCAAACGGATTGGCTTGAACCATCACCATCCACTCTGGGAGTTTATCCCAGTTAAAGAGGATGTAGTTGGCGTAGGCCCAACTCTCAAAGCCTGCATCCTGAATAACGTGAAGTTCATAGGAGCGCGGACCATCCGGGATGGCCGGAAGACCCATGTTCATCACGTGGATGTTGTACTCAGGCGGAACATCCAGAAGCCATTGTAATGACTCCCCGTACAGGGCCACGACGAGATCCATTTATGTTCCCTCAGGTGGCTTCGGGTCTTCGGTCTTCGGCATCTCGTCCATATAGCGCCAAGCGCGCTGCTCGGACTCCCTAGCGCGCCTCATCTCCTTCTCACGCGCCGCAATGCCCACGCAGGCGCCGCAGAGGAACGCGCTGATGAGCGCGTAGGGGAAGAGCGCCGGATCGCGCGTGAAGAACCATGTCGCGACGGCGCAGAGAATCCAAACGAGGTTCATCACGCTAGTCTTTTTCCGCGTCGTCGGCCGTTGCGATGGGCTTGCCTTCGAGGGCATTTTCAAGGTCCGCGAAATTCACCGTTAGATGAACGTTGCCCTCGGTGGGTTTCCCGCGGTAGTGTTTGAGGAGGTCTTGAACGCGCTCGACAAGCCGCTTGCCAAGGAGGTGCTTCTTGCGGGTATAGGGCCGCTCGAAGATGGCCTGAACGGAACTCCACGCTAATTGGCGGTACTGCTCGCGCGGAATATCGACGCCACCCTCTTTGACGGGTCCGTCGCCGTCCTCGTAGGCCTTCTTAAGGCGTTCGGCCGCCGCCATCGCGAAGGCCTTGCCCTCCGGCCCGACGCGCAGCGCGACCTTGCCCCATACCTTCTCATTGAGCCAGCGTGAGATTTTAGCGAGATCGTCGCCCGCGATGCGGTCGGCGTTTTCCTTACTCGCCGGATGCCAGAGTTCTTTCTTCCAGGCTGAGGCCGGAGAGTTCACCATGAAATGCAGTAAGTGCACGGCCTCTTCGGTCAACTCGATCTCCATGAGTGGACGCCCCTTTATCCAGATTATCGGCTTCTTCGGTTCCATCGCTCGCTCGGGGCTGACTTATAAGCGATGGTTCTGGTTTTTCAAGAGGTTTTCGGAGACGCCTCTGGCGGCGGCGGCAGGTGGTCGTGATCGTAAAGGGCATACTCACACCTTTATCTCAGCCATAAGAACCCCGTTTTCAGAAACGAAGTTGCGGGTGAAGAGGCCGGTCGTGGCGGGGAATGTCAAGATGCCCGGAGGCGTTCCGGCCGTGACAGGCACGTAGGTCATGTTCGGCCGGCGTGCCGCGATAATGCGGTAGTTGGCGACCTGATCGTCTTCGCCGGTCTTCACGGCGATGGGCTTGTGCTTGGACGAGATTTTGACCCGCGTGCCGTCCGCGGCCGTGACGGTCTTGCCGCGCGTAAAGAGGTAGAGGGCGCCCGCGCCCGCCGCCAGAAGTCCCATGCTGATTTTACCCATTTTATGCCGCCTCCCCATTTCCATTGTCGCTGACCGCGACCTGTGTCGCGGAGTCCGATGCCCTGCGAGCTTTCTCGGCCTTGCGCTCCGTTTCGCGCTTTTTAACCTTCTCGGCCCAGATGCGCGTCTCGGCGGCAACCTGGCTGATGTCTTGAGCCGCCTGCGCAATCCCCGCCAAGGCGGCGTCCGCGCGCTTACGGTGTTCGACCTCCTCGACCGTCTCGCGACCTGTAATCGCGCAGATGAGCTTACCTAGAGCCCCGCCCATGGGATTTCCTTTCGATTTCGTCGGCCACGCGCGCGTTGACTTCCCGGTCCCTGTCCATCTGCTCCATCATGTCGTGTACGTCGGTGTCCATCTCGGCCACGGTCGTCTTCACATCGTCCAGTGCGCCCCTGCCCTCTTCCATGGCCGTCTTGTTACTGGAGAGCGCGGTCACAAACTTCTCCAGCCACTCCTCGCGCCATTTCATTTGTTGCACAAGCTGTCTAATTAAGAACCACGTAATCAGAAGGAAGGCGGCGGTTAAGAGCCCGATTTCCTTATTCTGCTTACAGAGTTCGACAATCCCCTTAACAATTTCTTCCAAGTTGTCACCACCTTAAGCGCAAACCACCTGGAGCACCTGCACGGCCCCGTACCCATCTGGGTCATACGTCAAGTTCGTCGCCCCGCACTCGTCCACCGCCGCGCCGGAGGGCAGCGCCGAGTTCTGTGGCGAGAGGTTCGGAGGATTTGCCTGCGTGATGGCCGCGGCGACATCGGCCGGCACGCTCTGCGCGATGAATGGCCCCGCGGCCGGCGACGGAGGCCCGTAGTTCTGGGGCATGATGAGCGGGACATTGACGTTCGGCTGGGGGAACGTCGGAACCGGCTGGTTGACGAGGGGATCGTTGCCGCCCGTATGTACCGCAGGCTGCACGATCTGGACCATGGGCACGGAGGGCAGTGTTCTTGCCGCCGCGCAGGAGTCCTGGATCGTCTGCCAGTACGCCGCGTTCGAGGCCGCCGCCTGGCGCGTCTCCTTCGACTTGTCGGACTTCTTCGACAAGCGCGTGAAGACCTCGACGCTATGCGGCGCGTCGGCGCACTGATCCGCCAACTGCTGCATCGCGCCGAGGCGCAGGGCATTAACCATGTCCAGCATGTTTATTCTCCTAAGTTCGCACCGTTCAACCGCGGCGGCGCTTGATGACCTTGTACGCCAAGTACCCGGCGCCGACGACCGCGGCGGAGATCAGGGCCACGTTGACCCAGTTGGTCTGCGGCTGGGGCGGAGGCTGATACGGAGCCTGCTGCGGTGGTTGGCTCGTGGGCGCAATAGCGCCTCGCAACACGTTAATCCACTGCGTGGCCATTTCCGCGGCGGTCGCACCCATCGCGCCCATGTTGTTCATTCCGTTAAGCATGTCTGCGTCCTCCTCTACCTTTCTTTTTCAAAAAGCCTGACCCGAAATGGATCAAAGCACCTACACCCAATCCTATCAGGGCCAGTGAAGTCCAATCAATGCTGATCTCATCCGCGCGGTAGATGTCCGCCTGGACCACCTGCGCGGAAGTGGGGCTCAAGTCGGAAACCGTCTCCTGGAGAGAAGCATCGCCGATGATGTCCTCGGGCCGCATACCTAGATTCCAGTTGTCCGCGTATCGCTGCATGAACACACTGACAATCCGGTCCTCCAGCATGGCGACGGTCTCCGAGCCGACCGGGTTCAGGCGCCAATACTTGCGCAGGGCTTGTCGGGCGCTTGCTGCGAGCAGGGTATCGGGCAGCCGCCGCCCGGTCGCGTCGTAGTAGTCTCTCATGCCTTGCAATCCTTGAGAGGATTTACCTGACGCGGACTGAAGATGGATGTCCATTCGGGGTGAAGGCGTCCAAGGGAACTCGGCGTCTCGGCCGGACTCGCCGGATTGAATGGCAAGAGCCGACATGAGATCGTTGCTGATTTGTGAGTAGAGATGGTCGGTCTCGCGAGCGCACTTATCTGGGTCGGAAACTCGATACTGACCTCGAACCGCGTCAGCCTGGTTGAGTAGCTGTCCGGAAGTAGCGAGGACGTAAGCATACTTCTGGCGCAACTTGGCGTCGGTGGCGAGGGCGGCCGTCTGTTCGCGCCACTCATTGTAAATTCCGTCGCAGGCTTCGGGTCCCACATTATCAGCCTTTCACTATCTAATCTTGCCAAGAAGCTTCAAAAGCAAGTACGCGCCTATTGCCCCCGCCGCAAGCATTAAAGCCGTATTTATTTCTTTCGGTGGATATTTTATTGCGACTGATCTTGCTTCGTTTCTAGCACTCTCTCGTGGAGGACCGCTAGGGAAATAAGTCTTCTCGTTCCTTTCCTGCACTCTACTCATGGCTGGCTGTTTGAAGATGCCAGTGGTAAGTTTAGGCCCCTCGCCGCCAGGATGCCACGGACTCGCTAGGTCTTCTGACGATTTTATCCACCATAAAGTATCGGCGCGTGTTTTTGGATCGGGCAGTCCTGCGGCCGCCGCTCGCGCTGGACTTATGCTTACATTTACGGTCGGAGTACCTATCGGGAATGGCGCCTTGACCTCCAATGGAATCTGCGGATAGGTGAATTGACGCGCCTCTCCGTATGCGTAGTAGTATTGAGCGGCTGTCGGCGTGGGCATGTAGATGGCCGGCTGAGAGGGTCGCGGTTGTGGCCCCGGAGTGGTTGGGGCGCCGCCACCCGTATACGTGTTTACGCCATCGTCCCTTAAAAGCCCAAGCCCTAATCTAGCCATGTCAGCGCCCCTTGTTCTTACTCTTCTTGTAATTCTGGTATGCGATGTACGCCAGGACGCAGATCGCGCCGGTCGAGACGAGTTGAAGAAAGATCGTAATGCCCGCGTAGGTCTTCGCGGCGGACTCCACCTGCGACAACTGGCTCTGCACCTGCGGCGTCGCCTGGGCGATGGTGTTGATGTCCTGCTGCGTCTGCTTCGCGCCCGTGACGGCGTTGAGGGTGTCGCCGACTGTCTGTAGAAGGTTCGACATGACTTCTCCTGTCCTAAGCCGACATCGACGACCAGTTCGGGCACCACTTACGCACTTCGGTCTCTGCATCGGCGGGGGCCATGCCCTTTCCGAGAAGACTTGAATACAACTCCCACCCCTTCGGATCGTTCGCGCTCATGCAGGAACTCGCGGGAGCGTTCGGGCTGTAAATCGCGCCGGTGCGTACTACGGCTGCTGGCGTTGTCCCAAACTTCTGGTACAGGAGGTACGCGCCGATGCCCGCAATGGCTAGAATCAAGATCGTCTCGGTCTTCATGCGATTCTCCCCTCTTTGCCGTCCCAGGCGGGATAAAAGGCCCAGGTACGCGCCTTGGCCTCGGCGTCCGTAAAACCGGCCGCTAAGAACCCCGCGTAAGTTTGATCGGCGGCATCGCGCGCCACAAACGAGTTTACGCCCGCCTTTACCATGCCCTTATACCAGTCCACTTGGTCGAGCAGGGAGGGCTGGCCTGTTGTCGGGTTCTGCGCGACCACTTGCGCGGGCACTGGTTGCGCGGACGGCGACGATCCACCAGCCGGCGCTGCCGTACCGCCCGCCTGGAGCCATGTTCGCACGCCATCCGCCTGCTGCATGGCGTACTTGCGGGCATAGTAGACCCCCACGGCCACTATGCCCGCAACGCCCAGGATGATCCACGCGCCCTTACTCATCGTTTCTTCATCGCCTTGTACCCGATGTACACGGCGCCCGCGACCAGAGCGGCGCCCGCAACCCCGGCTGCGATTTTCATGTAGAAATTCCGCGACTGGGCCGCGGCGACCTGCGAGGAGACATCGCCGCTTATCTTCGCCTGGAGGGCGGCGTCCGACTGCTGCTGCGCGTAAGCGATACGCTGCTTCTCGATGTCCGCCTGCTGCGCGCCGGCCGCGACGCCGAAGATCCCCGTCGCGATGGCGGTTGCCAGCGACTCGCCTGGAAGGGAGAAGATGCCTGAACTCACTCTTTTCTCCTCCGCCGCCATGGCCGGCGTCGTCTCGAAGTTAGGATTGATGAGGCCGAGCCTGCGTACACGCCGCATTAGCGTCTCCTCATCACGAAGTACAGGAGCATCGCCGCGCCCATCGCCAGCCCGCCGTAGGTCAGCAGCTTGCCCGTGTCGAATCCACCCGTCGTCGGCACCGACGCCACGGCCGACTGGATCGCTGCTTGCTGCGCGGTGGCCTGCTGCGTGGCCGTAGCCAGCTTGCAGTTGTTGACTATGTTCGACCAGTACGCGGCCTGCGACAAGGCGGATGGTCGCTGCTTGTCGTACTTGGGATCGCCGGTCTTCTTCGAGAGGCGATCGAAGGCCGCGAACTTGATCTGGGCGTCCGAGCAGGCGTCGCCAAGCCGGCCTAAGCAGCAAGGAACCATGGTCAACCTCCCAGAATCGCTTTGACGGCCAACCCGCCGATGATGGGTCCGATCTTGAGCGCGAACGAACTGAAACCGGCGCTCAGGCGCAGGTAGCGGTCGGTGTCGCTCTTCTGCGCAATGGCACATGCCTTTAGCGCCGCGGCGTGCTTGGCCAGCAACTCCGCTTGCAACCCGTGCATCTCGATCGGATCGTCGTCGGTGAGATCCGGGACGGTCACGGCCGGCACGAGATACCGCGCCAGTAAAGCCTCAAACATCTCGGGCGGCAGGTCCTTCAGGTCGGTCTTGTTCTCGGCGATCAACTGCGAAAGCGCCGCCATGAACAGCTTCGAGGCCTCGGGCGGAACGCCCTTAAGGCGCTCGGTGATAAGAGTCAGGTCGATCACTTGACCACCTCCTTCTTCGCCAGGAGTTCGGCCGCCAACTCCGCGACCGCCTTCTGGTGTTTCTCCAGGCACGCCTTCATGCCCGCCACCCAGGCTTGGTACTCGGCGTCGCTCTTACCCCCCTTGACTCGTTTCGAGAAGTACGAGAAGTTCTCCATCATCGCGTAACTGGCCTTGATGTCCGAAGAAATCTTATCCTGCGCGTCCTTCCCGAACTTAGGCCGATCCTTCGCCACGCTGTCGAAGAGGGCGTAGGCCGCGGAGCGGTCGCTCAAGGCGGCGCCGAAGTTGGCGTTCCACTTCACGACCACGGCGTCGTCCTTCTTGTCGGAGGCCATAAGCGTGTCGGAGAGTTCGGACCACTTCTTGACGGCCTCCGCAGCGGACACGGAGCAGGCCGTCAGGGCTTTCTGTCCGGGTTCCGAGAGCTTCTTGTCGCAGCCCGTCTGCGAGACGAGCGCCAGAAGTAGGATGGCCGTTACGAGGTTCTTACGCTGCCGCATCGTGCTTTCCTCCGTGTGGGTGAGCCAGCTTTTCAACCAGTTTTCGCCGCTCGTCCCGCTCGCTAATATAGCGCGTTTCCGAGCGACTTCTACTTCTATAACCGAGTATGACCACGATCTTAACGATGACCGCGCACAGGCCCATGACCGTCCAGTAGAGCGTCGAGTACGACTTCTCGATCACGCTCTGCATCCGTTCGTTGAACTGCACGCTGTTGTCGATGCTGTCGCGGCCGGCGTGCATCTCTTTCGAGGTCTCTTCCATCTTCGCATTCAATGCCACCTGGCCCCTGGCGGATGCCTCCAGCTTGGCGGTCAGATCGCCGATGTGGAGCTTAAGGTCCGCGATCATGGTGTTCTGCGCGTCGATGGTGGCCTTGAGATTCGCGTTGGCCGTTGCGACCGCGGAGAATTGCGCGGACATCTCGTTGCGCAGGTCGTTCTTGATGGAGACGGGGATGTTCGCCTCCACGCGCAAGAGGGATGCGTCGAGGTGTTCGGCCAGCTTATTCACGTTCGCGCCGACGCCCGTGATGCTGTTCTGGTTGGCGTTGTTGCTCTGTGAGATGTGGTCTTCGATCTTCTTGACCATGCCGTCCAACTGCGCCTGCGAACGTTCTGGGTCATCGACCACGGGAGGATGGTTGTACTTCACCAGCGGCAGCCCGACGCCGCCCTCCTGATGAACGTCATTCTTATTGCGCTGATCGCCCAGGCATCCCGTCAAGAAGGGCGTGAAGCAGAGAAAAATTATGCGCCTCCAGGAAGCGTCATTCTTCTGGGAAAGGCTGAAAGAAAGGCCCCTGGAGGCGCCTTCACAGGCACAACCTGCGAAGATCATTAGCGCGCCCTCTGTGCGGCCAAGATGATTTTATTCAGGCTCTCGACCGGGTCCGCTCTGCGGTCCAGGTTCTTCACCTTCTGCTGTTTGGGCTGCTTCGCCGGCGCAGGCTGACCGCCGCCCAGACTGGCGATGTAGGGGTCGATGTAGCGGTCATCATAGCCCTCGCGCTGGAGTTGCGCGCGGATGCGCTGCTCGGCCTGGGGTGAGAGTGTGGGCGTGGACGGCAGTGGCGGTGCGAGGCCCGCGTTGCGGTCTACGAATGCGTTGAGTTCTCCAGCCGCGGCGACGAGGGTGCTCGGGTCTTTGGGGCCGGTCGATGTATTCAGCATCTCGGCGACGTTGGGAAACTGGCCCGGATTCATCGAGACGAGGCCGCCAGCGATGATGAAAGGATTGTTGATCGGGAATGGGTTTTTCTCCCCGTTCTGTAAGGAGAGCGTCTTGACTTTTGACATCCACTTGGACATAAGACGCCCGAAGGCGTCATACGTGGCATCGCCCCCGCTCGGGCGCACCGAGGCATTCGCGTCCTCATACGTCAGCTTCGAGGCCTTCAACTCCTCCAGTTTAGCGCCGACCATCTTAAGTTTGTCGCCGATGTTGACATTGTACAACTCTTCAAGCGCGCTGGTGCTCTCCGCAACCGCAGCCTTCGCCGCGCTCGCGCCAGCCTTAACCTTGTCCCACCACGACGACTCTGCCTTTGCGGAGGCCTTAACCTGAGGATTCACACCCTGTCGTCGCATCGCGGCCACATCAGCCGCCCTCCGTGCGATGGCTGCGGTAGCCGCCTGCTTTGAAGCCTCTGCCCGCCGCATCGCCGCGTCATACGTCGCCTGGCGCTCTGCGGCGCCCGCAGCGTAAGTATCCGAAGGGGCCGTCAAAGCCGCGTATGGGTCCACCGTACTGATCCGAAGACCCTGTGCGACCAGGCGCGCGATGTTCGCCGCGTACTGCGCGTCCGCAGGCGATCGCCCCGTCTGCGTGATGGTCACGGAGGGCTGCGGCTGGGCGATGTACTGGGGCGGCGGGGCCACGATCTGTGGAGAGCGCGGCTGCTGGGGCGTCGGCATGTAGATCGCCGGTTGAAGAGGCTGGGGAGTGGTTGGCGCGGGGGTGGGAGTGCCGCCATACTCCGATTGCTGCCAAGGATCGGCCCCAAGACCGTCAAGCCTTCTGATGCGCCGTCTCATGTCTTCCCTTTCTTACTCAGCACTAGAATCGCGCCCGCACCCAACACCGCCCAGATCCACCACGGGGTTGCGGGCTTATCGGGTGCGCCGGCGACAATGGGCTCGGGCTGCGTCACCGCCGCGGGAGCATAATCCACGCCGCCGCCCGGTGACGCTGGCGTGTATTGCCAGTAGGTCGAGGGTTGTACGGGCGCGGTCGTGGAACCAGTGGACCCACCAGAAGGGCGCCGATTCTGAAGCGCCAACTGGCGGATAAGGTCGTCTTGCTGCTGCGAGCGCAGGGCCAGCGCCGTTAAGTAGGAGTTGTCCGCGCCGCCTGAGGCCGCAGGAACGCTGATGTTGATGTTCTGGGGCGCTGGCGGCTGGTAGGAAGCGTAAGAGGGGCTGGCGTAAGAAGGTGGCGGCGTTGCGCCTGCTCCGGCACAAGCGGCCTGGAAGTCGGCCTCCGTGGCAAAGGTGCGCTGCTCGCCGCCGGGCATGGCGACTTGGAGATTGATGCGGTTTCCCGAGGCGTCTTTGGAGTAGCCGAAGACCGAGCACTGGCCAGCGTATCCGGGCATGACGACCGGCGTTCCGCCAGTAGGATCAGTCTCGGGGCCGATGCCTGCGGCGTTCGCCTGGGGCGCGTTCCAGATATTTCGATTGGTCACGGGAATACCTCCAGGGCCACCGTAGGTAGCGGGCTGAAATAGTCCGCTACCAGTCCACCCAGTCGGCGTGCCGCCAGAAGGCGCCCCCATCCCATCCAGCCGTCGCACTCGAATGGCGTACTTCATGCCGGTCTCCTATTTTCTATCCTGCTTTATCTTGGCCATCTCAATGTACGCTTCCTCGATCTTCTCGCAGTACCCCTTGATAACCGGCGAATCCAGAAGCTCCTGCCTCAATTTCTTGCGCACGGTTTGAAGCTGATTGATGTCTCCCGCCAGCTTCACGGCCACGCTGACGTACTCATCTTCGGAGCGCCCTATCCACTCCGGGTGCCCTATGTTAGCCAGGACGCTTGAAGTCGTTCTGCCTCCGGGCTGCCATCCAAACATCGTGACAATCGGAACACCCATATATAGCTGTTCCAGGCATACAACACCACCGGAATGTGGGAACGGATCGAGGATGATGTCCGCCTGCTGGTATGCGAGCAGATGGTCTACGTGAGATGTCGCAATGCTGAAGAGAAGCCGCTTGGGATCTATGTCCGACAAGATGGCCATGATGCGCTTGATTGAATACGGGCGGCGGTAAGCGTTGTCCTTGAACATCAGCCTGGATTCAGGCACTTCCTTAAGAATGCGCCCGAAGAGCCTAATGCAGGTGTCGTTCATCTTCTCGTAACGGCAGAAGGTTCCGAATGTGATGTTTCCGTTCTGGTGAAAGGGGAGCATCGAATGGGCTTTTGTCTTCACGTCATCATTGGGCAGATACGAGACGATGCAGGGCACGTCCCAAATCTTCTCCACGAAGTGCTCGCGCTCGACTTCAGGAACCGCGACCTTATCCGCAAGGAAATAGTCGATCTCCGGTACGCCGGTTCCATGCGCGAAGCCCCAGGCCGTGACCTGAATAGGAGCGGGCTTGCGCGTGAATAGCTGGAGGCGCCCGCCATTGGTATGTCCCGCGAGATCCACAAGAATGTCGATCTGATCCTTACGGATTAGTAATTCCGCCTTCTCGTCATCCAGCGTAGAGATGTCGCGCCAGTTCTCGCCGGCCATCTCCTTGAATCGCTTGGTCATGCCGTCCGCGTTCGGGTCAACAGCCAGAGTGGAGTAAAGGAGAGGCTCTATCTTGGCGCGATTGTGGTGCATGACGACACTACCAAAGATCATCGCCGCGGAGTGGCATTTGAAGTCCCCGGAAACGTAACCCACTCGCAGGGGACGCGCGCCGTCCCATTGTAATTTTGCAATAGGAAGCGTCGGTCCCGTGTAGTGATTAGCCTCGTACCAGCGCTTGCGCTGCGCCGCCAATTCCTTGGATGTGTCCATGGTGAGCGTCTGAACAAAGCACGCATTGGTCGCCGCCATAAGATGCTTGGGCTCTTTGTCCAGAACCTTATTGTACAGTTCCACCGCCTTCTCAGGCATTCCTGCCGTGGCGGAAAGGATCGCTCGGATGAACCAGGTTTGAGGAATAGGACTGATCTCTATGGCCTTGTCCGCCGCCCTGAGAGCCAGGTCCAGGTTCTCCGTCTCAAGACCCATGAGGGCGTAGTTAAGCCAGACGGTTGCGTTGGTATCATCCCAGATGGTAGCCCGCTCCATGGTGAGCAGGGCTTCGTTGATAAGATTACTCTGGGCAAAGACAATAGCCGTGTTCTGGGTCGCCTCAAGGTGTCTTGGATTCAGTCTTAAGGCGTTCGCGTAATGCTGTTGAGCCTCTGGCAGCCTTCCGGCCATCTGCGCGGCAACGCCGAGACGGACCCACTCGTCCTCTCTATCCGATCCATTCGCGGTAAGAATCATGTATGGCTGCATCTTTTTTCCCTAGTACAGGAAACCGTTAATCACGAGACCAATGAGGGAGAAGGAGACGCCACCGTTCATCCCCACGCAGACCGTCTTGGCGGCGGGAACATCCGCGAAGACCTTGGCCAGGCCCATAATGGGCGCGGTCGCCGTTCCTCCGGCGATGAGGGCTCCGCCCACGAAAGGTCCGGCCATCGTAAGACTCATCGCCACGCCCATCACGCCGCCCACTCCACCCGCCGCGGAGAATCCTGCTCCCTGGACGCAGACAATTCTAAAGGTTTTCCCGGCAGGGACAATGTAGTTTGAGGTGCCTGCCGTGGCCGCCGTGGTCCCGACCGTGATGGTGAACAGGCATGTGCTGTTCGGGCCGAGACCCGCCGTGCTGGAGACAATGATGCAAACCCCGAGGACCGTGGCCGACTGAATGCTCACGTTCATAGTACCGAGCACTGTGACCACCGTCCCTAAAATCGCGGAGACAGAGATCGAGGCCAGCACGCTCAGACCCGGCACGACGCTGACTATCTGGGTGCCGAGGATGGTGATCACGGTACCAAGAACCGCCGAAACGGAGATGCTCACCAGTGCTGAACCGGTGAGACTGACGACTGTGGTTCCTGCGCCTGCGGTGACTGTTCCAGTCACGACCACCGGGAAGGCCGTGGTGCTTTGGCCACCGACGATCCACATGACCTGACC
>ORJL010498815.1_pt1 | contig 13907 bp, 14 predicted proteins | sample 1779941 | NCBI WGS metagenome assembly ORJL01 (sample SAMEA104232317, study PRJEB22302) | groundwater metagenome | biome: forest; feature: aquifer; material: groundwater | place: USA | collected 2011-08-07 | depth 5.8 m
GCGCCCCGGCGAAGGCATTGCCGGGCAGGTGATGGCCGAAGGCGCGGTGATCAACGTGGCCGACACGCGCACGGACCCGCGCTACCTGCCGCTCAGCGCCGGGCCGCAACTGCGCTCGCTGCTGGCGGCCCCGGTGGAAAGCGGCTCGCGCCGCCTGGGCACTCTCAGCATCACCAGCACCGCGCCCCACACCTTTTCGTCGGACGACGAACGGTTGCTCGTCACTCTGGGCGTTCAGACCGGGCTGGCTAACGAGAACGCCCGGCTGTTTGAAGACACCCGCCGCCAACTCAACGAACTCACCGTTCTTCATGCTGTCGCCATCGCCGGGGCCGAATCCACCAGCGAAGATGCCCTCATCGAGGCCCCGGAGTATATCAACGTCGAGCCTCTCACCCGTTCCGAGCTGTGCGCGCGTGTTCGACCCCTTCTTTACCACCAAGGAAAGCGGCGCCGGTCTCGGCCTAGCCATTACTTACGAAATCATCAGTCGCCACAATGGCCGCATCTCGACATCGTCAGCGAACACAACCGCGCCACCGAGATCAAGGTCCGGTTGCTGGTGAAAGGGCCGTGAGCCTCCGCGCCCCGTTGAAACCAAAGTCCCAACGCCCGTTATCGAAGAATCGATCAATAATTGAAGCATGGCTAATCCGCCCACCGCCCCGGCCAGAATCCTGATCGTGGATAACCATCCCAACACGGCCTCCATGCTGGCCCGGGCCCTCGGACAGTTCAAGACTCCGGCCCAGGTGCTCACGGCGCGCAACGGCCAGGAAGCGCTCGACCAAGTGGCCCAGGGCAGCATCGACGTGCTGATTACCGATTTTATGATGCCCGGCATGAACGGGCTGGAGTTGATCGAACGGCTGCAGGGCGAGAAGCGGCTGGCGCACATCATCTTGATCACCGCCTACGACAGCCCCGGTCTGGCCGCCACCGCGCGCCGCCTCAAAGTCAACGACTACCTTGTCAAGCCGGTGCAGCCGGAGAGAATCTGCGCCATCGTCAGAGAGGCGCTCGACGGCCTGAGCCGGCCCGCCGCCGAACCGGCCGCCCCGACCGAGCCGCAGAAATTCAAAATCCTCATCGCCGACGACAACCCGGATAACCTGTTGCTGTTGGCCACCGGCATGCGCGACGAAGGTTACACCTTTAGCACGGCGACCAGCGGCGAAGACGCCCTGACGAAGATTCTAAAGGAGTTGCCGGACCTGGTTCTGTTGGACGTGAACATGCCCAACCAGAGCGGCTTTGAGGTGCTCACCGAAATCCGCGCCAACCCGCTCATCGCCCACATCCCGGTCATCATCATCACCGCGGCGCGCATCGAACCGCAAGACATCCGGCACGGCCTGAGCCTGGGGGCCGACGATTACATTACTCAGCCCTTCGATTGGCAGGAGCTTGCCATCCGCATCCGCGCCAAAATGCGGGTGAAGCAGGCCGAGCAAAGCATCAGCGGCTACCGCACATCGGCGGAGCAGCCCGGCGCCGCGCCGGACATGACCACGCTTTACATGCTCGAGCGCAAACGTGTGAGCGAACTGGTTGCCCTCAACCAACTCACTCGCGAGCTGAGCCTGTTTATGCGCTCTGCCGAATTGCTGGAGCGCACCCCGAAACTCATCCGCGATACGCTGGGCTACCCCATCGTGTCCATCTGGCTCAACGAAGACAACCAGCCCGCGTTGCGCGCCATTGCCGGGGCCGAGCGCGGGCTGCGCCCGTCCATCCTGTCCATAGCCCCGCAGCAGGTAGCCTCCAGCGGCCAACCGGCCCACTTGTCCGGCGCCATCGAAGAGCGCGGCGGACGGCGCAGCATGGGCACGCCGCCCACTCAGTCGGCGGTGGCCGTGCCGTTGTTTTGGGAAACCAAAGTGAGCGGCGTGCTCGCCATTCACAGCTCGCGCCCCAATGCCTTTCAGGAAAGCGACCGCGTGGTACTGGAGAACCTGGCGGCCCAAATTGCCAGCGCACTCGAACGCATCCGCCTGTTTGAATCTGTGGAGCAGGAACAACAGCGGCTATCCGCCGTGTTGGCCGGGGCCGCCGACGCCATTTTTGTCACCGATTCACGGGGCAGCCTCCAACTGCTCAACCCGGCGGGCCAGCGGCTGTTCACCGACGTGGAAACCAAATTGGGCCAGCCCTTGCCGGCGGGCCGAGGCTACGACGAGCTGATCAGCCTGTTTGAGCGCGCGCGGCAGTCGCGTTCCAACGAGCATAGCGAAATTGTCTGGCCCGACAGGCGCACCTTCGTGGGGCTGGTGACGCCCATTGAAGAAGGCGGGCAGGTGGCCATCCTCCACGACGTGAGCCACTTCAAGGATTTGGAACGGGCCAAGAACGAGTTCATCGCCGCCGCCTCGCACGACCTCAAAGGCCCCATCACCGCCATCTTCGGCTACAGTCAACTGATCGCCAAAGTGGGGCCGCTTAACCGCCAGCAGAACGACTACCTGAGCCGGGTGAATAAAGCGGCCAAGCAGATGCACGATCTGGTGCAAAACCTGCTGGAACTGGCCCGCATTGACATGGGTGTGGACCTCAAACTGGAAGCCTGCAACATGCGCGACCTGCTGGCCGGCGTGGGCGACGAGCTCCAACTTCAGGCCAGCGCCAAACAACAGACTTTTGAGATCGTGCCCTTTGAGGGCCGGCCGCATGTGCTGGCCGATACCCCGCGGTTGCGGCAGGTGCTTCGCAACCTCATTGGCAACGCCCTCAAATACACACCCGCCGGCGGCAAAATCGCCATTACAGCCGAGGTGGGCGGCGAGACCGTGCAGGTAAAAATCCGCGACACCGGCATCGGCATCCCCCCGCCCGACCTCCCGCACATCTTCGACAAATTCTACCGGGTGCAGTCGGCTCAGACCAAAGACATTGAAGGCAACGGCCTCGGACTGGCCATCGTAAAATCCATCATCGAACAACACAACGGCCACATCTCTGTAGAAAGCACGCTCGGCCAGGGCAGTTGTTTCACCTTCACCTTGCCCATCAACTCCATGCAGGATAGGGTGTCCTAGCTGTGGGAGTGGGTCACCGCGTTCCTGCCTTCCTTAAATGACGCGCCAACTCTTCACCGCCGCCGACATCCGCCGCCTGGCATACGAGCAAAAAAGCGACCTGCTGATATTGGGATCGCAAGACCTCATTACGCCGGAAGCCGTTGACGTCGCCCGGGAACTTGGCGTGCGGCTGTATCGCGAACCCGCCCCGTCCTCGCCGGTGGTGCACCCCTCGCCGGCCCCCGCTATGTTACCGCCACTGCAAGTGGTGCGCGGCTCAGCCGTGACGCTCAATCCCTTCGGCGAAGCCCACGGCGCTCCCGGCGCCAACGTCCGCCTCGCCGACGTCATCACCTCCGCCCACGGCTCGCCTATGGCCGCCGGATACATGGCTCTCGACCGCGGCGAATTTCCGTGGACACTCAACTACGACGAAATAGACATCGTCCTCGAAGGCGAACTGGTGATCACCCGTGGCCCCGACTCGGTGCGCGGCGGCCCCGGCGATTGCATCTTCGTCCCCAAAGGCTCCAGCATTACCTTTGGCACCCCCTCGCACACCCGCTTCGTTTACGTGGCCTTCCCCGCCGACTGGCAACAACCCCCAACCCGCTAACCCCAACCCACGTTGAACTGTGCGCCATCCCAATCGCTTCAAAAAAACAGCCGCCCTCAACCAATGGCTGAGGGCAGCCCTAACTGCTTATCAGACTCTTAACTTGATTTCATCCCCGGCTTAGGCGGCTGAGTAGAATCACTATTGCATTCTCCTCTTGCTTACCGCGCATCAGCTTCTCCCCAAGCCGATGCGCGGTTGGCTTTAACTCACAAATGATCTTTGATCGCCCGCGCCACTTCCTCGCTAATGCCGGGCACGGCATGGAGTTGCTCCACCGTGGCCGCGCGGATGCCTTCGATGTCGCCGAACTTGCGCAGCAAGCTGCGGCGGCGGCCCGGACCAATGCCGGGGATGGAATCCAGTTGCGAGGCCACCCCGGCTTTGTCGCGGCGCTGGCGGTGGTGGGTAATGGCAAAGCGGTGGGCCTCGTCGCGCACGCGCTGAACGAGGAATAACCCCTGCGAACTGCGCGGCAGCATGATGGAGTTGATGTGCCCCGGCAGGAACAGCTCCTCTTGTTGTTTGGCCAGGGCGGCCACCGGCACGCGGTCGGCGAGCTTGAACTCAGCCAGCATTTGCACAGCCACCCCCAACTGCCCTTTGCCGCCGTCAATCAAAAGCAGATCGGGCAACAGCGCAAAAGACTCATCGGCCTTTTGGCCGGGCACAGGCGCGGCTTTGGCGTCCTGAATGTCCTGCCAGCGGCGAAACCGCCGTGTGAGGGCCTCGCGCATGCTGGCAAAGTCGTCCACGCCCTGCACGGTGCGGATGTTGAACGAGCGGTAGTGTTTTTTGGCCGGCGCACCCTGCGCAAACACTACCATGCTGGCCACCGTGGCCGTGCCCTGAATGTGCGAGATGTCAAAGCACTCGATGCGCGCGGGCGGGCGCGGCAGGGCCAGCGCGCCCTGCAATTCGGCCATGCCCTCCACGGCCTTTTGCTCCTGCCCGGCTTCCGCTTCGCGCTGCGCGTGCAACGCCACCAGCGCCTCGGCTGCGTTCTCGGCAGCCATCTCCACCAGTTCACGCTTGACGCCTCGTCGGGGCACGGCCAGAGTCACTTTGTCGCCGCCGCGTTTGGTGCGCAGCCACTGTTGCACTATCTCGGCCTCGGCAATGTCGTTGGGCAGCAGCACTTCGGGCGGCACGTAAGCCGCTTCCTCGTAAAACTGGGTGATGAACTGGGCCACAATCTCCGGGGCGTTCTCGTCCTCGGTGCCTTCGAGCATGAACGACTCGCGCCCGATGAGCTTGCCGGCGCGGATGAAGAATATCTGTCCGCAGGTGTCGCCCTTGTCGCGAGCAATGGCAATCACGTCCGAGTCCACCTGCTCGGCAGAGATTACTTTTTGCTTTTCGACCACGCGCTCAATGGCAATCAACTGATCGCGAATGGAGGCAGCCTTCTCAAATTGCAAACTTTCGGAAGCCTGCGCCATTTCTATTTTGAGGCGGCTGACCACCGGCTCGGTGCGGCCCTGCAGGAACTTGCACAGGTCGTCGATCATGGCCCGGTAGTCGTCTTTGGAGCTTGCGCCGATGCACGGCCCGCTGCACAGTTTGATATCGAAATACAAACAGGCGCGGGGGTCTTTGCCGGTAATGACCCGGTCGCAGGTGAGATAGGGAAATATCTTGCGCAGGATGCCCAGGGTTTGGTGCACGGCCCACACGCTGGTGTAGGGGCCAAAATATCGCGACCCGTCCCGGGCAACCATGCGGCGCGTGACGGTGACGGTGGGAAAGGCATCGGCCCAGTGAATTTTGATGTAGGGGTAGCGCTTGTCGTCCTTGAGGCGGACGTTGTATTTGGGCCGGTGCTTTTTGATGAGGTTCATCTCGAGGATGAGGGCCTCCAGCTCCGAGCCGACAATGATGGTCTCGATATCCGCGGTGCGCTTGACGAGTTGCCCCGTCTTTGGCTCCTCGGCGGCCTGCGCGTGGAAGTACGACCGCACACGGTTCCGCAGGTTGACCGCCTTGCCCACGTAGATGATCTGCCCGGCGGCATCTTTCATGATATAGCAGCCGGGTTTGGCGGGCAGCGTATCGAGAATTTGTTGGAGGTGCGCGGAGGTATCGGGGGCAGCCATTGAGGAAAATTCTATCACGTTCAAAAAACTTGGCAGGCCTTGAAGACCCGCCAAGTTTAGTGTTATAATCCCGGCACTCCGGGCGATTAGCTCAGTTGGTTAGAGCGCACGGTTCACATCCGTGAGGTCGTAGGTTCAAGTCCTATATCGCCCACAAAACAAAAAGCCCCGGCATGGGGCTTTTTTGTTTTTGCTGCAACTTGCCGGGGCGCTACAGTCGTTCATCTGCCCGCGGCTTTAGTTCTTGCGGCGCAGGCCACCATCGTCTCGTCAGCCCACACGAACGTCACCGCCGCCTCGTAGCGGCGATGGTTGTGAACAATCGCCAGCGTAGCGTATGAATGAGAATGTGTAGTGCCCGATTTGGCCGGGCCGCGGCGCGGATTTGGCGGGGAACTCCTTATCCATGTTGTTCAAGCCGCTCCGGAATAGCCCGCACTTGGCCCGTGGTACCGCCTATCTGTGGGTGCGCGTTCAAGCCACTCGAGCATGGCCCGCACACTGCCGGTGGCCAGGGCAATGCTCGTATCCGCCGCGCCATAATACAGGTGCAGGGTGTCGCCATCAGAGGCCATGGTGTAGCCGCACGGAAATACGACGTTGCCCACATCCCCGCGCTGCTCGTAGCGTTCTTCCGGGCCGAAGACCCACTCGTTGCCGCGTTTCAGGCAACGCTCCGGTGTCTGCAGATCAAATAGCGCCAGCCCTAGGCGGTAAAGGGATCCGGCCGCTGTCTGCCGCACACCGTGGTAAATCACCAGCCAACCCTGCGGGGTTTCGATGGGCGGGGGCGAGAGGCCGATTTTATTCGCATCCCACCACGCGCCCCGCCGGGCTTCCAACATCAGCTTGTGACTGCCCCAATGCCGCAGGTCGGGCGAATAGGATATCCACATGTGCGCGCCGTGATAACTGACCGGGCGATGGACCAGAACCCAATTGCCGCCAATCCGATGAGGCAGCAGGGCCGCGTCTTTGTCTTCCGGCGACATGATCATCCCGTACCGCTCGAAGGTGTGGAAATCTTCCGTGAGCGCCAGAGCCACCCCTGGGCCGCTGCTAGTGTAGGCAGTATAAGCGATGGCATACTTGCCTAGCTCGGGGACGTAAGTGATGCGCGGGTCTTCAATGCCCCACAACTCCTCGGGGAAGTGTTCGGGATCGGCCGACAGGGTAGGCTGGGCGTCAATCTGCCAGCCATCCACACCATTGGCAGAGCGGGCGGCGCACAAGTGGGAATGCCCGCGCCGATCCTCCACCCGGCACAAGAGCAGTGTGGTCCCATCGGCCAGCAACGTCGCGCCGGGGTTAAGCACGCTGTTGACGGGATACGGCCAATTGGTGGCAGTCAAGATGGGATTGAGCTTATGACGGTGAAAGAGTTCGGGGTGTTGATTGTTCATTGAGATCGGGCCTCCACTGATAGCAAAGCATTCTCTGCCAAACGCAATTCCAGCAACGACTGTAGAAAGGCGAGCGTCGACTCCGCCCCTTGATTCTCGTTCGCGCGGTCGGGATGCAGACCGTCCCGGCAGCCGCCGGTCGTCGGGTCGTAGATGGGCAAGTGCAGATCGTTGCGCCCGAGGAACCACTCGAAGGCGCGGCGGGCTTCCTTGCGCCAGCGCTTGTCGCCCGTGATCCGGTGGGCTTCGAGGCAGGCCGAGACCATCGCTTGCGCTTCCACCGGCTGTTGATCGAACCTGGCCCGCTCACCGCCTCGCGCATAAAAGCCATTGGAGCCGATCGGGACAAAGTGGCCCGCGTCTGCGCGTTGCAGCCCTGCCAGCCAAGACAGCGACTCCAACCCGTCCTCGGTCATGGCCGCATTCGGAATCGATTGGCCGCAGAGAAGCAAGGCATGCGGCAGTACTGCGTTGCAGTAACTCAACCCCCCCTCATACCAGCGCCATTCTTCCGAGCGATGGCTTTGATACAACGTCAGGAGCCGCCCGGCCAATTCGTCCCGCACTTGGCTCGCCATGCGGTCACCGGCAAAGCGCTGGAGGTACTCGTGGATGCCGATGAGGGCGAAAGCCCAGGCCCGCGGGCTGGTTGTGTCGAGAATGGCGGGCAGGGCTTGCTCGAATAACCGGCCGGCCATACTCGGCAGGGCGGGCGTGTTAGAGCGGCCCAACACGGTGCCCAACGCCCACAGCGCGCGGCCATGGCTATCGTCGGAACCGCTCGCTTCCAGCCAATGACGCTGGTAGTCCATGAAGTTGCGAAAGCGTCCGGTCTCCGCGTTGAAGGCGTACCAGACGAAGGCGAGATACCGGGAGGTCAGTTCGACCGCCTCGCCGCTGCCCAGTTCTTCCAGGAGAGTGCTCACCATCAACGCGCGGGCGTTGTCGTCGGTGGTGTAACCCTCGCGATAGTTGGGTACCGTGAAAAGAGCGTGCTGCAGTATACCAGTCTCGTCCGTCATATGGCGCAAGTGGTCGAGTTTAACGGGCGGCAGTTCGCTCGGACGTTGGTCGAGCGCTTTGGCTGTAAAGCCGGGCGGGACGAAATGCCGACGCTCGGCGCGGGCTCGATCAAAACTTTCCATGTAGCGGCGGGCCACCTGCGGCCAGATCATCGCCCGCCCGGATACGTAGGCCCGCTTGCGCATCGCATGGCGCTTGGCCTCGTTGTCCAACAGGTCAATCACTTGCGCGGCCATCGCCGCCGGGTCTTGGAACGGCACCAGCGCACCTCGTCCGTCGGCCAGCATCTCTTCTGCATACCAATAGGGGGTCGAGATTACGGCCTTGCCCGCCCCCAGCGTGTAGGCCAGCGTCCCGGAGACGATCTGCGCCGGGTTGAGATAAGGCGTAATGTAAATATCCGCCGCGCCGATGAACTCGACGAGTTCTTTCAGACTGACAAAAAGGTTGTAAAAGATCACGTGGCCTTCCACACCCTTTTCCTGGGCCAGCCATTGCAAAGAGAGCCGGTACGATTCGCCCTCATGCAGAATCACGTGGGGATGGGTCGCGCCGAGGATGATGTACACCACGTTTGGATAGCGGGCCACAATGGCGGGCAAGGCAGCGATGACGTTTTCGATCCCTTTGTTGGCCGAGAGCAAGCCAAAACTGAGCAGGACGAGTTTGCCTTCCACGCCAAAGAGGTCTTTGTTGAAACTCGGGTCGACAAAGGGCAGATCGGGGATGCCGTGCGGGATGAGATCAATCTTCTCCGGCTGCACGCCATAGACCTCTTGCAGGAATTCCGAGCCGCGTTCGCTCATGACGACCAACCGATCCGAGAGGGCGGCGACTTCCTCCAACACCCGGCGCTGATCGGGGTCAGGGTCGCGGAGAATGGTGTGAAAGGTCGTGACGATGGGCATGCGCAATTCGCGCAAGAGGGCCAGGATGTGACTGCCCGCCCGTCCGCCGAAGATGCCATATTCGTGTTGCAGGCACACCAGGTCGACGTTGTTGATGTTCAAGAAATCGGCGGCGCGGCGGTACGAGTCGATGTCCTTCTCCGTCAGTTCAAAGCGAACGCGGGGCGGATAGGCGTAGCCGGCCTCGAGGTCGGTGACGGGCAGGGCGATGCACGTTGTTTCAGCGTATTCGGTCGCGATCGCTTCACACAAGTCGGTGGTGAACGTGGCAATGCCGCATTGGCGTGGCAAGTAGTTGCCGATGAAGGCAATGCGGTTGATGGTTGAATTGGTTGAACTGTGGTCCATGACAAGCATCTCTTTTCTGACAACCAGCTTTCCTTTTTTTGCCTCCCGGTCCATTAAAGCAAAGAGGCGGTTGCTCAGTGACCGCCTCTGCCATACTCAGAAAAGATGGGCTGAGTGTTTTCTGTGTGGAAGGTGAGCCGGCAATGATTCCATCGTCAATCAATATACCAGACGGTTTGGATTAAGGCCACCCGGCTCGCCTCGCTTGATTTGCATTAGCCAGTATTCCACGCTCTGGTGGCATTTTCTCTATTGTAACCCGCGAGGTGTATCGAATCAACGGGGCTAGCCAAGGCCATCTGCTACCTACGTCATCCGCTTCACGACAATGAGGGTGACAACGACGACGAGTATCACGCGGATGAGGTTGCCGCTACCTGGAATGCTGGGGGAAGCGTGCCGGACTGAAGTAGCCGAGCAACCACAACACGAGTAGTATTACGATGAGTAGTTCGAGCATGAGAATCCTCCCTCGAACTAAACTGCCTACGTTTCGAACGTTATCTAGGTAGCCACCCGGTCGCTCGACCGGGTGGCCCTTGACTTAGCGGCCAAACAAGATGAAGATGCCAGCCGCGATAGCCAGGATCGCGAGAACCAATCCCAAGCCACCCAGAGGCTGTTTTCTGGAATGCCTCATTTGCCCGCTGCCCGGCGATATCCCGTCAGCCGCTTTATTTGAACTTCGAATGGACGAAGTCCGCAAACGCCTGACCGTTGGGGCGCATCGAAAAGTCCGCGTTGTTCAGCGCTCGCGCCTGCGGCGAGTCCACGCTGTACCAGACGACATACGGGAGGCCGAGGTCGAGCGCCTTTTGCAGCAATGGCCCAACCGTGGCCGGGTTTTCGTCGTGCTGCCCTATCTCGTTGGTCATCAACGGCAGGCCGGTGGCGGTCTTCAAGTATGCAACCGCTTCGTCCAGCGCGCCGGTGTCCCCGCTGTACCAGTGGAAGTTCATATAGTCTGCACCCGCAGACTTATAAACTACAAGCAGCGCCCGGCCTTTGTTCAATGTTTCCTGCTCCTGCGGAGTCAAGTCATTGATCGACTGCACACCGCACAGCTTGTCAGCGTGCTTGGAGTCCAACGCCCGTTTGGCGAAGGAGCACGCTCCATTCACGTCACCCTGATCCATGTAGTTGCCCCAGACAAGGGCTGCGACTTCGGCGCTCACAATGCCGCCGTTAGCGCACTTGATACCTTTGCTGTGCGCCACCGTGCAGGCGGCCTTCAATTCCGCCGCGTATTCGTCCGCCGAGCCGGTGTAGAACAGCTTGCTGTTCTCTTCGTTCTCGACGACCAACAACTCCGGGTGGTATTTGTCCAGAACCTCGCCCAGTGTTTTTTGGTACACGGCCAGGTCAGTCGGCGGCGTGGATGGGTTGCCCCCGCCACCGTCGTTGCGCACGGTCAAGATCAGCTTGAGGCCGACCTGTTGGGCCATATCGCACTGTGGGCAATCGCCGCTCCACTTATCAAGGAAAACGGGCTTCGCCGGCCGGAAGTAAGTTACGCCCAACGCCTGCACCAGGCTGACGCTTTGAGCCGAGTCCAAATTGAGCATCATCCCGAACGGGGTTCCGGAGAGAGCCGGGGGCGCAGCTGCAGCCGTTCCGCCGGAGGCGGACGGAACTGTGGGAACCAGCCCCCCGCCAGAGCCGTTCATGCGGGTGCAACTGGAGATCGCGAAAGCGAACGTGACGAGGGCGATCCATTTGAAGTAACGCATTGTCTAACCTCCTGAGTCGAGCAGCCAAAGAAACTACTCAGCCGGCAATGCCCAGTAATTTCAACACAATAAGAATCACAACGATCACGAGCAGCACGTGAACGAGGTTGCCGCCGCTCGGGATACTAGGCAGGAACCGCGGACCAAAGAAACCGAGGAGCCATAGCACCACCAGCACTACGATGATTAGTTCGAGCATGAGAATTCTCCTTCCAACTAAACTATCTACGTTACGAACTTGATATGGGTAGCCGCCCGGTCGGTCGACCGGGCGGCCCTTGATTTAACGGCCAAGCAAGATGAAAATGCCAGCCGCGATGGCGAGTATTGCCAAGACCACGCCCAAGCCGCCAATGGCCGGGATAAATGCCGCCAGGCCCGTGAGAATAAGCCAGATGGCTAGCAACAGCATCCCAATATTCCTTGTGAATTTCATGGAAGTAATCCTCCTTTCTATCGTGATGTGTGTTTCGTAACGGCGCAGGCCCGGCATACTGCAATGCCCGGACCCGAGCCGGAACGGTCACTTGAGACTTGTAATCGCGCGCTGAAGCCTGGTTTTGGCGTCTACGGCAACCTCATGCGCCACCGGGTCTTCTTTAATAGCGCCGAGCATTTTCACCGGGTCTACGGCGACGACCACAGATTCGTCGCCTTCTTCGTACACGGTGACATTGCACGGCAACAGCAATCTCACATCCCGTTGAGTTGGGGCCGCAAGGAGAGCGGGCGGAGGGCATGTGCCCACGATCACGTGGCGGCGAAAATCAGTGTCGACTTTTTGCTTCAGCCTGACCTTCATGTCGATCTGGGTCAGCACCCCAAAGCCTGCCGCCGTCAACGCGTCGGTGGCTTTCCGTACGGCTTGCTCGTAAGGCACGTTCAATGTCACGCGAATACCAATGTCAGTTAGCATAGGTTTGCCTCTCTTATTTTGGTGGCCCCCCAACATATGAGTGGCGCCGTCCGCTTTTGGCGTCGGGCCATCCAACTCGGTTGAGGCCGGGCCTGACCGTTTGTGCTTTTTCGGACACCGACGGCTCCGATCATGCCTTCTTTCCAAAGAGGACCCAGCCGAGCAGGACGCCAAGACCGAGGGTCAGTGCAGTAGGGAGCCACATCCAACTGATTCCGCCCATCCATCCGCTCCCGCCTGCCCATCCGTTCCCCATCATCCCGCTCCCGCCCGTCCATCCGGTCCCCATGAACCCGCCATTCATCATGGTCCCTGTTATTGCCCCGAGGCCTAATAGCAGGAAAAGCGCTGCGACGACGACAAACGCGATGACGAGGGGTATATTAGTTGTTGTTTTCATGTGATTCATCTCCTGTGTGACAGTTGTAGCCTTATTCTTTTACGAGCCCCAAGCGTTGGAATTCCCGATGGAGGCGAGCTAATTCCTCGTCTGGAAGATCATCCAGATTTATCATCGTATTTCGCGCGCCCTGAATGCTCAAGATCAGTTCGTCCAGCTTCAGGTGGATCGCCTTCGCCTCGCGATTTTGCGTATTCTGGATCAGGAATACCATCAGAAAAGTCAGGACGGTCGTGCCCGTGTTAATCACCAACTGCCAGGTGTCGGAAAAGCCAAAAAGGGGGCCGGTGAAAGCCCAGACCAGAATCACACTTGCGGCCAAGATGAAGGCCCACGCCGTACCGGCCACCTCCGACGCTTTGTGAGCGAGTTTACGAAATATCTCGTTCATAACCTTACGTTTCGAGAAGCTCGGCGCGCAGGCCAATGCCGCCGGTGACCCGGCCATCGGGGAGGACAATCAGCCAGTTACTTCTCTGCTTCACCACGCGGCATTGTGCTGGCGCGTCGCCTACCCAGACACGCACTTGTTCGTCTTCCTCAAGCAGACGGCCTGTCACCTCGAGCCGGCCGCCTTCAGATTGGTAGATCACACCTCTCGTGAGGGTGGCGCTCATCGTCGAATTCTCCTTTGAAGCTACGGGTTAGGCGCGGAGGCCCTGGAGGGCTTTGTCCGCACCGTCGACGAGCGTGGACAGGTGTTCTTTTTGCCCGTCGATCATTTCCTGACCACGGCGCTGAAGTTCCTCTGCCCTGTCGCCCATTTCGGCCTTGATTTTGCGCGCTTTGATGCGCACTACCGCCACGGCGTCGTCCACGTTGTCAGCCGCCTGATCGCGCAGTTCCATGCTCTTCTGTATAATTCTGGCGCGGGTGCGTTTGCCCGATTGCGGCGCCAACAGCAACATCACCCCGGCGCCGGCCAGGCCGCCAATTACCATCCCGGCCAACAGCCGCAGGGCATTACTTGCGTTGTGTGTATGTTCTTCAATTTGCTTGACCATTGCGTTTTCTCCTACTATTTATTATCGGTATGCTGCTCACTGCTCGTCCGTTGAGTGACGGCCACCGTCGCTTCACGCGGGCGGTAGAAAATCACCCAGACCACTCTTTCAACACCCCAACCCACGAAGGCGTACACCACCATGGCGATGACGGATGAGATTTCCAGCACCATGCCGCCGGCTGCCGGCGCGCCTGTCAACCCGGCAAACGGGAACAGGAAGATGTTGCTGAAGCCGTAGACCAAAGCGGCAAACGGGCTGGCGGGGTTGGCCCCAATGAGCTTCAACCCAATGCGCAGCGCGATGAGCGCTTCGAGCATGACCAACAGCAGCCAAATCACGTAGGTGAGCTTAAACGTGAGGATGCGTTGCTCCCGGTTGGGCTCGCGTTGAGTCGTTCGGACTTCTGAAACTTGATTTTCTGACATTTTGACCTCGCTTAATTA
>ORJL011502161.1_pt1 | contig 13907 bp, 13 predicted proteins | sample 1779941 | NCBI WGS metagenome assembly ORJL01 (sample SAMEA104232317, study PRJEB22302) | groundwater metagenome | biome: forest; feature: aquifer; material: groundwater | place: USA | collected 2011-08-07 | depth 5.8 m
CCCCCCGCCCGCCCCGGCGCCCCCCCCCCCCGCCGAAACCCCCCCCCCCGCCGATCTGGGGCGGCGGCCACTCGCGCTCAGCGCTCCGCCGTACCGCGCGGCACGGCGATGGTTGGCACCCGGTCGGCGCCATTGCCGCTTCGCCACTGCCGCCGGAGGAAATGGTGATGCATCTCGAGACGCTGAAGCGGCTGACGGAAGCGGAGGGGCGCGATTTCAGAGCCCTCACCATTTCCTACAAGGCGCCGCTCTACGACACCGGTATCCCGGATCGCGACGGCACCCGCCGCAGCTTCTCCGGAACCGCCCTCGAGATCGCGGCCGACATCCGTTCGTTCGCCGCCATCGGCGTGCACGAGCTGATCTTCGACTTTCGCGGCGAAACCATCGCGCAAAGCATCGAGCGCCTGCAACGCTTTGCTTCCGAGGTGATGCCGCTGGTGCCGGATTGAATTCCGCCGGCCAGCCGCGAACTCTCGACGGGGTGTCCATCTGGCCGAGGCCCAGGCAGCCGAACGGTACGCCTGCCGGCTCATGCGGTCGCGGCCAATGCCTGCGTCAGATCGGCAATAAGGTCGTCGGGATGCTCGATGCCGACCGACAAGCGGATCGTTGTCTCCAGCACGCCGATGCGGGCGCGCACCTCGATCGGAACACCGGAGTGCGTCATGGCGGCGGGATGGCTCGCGAGCGACTCGGTGCCACCGAGGCTGACCGCCAGCTTGAAGATCTCCAGGGCATTGAGGAAGGCGAAGGCGTCTTTCTCTCCGCCCTTGATGTCGAAGGAGAACGTGGAACCTGCGCCGGTACATTGCCGGGCATAGACCATCCGTGCCGGCGAGCCTTCCTCCAGGAACTCCAGGTAGTGAACCTTGCCGACTTTGGAGTGATCGCGGAGGAATTCGGCGACAAGCCTGGCATTGGAGTTGGCCCGCTCCATCCTGAGCCCGAGGGTCTCGAGCGAACGTCCCAGCATCCAGCAGGAATGCGGGTCGAGCTGCGTGCCGATGCTGCCACGCAGCGCCTTGATCGGCCCAATGGTCGCCTTGGAACCGAGGGTGGCGCCGGCGATGAGGTCGGAGTGGCCGCCGACATACTTGGTCAGCGAGTAGACCGAGACATCGGCACCGTGGGCGAGGGGATGCTGGAACACCGGGCCAAGCAGGGTGTTGTCGCAGACCAGCATGGGCCGAAATCCCTGGGCAGCACCGATCTCCTCGGCGATTTGCCGCAAGAGCCTGATGTCGACAAGCGTGTTGGTCGGGTTGGCCGGCGTCTCGATCAGGATGACCGATACCCGCCCCTTGCCTCGCGCCTCTTTCACGGCGGCACGAATGGCGGGCTCGCTCACGCCGTCGACGAATCCGACGGCGCCGATGCCCAGATTTGCCATCGTGCGCGACAGCAGTGTTTCCGTTCCACCGTAGAGCGGCTGGGAATGCAGGACGACGTCGCCGGGGCGGGTGAAGGCAAGGATCGTCGTGGTGATCGCCGACATGCCGGATGAAAACAGCACGCAGGATTCAGCGCCCTCGTAGATCGCGAGCCTGTCTTCGACGATCTCGCTGTTGGGGTGGTTGAAGCGGGAGTAGACGAGACCGGCTGCGCTTCCCTTGGGAGGCTGCTTGCGTCCCGAGGCATAATTGAAGAAGTCGCGCCCTTCCTCCGCCGAGCCGAACACGAAGGTGGACGTGAGGAAGACGGGCGGCTTCACCGCACCCTCCGACAGCATCGGGTCGTAGCCATAGCCGAGCATCAAAGTCTCGGGCCTCAAGGCGTGGTTGCCGATATGGGTCTTGGAGGGGCGTGGTACGGCCATGGCGTGTCTCCTGTCATTGGTCGGGATGACGCAAGATAAATCAGGCCGATGGGCTGGTTCTTGCGATTTACAGCCCGGAGCTTGATAGTGTACGCATATTTCTGCCGTGTACCTATCAATTGAAGGCAGAACATGCTTGACGATATCGACCGCCGAATTCTTCGCGAACTCGTCAAGGATGGCCGCATCACGAACAACGACCTCGCCGACCAGGTCGGGCTTTCGCCATCGCCCTGCCTGAGGCGTTTGCGTCGCCTCGAGGAGACTGGCGTCATCAAGGGCTACTCGGCGCTCGTCGATCCGAAGGCCTATGGCTGGTCGATGGCGGCGATCGCCACCATCCGCCTCAGCCGCCAGCACGAAGACGAGATCGTGATGTTCGAGGACGCCGTGCGCAGCTGGGACGAGGTGCTCGAGTGCCACCTCGTCACCGGATCGCGCGATTACATTCTGAAGGTCATGACCGGCGACCTTCGGCAGTATGAGCGCTTCATCAAGGAGAAGATTGCCCGCCTCAAGTGCGTCGAGTCGATCGAGACCAGCTTCATCATGAACACCGTCAAGGAGCGACGAGCGTAGCAACGCGAACCAGGCGGCGCTCGCCGTCGCCGCCTCGAGTCGGGAGGTGCGCCGTCCCTCCCGCCTCGAGGCCGTTCAAACCGAGGCGAGCACCATTTCGGCGCACTTCTCGCCGATCATGATGGTCGGCGCGTTGGTGTTTCCGCTCGTCAGGGTCGGCATGATGGAGGCGTCGGCGATGCGCAGGCCCCGAATACCGCGGACCCGCAGTTCGGCATCGACCACGGCTGAGGGGTCGGCGCCCATCTTGCAGGTGCCGACCGGATGATAGGTGGTTTCGGCGTTCTTCCTCACCCAATCGAGCAGCTCGTCGTCCTTCTGCAGATGCGCTCCCGGCGCGATCTCTTCCCCTGTGACCTCCTTCAGCGGCGAGGTCGCCATCAGCTCCCGCCCCTTGCGGATGGCGGCCAGCACGCCGGCACGATCGTGCTCGGCTGACAGGAAATTGAACCGGATCGCCGGTGGCTCGGCCGGATCCGAAGACTTGACGTGAATCGAGCCCGTGCTTTCGGAGCGCAGCACGTTCACATTCATCGTGATGCCCTTCTTCTTCGAGACGCGCCTCTCGTGGCCAATCATCTCGTAGAGAAAGGGCGCGATCGAGACCGTCGCGTCGGGTGTTTCAAGTCCTACCCGCGTGCGGAAATAAAGGCGGATGGGCACGGAGGTCGAGGCCAGGAACCCCTCGCGGAACAGCGCATACTTGACCGCCTCACGCACGAGCCGCCAGCCGCGGGCGTTGTCGTTGAAGGTGAGGTTCTTCTCCCTGATCGCGAACTTCACGCGCGGCGAATAGTGGTCGCGCAGGTTCTCGCCGACGCCGCGCAGGTCGTGCAGCGGCGTGATGCCGAGCGAGCGCAGCCGTTCCGCCTGGCCGATGCCGGAAAGTTCCAGGAGCTTCGGCGAGTTGATCGAGCCGCCCGAGACGATCACCTCGCGCGTGGCCCTTGCTTCCCGCTTCGCACCGCGGACGGAGTAGCGGACGCCGACGCACCGCTTGCCTTCCAGGATCAGCGTCTCGGCCATCGCGCCGCGATCGATCGTAAGGTTCGGTCGCGTACGGGCCGGGTCGAGATAGCAGTAGGCCGTGCTCTGGCGACGGCCCTTGGCGATCGTCACCTGCGACATGCCGATGCCTTCCTGGGCCTCTCCGTTCTGGTCGGGATTGAAGGGCAGGCCGATGCGTTCAGCAGCCGCGATCATCTTCTCCAGCAGCGGGACCTTGTGGCGAGGGGTGTCGGTGACACGAAGCAAGCCGCTGCGGCCCCGAAACTCGTCCGAGCCGCCGTCGTAGCGTTCCATCCGCTTGAAGATCGGAAGCACGTCCTGGTAGCTCCAGCCCCGGTTGCCGAGCTGTGCCCAGTGGTCGTAGTCCTGCGCCTGCCCGCGCATATAGACCATGCCGTTGATCGAGCTCGAGCCGCCCAGCATCTTCCCGCGCGGAACGTCGATCCGCCGCCCGCCCGAACCCTCGTCCGGCTCCGAGGAATAGCACCAGTTCACGGCCGGATCGTCGATCATCTTGGCGACACCGACAGGCACGCGCGACCAGAAGAAGTTCGAACCCTCCGTCCCCGCCTCGAGCAGCAGGACGCGGTAGGCGCCGCTCTCGGACAGCCGGCTCGCGACGACCGCCCCCGCCGAACCTGCGCCGACGACGATGTAGTCATAAGGGGAGCCGCTCGGCATGGCGTACCTCTTCCGTTTCTTCGCGAAGGTTCAAGTCCGGATCTTCGCCTTCGCGGCCAGGACCGACGCTCTGCGATAGCGACCGGAACGAACGCTTCCTCTGGCGCGACGGTGCGCTATTCGGCGGCCTCGTTCCTCTCTCGCCGTTCGGCCTGGGCGCGCCGCCGGGCCTCCCCGGCTTTCGCCAGCGCCTCGCGATTGTCGTCGCCCACCCGGAGAAACCGCTCCCGCCACCGTTCGTCGGCTTCGCCGCGCGCCCAGATTTCAGGGCGCTGCACGGTCGTGCGCGGCAACCAGGCGCGTTCCAGGAGTTCCAGCGCGCCGCCGACGATCTTGTATTGCATCGCCGCGTCCCAGGGCTTTCCGCACGGATTTCCCAAGGGAAAGTCCACGAACAGGAAGCGCGGCACGCCGCACTCCTCGACGATGTCCCGGGCAGAGCCGACGATGACGGTCGGAATGCCGGCTGCCTCCAGGTGGCGTGCGACCAGACTCACGGTCTGGTGGCAGACGGGTCAAAGAGGGACGAGAAGGGCGATGTCGACGCTGTCCTCGCGCATCCATGCTTCGACTTGAGGGGCGTCGTGCTCGAGGGTCAACCGCTGGCCGTAGTCCGTCGGGACTCCGTAGAACCTGGGGTTCAGCGAGCCGATGTGGCCGGCGGCGGCATGCTCCGCCAGCCGTGCCAGCGGCAGATAGGTCTCGGGGTCGTCGGTGTGGGTCGCTTCATGGTCCCACGATTTTTCGGTGAAGAGGCGGCCGCCCTCGGCGTTGGGGACGGCGTACAGCTTTGTGGTGCGCGGCGCGGTGCTGGGGCCGAGGTCTGCGGTCGTGACCACGCCCACGCGACATTGGGACAATGGCTTGGTCAGCCGGGCAAAGGGGACGTCCTCGTAGCGGGCCCACCGGTACGGACGTTCGTAACCCTGGGCCCGATAGTACTCGCGGCTCTTGTCGATGTAGCTGACATAGCTCCGGTGGCTTATGCCTTGTGACATTTCCCGCCTCCCGCGCGTAGCGCCTTGATTGTCCTCAGCATAGGCGAGCCGTCCTATGGCGCCAAGCCGCCCGGTTCGCTACGCGCGGACTCGATCCCGATCGCACCGCCTTCTGCCAGGGCCCGCTGTGTGGCGAGCGAAAGCGCCAGCGCCTCGATGGCGCGCTCGGCGTCGAGCAGTTGCGGATCGGCGCGGCCCCGGACGCAATCGACGAAGCGTTGCAGTTCGACTTCGTAGGGATTGCGCCCCGGTAGCGCGACGGGCGCGGGCGGACTGGTCGCGTCCGCCATCGTGAAGGTGCTCTGCGGCGGCCCTCTGTCGCCGAACACCATCCGCAGCTCGAACGCCGCGCGCTCGAACAGGACGCGAAAGCCGGTCGAGAAGGGCAAGCCGCTGGGCATGAGACCGCTGGCGGCGATCGTGGCGTGGCGACCGTCGTCCCAGGACAGCAGGGCGGAAATTTCGCCCGGCATTCCGCTCTCCATTCGTACTGCACTGGCCGACAGGCGCGCCGGCCGCCCCATCAGCCACAGGGCCGCGTCGAAATCGAAGGTCATCAACTCGGTCGAGGGATCGCCGTAGTGCGCCTTGCGGTCGGGCGCGCCCGACCGGAGGTAGGAGCCGAGCCGCCAGGTCGCGAGGCTGAGCAGGCGACCGTACGTGCCCGAGGAAACTGCGTCCCGGACATGGGCGTAGGCGCCGACCGAGCGCATGAGCAGCCCGACCTGCAGCAGCCGGCCGGCGCGGCGGGCCGCGTCGCGCATTTGCCGCGCCTCGTCGAGGCGAAGCGCCAGCGGGCTCTCGCAGAACACGTGCTTGCCTTGTTCCAGGGCCGGAACGACGAAGGCGTCGTGAACTGCGCTCGGCAGGCAGACGTCGATGGCGTCGACAGCGGCATGGCGGATCAACGCATCGGCATCCGTGAAGGGCGCGGCGCCACAAAGGGCTGCGACCGAACGGGCGCGGCCGAGGTCGCGGGCGAAGACGCCGACGATCTCGACGCCCGCCACGCCGGCGTAGGCCGCGGCGTGCGCAGTGCCCATCGCGCCGGCGCCCAGGATGCCGATCCTGACTTTGGTGCCTTCCATCCGCGTCTCCGCAATCCGGCGTGCCGATGCTCGACCTTGCGCGCCTCGCGGCGCTACAACGTCCGCCCGCGCGATCGGAGGGGCACCATGAAAGTCTATCGATACCTCACCGGCAAGGACGATGCCGCCTTCTGCCATCGCGTGACGGAGGCGCTGAACCGCGGATGGCAGCTCTACGGCCAGCCGACCTTGACCTTCAATGCCAGAAGCGGCGACGTGACGTGCGGCCAGGCCATCACGAAGGACGTCGAGGGCGGAAAGTATGATCCTGGAATGGACCTGTCCAAGCTGTAGAAGCAGCCATTGCGCTCGGAAGTGACCGTTACCCCAGGCGCAGCAGGGGCACGGCGGCCGCGGCCATCAGGACGGCCACGATCCGCGTCCGCGTAAAAGGCTCCTTGAGCCACGTGACGGCGATCAGGATGGCGAAGATGGAACTGGTGTCGCGCAAGGCGGCGGCCGGGGCGATCGGCGCGTGGCTCCAGACCCACAGGATGAGAAGGTACGATGCCATCGCCGCCACGGCGGTCGGCAGGGCTGCGGCCCACTGGCCGTGCAACAGTCGCCAGGGCGGACCCTGGCGGCGCTGCCGCCAGCACATGGCCGCGGCATTGGTGATCGAGACGACGAAACCGTAGGCCCAGGGATTTCCCGCCGCGCGCACACCCTGCGCATCGCACATTATATAGGCTGCCGTGCCGAGGCCTGCCGCGAGCGTCCAGGCCAGCGCCTTCAGGGTGACGGCCCGGTCGCGCGCCGCGTCGAGGGCGAGCACGCCCAGCGAGAGCGCGATCACGAAAATGCCGGCGAGCGCCGCCGGACCGAACTTTTCCCCGGTCAGGATGGCCGCCAGCGGCACGACCAGCAGCACCGCTACCGCGCGCATGACGGGATAGACGAGGCCGAAGCCGCCGAGCTCGTAGGCGCGCAGGAGCGCGGCGATGGTGAGCACGTTCATGAGCGTCGAGGCCACGACCCAGATCCATGCCGCCGGCGCGGGCGGGCCCGACCACAGCAGCGCCGGTACGACCAGCACGGCGCCCAGCAGCATCTGCGCCGTCATCGCCCGGGCCGGATTGCGATCGGCCTTCACTGCGGCGTTCCAGCCGGCGTGCAGCAGCGCGCTCAGAAGGGCGGCGGCGACGTCGGTGATGTCCATCGCTCAGCCGCGGCCGCCGGCGACGATGATCACGGCATAGCGCGCGGGCTTCGGCGTCGGGTTGTGGTAGGCGATCGGACGGTCGAGGACCATCGCCAGGCAATCGCCGGTGCCGAGGTCGAAGCGCTCGCGGCCGAGCGTGACCTCGATCGAGCCCTGCAGGACCCAGACCTGCTGATGCGTGACACCCGGCCGCGCGCCGGTTTCATAGGCGACGCGCGCGCCGGGGGGAAACGTCACCTCGACGATCTGGACGGGCGAGGGAAAACCGGCCGGCGACACGTTGCGCCTGAGGTACCCCGACGCGGGATCGCGCCATTCGACCTGGGCGGTGCGGCGCGACACGGGCTCGGGCGGCGCGGCGGGCGCATCGAAGAGGGAGGCCAGCGGCACGCCGAGGCCGGTCGCGAGCTTCTCGAGCACGACGGCCGTCGGGCTGCTTTCGCCGCGCTCGATCAGCGAGATCATCGACCGGCTGACGTCCGAGGCCTCGGCCAGCGCCTCGAGCGACAGGTCGCGGTCGGCCCTGATTTGCCGGACGCGGGCGGCAATGCGGTCGTTTATGGTCATTTCCGATGTCTAATATACTGGATATATAATCTAATATAAAGGAAATCAGGTCGCATCCCCAGCGAAGGCCTCTCGATCGAGCGTCAGATCCTTCGGTGCGCTCAGGATGACAGGAGGAAGTCGCTCGTCTTCACATGCTCTCTTGGGCCGCGCGCATGAGCGCTACGCGCGGGCGCGGGCCTTGGCGGTGGCCGCCTGATCCACCGTGCCCTTCGTGGAGACGACGACACCGTAATCCCGAAGCGCGGTCTCGACCGAGATCACCTCGTCCAGGACGTCGTCGGCCACCTTGGCCGGATCGCGTTCCAGCGGGTTGCCGTAGCCGCCGCCGGCCGGGCCGTAGCAGACGAAGCGTCCGCCGGTGCCGATGTTCATGTGCGGCACCTTGGAGGGCAGCGCGCGGTCGGGCTTGCCCGGCGTCACGAGATCGAGCTTGGCCGGCATGCCTTCGCTGCCGCCCAGGAAGCCCCACGGCCGGTAGCGATGGCCTTCGCCCTCGACCGAGGCGCCACCGTCCGAGAGGAAGGCGAACTCGCGCACCGAGCCCAGGCCGCCGCGCCACTTGCCGGCGCCGGCCACGTCCTCGCGCAGCTCGTAGCGCAGCACGCGCAGCGGCAGGTGAGTCTCGATGTCCTCGATCGGGTTGTTGCGCGTGTTGGCGTAGAGCGTGTCGACGGCGTCCATGCCGTCCTTGCCCAGGCGTCCGCCGTAGGAGCCTTCGAAGATCTCCATGTGCACCCAGTGCGTCTCGTCCTTCAGGCCGGAGAAGGCGATGACTTTCAGATTGCCGATGCCGGCCGAGACGTTGCCCGGCATGGCCTGCGACAGCGCCTTCATCACCGTGTCGGCGAGCTGGTTGCCCGGGCAGAAGCGCGCTATCGTCGGCGCAGGGAAGGTCGGGTTGGCGAGGCAGCCCTTGGGCGCGACGATGGTGATCGGCCGGATCAGGCCCGCGTTCACCGGGATATGGCCGTGGATCTCGGTGTCGAGCAGCACCGAACGTATCGTGAGCCAGATGGCGATGTCGGCGGTGCCTTCCAGCGGCATATTGATCGGCCGGTCGGGCACCTGCGGCGCCGTGCCGGTGAGGTCGACGACGAGAGAGTCGCCTTTCTTGGTGATGGTGACGACGATCGGCAGTTCCTTCTTCGTGGGATCGTCGCTGTCGAGATAGCCGTCGATGGCCGTTTCGGCGCGGTAGACGCCGTCGGGCAATTTGGCGATCGCCTGGCGCATCAGCCGCTCGGCGTGGTCCATCAGGGCGGTGCAGGCAAGGTCGAAGGTTTCGAGGCCGTAGCGCTCGACCAGCTCGACCATGCGTTCGGCGCCGATGCGGGCGGCGGCGATCTGGGCGTCCATGTCGCCGACCACCAGGTCGGAGGCGCGGATATTATCGCGCACGATCTGCCACACCGCGTCGTTCCTCACGCCGCGGTCGTAGACCTTGATCGCCTTGAACTGCAGCCCTTCGGCATAGGCATCGATCGCCTCGACGATGCCGCACGAACCGGGCGACAGCGCGCCGATATCGAGATGGTGTGCCGTGGTCGCGGCAAAGGCGATCAGGCGGCCCTGGACGAACACCGGCACGATGAAGGCGACGTCGGGCCCGTGGCTCGCGCCCGAATAGGCGTCGTTGTGCATGATGACGTCGCCCGGCCGGATGTCATCGCCGCGCGCCGCCAGGATCTTCTGGATGCCGCGCACGTAACCTGGGATCGGGCCGGACTGCAGCGGCGTCGACTGCGCCGATTCGGCGAGGCCCCTTCCTTCGGCATCGACGAGGGCCGCCCCGAAATCCTCCGACTCCCGGATGATCGAGGAGTAGCTCATGCGCATGAGCTTGTAGCCCATCTCGACCGCGATGTTCTCGAGCGCGCCCTGGATCACCGACGTGGTGATCGGGTCGATGCGGTCGGGTTTCGGCGCGGGTTGGCGGAGAGGGGCGGTGGTCATGACGATCTCCTCAGACGTCGGCGTGACGGATGATCAGGTTACCGGCGGCATCGGCTTCGAAACTGTGCCGTGGCGGCACGACGGTGGTGGAATCCATCTGCAGCACGATGGCGGGGCCAGCGATGCGTTCGCCGACCGGCAGCAGGTCGCGGCGGAAGAAGGTGGTCGGATAGTCGGCGAGCTTGCCGTCGACGCGGAAGGTGCAGGCGCCGGTGCGCACGCGCGCCGCGTCGAGCGACCGGGCGCTGCCGGGTGCCGGCTTGGCGATCTTGGCGGCGCTCGCTGCACCGACGAGCCGCAGATTCACGATCTCGATCGCCGAATTGGCGAAATGATGGCCGTACTCGCGCTTGTGGACCTCGTGGAAGGCCTCGAAGGCCTTGGCCAGCGCCGCCGCGTCCAGCATGCCGTCGGGGAAGGGCACGCGGAGTTCGTAGCCCTGGCCGACATAGCGCAGATCACCACGGCGTTCGAAGGTAACCTTGGCGAGATCGATGCCGTCGGCGGTGAAGCGGCCGGCGAGTTCCCTCGCCATGGCGGCGAAGTCGGCGTTGATGCGCGCCAGGTCGGCGGCGCCCGAAACCTGGAAGGAGGTGCGGATGGCGTCGTAGCGCAGGTCGCTGATCAGCAGCCCCACCGCCGAGGTGATGCCGGGATGAGGCGGCACGATCACCTCGGTGACGCCCAGCATGTCGGCCACTTCGGCGCCGTGCAGCGGCCCGGCACCGCCGAAGGCCACCAGCGTGTAATGGCGCGGGTCGATGCCCTTCTGGACGGTGCGCGAGCGGATGGCGTTGGCCATGTTGGCGTTGATGACGGTAACCACGCCTTCCGCCGCCTCCCGATCGGAGAGGCCGAGTTCGTGCGCCAGTTCGCCGACGACGCGACGGGCGGCGACTTCGTCGAGCGACATCCCGCCGCCCAGGAAGTTGCCGCCATCGAGGCGTCCCAGCACGACATTGGCGTCGGTGACGGTGGCGCGCGTGCCGCCGCGGCCATAGGCGGCCGGGCCCGGCATGGCGCCGGCCGAGCGCGGGCCCACTTTGAAGGCACCTGCCTGGTCGACGAAGGCGATCGAGCCGCCGCCGGCACCGATCGTGTGCACGTCGATCATCGGCACCAGCACCGGGAAGCCCGCGATCCAGGTGTCGCGTGCCGTCGCCTCGCCGAAGCCGCCTTCGGTCACAATGCCGATGTCGGCCGAGGTGCCGCCGACGTCGAAGGTAATGAGATTGCGCCAGCCGGAGAGGCCGCCGGCCCAGTCGCCGCCGATCACGCCCGCCGCCGGGCCGGAGAGGAGGGTGAGTACCGGACGTTCGGCCACCATGGCAGGCGTCGCCACGCCGCCGTTGGACGCCATGATGCGCAGGTCGGCGTTGAAGCCCGAGGCCTCGATCTCGGATTCCAGGCGCGTCACGTAGTTGCGCACCTTCGGCCCGACGAAGGCGTTCATCGCCGTCGTTGTGAAGCGCTCGAACTCGCGGAACTGCGGCGACACGGATGACGAGGTGGTGGCGAAGCACGCCGGATATTCCTCGTGCACGATTTCCATGGCGCGCGCCTCGTGGGTGGAGTCGAGGTAAGAGAACAGGAAGCAGATGGCGATGGCCTCGACGCCGGCCCCCTTGAGCTCGCGCACGGCCTGGCGGACGCCGTCCTCGTCGAGTGGCTCCAGCACCTCGCCCTTGGGCGGTACCAGCCGCTCCGTCACGGTCTTGCGGTGGCGGCGCTTGACCAGCGGCCGGTCCTGCCAGGGGATGTCCTGCATGATCGAATAGTGCTGCGGCCGTTGGTGGCGGCCGATGTGGAGGATGTCGCGATAGCCGCCGGTGGTGATCATCCCGGTGACCGCACCGTCGTGCTCGAGGATGGCGTTGGTGGCGATGGTCGTGCCGTGGAACACCGTGTCGATGGTCTCGCGCGGAATCCCGTGCTTGTCGCAGAGCGCCACGAGGCCCTGCACGACGCCGCGTGAGGGATCGTCCGGCGTGGTCGAGATCTTGTGGACGGCGGTCCGGCCCGCATCCGTGTCGGCATAGACCAGGTCGGTGAACGTCCCGCCGACATCGACGCCGATCAATCGCATTCGCTTCGCTCCCTGGGAAACCCCTCTGCCGAGGGTCAGCAAGACTTGCGCCAATGGCCAGAGCCATTTTTCCCCGATCATTTTACAGTGCTGGCATGGGGCTTGCTTCCGAGGGGACCATGGCGACACAGCCTGACATTGAACTCGTTGCCCTGACCAAGCGCTATGGCGAGGCCGTCGCGGTCGATGCCATCAACCTGCGCATTCCGGCGGGCACCTATTGTTGCCTGCTGGGGCCGTCGGGCTGCGGCAAGACCACGACCTTGCGCATGATGGCCGGCCACGAGGAGGCGAGCGAGGGCGACGTCATTCTGGGTGCCGAGAACATCCCCCGGCTGCCGCCGGCGGCGCGCGGCACGGCCATGATGTTCCAGAGCTATGCCTTGTTTCCGCATCTCGACTGCATCGACAACGTCGCCTTCAGCCTGAAGATGCGTGGCGTCGACAAGGACAGCCGCCGGGCGCGCGCCCGGGAGATGCTGGAACGCGTCCAGATGGGCCCCTACGCCAGCCGTCTGCCGGCCCAGCTCTCGGGCGGCCAGCAGCAGCGGGTAGCGCTGGCGCGCGCGCTGATCACAGATCCGCAGGTCCTGCTGCTCGACGAGCCACTGTCGGCACTCGATCCGTTCCTGCGCATCAAGATGCGCGAGGAGTTGAAGACGCTGCAGACCCGGCTGGGCATCAGCTTCATCCATGTCACCCACAGCCAGGATGAGGCGATGGCGCTGGCCGACCTCGTGGTCGTGATGAACGGCGGCAGGATCGAACAGGCCGGCACCGCGCGCGAGGTCTTCAACCGGCCGGCCTCGTCCTTCGTCGCGAAGTTCATCGGCGGCCACAATGTCCTTCCGGCGGCAGTGGCGCGCGGCACCGGCCGTTCACCTTTGGTCGCCATCCGTGCCGACCGCATGACCGTGCAGGCCGGCGGGACGGCCGAGGTGGGCGCTTCCTCGCTCCAGGGCGTGGCGCGGTCGGTCGAATACCTCGGCGCGACCGTGCAGGTCGGCATCGACGTGGCCGGGCTGGAAACTCTTTCGGCCGTTGTATCGGAGGCGCACTTCGACGCGTCGCCCGTGGCGCCCGGCCAACCCGTGGTTCTGTCGTGGAGGCCCGAAGACGTGCATGTCCTCGGACATTGAGGGGAGGCGGCCCCGCGCCGTCACTGACTGAAGGAGGAAGACGAGATGGCTCGCAAGTCGACTGGAGGCACCAAGTTTGGAGTTGGCCGCCGCAGGATGCTGAAGGGTGCGGCGGGCGCCGCCGGCGCTGCGCTGGGAAGCGGGGCAATCACCGGTTTCCCCGTGATCTGGGCGCAGAACACCAAGAACATCGTGCTGCGCCAGTGCGGGACGGGCGTGTCGAACATCAACGAGATCGCCGAGAAGTGCAAAGCCGACCTCGGCTTCACCCTGCAGATGACGGCACTCGATTCGGATGCCGTCGTGCAGCGCGTGGTGACGCAGCCGAACTCGTTCGACGTCGGCGATATCGAATACTGGATGTGCAAGAAGGTCTTCCCGGCGAACACGCTGCAGGCGATGGACGTCAAGAAGATCAAGTACTTCGACAAGATCGTGCCGATCTTCACCACCGGCAAGCTGAAGCCCGACAGCGTCATCGCCCAGGGCACGGCGCCGAACACGGTGAGCTTCGTCGAAGGGCCGGGCTCGACCAAGTTCGCCAAGGGCCAGACCGGCTGGTTCACGATGATTCCCACGATCTACAACGCCGACACGCTGGGCATCCGCCCCGACCTGGTCGGCCGCAAGATCGAGAACTGGAAGGACATCCTCGATCCGAAGTTCAAGGGAAAGACCTCGATCCTGAACATCCCGTCGATCGGCATCATGGATGCCGCGATGATCTGCGAGTCGGCGGGCATCGTGAAGTACGGCGACAAGGGCAACATGACCAAGGCGGAGATCGACAAGACCATCGATTTCCTGATCAAGACCAAGAAGGA
>ORJL010503527.1_pt1 | contig 13893 bp, 11 predicted proteins | sample 1779941 | NCBI WGS metagenome assembly ORJL01 (sample SAMEA104232317, study PRJEB22302) | groundwater metagenome | biome: forest; feature: aquifer; material: groundwater | place: USA | collected 2011-08-07 | depth 5.8 m
TATAGAGCTTTCGTTGGTGTGAGCATCCGAAAAATTCATTGGTTCGGAAAGACACGGATACGAGACGAGCCAATACATTAGCCTGACGTAGCCGGGCACTTACAGATTCGGTAAGGGAAAGCAGCACAAGGTGAGCATTATTTCTATCTTCAACATCAAAAGGAATGGTTGTAGAATTACCCATTCCCTTTGTCTCGATACTACCACCAGGACGAACAGGAGAATAGTCAATGCCATTGGCATAATTCCAAACTAATACCCCGTGACTCTTAAGGAATGGCTTTAAATATTTCAGGTCATAATTTGCTAGTTCACCTATGGTATTTATATTTCTAGATCGCAGTTTTGTCGATGTGGCTCTTCCGACCATGAACAATTCCTCAATGGGAAGAGGCCACATTTTTGTTTGTATTTCTTCAGGGAATATTGTATGTACCATATCAGGCTTTTTGAGCTCTCCAGCCATTTTAGCTAACAACTTGTTGGTTGAAATACCCACGTTAACAGTAAATCCAAGTTCATCTTTAATTCGATCTTTCATTTCATGTGCAGTCTTTATTGGATCATCAGAAAGTAGTTCCATCCCCGAAAAATCTATGAAGCACTCATCGATGGAAAACCTCTGAATTTGAGGGCTATATTCTTTTAAAATCTCGACCATAGCCTCACTACACTGACGATAGAGACCATAATGCGGTCGTACGATGATGAGTTCAGGGCACTTTTGGAGTGCTGAGTAGATCGTTTCACCCGTCTCGACTTTAAACTGTTTGGCAGGGATGGATTTAGTAAGGACTATACCGTGACGAGTGACAGGATCACCGCCAACGACTGACGGAACGGTCCTTAAATCAAGCGGATCGCCATGTTGAAGTCTGTCTACAGCTTCCCAAGAGAGATAAGCTGTATTCGCGTCTACATGAAAAATATATCGTTTAGCCATTTTTATCACTCCCAGAGATAGTGTATCTCTGAGTTTATCAGAACATGCGTTCTTAGTAAATAGAACATATTGTCGATTGAAGTAATAGTTGGCTAAAGTGAGAATTAACCCAAGAACCTTCTGTATAACCCAAATGCCACTGTCCGTGGCTAGATCGTGCACTATACCAAACATGGTAGTAATAGAAATTATCAATACATTCAAACGTAAATGTACTTCGATAAATCAAATCATTATCCCAACCTATATCACTTCTACTAGGTACTAACAAGAAATCTTCCAAAGGTCAGTGATGTTAAGAAGATCTTTCATGGATGTTTCGCCATACAACAAACTCATTTTTCGTTGATTGGATGAACCACAAATTAAGAACTCAAGCCGTTGTTTTTGATAATTTGGTTTTAAAGATAAATGCCAAGGAAGATAATTAGGCATAGTTTTAAAGATCAAGCTACATTCGCTGCGTCCGTTCCAACGCACTCCGTCTTTAGAAAAGTAAAGAAATATCTTCCTACCATTACACGTCCACATATACCACTCAAATTCGTTTTTACGCCAGATTGATGGAGACATAATCAAGGTCTCAGTCGTAAACGGTTCCGTTAAACCAAGAATTTTGGGCTCGATGATCAGGTTTTCATATACTCTAATACTCCATAGGCGCTCAGAAACGCCAACCATAGATTCCCGCCAATAGAGGACTAAACAGTTTCGTACCGGATCAAAGATAAGTTCAGGATCAGAATTGTAATTTGCGGGATGAGAACATCTTGTGCCTGGTCCAACGGGTTCTTTATTCCTGGTGGAAATACCCAGAGCAACCCATCCTGACTTACAAGTAGGCTTGGGTTTTCATAAACATTATCTCCATCTGGATAGGGTGTGATGCCCATCCAAAAACGATAACCTCCCCACGAAGGCAAACCGAACTCGAACCAAAAGTCGATCACGCTAGGATGAACGACTTGACCACTTCCATCATAAGTGGGGGTATATTGAAAAGTTGGTGCATTCGGGAGTATTTCCATAATCCTCAATCCTTATCATATGATTGTCAATTATAGGCTATAAAACGATTTAATGTTTTGTGACTTCTTTTGAGCGACTATACTCTCTTTTTCTAAAAAACTTGGCCAGTTTGTTCACCGTTCTGACGCTATAAGTCTTTTTTGTCGAAATTATTTTGGAGGAATTTAGCAATTCACGAGAATCTTATAATATCCATTCGAGAATAAGGAGTTGTTTAAATGACTGAAAAGGAATTAGGAAAAACCTTAAGGAAAATATATGACAACGCACCTGAAGGCTATCAAGTAGCCGGTATTCGCTTATTCGGAGTAAAGTACGCATCAATTATTCTTGATAACAACTTTGAAGCAATTGATATTGTTCGTGCATCTGGGATAAACCAATCATATGCCACTGAAGTAAGTAAAGGCGTGAAGCTTGCTAGTTATGTAACATCAAAGTTGACAAATAATAGGGTTTCGGAAATCATGACTTAAGCAAAGCCCTGCCATACCAAGGAGAGGGAACGATTACATTGCTTCTAACAAATAAGACAATTGGTGAAAGAATAGCATACTACCGAAAAGAACGTAAGCTAACACAATTACAGTTAGCTAACATTACTGGTCTTTTTCCTAGATACCTTAGCGATGTAGAAACAGGGCGAAAGGTTCCCGAGATACCGACGGTTGCGCGATTTGCAGCGGGGCTCGGGGTGTCTATCGAAGTTTGGTTGGGTGACGCTAATGTAGTGCTTGGATAGGCAAAGTCCGTACGATGGATTATCGAAAGCTAGAAACGTTCTGGCTTTTTCTTAATATTTGTGTTTACGCAGGAATATTTTAATTGACGCATACGTAGGATTATGCGAAATTGCATCGAAGAAAGGATATGAGTTGGGTTTGTTAAAGGCCTAGGAAGTTAAAGGGTTTTGGTAATGCGTTGTAAATACGTAACTTAACTAGTTTACCACGATATTAGTGGGAATTTGTAAGATTTTTAACTTGTTTACTTGAAATTACCTGTAATTTGCACAAGTTTACCTATTAAATCACCGTTAAGGCATATAATTTAGCCACTTAGTACTCCCAATTGATATTTACGAGAAAAAATAGTATTATTATTCAACCGAAAATTTTGAACCTTATAACAACCGAAGAAGGTGATAGAAATATTTAGTAATAACTTATTATTTCAAAGGGCTGAAACTGCTTTATTAGGAGAAAAGGCTAATAAATTATTTGGAATAGCTAAATACTTAGAATCTTGCCTTGGCGACGTTTTGAAAAATGGTGAAATCGAATTAGGACAAAATAAAGAGGAAATAATCCTGCAGATGTATAATAAACTAGCTCCTACTGTCGATAAGGTTTGTGATAGCTTCCCTGGTTTGGGTGCTGGTTTTTTGTCTAAGGAACTAGATTGCGCCGTAGTATATGGTCCAACAAGCATTTATAAAGATAAAACTGGGTATTGTCCAGAGCAGGATCATGTTGGCAGACGTTGTATGGAAACCCGTCGCCCTGTCATGGCTATAGGCACTATGGTACGTGGAGAAATCATGAATTGCTTAGTTCCGGTTATTCGCAATGATATAGTCATAGGTTGTGTCTGGGCTAATGAAACTGTTGAAGATATATATGAACAAATGGCCCGAGGCGGGATGAATGTTTTTTTATCCCCAGATATCGAGCCACTATTGGGTTTAGCTGGTTTAGTCATTATGGGTTGTCGTACTTTGCTAAACGAAGAGAAAACAATAAGTACCCTTCAGAGGCACATCCGATTTTTCATTAATAGTCTTCAATTAAGTGTGATAGTAGCCGATGAGAATGGAATAATACGGTTTGCCAGTAAAAATCTTAAAGATCTTGGGCTGGTATCAGATTCTCTTATAGACCTACCTGCGGAGAAAGTATTCTCTGACATGGGACTTGGCGATTGGAAACAGAAGTTAAAACAGTTACGTGCTTCAGGTGGCACTTATCAATTTGATACTACATCATTAGGAATACACGAAACAAAAATGAACGTGGTAATGGCTTCTCTTGTTGATGAACAGGGTCATTGTCTAGGGTTTATAACAGTACTTCAAGACATGACGACTGCTATGCGTGAAGAGGAAAGACTATATCGGGCCGAGGCGGTCCACTCGGTAGAACAACTGGCGGTAAGTATGATTCACGAAATCAGAAATCCATTAACTATTCTCCGTGAGGCCATTAGAATAATTCCCCGGCGGCTAGAAGATAAGCAATATCTGCAAAAATTTACAGAAGTAGCCTTTACAGAAATACGACGCGTTGAGAAGGTAACACAATCGTTATCCGAATTTTGCAGGTATTCTCTACCTGAATTTCTTGAATTTAATGTAGTTGAGATGATAGAGAAAGCTGTTAATTTTATTAGAGGCATGGCTGAAGAACAAAATGTCGCTATTGAAGAGTACTATGAATGTACTGAGCCTTTTATTAATGGAGATCCCGAGCATCTTCACCAGGCTATTCTAAACATACTTTTGAATTCCCTACAAGCTATGTCAGAAGGTGGGACTTTGTCCATTAGTGTAAATGGCGAAAAGGATAGTAAACTAGTATATGTCCAAATTAAAGACACAGGCCCCGGAATAAAACCAGAGATAGAAAACGCTATCTTTAGGCCTTTTTATACAACCAAAGTAAATGGTACGGGGTTAGGTTTAGCACTTGTTCAAAGCATTATCAGCCGCCACAACGGCCTTTTGTCAATGGAGCCGGGTTACGGTTCCGGAGCCATATTTACAATAGGTTTGCCGAGGCAGGGGGTCCTTAAATGTCGGGGTGAAAGGGGAGAATTCCGATGAATAGCATTAGAAAACCCGTGATTCTCGTTGTTGATGACGAGCCAAACATGGGTTGGCTATTTCAGGAATCTTTGGGTGAAAAATATTGTATCTTATCAGCCACTTCTTGGTCAGATGGGACTATTTTGTTTACAAAAGAAAAACCGGATTTAGTGATCCTCGATCTTTATATGGACATTATCAATGGGTTAGATGCTTTAAAGATTATTCGTAGAAGCAGCCCGGATACACCGGTACTTATAATTACAGCTTATGCCAGTATTCAAAACGCTGTTGAAGCGATGAAGTGCGGTGCCTACGATTATGTTGTAAAACCCTTTAATTTTGAGCAAATGGAGAAAACTATTGAAGAAATTCTAGCCAATACGAAATATGTTTCTGGAGACGAGCAAAGTGAGAGAAAGCATCATTCAGAAATCATTTTCGGGAGTACGCAAATGCAGCAGGTGCTTGAAACCGTGCACAAAGCTGCGAGATCTAACGCCAATGTAATGTTACTAGGGGAATCCGGTACAGGTAAGGAATTGCTGGCAAGGGAGGTTCATCACTGCAGTAATCGTTCCAAGGGTCCTTTTGTAGCAATAAATTGTGCAGCTTTGCCAGAGAATCTTCAGGAAAGTGAGCTTTTTGGCTATGAAAAGGGAGCTTTTTCAGGAGCAACCGCAAGAAAGGTTGGTAAATTGGAATTAGCTCATGGGGGCACACTTTTTTTAGACGAATTAGGGGATATGCCATTGTTATTACAAGGTAAATTGCTGCGTGCCCTTGAACATCGTCAGATTGAGCGGCTCGGTGGGATAAAGACTTTGGATATTAATATACGAATTGTTTCAGCTACAAATCAGTTGTTAGAAAGGATGATTGCAGATGGACGGTTTCGCTCAGATCTCTACTACCGCTTGGCTGTTATTCCAGTGAGCATTCCCCCCTTGAGGGAAAGACTTGAGGATATACAGATTTTAGCCAAAAGATTTGTAGGTCTTTTCAATGCCATTCACGAGAAAAATATTTTGGGTTTTTCAAATGAGGCCTTTAAGGTCTTAAGTGATTATCACTGGCCTGGAAATGTTAGAGAATTAAAAAATGTTATCGAGCGGGCAGTCGTTTTACAAGAAGGACCCTTTTTGCAAGCGGAGCATTTTTCGCTGAACAAAGACTGTTCTAAATCCCAAAGTAATAGCTGGACACAAAGGAAATCTGAATTGTTATCAGATATTGAGCGAAGGGAAATTTGCTCAGCCCTCCATCTTTACGAAGGTAACCGTACCAAAGCTGCCCAGTTCTTGCATATGTCCACCAGGAATTTGCAACTCAAAATCAAGAAGTTTAATATCACTGCCAGTGATTACAATGGCCACGGAATCAGTTAAACCTTTGAACCTTAGGGTTCTTTTTTTAAATTTAGTACGAAATACAATTCGCAGTGAAGGAAAAAGATTTCGTACAGCTGACCTGGTTTTGATTATTTGTACCTTAAAATTCTAGGATACTTAATACTCATTCGCGTAAATAATCTCAATCCATTACAACTTCAAGGCCTGTTTAGGCTTAATTTAAACTAATTGACCGGTAATTTGGTTTTTTTACAGAAAAGAATATGAATTTGGTATGGTTTTTGCTTTGTCATAATAGTATCAATTTTCAAACTAGTAACAGGATTCCGATTTCGCCTGGGCTAGTGGAAAGTGGGACATTCTAAAAGGAGGCAATTCAATGGCGAACAAAATTATTATCACTGTAGCCCCGACCAGCAATTTTCAAGGAAAAGAAGCCAATCCCAATTTACCTATCCAGCCGAATGAAGTAGCCCAGGCTGTATACGATTGCTATAACGCCGGAGCTGCAGTCGTACATCTCCATGCCAGGGATAAAAACGGAGTTCAAACCAACGATGTTAACGTTTTTAAAGAGATGAATACATTAGTGCGCTCAAAATGTAATATCATCATCGAGAACAGTATTGCCCCAGCCCTTAAACCAGGCGGTTCTACGGCTGAAGATGGTCTCGAAGCACTTGATGCCTTACCGGAAATGGCATCCTTGGACATGGGACTATGTGCCATTTCCTTTCAAGATCTGAATTTAATTATTGAGTGGACCCGGCCGTTTCTCAAAAAGGCGGCTCAGATGATGCACGACCGAGGTATAAAAGCCGAACTTGAGATCTATAACAATTCAAACATGGACGATGCGATAGCTTTGATTAATATGGGATTGCTAAAAAAACCATACTATTTTAATTTTGTTCTAGGTATGAACAAGGTTAATCAGGGAGCTACCTCCTTCAGCCCGAGGCATTTGATGCACTATATAGATTTACTCCCTCCCTACTCGGTCTTTGGAGCTACGGGAATTGGACCTGACCAATTGCCGGCCACAATGATGTCCATTATAAATGGAGGTTCCGCCAGGGTTGGTTTTGAAGACAACATTTATTACAGGAAAGGACAACTGGCTAATAGCAACGCCCAGCTAGTTGAGCGACTCGTGCGCTATATCCATGACTTGGGTCTGGAGGTCGCAACACCTGCCGAAGCAAGGAGTATTCTGGGCCTTTCGCCTTTAACTTAACTCCATTTAATAAGCTGACTATTGATTGGAAAGAGACAAGTTCTGATGCGGAGAGTACAATTATGAAAAAGTTATTATGGGAACCCTCAGAGGTACGTTATAACCGAAGCAACATGGTGAGATTCATGAAATTTCTGAGGCAAGAAAAGAACCTTGCATTTGAAAACTACGAGGAACTCTACCGATGGTCCATATATGACCCACCTGCTTTCTGGCAAAGCATTTGGCAATTTACAGGGATTAAAGCGTCGTGTAACTATGAGTCTGTGGCCGTTAACTATCCTAACATGCTGGAGACCAAGTGGTTTGTCGGGGCGGAAATGAACTTTGCGGAAAACCTACTAAGGTATAATGACGGACGAATAGCCCTAATATCTAAATTTGAATCTTCTCCACCGGTGTCACTAACTTATGCAGAACTCAACGATCGGGTGGCTCGTTTGTCTAAATCTATGCGGGAAATAGGTGTAGCTAAAGGGGACCGGGTAGCCGGCTATATGCCGAACATGATTGAGACGGTTATCGCCATGTTGGCTACCGCAAGCCTTGGAGCAATTTGGTCTTCATGTTCGCCCGATTTTGGGGTGAAAAGTGTTTTGGATAGGTTCGGGCAGTTTGCTCCCAAAGTTCTTTTTACTGTTGACCATTATTCATATAACGGAAAATCTGTGGAATGTTTGGATCGAATTGCTTCAATTCAGAATCAAATTCCCAGTATCGAAAAAGTAGTTATTGTGACAAATGGCAAGGATAAGCATGACATTAGCTACATTGAGAAGGCAATACATTACATCGACTTTATTGCTAAAGAAGATGGCTTAGAACTTCAATTTACTCAGGTCCCTTTCAATCATCCTCTCTATGTGCTGTATTCATCGGGCACAACGGGAGTCCCTAAATGTATTATTCATGGAACAGGCGGTACGTTAATCCAGCATCTGAAGGAACTGATTCTTCATACTGACTTGAAACGGGAGGACATCATCTTTTACTTCACTACTTGTGGATGGATGATGTGGAATTGGTTGGTAAGTTCCCTAGCGATCGGCGCTACCTTGGTCTTATTTGATGGTTCTCCTTTTTTTCCAGATGCAGGGTCTTTATGGAAATTGGTTCAGGACTTGGCTATTACTGTATTCGGCACCAGCGCCAAATATTTGACCGCAGTGGAGAAAGCTGGGATAAAACCAGGAAAAGATTTTGATTTAAGTTCTCTGAAGACCATACTGTCTACTGGTTCACCCCTAGTAGCGGAAAATTACGACTATGTATACCGTGACATCAAACAAGACGTCTGCCTATCTTCAATTTCCGGGGGGACAGACATAATCTCTTGTTTTTGCTTGGGCAATCCTATAGGACCTGTATACGCTGGAGAATTGCAATGTCGGGGTCTTGGGATGAAGGTGGAGAGTTTCAATGCCCAAGGCCAAGCAGTTTTCAACGAGAAGGGTGAAATGGTGTGTACTGCCCCGTTTCCATCTATGCCAATTGGTTTTTGGAATGATCCCGGTCATGAGAAATATAAAAACGCCTATTTTGATGTTTATCCTGGAGTCTGGCGACATGGAGACTATATCGAAATTAGAGACCATGGTGGTGTAGTGATTTATGGCCGTTCCGATGCCACTCTTAATCCGGGTGGAGTTAGGATTGGTACAGCTGAAATCTACCGTTTGGTGGAACTGATGCCCGAAATTCAGGATAGTCTTGTTGTCGGTCAAGACTGGGATAATGATGTAAGAATAATTCTATTTGTGAAACTGGTCATAGGAGTTGATCTTAACGCACAGCTTAGAGAATCAATAAAAAGAACTATCCGGGAGAATGCCAGTCCCCGGCATGTCCCGGCCATGGTAATTGCAGTCCCGGATATTCCCTATACATTAAACGGAAAAAAAGTTGAATTAGTGGTGCGTAATATCATTCAAAATAACCCCGTGCTCAATGCGGATGTATTGGTAAATCCAGAAATTTTAGAACACTACCGGAATATTCCGGAATTGTCGTCTTAGAGGAGGGACACGATGAAGGGTAAGAAAATTATCATTATTGCTACCCTTGATACAAAAGGTGAAGAGGCACAATATTTACAAGAACTTGTTTTTGCACACGGTCATATACCGACAGTAATAGATTCGGGTGTCTTTTGCGGTCATTCTTTCACAGGTGATATTAGTAATGAAACAGTTGCCAACAGCATTGGGCTTACTATTCAAGAGATTCAAAGTAGCAAAGACGAAGGTGTAGCAATATCTTTGATGATCAAAGGAGTAGCTCAGGTTATCCAACAACTCTTGGAAAAAAATAAAGTAGACGGCCTCATTGCCATTGGCGGGTCAATGGGAACTTCTTTGGGGTTAAAGGTAATGAAAGATATCCCATTAGGCATTCCGAAGTTGATGCTGTCTACCGTGGCTTTTACTCCTTTCATTACTCCGGATTCCGTCAGCATTGACCAGGTGATGATGCAAACAATTACAGATTTAAGGGGTATTAACACAATAACAAAAACGGTTTTAAAAAGGGCAGTCGGAGCAATCTGCGGTATGGTCGAGGCCCAAGCTAATGATGAAGTCAAAGAAAAACTTGTTGTTGGTTTAACGGGGCTGGGTGGACATAAGGTTGTAGAGAAGTGCAAGCCTTTACTCAGTCACCAGGGCTATGAGCCGGTTATCTTTCATTCGGTCGGCACAAGCGCATGTGAAAAGCTGGTAACAGAAGGATTTGTCGATGGGTTGTTGGATTTTTCCATGTTTGAGTTGGTAAATCTGGTTTGTGGTGGAGAAGTTAAAGGGGGAGAACTAAAAATCAATGCCGCCTGCGATAAAGGAATTCCGCAGGTGATCGTACCGGGCGCTCTTGATTTCTTTTCTTGGTCTGGAGGTATTGACACACTTCCTGTTAAGTTTCGCGATCGGAACAATCACATCCATAACCCGCTAGTTGTTTTGATACCAACAACTGAAGAAGAAAAGATAGCGGTTGCACATGAAATGATTGAACGAATAAACCGGGCTTTTGTGCCTACAGTTGTTTTACTTCCCCTTAGAGGGTTTTCAAGGCTGGATAACATTGGAATGCCCTTTTATAATCCTGATTCTGGCAAAAAAATTTACGAGCTATTTAAACAAAGTCTAACTAATTGCAATGTTGAAGTTATTGCATTAGACGCGCACATCAATGATAATATTTTTGCTGAAACTGCTGTGCGTCTATTAGTTGAGAGAATGGGTTCTCTCAAACAGGCAGTTTTAAATAAGCAAAAAAGAGGAAGTTAAAAAAATATAATCTTTTAAACTTTTAAAAAGTTTTGCTTTAAAAAAATATTTGACAGGAGGAATTTTTAATGAAAAAATTTATTAATCCGCATGAGGTTCCGGTCATTCCAGGTACTGAAGGTTGGGAAAGAATGTACCCTTATTACTATCGTTTTATTCCCAAAGGTATTGATTCTAAGATGGAAGAATATGAGGATTCACAATTTTGGTTTGTCGATAATTTACACCAAACCGGCGTACTTTTACCTTTCGAAACCATAGTTGATGACGCCTGGTGGCCCAGCCTCAATCAAATTAGTTCGAGAGTTATTTGTTTTCCCACGTCTAAGGGCCTGGATCACCGGATGATTAATGGTTGGGTCTATTTGTGTAGCCCGGAAGAAACCGATCCCGCGGTAATCGAGGCCAAATCCCGTGTAGTTGGGCAGAGGATGAATTACTATTTTCAGCATTGGGACGAGCTATTACCACTTTGGAAGAAAAAGCAGTATGACAATGCAAAGGAATTGGATAGTTTAAGATTTGACAATTTACCTGAAATAGTCAGTGATGCTCATCTCTATAAGAATCTTGGGTATAGTCCAGCCCATGAGATGAGAACAGATTACTTTAAGTTACTTAAAGTTGTCGATCTGTGCTGGGAGCAGCATTTTGAATTATTTAATGTAGGGCTTGCCGCATACCTAAGTTTCAGCGATTTGTGCAAGTCATTATTTCCGGATATCACAGATAAGACGATCGGAATGATGGTTGCGAGCGGCGCCTCCTATGATTCATATTTGCCTGAGGCAAAATTAGAAGAACTAGCTAGGTCGGCAATTGACCTTGGTTTAGAACACCATATTTTAAAGGAAGGTAATGCTGATGAGGTTGAGGCTCGCCTGGCAGAAACAGAAGCCGGCAGAAAATGGCAAAGTGAGCGTGATAAGTTTAGGGATCCCTACTTCTACGTTGGCACGGGTTACAGCGTTGTAACTCACAAGGATAAGTGTTGGAATGACGATTGGAATATTCCACTGGTCATCCTCAGAGAATATATTGGACAGATTCTTCGTGGAGAATTTGTCAAACGGGATATCGACGCCAAGAAGCGGGAATCTGATGCTCTTGTAAATCAGTATCGAACTGTTTTAGATGAAAAGAACAAGGCCATATTTGATCAGCTTCTGCCCTTAGCAAGAAGGGGCGCAGACCATGCGGAGAGTCATATGTTCTGGGGAGAGACACAATATCAGCCACGCCAGTTTAATAAGCTACGTCAGTTGGGAGAACTCTTTTGTCAATATGAAATGATGACTGAACCCAATGACCTATTCTATTTTAACCGTTGGGAAATACCTGCTCTCATCCAGGACCTTACAAACGCATGGGCTACAAGAACACGTCCATGTGGGGCTTGGCACACAAAGCGCGAACTAGCGTGGCGCAAAGGTGTAATAGAAAAGTTTAAGGAATGGGATGCACCAACTTTCCTTGGCAAGCCGGTGAAGAAGGTTTCTGACCCCTTTACTATTGGACTTTGGGGAATTACTACAGAAACGGTTCAGAACTACCTTGATGGAGGAGAAGTTAAGCCGGACGAACTTTCGGAACTGAAGGGTTTTCAAGCATCACCGGGGGTAGTTGAAGGAACAGCACGAGTGTTAAGTTCTCACAATGATATTGACCAGATAAAAAAAGGTGAAATCCTGGTAGTTACACTTACAGCACCGACATGGGGACCGGCGTTTGCTAAGATTGCTGGCTGCATTACCGACATAGGGGGAATGATGAGCCATGCCGCAATTATTTGCAGAGAATATGGAATACCAGCCGTAATAGGAACCGGTTATGCTACAAAAGCAATTAAGACCGGGGATTTAGTGAGGGTAGACGGTGACCGTGGTATAGTCAAAATAGTGGAGAGATAAAATAATAGGAAGTGAGTCAAATGGGATATACAGTATGGTTTGAGGATTGTAAAAAAGAAGACATCCCCGTTGTTGGCGGAAAATGTGCTAATTTGGGTGAATTAACAAGAATGGGAATACGAGTTCCCCAGGGTTTTGCGGTGACAGTTGATGCTTTCAGGGATGTAGTCGAAATTGGTGGTTTAAGCAGCCAAATTAACAGAATCCTAGCCGATGTACCTGCTGATAACTCTCAATTGCTGGATAAAGCGAGTGAAGAAATTCGTAATCTATTTGAATCAGTCGCTGTACCTGAAGCAATAAAAGGAGCAATACACCAAAATCACAATCTATTAAAAGAACGTTATGGATCAACCGATCTTCCCGTAGCTGTACGTTCTAGTGCAACCGCTGAGGATTTACCGGATGCCAGCTTTGCGGGTCAACAGGAAACCTACCTATGGGTACGGGGCAGTGACGATGTTCAAAACTTTGTTAAGAAATGTTGGTCCAGCCTTTTTACTCCGCGGGCAATAAGCTACCGAATCAAAAAAGATTTTTCCCATGATAAGGTTTACGTTAGCGTTGGTGTACAAAAAATGGTTAATTCACGAGTTGCTGGGGTCATGTTTACCTTAAATCCAATCAATGGCGACCGATCCAAAATCTGTATATCCGGAAGCTGGGGGTTAGGTGAATTAGTAGTTAGTGGAGAGGTTACCCCCGACGAGTTGACAATCGACAAATTTACCGGTGAAATGGTCAAAGAAAAAATTGGGGAAAAACATGTGGAACTAGTTGTAGATGATAAATTGGGAGGTTTAGTTACCCTTGAAGTGCATCCTGATAGGCAAACCATACCATGCTTGTCTAAAAATGAATTAGCAGAGTTGGTTAGGTTAGGCAGGGCAATTGAAAGCCACTACGGCTCACCGGTGGACGTCGAATGGGCAATCGATAGAAATTTGCCTTTCCCGGAAAATGTCTTTATAGTGCAAGCCCGCCCGGAAACAGTTTGGACCAGAAAAGAGCCAAAATCCAGCGTGCAAACAGAGATGAGCGCAGCAGATTTCATATTGAACTTCCTGGAAACCGGTAAGAAGTTGAGTTAATAATTCAAACAGAGTACGATATTCACGAAGAAATAGCGTCTTTCGCGGGAAGGCTGGTAATCCCGGCCTTCCCGAACACTTAAGAGGCTGTAGTTTAATTATTTTAACTGGGGGTCTAATATATGCAATTAAATACTGAAGATATAATAACGATTCTAAAACTATTTGAGGAATCAAATTTTAACACAATTCACCTGGAATGCGGAGACCTAAAGTTAGTGGTTGCCAAAGAAGGAGGCTCTTTAGA
>ORJL010903455.1_pt1 | contig 13892 bp, 12 predicted proteins | sample 1779941 | NCBI WGS metagenome assembly ORJL01 (sample SAMEA104232317, study PRJEB22302) | groundwater metagenome | biome: forest; feature: aquifer; material: groundwater | place: USA | collected 2011-08-07 | depth 5.8 m
CGACGCCTTGCTGAACCAACGCCACCCCGACGTCGGGCCGCGCAGGAGTCTTCCCGCCTTCTGGCCTTCCTCGAAGCCATTTGATCATGCCGAGGAACGATTGGCGCTTGCTCATATTCGAGGGCCTTCGCCACAGCTTCTCGGCCTTATTGGCGTCTTGGGATAAAACTGTTAACCCAGAGCTTTGGGTTACGTTTTCAACGCATTTCGAATCTCTTTGGTCAACACAATGCGGTGCGTGGAATCCGGTGTCACTTTCATGGGAAAACCCTGCCATGCCTGTCGCAAAAAGCAATTTCGATTTGCTGACGTCCAGCCACCACAGGATGGTCCACCCGGCATCGCGCGTAGGCGACGGCCGCCCGAATATCGTCCGGCTCCAAGTCCGGCAATTCGTCAATCACCTGGGCAGTCCAGCGAAAGGCTCTCATCTCGTCCATCCGTGCCCTCCGCCATTCCGGGTTGCAGTTTGGGGCCGGGTGGTTTAGTAAGGTCGGATGCGATTTATTGGCAGTGTCATTGAGAAGCTGCAACGACATCCCAAAAGGATTGTCTTTCCAGAAGGCACCGAACCGCGCGTCCTGCAGGCCGCGCGGCAGTTCTATTCGTTGCGCCTCGGAGCTCCGATTCTTCTGGGGCACCGCCCTTCGATCAAGGAGGCGGCGGAACGGTTGAACCTTTCCCTGGAAGGGGTCCGGATCATCAACCCTCCCGAAAGCCCGGATCTGGATTCTTTTGTCCACCGGTTCGAATCCTTACGGAGGTTCAAAGGCATCCAGGAAAAGGAGGCCCGAGAGGCCATGATCAAGCCGAATTACTTTGGTGCGATGATGGTCGCGATGCACCAGGCGGACGGCGTGGTTTCGGGTACGAGCGAGATCACAGGCAGCGTCCTGCGACCCTTGTTCCAAATCATCAAAGTGGCGCCCCAGACGACGACGGCATCCAGTTGCATGGTGATGGAGGTGGAAGACTCCCGGTTTGGCGAGGGCGGCGTCCTCTTCATGGCCGATTGCGGCGTCATCCCGGAACCCACAGTCGAGCAATTGGCGGATATTGGTGTCTCGACCGCCCAACTGGCGCGCCAATTGTTGGGCGTCCGCCCGCGGGTGGCGATGCTCTCCTACTCGACCAAAGGGAGCGCAACGCACCCGTCGATCGGACGCGTGCAGGCTGCGGTGGCTCTTGCCGAACAGAAGGCGGGCCAGAAGGGGATCGAAGCCGATTTCGATGGCGAACTTCAATTGGACGCCGCAATCGTGCCGGAGATTGCCGCACGCAAGCTCCCTTTCAGCAAAGTGGCCGGGAGAGCCAACGTGTTGATATTCCCCGACCTGAACGCCGGCAACATCGGCAGCAAACTCATCCAGCACGTCGCACGCGCAAACGCTTACGGCCAGATCCTTCTGGGCCTGGACCGTCCGGCGGCGGATGTGTCCCGCGGCGCCAGCGCGCACGATATCCTCGGCGTCGCGTCGATCGTGGGAGTCCAATCCATCGAGTACAACATTCTTTATCCGGGGGCGGGCCAGAAGCTGCCCGGGGAGTAGGCGATGCAACTCACCGCCCCCCCCAACCGGCTCTCGATGAATATAGAAACGCCTCGAGTCTTCATCGCTGCCACGCGGCAGAATGATGGGAAGACGACGACCTCTCTGGGCTTGTTGTCCGCGTTGCAGCAGCACTATCCGCGGATCGGGTACATCAAGCCTGTGGGTCAACGCTTCGTACAGGTGGACGAACAGAAGATCGACGAGGATACGATCCTCATGGACCGGGTTTACAGCCTGAACTGTCCGCTGGTGGACATGAGTCCGATCGCGGTTGAGCCTGATTTCACGCGGAAGTATCTCCAGTCCTCGAACTACGACGCGCTGGTTCGTAAGATCCAGAAGGCGTTTGACCGGGTCGCGTGGGAGAAGGATTTCGTTCTCTGTGAAGGCTCGGGGCACGCGGGTGTAGGCTCGGTGTTTGACCTCTCCAACGCGCGGGTGGCAAAACTCCTCGAGGCCAAGGTGATCATCGTCACCCAAGGCGGAATCGGCAGGCCCATCGACGAGGTCGCGGTCAACCAGGCTCTCTTCGAGCAGGAAGGGGGGGGGATCATCGGCGTCATCCTGAACAAGGTGCTTCCTGACAAGTTGGATTTCATCGCCGATTTCGCCCGTCGCGGCCTCAAACGGCGCGGCCTGGAGTTGCTGGGGGTGTTGCCGCACCAGCGAATTCTCTGCAATCCGACCATGGATTTGATCCGGGATGAGTTCCGGGCCGAGGTGCTCAATCCCGCCGCGCAGATCGACAACCCGGTGGATGAAGTGGTGGTGGGGGCCATGGGGGTGCAGCAGGCCCTCAGCTATTTCAAGAAAGGCGTCCTGGTCATCACCCCCGGGGATCGCGAGGATATCGTGCTCGCGGCTGCCGCCACGCTCTTCGGGCAGCGGACCGAAGGACTGGCTGGCATCGTGTTGACGGGCAACTTACGCCCAAGCCCCAGCGTTCTTCGGGTCATTCAGGAATTGCCCTTCCCGGTGCTGCTCGCCGCCGAAGACGTTTATCAGGTGGCATCCAAGGTGCACGATTTGATCGTGAAAACGAGGCCCGGCGACACCGAGAAGATCGCGCTCATCCGGGACCTGATCAGCAAGCACGTCGATGTGGAAAAACTCCTCGAAGCGATCCAGCCTTCTTGATTCCGGCGAGCCGAGAGCCTATAGAGAGGGCCTATGAAAATGACTGATCAGACTGCGACTAAACCTGGAAGAGGAACCGACCTTGGTTCGAGCGATGGATTGCCCTTGAATCCGACGCTCGCACATCTGCCAGTCTATCAGCCTGGCCGTCCCATCGAGGAGGTCGCCCGTGAGCTCGGACTTCCGGCGGCGGAGATCATCAAGATGGCATCGAACGAGAACCCCCTTGGTCCGTCACCCCGAGCCGTGGCCGCGATGCAGAAGGCCATTCCACAAGTCAACCTTTACCCGGATGGGAACGCGTTCTATCTCAAGCGCAAGCTGGCCGAGAGGCTGGAGATGGACCCTGCCAATCTGATTCTGGGCAACGGTTCCAACGAGATCATCGAGTTTGTGGGGCACGCGCTGATTTCACCCGGCGCGGAAGTGGTGGTGAGCCAGTATTGCTTTGCGGTGTACCCGATCGTTACCCACCTGTTTGGCGGACGGTTGGTGGTGGTGCCCGCCGTCAACTACGGGCATGACCTGGCGGCCATGCGGCGGGCCATCACGCCCCAAACCCGTCTTGTCTTTGTCGCCAATCCGAACAACCCCACCGGGACGCAGGTTCGACCGTCCGACTTGCTGCGGTTGGTGGAGGAGATGCCTCCGCACGCGCTCTTGGTCATCGACGAGGCTTACATCGAGTTCTTATCGGACCCGGTGGACCTGCTCCCGTTGATCCGCGCCGGGCGCCCCAACGTGATCCTCGTGCGGACTTTCTCGAAGATCTACGGTCTGGCCGGTCTGCGCCTTGGCTACGGCATTGGGCATACGAGCCTGATTGCGGCGTTGGAGAAGATCCGGCAACCGTTCAACACGAACGCGATGGCCCAAGCGGCGGCGATGGCGGCGCTGGACGATCGCGAACATATCGCTGCCACTCGCGAGAACAACGCCTCGGGGATGAAGTTGCTCGAGCAGGCTTGCAGCGCGCTGAAGCTGGAGTATGTGCCTTCCGGGGCGAATTTCATCCTTGTTCGTGTCGGTGAGGGGCAGCGAGTGTTCGCTGAACTGCAACGCCTGGGGGTGATTGTCCGTCCGATGGCTGGTTATCAGTTGCCCCAGTGGGTCCGAATCACAATCGGAACTCCGGCGGAGAATGCCCGGTGCGTGGAGGGGCTGAAGAGAATCCTTTCCACCCCCTGAGCGTCCAGGTCTATCAGTCGATCGGCTTCTCGCTGCTGGAGCGGACCTGCAGCCAGGCTACATCCGGGTTGTCGGCCGAGGGAACGTCGTATTCTATCAACTGGCTAATCTTGATGACGGGTGTAGTGCGCCGGTCCATCCACCGCTTGATCTCGGCATGGCCATCGCTGAAAGAAAGCCCAGCGGCGCGGTTGTGGTAGCTGCCTGGGTAATCCACGATGCGAGCTGCCTTGCCACGCAATTTCAGGTTGGTTTGGAAGAGCCCATCATTGATGCTGTCCTCGCGTTCATCCATGAAGACCCAGGCCTTGGACGGAGGGGGGTCGATGATGTCGCCGGTCTTTCTGAAAACGATGTAACTGTCCTGGCCGATATTCTGTTTGCCGGTGTAGTTCATCCAGCAATTCATCGAGATGCTCCGGACGCGGGGGAAAGTCCTGCCATTGATGATGACGCTGCTCTTGTCCGCAGGGCAGTGGTAAGTCCCGACAGTCGCCCTGACATACGGCCCGAGCTGGGCGTACGCCGGGTCGGTAAGGTAGACCGTGTTGGTATTGTCCGGGCTGCTGCTGAAATCCAGCCATCCCGAGACCCACTTGCCGGGACCGGAATAGGAGCCACCACTGACGCCAGGGAGAGAGTCCGAGTGGTCGTCGCAGTACATCGTCCAAGCGGTCTGGGCTTGCTTGAGATTGTTCAGGCAAAAAAGGCCCTGAGCTTTGGTCTTGGAGCGGGCCAGAGCGGGCAGCAATAGGGCTGACAAAATGCCGATGATCGCGACCACGAACATCAGTTCCACCAGGGTGAAGCCCACCCTCGGACCGCTTTGAAAGGGTCCTGCCTTTGCCGAATTTGGCGACATAGGCTTCATGCGTTGCCGGGTTGCTGCAAAGAACTGTAGGTCCCCCACAGACGAAATGCAAGCGTATTGATTAGAAATCCGCGATCCGGGATTCCGGGGGCTTAAATAGGGTGCCGAGAGTCTGGAGGGGCATGGAATGGCAGGGGGGTTAGCCCCGCTAGACCAGGGCTTTCTCTCGTATTGACTGAAACATCTCTGTCGCAAGCTTTTGACTTTCAATTACTTGTGCTGAAGTCATCCTCTGGATGACCCGATCCCGCCCTTCTCGCGCCTCGGGATGACCCAAGGCGGACGCCAAGCTGAACCACTTGTAGGCCTCGACATCGTTCGTCGCCACACCGCGTCCAAGTTCGAAAGCCTGTGCCGCTTCGATCATCGCATTCCGATCCCCCGCCGCGGCCGCTCGCTGAAACCATTTCACGGATTCGGCGCTATCAGCCTCCACGCCCACCCCGTGGGCGTAGAGCCGCGCGAGGAGCGTCTGCGCTTCCACCACGCCTTCGAGAGCCGCCTTCTTTACCCAACGCGCCGCCTCGGTGGGGTCCTGGTCCACCCCGCGTCCCGCCGCCATGCAACCGCCCAGGTAAAATGCCGCCTGCGGATGCCCTCTCTCGGCAGCCCAACGATAATGCCGCACGGCGTCCGCGAAGCTCTGAGCGAGACCCAACCCCTCCTCATAAAGGCGGCCCAGATGCGCATAGGCGTCTATGTCTCCCTGCGCCGCTGCTTGTTGAAACCAGTGAGCCGCGCCGCGGTAGTCCAGGCAAACCCCCGAACCGCGGAGAAAGCAACGTCCGAGGTGTTCCTGTGCCTGTGGATGACCCTGTTGCGCCGCCTTGGAAAGCCAGAGAACGGCTGCCGCAGGGTCGGGCGGCGCCCCACGGCCCTCATGAAAGAGGGTGGCCAGGGCAAACTGGGCGTCCACATGCCCTCGCTGCGCCGCCAGCCAGTACCAGCGAGACGCTTCCCCCGCGTTCTGCTCGACTCCGGTGCCCGTTTCGTAACACCGGCCCGCTCTGAATTGGGCCTCTTTGTGGTTCTGCCGGCCAGCCCTGCAGTACCACGTTGCCGCCTCCACGAAACTCTGTGGCACACCCGTGCCGCTGGAGAAGAGCTCTGCCAGGGTGAATTGGGCCTCAACCAACCCTCGCTCTGCGGCCTTTTGGACGAGCAAGGCACCGAGAACAGGGTCTTCCGCCATCCCTTCACCTTTGAGGCGTCTCAAGCCCAGAGCATAGTCCCCGTCAGGCTCTCCGGAGCCCGTCTCGGGACCTGGTCTCTTATTCTCGTATTCTGACTGTGCCATGTGAGCAAGGCTGCCTGGGCGCCTTTCAACATTTGGTTCTGGTGGTATGTCGTCCGCGAGACGCGAACAGAACTACACCGGCCCTATCACCGTTATCGTCCGCACCGACACTTACCTGAAGGTCGTCGCAGCAGATCCTGGGCCAGGGTTGCGCGCGCGTTCGTTTTCGCGCTAGCCACAGACCCGTTGATTGCATACGATTGTGATTCTGTCTATTCCGACCGGCGGATGCCAGGCAGAAATGCCCGGGGGCGGCGAGTTCCCCTCCGGGGTGGAACCCTGGTTGCCGGTGTTGTACACACAGTAGATGACTATGACGAGCGCCCAAGTCCGCCAATCGTTTCTCGACTTCTTCAGGTCGAAGCAGCACTCCGTTGTGCCTTCCTCCAGCCTCATGCCCGATTCGCCGAACCTCCTGTTCACTAATGCGGGGATGAACCAGTTCGTGCCCATCTTTCTAGGCCAGATCGCCTGCCCCTATGCGCCAGGCCGTGCTTCCGACACCCAGAAATGCATCCGGGCCGGCGGCAAACACAATGACCTCGAGGATGTTGGGCTCGATACCTATCACCATACTTTTTTCGAAATGCTCGGGAACTGGAGTTTTGGCGATTACTTCAAGAAAGAGGCCATCGATTGGGCGTGGGAATTGGTGACTCAGGTCTGGAAGTTCCCCACCAACCGGCTCTACGCGACCGTCTATTCTCCGGACAAGACCAAGGGCGATCCAAGCGAATTTGACCAGGAGGCCTACGACCTATGGGCGGCCAAGTTCGTGGCGGTGGGACTCGATCCGAAAACTCACGTCCAATACGGCGGAAAGAAGGATAACTTCTGGATGATGGGCGAAACCGGACCATGCGGTCCGTGTTCGGAGCTGCACGTGGACCTCACTCCCGAGGCGAATACGCAAGGAACCCTGGTCAACCAAGGCCGCCCCGAGTGCATCGAGATCTGGAACCTGGTGTTCATCCAGTTCAATGCAAACCCGGATGGAACCTTCTCCGCGCTGCCCGCCCGCCATGTGGATACGGGCATGGGCTTCGAACGGGTTACGGGCATCATGCAGAACACTAAGGACTTCACGGATTTCTCCGGCGTCATCTCGAACTACGAGACAGACATCTTCCGTCCGATTTTTGACCGTTTGGAGCAGTTCAGCGGCAAGCGCTATGGATCGACCCTCCCCAAGCCCGGCGCCGAGAGCCAGAGCGAACAGGAAAAAGTCGATATCGCGTTCCGCGTCATTGCCGACCATATCCGCACGCTCGGGTTCGCGATCGCCGACGGCATTCAGCCCGGGAACACCGACCGTAACTATGTGCTGCGCCGCATTCTGCGCCGGGCGGTGCGTTACGGCCGCACACTGGGCTTCCGCGAGCCGTTCTTCTTCAAACTGGCTGGCGTGCTGGCCGAGACTATGGGGGATGTGTTCCCTGAGATCCGTCAGAAGCAGAAGCATGTGGCCGAGGTCATTCGGGCGGAAGAGGAGGCCTTTAACAAGACGCTGGACCGCGGGATCGAACTGTTCAAGGACGAGGTTGAACGGTTGAAGGGGGAGGCGCGGACGCTTTCCGGCGAGTTCGCGTTCAGACTCTACGACACCTACGGTTTTCCCTTGGATTTGACCCAGCTCATGGCGCGTGAGCAGGGCTTGTGCGTGGATGTGGAGGGCTTCGGCCGGCTTATGGGAGAACAACGCGCCCGCGCTCGCGCCTCGCAAAAGAAAGAGGTCATCAGCCTCTCCCAGATCGAGACGACCGTGCCGACCCGGTTCGCGGGTTTCGACCAGCTCCAAACAAAGGCGACGGTGATCGAGGTCGTCAGCGTGAAGGAAAAGACCGCGGTGATTTTGGACAAGTCTGTCTGCTACGCGGAGATGGGCGGGCAAGTGGGGGATACCGGCGAACTGAGAGGCTCCGGCCAGCTTTGGCGCATCGTGAGCACCCAGAAGACAGGGAACACCTGGCTCCATTTTCTCAGCGAGAAGGACGCTCCGTCCGTGGGAGAGGAGGTCGAACTCTCTGTGGATGTGGCCCGCCGTGCCGCGATTCAGCGGCACCACACGGTCACCCACCTGCTGCATTGGGCGCTGCACGAGGTGGTCAGTCACGAGGCCAGTCAGAAGGGTTCCTACGTAGGGCCGGATAAGCTCACGTTCGATTTCAACAGCCCGCCTCTTACGCCAGCCCAAGTGGGCGACATTGAGAAGCGCGTCAACGAGCGCATCCTCGAGAACGCGGGAGTCTCCTGGTCGGAGGTCCCGTTTGCCGGGGTAAAGAGCCGCAAGGATGTGATGCAGTTCTTCGGAGATAAGTATGGCGAAGTGGTCCGAGTGGTTCAGATCGGTGGGCGGCCCGGCGCCCTGGACGGGTATTCCATGGAGCTGTGCGGAGGCACCCATACGCGGGCCACAGGCGAGGTGGGGTTGTTCCGTATCGTGGCGGAGTCGGCCATCGCGGCCGGGGTCAGGCGCATTGAAGGCGTCGCCGGGCTGGTGTCCTACCAGAAGGCGTTCGAGGAGCTCCAGCTCATTCGCACCCTCGCGGAAAAGGTGAACTCACCCCTGGGCGAACTCGAAAAGAAGATCGAGCACCTGCTGGGGCAGCAAAAGGAGCTGGAAAAACAACTCCGTGCCGCGGCTCAACGGCAGGCTGCCGAGTCTGCCCGCGGCCTTCTAGCGAAGGCGCGGACCATCCATGGCATTCCAGCGATCATCGAGAACCTCGGGGCGGCGGACGGCGATGCCCTCCAGGGGATGGTCAACGAGCTGAAGGGCCAGTTCCAGGGAGTCATTCTCCTGGGTGGCGTTTCGAATGGCGCTGTGGCCTTGGTCGCAGCAGTAAGCTCCAGTCTTACGGGCAAGGTTCAGGCCGGGAAGTTGATCCAAACCATCGCACCGATCGTGCAGGGGCGGGGTGGCGGCAAACCGGACAACGCCCGCGGCGGCGGAAAAGACACATCGAAGCTCGATGAGGCGCTGGCACGGGCCGCCGAGTTGATGCGGTGAGAGGCAAGGAAGAGCAAAAAAGGACTTGCATGTTTTGCCCTTCTGACCTTTGTTATAGCCATGAAGAAACTTATTCTTGCAATTATCGTTACGTCTCTGTCGGTTCTCCCTGCGTTGCAGGCCGCCGGCGAAAACACCAAGGACACCGCTACGGCCAAGCCGGCGTGTTGCGCCTCGGCGGACAAGGCCGCTTGCCCTGCCGGCAAGGCTGCCTGCTCTGCCAGCAAGGCCGCCTGCCCTGCTTCGACCAAGGCCACGACCAAAGCCTCGACAAAGGCTTCGAAGAAGGCTGCGAAGCAGTCCGCCAAGCAGTCTGCCTCGAACGAGAAGTAAGCCGTATCGCTCTTTCCTCACCCCGCCCGCCTCTGGCCGGCGGGTTTTTTTCTTGCTGCCGTCTTCCCGGCCTTCGCGATGGATCCAGGAAAGGATCGGAGGGCGGAAAGGGATCGCTGTTGCCCGTGAGCACACCGCTCGCCTCTTGTCCCTGGACGATCGTGTGATATGCGGGATCTTGACATCGAGCAACCGGCGGCGCTGGAGAGTTACCTTCGCGAAGCGGGGAGGCTGGACCCGAGGGAGCCGTTCCGGATGGAGGTCCTCCACGGAGGCGTCTCGAATAGAACGGTCCTGGTGCGAAAAGCGGGGGGTGAAGAATGGGTTCTCAAACAGGCACTCGCGAAATTGCGTGTGGGGGTTGATTGGCTCAGCAGCCCGGAGCGCGTGCATCGGGAGGCATTGGGGTTGCGCTGGCTCGGTGATCTCGCGCCGCCCGGAGCAATTCCTCGGTTTGTCTTCGAAGACCACGAGCATCACCTGCTGGCGATGGCGGCCGTGCCGCTGCCGCATGCCAACTGGAAGACCGTCCTCCTGGCCGGGGGCTTGACAACAGCCCATGTGGAGGAGTGTGGCAGACTGTTGGCGACCATCCACCTCCAGGCGTGGCGTCGGCGCCGCGAGGTCGAGCCCGCGTTCGCCGACACCAGATTCTTCGAGTCTCTTCGGCTTGAGCCCTACTACTGTTACGCCGCCGACCAGGTTCCCGCCGCCGCCGCGTTCTTGCGGGCCTTGGTGGAGCAAACCCGCCTGCGCCGCATCACGCTCGTTCATGGGGACTTTAGCCCCAAGAACCTGCTCCTCCGACACGACCGGTTGATCCTGCTGGACCATGAAGTCATCCACTGGGGTGACCCGGCTTTCGACCTCGGGTTCTCGCTTGCCCACCTGCTGAGCAAAGCCCACCACCTGCGCGAACAACGAGAAGCGTTCAGCGTGGCCGCAGGGCGTTATTGGGAGGTCTATGCGCACGGGATCACCGAGGCCCCATGGCGGGAGAGCCTGGAGTCGCGGGCCGTGGAGCATGCCCTTGGTTGCCTCATGGCCCGGGTAGCAGGCCGCTCCCTCCTCGAATACTTGAGCGCCCCTGAGCGCTCCTCGCAGCAGGCGGCGGTGCTCAAGCTGATCTTGACACTCCCCGCCACTGTTCCGGAGCTTGCGCGCCGGTTTATCTCATGCCTGTAATCCACCAACTCAAAGGCTGCGAGATCCTCGACAGCCGAGGGCGACCTACCGTCAAGGCCATGTGCTCATTCGCCAGCGGAGTCAGCGCGACCGCATCGGTCCCATCGGGGGCTTCCACCGGCGCCGCGGAAGCATGCGAACTGCGTGACGGTGACCCTAAGCGTTACCGGGGTTCGGGCTGTCGTAATGCCGCCGCCCATCTCGCGGGTGAAATGACCACTGCCCTTGGAGGCCGTCGTGTCGAGACGCAAGCGGAATGGGACCGCGCCCTGCTGGATTTGGACGGCACACCCAACAAATCCCGCCTGGGGGCAAACGCCATCCTGGCAGCCTCTCTCGCATTTGCGCGGGCTCATGCCCTGGATCGAGGGCTCCCGCTTTACCAGCACTTTGCCGACATGTCCGACCTGTCGCTAAAGTCCTTGCCCCGCCTCACGATCAACCTCTTCAGCGGGGGCAAGCATGCCGGCGGGCAGGTGTGCATCCAGGATGTCCTGCTCGTTCCGGCCTCAGCCGCCACTGTGGACGACAGCCTGGCAATGACTTGGGAAATCTACCAATGCGCCGCCGAATTAGTGCGGAACAAGTATGGAATGCGCGCTTTGAGGGCAGATGAGGGCGGGCTCGCACCGCCGTTTACGAGCGCGGAGGCGATGATCGAGGATGCCATCCAGGCCATCCAGGCAGCAGGCCTGGCGCCTGGACGTGATGTGTCGCTGGCAGTGGATGTGGCGGCAAGCCACTTTTATGAGAACGGGCTGTACCAAATGGGCGACACGGCCCTCCCCGGCAGCGCGATGATCGACCATTTGGTCCAGTGGCTAGCGGACTATCCGATTGTCAGTCTCGAGGATGGGCTGGCAGAGGACGACTGGGCGGAGTGGCCCGTTCTTCATGCCCGCGCCGAAGGGCGGGCTCTGGTGCTGGGGGACGACTTTCTCTGCACGAACCCGGCTCGGATCAGGCGTGCAATTGAGTCGCAAGCGTGTGACGCCCTCCTGCTCAAAGTGAACCAGATCGGCACGCTGAGCGAAGCGTGCGAAGCGTGCCAGTTGGCGAGGGCCGCAGGCTGGCGAGTGACTGTCAGCGCCCGGAGTGGCGAAACTGAGGACGATTGGTTGGCCGACCTGGCGGTGGGCTGGGCCGGCGATCAGATCAAAATCGGGTCTATCACCCAGTCCGAGCGCCTTGCCAAGTACAACCGCCTCCTCGAGATCGAGGCGTCCACACGGCTGCCGCTTGTCCCCTGGCCTCGCGCCTCATCATGAACGATAACCATCGCGAGATTCTCGCGGTCCTCATTTTCTCGCTCACCTACCTGCTCATCAGCGGGCGGCGTTTGAAGATCCTTCCCCTGAACCGTCCTGCCGCGGCGATGCTGGGCATGGTGCTGATGGTGGCCACTGGCGTCATGACGCCGGAAAGAGTGTACCGGGCGGTGGACTACGATACGTTGGTGCTCCTGCTTGGGATGATGCTGATCTCGGCCTACCTGTTCATGGGCGGGTTCTTCGACTGGGCGGCGGACCGAATCCTCGTCCTGGCCAAGTCCCCCGAGCGGCTGCTGCTCTACCTGATCCTCACCTCCGGGATCCTCTCCGCTCTGCTGGTCAACGACACCGTCTGCCTGATGCTGACGCCCCTGGTCGTCGCCGTGATCGTCCGGGGAGGCTTACCCCTGCCGCCTTACCTCCTGGCCTTGGCGATGAGCGCCAATGTCGGCAGCGTGGCCACGCTCGTGGGGAACCCGCAGAACATGATCATCGGTCACATGTCGCACATTCCGTTCCTGCGATTCTCATCGGCTCTCCTGCCCGTGGCCGCCGTGGGATTGGCCATCGTTTACGGTGTACTCCGGATTGGGTTTCACACGACTCTTGCCCAGGCCACCATCCAAAGATCAGCCGCTCCCGCACACACGCTCGACCTGCGGTTGGTCCGCCTTTGCTTTGGTGTGCTTGTTCTTGTGTTCGCCGGTTTCATGACGGGCCTGAACCTGGCCTGGACGGCGCTGGGTGGCGGCGCCCTCGTGATGGTGCTGGCGCGCCGGGATACGCATGACGTGCTGAAACTGGTGGATTGGCATCTGCTCGTTTTCTTCGCTGCCTTGTTCGGAGTGGTGGAGGGGCTCAACGGCACCGGTTTGCCGGACCAGGCGTATGGATTGCTGGGCGGGATGTTTTCAGGGGGACCGACCAGCCAGGCGTGCAACCTGGCCTGGTTCTCCGCCCTGGGTTCGAATGTGTTCTCAAACGTGCCGTTTGTGCTCGTGGCGGGAAAATGGGTCGGCAACTTTGCGCAGCCGGAACTGATGTGGAAGGTCATGTCGCTGGCCACCACCTTCGCTGGGAACTTGACCATCCTCGGATCGGTCGCGAATATCATCGTCGTGGAATCCGCTCGAAAGCACGTTGAAGTTGGTTTCTGGGACTATGCCCGGTACGGAATTCCGGTGACGGTGCTCACCACGGTCCTCGGGATGGTCGTGCTGCTGGTGCTCCACTAAGTCTGAGGCAAACGTGACACTTGACCGCGACACGGGTCAAATGGAGGATGGACAGTGTCGCTGATATGGCAGAAATCGACCGAAGACCCGCGGATCGAGCCGCGGAGGTTACCGTTTGGGAGGAGAGCGGGTTCGCCGCCGTTTACCGGGAGCATTCGCAGGCCATCTACTACCTCGCGCTCCGGTACCTGGCTGATCCCACCCAAGCCGAGGACGCCACGCACGACGTCTTCCTGAAGGCCTACAGGAAATTCGATCAGTTCCGGGGCGATGCGAGTGTGCGCACCTGGCTCTATCGCATCACGATCAACCACTGCCACAACATCCAGGACTCGTGGCATCACAGGACCATGGTGACCAATGCGGACGACGCCGTCTGGGAGGCCGCCGCAAGTCCCACGGACAGTCCGCTTCGCATCCTCGAAATCAAGGAACTGGGACAACGCATCCAACGGTCGCTCGATCAACTCCCCAAGGAGTACCGTCTGCTTCTGCTCCTGGTATCCGATGAGCAACTGAGTTACGACGAGGTGGCCGAACTGACAGGCCAGACCGCCGACGCCGTGCGTGGGAAACTGCACCGTGCCCGCAAGGCATTCGCCGCAGCGTTCAAGAAAACCGCCTGAGTCCTCGTTATGGAACCGAACCCTCTCATTTCACGCCTGGCTCAAACCCCAAAGGAGACTCCGGCTCAGGAAGAGCGCCAGGCCGCCCAGGGCGCGTCCGAGTTTGGCTCGGTCGAGGAGATGCTCCGCGCGGATGCCGCGCAGACCCCACTCCCAGAGATCATTGAAACACGGCTGAAAACCTCG
>ORJL011439557.1_pt1 | contig 13892 bp, 11 predicted proteins | sample 1779941 | NCBI WGS metagenome assembly ORJL01 (sample SAMEA104232317, study PRJEB22302) | groundwater metagenome | biome: forest; feature: aquifer; material: groundwater | place: USA | collected 2011-08-07 | depth 5.8 m
GGCAGAAAGAGAAACAACAGTGGCAGAAAGAGAAACAACAGAAACACCAACAGGACCTGATGCTGCATGTACAATTCTTGGTGGAACGTGCACTGAAATAACTGCAGGCGGCGTTTTCCAACAGGATATGTGCGGCGGTTCTGCTAACAGACAATGCAGATTGGCAGGCACAGAAAATATAAATACAGAACCAGAATGCACAGCGCATAATGCTGCTAATAAATGGTGTGGTACTTATTGTGCGACGGGGAGGAGCACATGCTTATCAACAACAGAAACACCATCCCCAGCAGACAAAGGTATAGATAGCTGTTACATAGGTGATACGCAATTAAAAGCTAATTTAAAAATTTATGATTCTGTTGATAGCGCTAGTGTTAAAGAAGAACACACAACAGGCACTATTATTTATATCAGACCCATTACTAATTATAATATTATTATAAACCATGATTGGTGTATAGTCGAAATGAATCGTGATTTTGTCGAATTTTATGCTAAAAAAACCGAAATAGAAATAATTATTCCTAAGTGCAATGATGGTACAAAAAATGGATATGAATCCGACGTAGATTGTGGAACAACAACTTGTGGTCTATGTGACAATGAAAAAAAATGTTTTGTACCTAATAACTGTAAAAGTGGTTTTTGTAGCGATAGGGTTTGCGCTGAAAAACCAACAGCAGGCCAGGCCGCCGCAATAACAGGACTAACACATGGAGTCGGTGAAGATGCTCATGAAACAGAGCTAGAAAAGGTTTACAAAAAATTTCAACAGTCAGTGCAGTTCGAGCCTGTCGGTAAGCCAGTTCGGCGCTATGATATTCCTATAGAGCCGGATTTTGAAAAATACAGCACATGCGAAGTATGCACAGGCCGTCCAAATAATTATAGATGGTGCAGCCAGGAAAACAGGCCGACAAGTTCTGCTGGAACGTGCAAACCACGATCTGATACTTGTGCTTCTAATGAAGCTGCATTTTTTGATGATGATCCAAATGATGAGCTTCGTGTAAAGTGTCCTGCTCAAACCGCTAAGGATATTGTAAATAATGTAGACGGAACAAAGGCTGAATGTGAAACAGCTATTGAAAATGGATTTGTCTGGTGCAGGTATCAAAACGGTTTTGGCGAGCCTAAAGAGTATAATGCTGATGCAAATCTTAACACAGTCTGCGGGCAAAATGCGCAGCCTATTCTTAATACAGATGCATGCTCAAAAGTGGATGACATAATTGAAAATATTATCTGGAACGAGGTAATTGCGTTTGCGGCAAGGTATATGGCATCAAGAAGCACGCCAAAATTTGTCCAGCCTCCTAATGACTGGGAGCCTGAAGATGGCATAGAAGTGCCTGCTGCTTTGGCAAAGAAAAGAGGAACCCATATTTGCGAAGCTGTAAGCGCCGCAAAGATAAACGGCGAGCTTGACAAGACAAATGCTTTGTCAATACAAGGCACTGCGCCGCTTTTCCAGGCAGGCAATGCTATAACAATAAATGGAAATGTAGAAAAGTTCTCGTCAACATGCAATGGCTTGAATTTTGAATGCCGTGATCATCAGCTGCTTGGCTGCAAGGTTTCAGATAAATTATTTTATTTGACGCTGGAACAGCAGAAATGCAAAGGCGAGTATGGCATTACTGTTTATCAGGAAATGGAAAAGGACAAAATATGGGACTGGGGATTCATAGTTACAGTAGTCGCAAGCGCAGTCTTGCCGTTTTTCCTGACAGATGTAGACACCGGTGTTTCGAAAACCGGCCAGCCTGAGAATGGCAAAGTGTATAATAGTAATAATCAGTATAATCCTTTTAGTGCCAACTTGCAATATACGCAATATAACGCGCAAAGCGGCGGCGGTTCAAACTTGGTTGGCATAGTCAATGCATTAAGAGGCGGCGGTTCTTCTGGCTCTCAAAAAGAGTGGTTGATGAGATTTGGCATAGGAATCATTTCAGGCTTTTTTACAAAGCCTGATGCGTCAAAACAACGATGCTTTACAGTCTGCGGGAAAGTATACCAGACAAAAGACCCAAGCAGGGATACTTGTGAAAACTTTGTCCCGCCAAAAACAACCAAGGGCACGCAGGTTAAGAGAGAAGCGTCTATACCTGGCCCGAAAATAACGCTAAGCTATAATCAAACTGCTTATGATGAAGAGTTTGGATGCGCCAAAAATACAGCATGCGGCGCATTTGAAAACGCGCGCATTGATGTTTCTCTGATTACGCCTTCAGGCGCTGTCATGCCATTAAGCGATACAAGAACAGACTCTTTGGGCAACTATGATGTTTCTTTCAACGCGCCATCAGCAGACGGCACTTTCAATGCTATATTAAAAGTAAAAGGCGTTCCGCCTGTCCAGTCTTCTGCCGCAACAACAACTGCCGCGCAGCAAACTCAGGCTAGCCAGCTAACAGGAGGCAAAACATGAGACGGTTATTGTTGGACACGAATATATATGGGGAAATAATTATAGACAAAGATATAGAAAAAATAAGAGACAGGATTAAAAAAGCGGGTGTAATTTATGGTGTGCCGTTGATAAGGAATGAGCTAAGGGCTACGCCAGCACAGATAAGATTGCCTGCACAAGCACATGTCAAAAATTTGAGAATAGCCTTGCTTTCTCTTTACGATGAGATAACAAAATCCAAAGTCTTGGAAATAAATTCAAGAATCAACAAGATTTCTGGAGATTATTATACTGTTTATCATACTGTTGGAGGAAATAAAGAAAAAAAAGCAATCGAAAATGATTTTTCTATAGTAGCATGTGCCGCCTGCAACAATCTTGATGTGGTGGTATCAGAAGATTCAAAAACATTGGTATCATCAAATGCACTAAAAGCGTACAAGATAGTGAACACTGTGCTTAATTTGCGGATGCCGGAATTTGTAAATTACAATAAATTTAAGAGGTGGTTAGCTTGATGAATTTCCGCACAGCGGCTTTAAATTCTGGATCATTTTGCCACTCCTTTATTTTATGCCATATATCTGTATCTTTTTTTGGTTTCATAACATCACTGCTTAACAGATATAGGCATTTCAATATATTTAAAAGTAATTCTGAAAAAAATAATGTTATCGTGAGGTTGCTCGTATGAATTCATATACTGCTTTAACATATTCAGGATCCTTCATATTTTCCTCTATGTCTTTACAAACCTTCATGGCATGCTCTAAGCGTTTGTTTCTTGATTTAATTATACGCCTTTTTTTCATAAAATCACTATTTGTTATTAGATTTGAAAAATATTTAAAAGCCACAAGGCTCTTACTTGGAAGTCCTTCTGACAAATTCTTTGACAGCAGCTCTAAATTCAGGATCTTTCATGTCCTTTTCATATTGCTCCCAAATATTTTCTTTGTTCATAATAATTATATCTCAAGATGCTTAAATGCTAATTGTATGCAGGTGAAAGTATGAGTAATATATCTAATAGGAGAGAGTTAGGCGTAAAAGAAAACCTATGTTTTCTTTCCGCAAATAGTATATTAACCAGCAAATCAAAAATAGAATTAATGAAGCTGAAATTTGTATTAGTTATTGCAATAATCTTCGCAGTTCTTGCTGTTCCTGCTTACTCACAGCTTACATTGTCTGGAAAAACATGTTCTGGAAATAGTCTTTGCGAGTCCCAGACAACTTGTGATTCTACAGGCGTTTGCAGCACTACTTTGTTGAATTGCGCGTCTTGCGGCACAGCTGTAAAGGCTTGTCCAGACGGCTCTGTTGCAACAGCGCCTAATGTTTGCGTGGGCGGCGTTGGTCAGGCAGAATGCAGGCCTGGCGTGCCGCAGTGCCGCTCCACCGGCACGCAGGAAGCTACAAAAGTATTGCCTTTTGCAGTCTTTACAAAGAAAGGGTTTGTTGTCAACATTACGCCTGCAGAAAGAAAAGCAATAGCTGGAACAGCTGTCGAATATGAAATAAATGTTGAAAATCAAAATCCAATTCAATTGACATTGCAAATAGGCAGGCAAGTGCCAAAAGGCTGGACGTCTGAAGGACCGGCTTCTTTGAGTTTGGGTCCAAAAAGCAAGGACAGGTTTGTTCTTACAGTTTCCTCTAATATTTCAGCAAATGACGGCACGTATGCAATTGCAGTCATATTTTTCAACCCAGAATTGAATATCGTAAGCACTGCAACCGCAAAATATACCATTGCATCAAGAGGAGCCCCTGCTTTGACAATAACGCCTCGTTCACAAGACGGCGTTCCTGGACAGACAGTATTTTTCACAGTAACCGTATCAAATAATGACCCGCCTGAATTTGACGCAGCTTCATTCTTATTACAGCCTTCGGCGCCGCCAGGATGGACAGCAACATTCAACAACAGCCTGCTAAAAATAGCTCCAGGACAGCAGGCTGAAACAACAATGATGGTAAAAGTTCCGCAGAATATATCTGAAGGAGAAACAGCAAAGATAACAGTTAATGCGACTTCTGGAAGAGTATCCACAGAAGCATTTGCAGACGTTAAAGTAAGCCTTTGCGGCAACGGCGTTTGTGATTTAAATGAAGTGTGTGATGTAGACTGTCCTGCCGAGCAATTTTTCACATGCGCTTTTGGCAATGGAAGGTGCGAGCAGGAAATAGACGATGGCGTGGAATACTCTGCAATCCCAAGCTTTGCTCTTAATAGATTTATTGTGTGCAACAGAAATGCAAAAGAAGAAGACTGCTTGAAAGCAGCGAGCGGAGGAAGAACAAATGCAAGCAGCAATTGCGGGTTTGGCAAGCCATGTTTGTGCACTTCAGATATTGCAAGCCAGTGCAATATGCGATGCGTTGACAATAAAGGCGTGTACTACCTTTATGCAACAGGTGTTTCTGAAGGAAAAAGCTCTTTCCGTTCAGAAGCAAATTATAGTTTTACCTGTCCTTTTGTAAATCTTCCTGAAATAATACAAACAAGGAATGCATTTTCAAATGCGCGCGACAATTATGAAAAAGCAAAAAGCGCATTAGGCGAAGCGATTAAAATAGCTGTAACAGACGACGAAAAAGCAAAGCTCCAGCCATGTTTTGATGCATTGGGAATAATCATAGGACTGTCAAGAGACCATATAAATTTGCTTGATGCAGTGGTAAAATCGCCTGCTGTTTCCAATACTACATCAGCAAGAGCAAGAACGGCAGAAGTACGGGCAGAAATAGAAACTTTGTTCAATACAAATTGCAGGGGTGCAACCGGTCTGTTGCAAATAAGGCGCATAATATCCCCAGGCGGAGCAGAGAAAGGCTCATCAATACTATCAACAGTTGATATAAGAAATATAGGCGATACAACTTATTTTGGTAAAGTGCAGTGCGATTATGTTGCCCCTTCGCAGCAGAGGTCAGGGTTTGAGAGCAGTTGTACAGAATTTCCTCCAAATGTAATAAGAAGCTTTACGCCTGTTGCAAATGCAACAGAAGCAGGCCTGTGGAAGCTTCAATGCAAAGTGTTCGGGTCTTTGCATGCGAACTGTTCATCTGCTGAAATACATGATTTTGATGAAGCTTTGTTCAATGTTTCAACCCGTGAAGCCTTTGTGGTTGACGTCTTTGGCTTTTGCTCAACGACTGGCATTGAATGTGAAGTAAGGTCTAATACAGAAGCGGCATGCACACAATGCTTCTTGGGCAATATTAGTTGCCAGAAGCAGTCGCAGGATGGCACATTATCAATATTCAGATGTCCTGCAACAGGTGTAGGCTTCTCAGATTTAACCGGCAGGGTGTTTGCAACACCACAATGTGTTCCAGTAGAACCGCAGCAAAAAACAGCAACTGTGTTGTGCGAAGGATGTGGCGACGCTATAGTTTCTGGCACAGAACAGTGTGAATTGCCAAATACAGATAATAATCAGATATGCCCTCAGAATGCAACAACTTGCAATGGCAAAAGATTTGGCCAAAGAGACGCAGCAGGTTTTTGCACAGGCAGCTGTTTGTGCAGCAATGACCAGTTTGCATTTGGCTGTCAGACAGGCAAATGCGGCGCAACGTGCAATGATGGTCAGACAAGAAATATTACATTAACAAAGCCCGGCGGGACATGTGTTTGCCAGCAGCAATGCGCAGATACATGTGAATTTTCTACATGCGACTGCGAGGCTGGAAGCGTTTGCGGCAACGGCATATGCCAGGCAGGTGAAACAGCTGCAAATTGTCCGGCAGACTGTTCTGCTGGTAAATGCGGCAACGGCATTTGTGAATCAGGCGAGACCCCAGCAACATGCTCCAAAGACTGTGCTGCTGTTGCGCAGCAGTGTGCTATAAAAATAACTTCACAAAGCTGCTCATTTGTTGCAGCAACAAATAGATATGAAGTGAGACTGGGTGCGGAGTGGAAAGGCGGCGATCATGCCCATTCAATAGTGGAAGACGACCCTAGCCAAAAATTCACAAATAATTTCTCAACTACTCACTCAATGGCAGGCCCTGGTTTGAAAGCAATAAAGGTGGAGGTTCATAATGCAACTGACGGTTTGATATGTTTCAATGCATCACAAGTACAGTGCTTGCCTGGCGGTACAACAACAGGAAAGCTTGTTGACGTAGTCAGGCAAGTGCCTGACGCCACTAATGGAGTGGTAAGAACAGGCGCACATATTGTGAATTTACAGGTCGCGCCTTATTCAGATATTTCTGGATTCCAGTTGCGGGAACATGTAGAATCCGGCATTATTATAAGCAATTTTGTTTACTTTGGAAATACTTCGCCTGTTGCAATGACAACAGTGCCAATAATAGAAACAGACAAGACATTTACCCAATACTTGTTTACAACAAATCTAAGGGCAACCAGAAATATTACAATACAGTATACAATGTCAACAACCACGGAAAAGACGTACACGTTATATTGGAAATATACTGCCCTTGGGCAGGAAGTTTCAGAGCAGCCTAGGATGCTGCTGTCTGTTGTAGATTGCGCGCAGACATTCCCAGTCTATGCAATAGGACCGTCTGGAACCTGCCTGCAATATTCAAATTCGTGCAAAGTTCCTCAGAGCTGGAACATTGTCACAGAATGTCCAATAGAGTTGGATGACAGGATTCCTGTTACAACAACAGAAGACAGCCCATGGCTGATTATATTAATAGTAGTGCTGGTCATAATCGTTATAATCTTGATCAAGTACAGGGACAGAATAAAAGAAAGATTAGGACGGGAAGAGGAAGGGACAGAAGAAGGAGTCGAACTGGAAGAGGAGTGAGCCTTTTCTTTCGTAGCTTATGGAATTTATGCTACAAAGAAAACCCTCGGGAAAAGAAAATAATATTATTTCGAAGTTCCTGAAAACACATCAGTTTCAGTCGTGTGATGCTTTGAGATCTCAGAGACTTCGTCTCTGTAGAAGAAAATAATTATTAGATGAAAGCTCAGAAAGGAGATTTAGAAAAGAATAATTAATAGTTGAATTGAAAGCTTACAAGACCTCCAGTTTCTTTGGAGCATTGTAAAGGACTTTCTTTTCAAAGAAAGGGGTTTACATGGAGTTGCCGATAAAAATAATTGTTGTGCTGATAATTGTAGCGCTTGTATTAGTCATTCTGTCATCATTTCTGCTTGGCCAAACAGGCGCTCAGATAACCAAAGCAGAAGCAGAAAGAATTTTTACCAGCCAGTGCCAGATATATTCGCAAAATAACTGCGAATGGGACGTAACAAGAAATTCAGATTTCTCAAAATACGTTGAAGCATGCCGAGTCCTTTACGGTCCTGAGAGAGATTCATTCTCCTGCTTGTACGTCTTATGCAACGCCTGCAAGGACACTCAAAACTTCCAGATAAAATGCGCGGGCATATGCAGCGCCTGCAAGGGCAACAACGAAATAGGAATATCTACAGAAACCTGCTGCGCCGAATTCACAGCCCAGTGCTCAGGCGTAATAGAATGCAGCGTCTGCACTGTCAGCTATAGTGAATGACATAAATATTACGACAAATTATATGTCATTTCCATATACTAAGTGACTGATATTATGTCCGAAAATTTATGTCACTAAGTATAGAAACGAGCTGTAGCGGATATTTTCCAACTGTCACAAGGTCTTTTATCCTCATAATAACTACCCATAAGTAACATCGTATAGCAAGCTTTAAATACGCTTTAATTTTAACTAGTTATATGGAATACGTGGGACGCGTAGAAAGAGCGAAAAAAACAGATGAAATAAGGTTGTTGTTTGATGGAATAAAGGCTGAAGACACTCTTTACAGTAAAGCTAAAGAATACAATGCATCAGGCGGTCAAAGGCCAGATGAAACATCTGTAAGAGATGCAATAAAAAGATTAGAAAAAATAAACTATAGACTTGGACAAATGACCACGAATGGCGGTGATGCCAGAAGAATAAATTCAGCAATCGCTATATGCTCAATATACAAAAATCAGTTGTTGAGATCAATAAATGCCCTTTAGTCTTGCGTGGGCGCAAGTCTTATGTCTAAACTTCCTGTGTTTCTTATAATTGCTATCATCCTGTTAGCTTCTTGTGCAACAAAGGTAAGCGGCTGGCCATTTCTTCCAGTAATTATTGGATTTGAATAATGATCCTTTATGCGTTGCAGCAATTTTATTGCCTTATCGGGCGAACCCAGTTGTTTTACAAAACCTACTAGGAAATATCTCGTGTCCGCGGAATTGACCAATATTGCTTTGGTCCTTGGAAACTTTGGCCTGAATAAATAATAAAAAAAGCTTTCTATAGGTTTTGTCACTTCATATTGTGGATCCCTTTCTATGAAAATAGCATCAACCTTTCCATTTTTTGGAACTAAAAATACATTTCTTCTATGAGAATCCTCGCTTATTATGGCGCTTATTCCATCAGTCGTAGTTTCAAAGAAAAGTCTGCCATGAAGTTCGCCTGTTGCTTTTAATGCATCTTGTCTTTGAATATTAGAAAAAGTCAGGGCTTCCCCAAGCTCCATCCCTTCTGCATATTCCTGAACTATTACAATTTCATCAAGCACCAGTGTAGGGCCTTGTGTAATAATTTTAGGGACAAGGTTTCTTTCTCCGAATTCTTTTGTGGCATAGAATTCTTCTTCTGATATTTCTGGCTGTTCTGGCGAGCCTTCATATTCTCTGGCAACCTTCACAACAAAAGATTTTGTAGGCATGACTTCTGCAGAAACATCAAGCCTGTATACATTTTTATGGCCTCCTCTTCCTGTGGGTTTTGCGGCTATTTCCACGTTTCCGTTAACGTCATTGTAAAAATATCTGATGACTTCATCCATAACTACTCTATCTTCTATGAGCTTCGTTAAAATCTTTCCATCACGAGCAGAGTAAGTGGAAATAGTTCTAAGATTTATTTTTACAGGCGCAGCAGGCAAAAGTCCTGCTGGCTGTCCCTCTCTAATGAGCTTTTGTGCTGGAGTTGCGGGCAACAGTGCCTGCTCTTTTGTGAATCTCCCATCAGCTTTTTTAATTTCCTGTACAAATATCAGCACGTCTGCAGATTCAGTAGAAACCGTAAGTTGTAAAGCAACCGAAGCCTGTTTTTGCGCTGCATCAACAACCATTTGGTCTGCTATTTGGTCAATAATGCTCCTTATATCAGATTGTTTTGACTGTTTTTTAAGCTGGTCAGCTATTGCAAGCGCGCTGGGATTTGAAAGAAGTCTTTTGTAAAATTCAAGCTGTGTCTCTATTTTTGCAATTTCCAGTCTTATACTTTCAAAATTTCCTGCACCTTGCAGATTTAACGTATTCAGTTCTTTCAGCCTTGCTTCCAAACTTTCCACTTGCACACGCAATGAATGAGCAGTTTTTAATTCCCGAACATGTTTTGGTCCGCTTTTTGCAATCATTAGCGCCATGCCTGCTTCCGTTAGTGCAGCTACACAATCCTTTGAGTTTGCATCTATTCCTTGTCCAATGCAAAGACCGGCATTTTCAGAAGCACTATAAGCCAATGATCCTGTAAAATAAACGCCTGCGCCAATCTTTGCGCCAACAACAACTTCTTGCGCTATCGCAGCGCCCCTTGCGCCTGCCAGTGCTCCACCTACAGGCGGAGCAGCAACAGTCAGTATTATAGTGCTGCCGATAACAGCAACATTTATTGGCGAGGAAAGCCCTTTTGTTGTTCCCCAGACTGCATCTATTGCATTGCCCCTTTCTATTTCTGCTATTATCTGTTCAGAATCTGCCGGTATTGACTTGTATCTTGGATTGCTTGCGCCTTTGCAGTATATTTGCGCATATGTGTAGGCTTCTGCAGCCCTGAACCTCAAGCCTTTGCTGTGCAAAGAAGCCGCTGCATTTGCATAAGCAGCGCACAGCCTGTCTTCAGGCTTTTCGCCTGTTGCCTGTTCAAGAAAATAAAGCATGTTAAGGGCAACATTTTTTCTGAATGCGTCCTTTGAAAATTCTGCATATGTCCTGACAGATTCTTTCCCGGATGCAAACAGCACTGGAGTGAAAAGCGAGCCGATTTTATCTATTATGCTTTCATCTATGCACCCATTTGGATTTGATTGTATTTCAGAAATCGTTAAGCCTTTCTCAACACAGGCAAAAACAAACTTGACGCCTTCCATTTCTTTCCTTATTGATTCTTCCTCGGCTTCGTCCTCATAATACTCGAGAATAGGCGTTTCTGTCGCTTCATATACTTTGTTTCTTAATGCCTCGAGCTTGAGCTCAAGGTTTTGTGCTTCTCTTGCAAGTTCCCTGCCATAAAATAACTTTTTTGCCTGCAAGTTGAATTTATGAACAACATTTGCCGCATTTGATATCTTGCCTTTTGCCTGCAAATCCTGCGCCAATGCTTTTGCATCGCCAACTAGCGTTTTTGGCGAGGCATCTGGTCTTATCTGCAAATCCTGCGCCAATGCTTTTGCAGCCTCTGTCATTCTCAATCGAGCTGCTTCAAAGTTCGGATCAAACTGCGCAAGCGTTGATATTAGGATAAGTTCGTCAGCTTTTGGATTCTCTTCTTCAAAATCCGGCACGCAATCCACGCCCTGTGACAGTCGCTCCTCGGCAAGCTTGGAAAGCTCGTTTATCAATATCAAGAAAGCATTATCATAGTTTTTAGCTCTTAATTCATTCGCAACAGCATTGTTGTTTGTCGCAATATTTATTGCGTCATCTTTGTAGCCGCAATTTTCAGAATCTATAATTATGCCTTTGAATTTCGGGTCGTAGTATATGAGAAGGTTTAATGCAGGCGTTCCTGTTGTATCATATCTGTCGTCAAGTCCGTAGGTCGAAAATTTTCTTTTTGCAAACGTGCTCTGTTCTAAATACCTTTCTATTAGAGAAGAAGCCTGCTGAAGTTCATTTTCTATAGAGCCTGTTTCTATTATGAATTTAACATTAAGCCGCTTGTTGATTTCTTGGAGCGCTGTATTCAGCTTGCTCGGGTCTTTAATTATGCCTGCATTATCGTAAACAAATGTTTGCTGCGGCTCTTGAGCATTTGCTAGGGGGAAAACAAGCAACAATGCAATAGCAATAAATGAAAATATTTTTTTGTTCATGTTGGTGTCACGACTCCTATATTTTCAAAATTGCTGCTGCTTACAGTGGTCCTGTCTTTTTCTGTTGTCAGCGGATAATCATAAGCAGTAGAACATCCGCAGATTTTTGCGCAGTCGGCGCTGTAAGCAATTCCTTTTGCAAGACATAGTTCTGATAAAGAATGCCCGTCTGCAAAAACAGAATCAATATCAGAATTGCAATTGTTTCTCAGTATAGAACATGCCTTTGCATACAGGCTCTCAGTTTCTATGGCGTTCAGTCCACTGTAAACCTGGCCTGAAAAAAATGCAGCAACTACCGCAAGAACAAGCACAGCAGCAGATATTATAACAACTACATTTATGCTGATTTCCATAATGTATTATGGTTTTGTTTATTAAAGTGGTTTTTCTAATAGTAAAGAACATTAATTTTTGAACATTTTACTATGTTCTTTCCATATAGTAAACTCAATGCAAAAGTTCAATTATCATTGAGATTTGCTATAAGCATATAAATTTACCTGCTCCATAAGAAAGAATAAGTCGGGCCTGTAGCTCAGCCTGGTGAGCCCTTTCTTTTCAAGGTGTATTGACGCCTGTGTGCTTGGACGCTTTGCGTCGTTGGCTGGCGTCGGTTCGCCATAAAGAAACCCCTCGGGGAAAGAAAATACTTTGGGCTTAGGAAAGAGCACCTGCCTCTTACTGCCCTTTTGTGCAAGTAAAAGCACAAAATCGCAAGTTGCGGAAAGCACGCCTAACGGCAGAAGATAGCAGGGAGTCGCGAGTTCAAATCTCGTCGGGCCCATACTGCCCTTTTTCTTTTAGGAAAAGAAAAACCGCAAGTTGCGGAAAAAGAGAAAATTGTTATAATTATAGAAAGCCTCTGATTCTAGGCAATGCACAGAAAGAGTTGAATAGTATTATTGCAGCAGCTTCGTGGCGGAAGAAAAGACCTTATGCAACAGATTCTTGACGACCCAGAGTTTGAGAAGGAAATGCTTCGTCGCATGGAAGAAAGAAAAGCCGAAAGGCAGTTAGCTAAAACTATTGAGGAAACAAGTGGGTTTTGAATATCTTTATGCTATTTTTTAGCTTGGTTCCACATAATATCAAAATACTGCTTGAAACTCTCAGAGACTTCCTTATTTGTTATGCGTATGACTAGCGGCTGATCGGTTAATATTAATATGTGTGTTTTATTTTTGCATACCATTATTTCAGCAGGTGTTGACTGTTGTAAAAACCTAACATTATATTTTTTTGATTTTAGCATAAAGCCTATGCGTTCATGTCTTTGGCGAAGGTTTTCGTTCAAAATTATGTGTGTTATTATTCCCTTGTCAGCTCTAAGTTTTGAAAATCTGTTGAAAAACCTATCTGCACGCTCGTCATTTTCTCCAACGCTCGCGCCAAAAACAAAATTTTCGTCGCCAGCTTTGCACTCATATAACATATCATCAAAGGTAGTTTTCATGCCTTTCCACCCTTGGAAAACCTCTACATTTGTCTTTTCATTTGGTCTGTTAAATTTTGATAAGAGCATTGGAAGTATAGATTCTACAAATTGCTTTTCTTTCTCTATGTCTTTTTGTTTTGTGTCTAAAAAATCAAGTATGTGCCTTGGATTTGCAGCAGTGAAATGTGAAACACCGTCCTTCTCCACCTTTGAAATTATGCCTTTTTCTACCAACCTGTTTGTTATGTCATAAATATTGGACGGCGAAACACCAGACTGCTTTGCAAGATTTGTTTTCGTGCACTCACCCAAGTCAAGAATTGCCTTGTATACCTTTACCTCGCCTTCTGTAAGCCCTATCCTGCGCAACTGTTCAAGCCCCATAATTATTATTAGTTTTATACTATAAAAAGTCGTCCTGTGGAAGAACACCTCTATTTATGTCAAATAAAATGCATAACTACTATTTAGAGGTGAAGAAAATGGAAAACGCCAGACAGGAATTGCCATTGCATGAAATGTTGAAAAAAACTGTTAGTCGAGTGCAAGGAAGTGATACGAAAGTTTATTTAGGGCTATACAAGTTCAACACAATATTTTTTGATTTTACTACACACACTTACGAAGTATATCACAGTTACGTATTATGCACAAAAAAACCAATAATTCAAGGCGACAGAGTAGAATATGATTCAAAGACATTGTTAATGGGTGGTAGTATGCCAAGTGATATATATGGAAAGATGCGAATAGAAATACAAGAAGCTGTAAAGTTTGGTGAATCAGAAGGCGAATTAATAGAAGGCTCAAAGTTTGATTTTCCAAAAATTTATAGACTTAGATAAGAATTTTTATTTTTCTTTGATGGAATACTAACGCTAGCGTCTGCTTCCATATGTTTTGATATTTTCAGTAGATGGAAAACTTAGGCAAGCTAATTTTCTGCA
>ORJL010886869.1_pt1 | contig 13891 bp, 13 predicted proteins | sample 1779941 | NCBI WGS metagenome assembly ORJL01 (sample SAMEA104232317, study PRJEB22302) | groundwater metagenome | biome: forest; feature: aquifer; material: groundwater | place: USA | collected 2011-08-07 | depth 5.8 m
CATGCGCAAGCAGGAGCTGATCTTCGAAATCCTGAAGGCGCGCGCCGAGAAGAGCGGGCTCATCTTCTCGGAAGGCGTGCTCGAGGTGCTGCCCGACGGCTTCGGGTTCCTGCGGGCGCCCGACTACAACTACCTGCCGGGCCCGGACGACATCTACGTGTCGCCGTCGCAGATCCGGAAGTTCGACCTCCACACGGGCGACACGGTGTCGGGCCAGATTCGCCCGCCCAAGGACGGCGAGCGGTACTTCGCGCTCATCAAGGTCGAGGCGGTCAACTTCGAGCCGCCGGAACGGGCGCGCGAGAAGGTGTTCTTCGAGAACCTGACGCCGCTCTATCCGCAGTCGAAGATCGCGCTCGAGACCGACGCGGAGAACCTGTCGGCCCGCGTGCTCGACATGATGGTGCCGATCGGCAAGGGGCAGCGCGGCCTCATCGTCGCGCCGCCGCGCACGGGCAAGACGATGCTGCTGCAGAACATCGCGAACAGCATCACGCACAACCATCCCGAGGTGTACCTGATCGTGCTGCTCATCGACGAGCGGCCGGAAGAGGTCACCGACATGCAGCGCTCGGTGCGCGGCGAGGTGATCTCGTCCACCTTCGACGAGCCGGCGCAGCGCCACGTGCAGGTCGCGGAGATGGTGATCGAAAAGGCGAAGCGCCTCGTCGAGCACAAGAAGGACGTCGTCATCCTCCTCGACTCGATCACGCGCCTCGCGCGCGCCTACAACACGATCGTGCCGCCGTCGGGCAAGGTCCTGTCGGGCGGCGTGGACAGCAACGCCCTGCAGCGGCCGAAACGGTTCTTCGGGGCGGCGCGGAACATCGAAGAGGGCGGCTCGCTGACGATCATCTCGACGGCGCTCGTCGACACCGGCTCGCGCATGGACGAGGTCATCTTCGAGGAGTTCAAGGGCACGGGCAACCTCGAGATTCACCTCGACCGGAAGCTCACCGACCGCCGCGTGTTCCCGTCGATCGACATTCAGAAGAGCGGCACGCGGAAAGAAGAGCTGCTCATCCCGAAGGACGAGCTGGCCCGCGTGTGGGTGCTGCGAAAAGTGCTCACGCCGCTGTCGCCGGTCGAAGCGATGGAGCTGCTGCTCTCCCGCATGTCGAAAACGAAGACCAACCAGGACTTCCTGGCTTCGATGAGCAATGGCGCGAAAGGCTGAAAACACCTCTCATATGCGCTATCGACGCTTCGGGCGGACCGGCTGGCAGGTGTCGGAAGTCGGCTACGGCATGTGGGGCATGGGCGGGTGGACCGGGTCCGACGATGACGAGTCGCTGCGCGCGCTGGAGCGGGCGTTCGCGCTCGGCTGCAATTTCTTCGACACGGCGTGGGCGTACGGGCTCGGCAAGAGCGAGCGGCTGCTCGGCGAAGCGCTGCGCACCAGGAGCCACGGCGGGCGCGGTGCGATCATCGCGACGAAGATCCCGCCGAAGAACATGAAGTGGCCCGGGAAAGCCGAGTACCCGGTCCACGACACCTATCCTCCGGGTCACATTCGCGAGTACACCGAGAAGAGCCTGCAGAACCTCGGCGTGCAGACGATCGATCTCCAGCAGTTCCACGTCTGGAGCGACGCGTGGGCGGAGGATGCCGGCTGGCAGCGCGCGGTCGACGATCTGAAACGCGAGGGTCTGGTCGCGCGCGTCGGCATCAGCGTGAACCGATGGGAAGCCGCCAACGTGCTGCGCGCGCTCGAAACGGGGCTCATCGACAGCGTGCAGGTGGTCTACAACGTCTTCGACCAGGCCCCGGAAGGCGAGCTCTTTCCGTACTGCGAGGCGCACGACATCGCGGTCATCGCGCGCGTGCCGTTCGATGAAGGCAGCCTCACGGGCACGCTCACGCCCTCGTCGACCTGGCCCGAAGGCGATTGGCGGAACCTCTACTTCAACCGCGAGCACCTGGCCGCCACACTCGAGCGGGTCGAGCGGCTCCGGCCGCTGGTGCCCGAGGGCATGGATCTGCCCGAGCTCGCGCTGCGGTTCATTCTCGAACATCCCGTCGTCAGCACGACCATTCCGGGCATGCGCCGGCCGCAGCACGTCGAGCGGAACCTGGCGGCAAGCGACAGCGTGAGGCTCCCCCCCCGCCTGCGGGACGCGCTGAAGCGACACCGCTGGGAGAGGTCTGGGAGCCGGACGCCTTGATCCGCTGGCACGGGACCGTCTGATGCCGCAGCGAAAAGTGGTACAATAACCGTTTCAAGGACAGACGGAGGAGCGTGTCGTGAAGGAAGGAATCCACCCGAAATATCACGAGGTCGAGGCGCGCTGCGCCTGCGGCGCCACGTGGAAGACCCACTCCACGAAGCCGGAGCTGCACCTCGAAATCTGCTCGAGCTGCCATCCGTTCTTCACGGGCAAGCAGAAGCTGCTTGATACCGAAGGCCGTATCGTGCGGTTCACCAAGAAGTACGGTGCGCAGACGTCGGAAAGCCGCAAGAAAGCGGCGAAGGTGAAGAAAGAAGCGCCAGCGCCTGCTCGCTAGAGCAGAGAACCTGGACGTCGACCTGTCATTTTTCTTTCCAGCCGCGCCAGGCGATGGCGCGCGGCGTCCATTCGGGCCGGGTCCAGTCCGGTCTCCAGACTTCGCAACGCAAACGCTTTCGCGGCAGCCAGGTCGCGCGCCCGGTGCTCGTGATGAACGGCAAGCGCCTCGGTGGCTTCGCGCGTGAGGTGTGGCGGGCACTCGCGGATGTCGAGGAGCTGACGCCAGCACGCCGCGGCCTCCACGAACTGTCGGGCCCGCCGAAGCGCGAGCGCCAGCACGCGCAGGCTGTCCATTTTCACGAGCGCCGTCGAGGCGCTCTTCGCCCCGCGATCGCTCAACGCCACGGCATGGCGGAACGCGGCGCACGCGCGAGCGTCCAGGCCGCCGCCCTTCGACTGGCTGAGGGCGCCCTGAGCCTGCCGATGGGCGCGCGCGTAGACGCGTCCGAGCGCCAGCGCCTCACGCGCGTCGCGCGCGGCCTCGTGTCCCGTCCGCGTCAGGTGCAGCAGTCGCGCGGTGAGCGCCGCAAGCGTGATCAGGTCGAGCCGGTTGTGCTCGAGCACCGCGCCGAGCGGCCGCGCGTCGCCGCTGCGGAGGAACTGGAAATAGCGCCCGGGGATCTCGAATCCCGGCACGTCGCCGACGCGGCGCGCGCCGACGATCTGCCGCTCGAGCGCGACGAGGGAACCGCTCGATTCTGTTTCAAAGGCCCGCGCCCCGTCGCACGGATGGCGCTTCCAGAACTGCCGCGCGGGATGGAGCACGTCGATGTGCGGCCGGCGGCCGCCGACCCAGTCGAGCCGGTGAAACAGATACCGCGTCTCGAGCAGCGGCGCGTCGAACGACTTGCCGTTGAAGCTGACGAGCGCGCCCGCGCGCGCCAGCTCGCCCGAGACGGCTGCAAGCAGCGGTCGCTCGTCGGCGTACCGCGTGAGGAGGAACTGCCGCGTGCGGAACGCGCCGTCCGACTCGAACCACGCGCAGCCGACCACAAACGCGAGCGTTCCCGCGCCGCCGCTGAGGCCTGTCGTCTCGAGGTCGAAGAAGACGAACGGCGCGCGCGCCGCCCCGCCCGCGAACAGCACGGCCTCGCCGGCGGCCTCGTCCAGGCGCTCCGCCAGCGCGCCAATCTCCTCGTGTCCGTGTTGCGCCGTCGGTTCCCACCGCCGCTCGACGACGAAGCAGTCCTCGCGCCAGGCTCCGCCGAGCGGGGAGAGATCTCGGGATTCGGGATTTGGGACTCGGGATTCGCCCGGGACTCGGGATTCGCCCGGGAGTTGGGGTTCGCCGGGGCTTCCTGCCTCGGGATGCGGGGCGCCGAGGACACCGCGGATACGATCGGCCAGCGAGCTCAAACCGTTTGGACCTCCGCGTCCCCAGTGTCCTTCGTCGTGGAGCGCTCAGCCGCGGAGCGCTCAGCCGCCGCCTGTTCCAGCAGCAGGTCGAGAATCCGCAGCGCCGCGACCTTCGCGAGCGGACCGGTGTCGCCCACCGGGCCCACGCAGCCCGGGCATCCGTTCTCGCACTCGCACTCCGCAATCAGCCGCCGCGTGCCGCCGAGCAGCTCGCGATGCATCTCGAACAGCGGCGCGCTGAAGCCGATGCCGCCGGGATAGTTGTCGTAGACGAACACGCGGACGCCGTCGGGATTCGGGATTTGCGATTCGGGATTCGGCTGATCAGCGTGCGACGCGAACCCCGATCCCCGAATCCCGAATCCCAATACCGAGATGCCGATGTCGTGGCCGTCGCACATCAGCAGCAGCTGCGCGACCTGCTTCAGCGCGAACGCGAGCCCGACCACGCCGTCGCGGCGATCGTCGGACGCGTACGGCAGCAGTCCCATCACGCCCGCCGGAATCGTCAGCCAGTACGACGTGGTGTGCATCTGCTGTTCCGGCAGATCCAGCTCGCCGGAGCCGACGTTCTCGTTCGTGTAGAACTTGATCTTCTTGAAGCCGACGACGCGCGACACCACGTGGACCTCGCCGTGCACCCGCCCGGTGTCCTGCGCGAAGACATCGATCGGCGTGACCTTCGTGTAGGTGATGGCGGTCGTGTAGTAGTCGCAGTCGATTTCCCGCACGAATGCCTTGCGCCCCTCGAAATCGAGCCGCTCCACCTGATAGAGCTGCCCTTCGACGATGTAGATCGCCTTGGGATGCAGCGTGCCGGGCCCGCTCGTGAAATCGGTCTCGCCGATGACGCGCGTCTCCTTCGTCGTGTCGACGATCACGAAGTTGTCCGACGAGACCGACCGCAGGCTGACGGCGTCCGCGGGATACGACTCGTTCGTCCACGTCCACGGCGCCTCGTCTCCCGCGCGATGGACGAGCCCCTGCTCGGCGAGAATGCCCAGAATCTCCTGCACGTCGTGACGGCCGAACGCCTCGGTCGGGGTGAAGGGCAGCTCGAAGGTCGCGCACTTGATGTGATCGACCAGGATGTGGAGGTTGTCGGGATCGATCAGCGCGCGCTCAGGCGAGGCGTCGAAGAAGTACGACGGATTGCGCACCACGAACTGATCGAGCGGCGCGCTGCTGGCCACCATCCCCGCGGCCGACCGGCCGCTCCGACGGCCGGCACGCCCCGCGCGCTGCCAGGTGGACGCAATCGTGCCCGGGTAGCCGGCCATGATCGACACGTCGAGCGCACCGATGTCGATGCCCAGCTCGAGCGCATTCGTGGAGACGACCGCCCGCACGGCGCCGTCGCGCAGGCCCTTCTCGATCTCGCGGCGCCGCAACGGCAGGTAGCCGCCGCGGTACCCGCGAATCCGCTCGGGCGCGCCCGGCAGCCCCTCGAAGTCGTCCTTCAGGTACGTCGTCAGAATTTCCGTGGAGAGACGGCTCTGCGCGAAAACGATGAGCTGCAGGTTGCGTTTGAGGAATTCCGACGCGATGCGCCGCGTTTCGCTGAGGTACGAGCGGCGGATGCCAAGTTGGCGGTTGACGACGGGCGGGTTCACGAAGACGAAGAACTTCTCGCCGCGCGGCGCGCCGCTCTGGTCGACGAGCTCGAAGGGCTGCTCGGTGAGGCGCTCGGCCAGCTCGCGCGGGTTCGCAATCGTGGCCGACGAGCACAGGAACACCGGATTCGATCCGTAGTGCCGGCAGATGCGCCGCAGCCGCCGCAGGACGTTTGAGAGATGACTGCCGAAGACGCCGCGGTACGCGTGCAGCTCGTCGATGATCACGTAGCGAAGGTTCTCGAACAGCTTCGCCCATCGCGGATGGTGCGGCAGGATGCCCGAGTGCACCATGTCCGGATTGCTGAGCACGAGGTGCGCGCGCGATCGGATGGTGCGCCGCGCGTCCTGCGGGGTGTCGCCGTCGTAGGTGAAGACGCCGATCTCGTCGCCGGTCGCGCGGTCGATCGTCTCGCACATCGCCTGCAGCTCGGCGAGCTGATCCTGCGCGAGCGCCTTCGTCGGAAACAGATACAACGCGCGGCTCGACGGATCCTGAAGAATCGCGTGCAGCACCGGCGCGTTGTAACAGAGCGTCTTGCCCGACGAGGTCGGCGTGATGACGACGACGTGGCGTCCGGCGAGCGCGTGATCGATCGCGGCGGCCTGATGCGTGTAGAGCTGCTCGATGCCGCGCGACTGGAGCGCCAGCTTCAGGCGGCTGTCGAGCGCGTCGGGAAACGGCGCGAACCGGGCCGCAACGGCCGGCAACGTCCTGACTGCAGTGACGTGCAGATCCGGCGTGTCGGGGCGGTCGACGTCACGTCCGCCGATGCGTTCCAAGGCGGCATCCAGCGCACCCTCGGGGCGTGATCGCGTGGCTGGCAGCATGGCGCAGCATCGTAGCAGGGGGGCGAACAAATGGCAAACAACAAAGGCTAAGGGCTTAGGGCTGAGCGCTTAGCGAGGTGCCCGAATTGGTGTTAGGCTTCCGGTCCAGGTGACCTCGCCCATGCGAACTCCGGAACGGCTGCCGCGCACGCTCGGGCTCTGGAGCTCGGTCGCGCTGGTGGTGGGCATCACCATCGGCTCGGGAATCTTCCGCTCGCCGGCGGGAATCGCGCAGAAGGTGCCGAGCCCGATGCTGATGCTCGGCCTCTGGGTCGGCGGCGGGCTCATCACCCTGTGCGGCGCGCTGTCGCTGGCGGAGCTGGCGGCCGCGCTTCCGGAGACGGGGGGCTTTTACGCGTACCTCCGCGAGGGCTGGGGCCGGCGCGCCGCCTTCTGCTTCGGGTGGGCGGAGCTCGTGCTGATTCGCGCCTCCGCGCTCGGCGGCATCGCCGTGGTCTTCGGCGAATACCTGCTCCGCAGCATCGGCATCGACCCGGTCGAACACTACGTGGCGGCGCGCGGCCTGTCGGCCGCCGCGATTGGCTTCGCCGCCGGCGCCAACATCGTCGGCGCCAATGTCGGCGCCGCCATCGTCGGCGTGTCGACGCTGGCCAAATTCTCGGCGCTGGTGCTGCTGGTCGGTGCCGCGTTCCTCCTCGGAGGGAGCCACGGCGGCAGCCTCGCCCATTTGACCGCGTCGGCGTCGGGCCCGATCACCAGCGGCGCCATGGGGCTGGCGCTCGTCAGCGTCCTGTGGGCCTACGACGGCTGGGGCGACCTGTCGTTTGCCGCCGGAGAAGTCAAGGATCCCCAGCGAACCCTGCCTCGGGCGATCATTCTGGGCACCCTGGCGCTCATCGCGATCTACGTCCTAACCAACATCGCCTATCTCTATGTCATCCCGATTTCCGGGATCGCCGATCCGCGGACGCCGCTGGTCGCCGCCGACACGATGATGGCGCTGTTTGGTCAGGCGGGAGTCGCGCTCGTGTCGGTGTTCGTGATGATCTCGTCGTTCAGCTCGCTGAACGGCAGCATGCTCGCCTCGCCCCGGGTGTTCTTCGCGATGGCCGACGACGGGCTGTTCTTCGAGCCCATCGCGAAGGTCCACCGGCGCTTCAAGACCCCGTACGTCGCCATTCTGCTGGCGGCGGCGCTCGGAATGGCGCTCGTGATGAGTCGAACCTTCGAACAGCTGACCGACACTTTCGTCCTGGCGATCTGGCCGTTCTACGCGCTCGGCATCGCGGCCATCTACCGTCTCCGGCGGCTGCGGCCCGACATGCCGCGCCCCTACAAGGTGATCGGCTATCCCGTGGTGCCGGCGATCTTCATCCTTTCGGTCGCGGCGTTCGTCGTGAACGCGCTCATCAACCAGCCGATCTCGACAGGCCTCACCTTCGCGCTCATCCTCGCGGGCATCCCGGTGTACCAGTTCGCGTTCGCTCGACGCGGATGACGATCTTTTTACGCTCGATCGCGTCGGATTTCGTTGACGCGTCGCGCACCCCCTGTTACTCTCTTCGTGCAGCGCCGATAAACTCTTTTCAGAGGAGTCCTGAAGATGGATGCAAGAGAGCCGCGTCTGCGGCGTCGAGGCTTCTTCCTGCACTCGCCCGACGGCGAACCGGACGCCGGCGACCATGAAAATCCCGAGGGATTGGTCGCTCGCGTCGGTCTTCCCGGCCAGATGGTTCCCCGTCAAATAGCCAGCGCCCGCTCGCACGCCGTTCCAGGCACGCGGTTCTCCGGCGGACGATCGCACCAAACCGATTCCCACGCAACCGAAGGCCAGCCCGCGATCAGATCAGGGAGCGTGACTGGCAGCCGTCAACGGGCACACTAGCCCCGCTGATCCAGCTCGCGCGCGGGGACGCCAGGAACGCGACGACCGCCCCGACTTCCTCGGGGCGGCCGAACCGCCCGAACGGCAACTCCCGCCGCACGAACTCCGCCATCCCGTCCGGGTCCTCCTGGACGCGCCGATCCCAGGACCCACCCGGAAACCGAATCGAGCCAGGCGCCACGCTGTTGACGCGGATGTTGTCGCGCGCCAGCTGCTGGGCCATGGCCTTGGCCAGGCTGATTTCAGCCGCCTTGACCGCGTTGTAGGTCATGCGGCCGCCCGACTCGCGTCCCCAGATGGACGCGATCATCACGATCGATCCGCCGCCTCGCTTCCGCATCTCGGGCACGGCCAGGCGCGAGGCCCGGACGGCCGGAAAGAGCGTCTGATCGAAGGCTTCGTGCCATTCGGCGTCGCTCGTGGCGACGATGTCTGACCCGCGGGCCAGCCCCACGTTGTTGACGAGGACGTCGAGCCCCCCGAAGGCCTCGATTGTGCGGCTCACTACCGCCGCCACACCGTCGGGCGTGGCAAGATCAGCGGCAACCGGGAGCACGCGGCCGTCACCGCCGGCCAGCGCCCGCAGCTCGGCGGCCGCTTCGTTCAGCCGCGCCTCGCCCCGCGAGCAGATTGCGACGCGACACCCTTCCTGAACGAGCGCGCGCGCGCAGGCCAACCCGATGCCCTTGCTCGAGCCGGTCACGATGGCAATCTTGCCCGTGAGTTGTAAGTCCACCAATCCCCCTACCCAACCCACCCGACCTACCTGCCTCCCCGGCCGGTAAGGTCGTTCAGCGTCCAGTCGAAAGGTTTGTAGACCACCTGGAACGTGTTCGCTGCGAAGAACTCGCGCTCGGTCGTCAACAGCTTCGGATCGACGAATGCGATCACGGCGCGCTCGATGGGGCCCCGGCTCGCGAACGCGGCCGGTGCGGCGCCGGCGTACGCGGCGACGAACTCCTTCTCGCGCCACGAGAAGATCGAGCTGGCGAACACCTTGCCGGACTCGCGATCGATCTGGAGGCACTGGGCACGCCCGGGGCATTCAGCGGCCAGGTCGGTGAGCTGCGCCTCGAGCCGCGCCGGCACGAAGGCTTCGCTGCGCAGCCGGCCACTGCCGATGGCCCCGCGTCCGAGCGCGAAGTAGACCCGCGGGTCGTGAAACCCGGGAAGAATCGTCTGTTCGATCTGATCGAGCGTCAGCGTGCGGCCGGCCACGCGGTGCGGCAGCCGTTCGAACGCACCGGAAATCTGACGGATGCTTCTGGCCGGGTAGCCCGGCGCCCGGCCCTGAATAGGATAGTGATCGACGACCGTGTGCAGCACGAGGGCGTCGTACGCGTTCAGCCAGAACGCCAGCTGCTCGTCGCGCGAGAGTGTGTCGACCGACGCGGTCGCCAGCAGGTTGACGTAGCCGTCCAGCTTCGCGCGGTCCGACTTGAGCGCGCGGTAGTACACGTCCCCGCCGCGCACGTAGAGATCGAGAATCTGATCGAATGATTTCCGGCGCGCCTCGTTACCGGGAGACTCCTGCGCGCCCGGTTTGACGGCAAGGAGGAGCAGGAGAACGACGAAGCTCACGAAGGCACGAACCAACCGACGTCCAGTCATCGAGCGCATGTCGTATCGACTATACCCGATGGTCGAGGAAGCGTGCGAGGGCGGCGTCGAACGCGGCCGGCTGCTCGAGGTTGGTCAGGTGTCCCGCCTCGGCAATCACTGTCAACTCGGAACCGGCAATGCCGCGCTGCATCTCTTCCGCGAGCGCGCGCGGCGTCACGGTGTCCTGGTCGCCGACGAGGATGAGCGTGGGCACGTGGACGGACGACAGGAGCGAAGTCGAATCGGGCCGGCTCATCAGCGCGCGAATGGCGCCGGCGATGGCGTCCGCGGAGCTCGCGAGCATCAGCGCGCGCACGCGCGCGACGACGTCCAGCCGCGTCGCCCGCGTCGTCTCGCCGAGCAGCTTCGGCAGCATCTCGTCGGCGACGGCGGACGGCCCTTTCTCCTGCACGAGCTGCAGCATGCGCGCCCGGCCTGCGACGGCCTCCGGCGTGTCCGCCTGCGGCCGCGTGTCGGCGAGAATCAGCCCATGCACGTAGCGCGCGGCGAGGCGCAGGATGGTGAAGGCGACGTATCCGCCCATCGACAGGCCGCCAATCACGGCCTGCTTGACGTGAAGGGTGTCGAGCAGATCGATGACGTCGCCGGCGTAGTCGTCCATCGACGCCGCGGGCGGATCGCTCGGCGCGCCGTCGAAGCCGCGGAGCTGCGGCGCGATGACGCGCCAGCCGCGCTCGGCCAGCGCGAGCTGGCCTTCCCACATGCGCGCGTTGAGCGGGAAGGCGTGGAGGAGGACGAGGACGCCGCGCCCCGAGCTCGTCGAGGGGCGCGGCGTCGCTTCGAGGTACCGCAGCCGGCCTGAGGTTGGCATGAGCCCATTGTGAACGTACCGCCGCTAGGCGTCGAGTCGGACAATCCGACGCCCGCAGTGACTCCTCTTGCCGTTACTCGCCGTGACACAACACGCGAGCGATTAGCTCGGCAATAATTGACCACAGGCAAACGGAATGCTGACAGTGTCGACGCTGGGGATGTGCGTGTACGGCGTGTACTCGGTGGGCTGGGCCGTGCTGGATCTGATCCGCGGCGCGCGCCTCGAACTGTGGGCCGAGCTTGGCCTCATCGTCTTCGGCACGCTGCTCGTGTTGGCGGCGGCGTTCGTGCGGGTGCGATTGCCGGGAGGGCTGGCGTTCGCGGTCGGGGCGCTGCTCGGTCTTCAGGCGTTGGCGGTGCACGACGCCGTGCACCTCGCCACGGCCGCGACGACCGAGATCGTGCGGGCCGTGGTCGCGCTGGTGCTCGTGCTGATGGCGTACATCGGCGGTCTCAGCGCTTCTCGGCCCTGACGAGCGCCGCCAGCACGCGATTCTGATCGCATGAGGACCCGATGCGATCGGCGGCCGCGACGAATGCCTGCCCTTTCGCCGCCGGAAGCGGTCGTGCAGGCGGTCAGGCCTGCCTGCGCAGCACCGCCGCGAGCGCCATGCTCCCCGTCACGTTCCCGGTCGTGCGGAACATGTCGGGGATCGTGTCGACGGCGAGCAGGATCCCGATGCCGTCGATCGGCAGGTTCACGGCCGCGAGCACGGGCACCATCGCGATGATGCTGCCGCCGGGGATGCCCGGTACCGCGAACGTCGTGAGGATGACGGTGAAGACGACCGACGCGAGCTGCGCCGGCGACAGCGTCACGCCGTACAGCCGCGCGAGAAACAGGACGCCGACGGGAATGGCGACCGCGCCGCCCACGCGGAACACCGACGCCGCCAGCGGCAGGATGAAACGCGAGACGACGGGCGGCAGGTTCGCGCGCTCCGCGCTCTCGACCATCGCCGGCAGCGCCGCGAGCGACGACCGCGACGCGAACGCCACCGCCTGCGCCGGCGCGCAGAACGACGTGAAGGCCGCCGGCGACATCGACCCCGCGACGATGCCGATGGGATACAGCACGAGCACGCCGACGAGCACCGTCAGCGTCACGACCAGGACGATGTACGCCAGGACGGCGCCGGCGGCGGCGAGACCGAGCTTCGACGCGAGCGGCACGGCCAGGGCGAACACGCCGAAGGGCGCGAGCTCCAGAATGCCCGCCACCAGCCGCTGCATCGCGTCCGCCACGCCCTGCGTCACGCGCAGCACCGGGTCGCGGCGCTCGGCGTCCACGCGCGCAAGCGCGAGCCCGGAGAGGACGGCAAAGAGGATGACCGGCAGCATCAGGCCGTCCGCCGCGGCCCTGAAGACGTTCTGCGGCACGAGGTCATTGAACCACTGCGCGAGCGCCGGCGTGCCGGGCGGCGCGAGGGTGCCGGTCGCCGCGCTGGGCACGGGTCCCCGCAGCGCCATCGCCGCCGCCTGATCGATCTGAATCCGCGCCAGCACCGGCTGCGCGACGATCATGCTGACCACCGTCGCGACCGCCAGCAGCGCGACGGCGACGGCCGCGCCGCGAGCGCCGGCACGTCCGAGCGCGCCGGACTTCGCCATCGAGCCGACACTCGCAATCAACATCGAGACGACGAGCGGGATCACCGTCATCCGGATCAGGTTGATGAAGATCGTGCCGACCGGCGCGACGATCGCCAGAATCGTCGCCGCGAGCGGCGAGGTGGCCCCGGCGAGCGCCAGTCCAAGAAGAAAGCCGCCGACAAGGCCGATGAGCACGCGCGTCGTCAATGACACGGGCGTGATGCTAGCAGGGTTCGGGGTTCAGGGTTCAGGGTTCAGGGTTGTTCGGGTGCAAGAAAAAAGGCCGGACGACGAATCGCCCGACCCTTTTCATTTCAGATTTCAGACTTCCAACCTTCAGAGCCCACCCCGCCCGCGCATGCCGCCCATCGCGCGCTCGGTCGACGGCGGCACGATGTTCTTCGAACGGAGGTACACGTAGGCCGTGCCGGCCAGTTCGTTGCCGTGCACGATGACGCCGTAGAGCGCCGCGGCGCGGGTCACCTCGTTCTGCCCCTGTTTCACCATCTCGGTTGCATTCGCGTCGGTCACGCCCTCGAACGCCTTGTCGCATAGCGCGTACGAGTCCGCGAGCGCCTTGGTGATTTCGGCTTTCGTCTTCAGTTCCTGCTCGAGGTTCTTGCCCTGCATCGGGTTCGGCACGCCATTCAGCGCCGAGCACTGACCGAACTGGCTCTGCGCGGTGTGCGTGATGACCTGCCCGTAGGTCCGCACTTCCGGCGTCGAGCCCGGCTTGAAGCTGTAGTCGGCTTCAGGCATCTTCTCGGCGGCTGCGGTGAAATTCGCTTTGATGCCGGCGTAGCCGCGCTGAAGACTGGTCGCGAGACCGATCTTCTGGCCGCCGGCCGGCGGCTGCGAGAACGCCGTCGCGGCGCACAGGAGAACGGCGGCCGACGTGAAAGAGGTGAGGCGCTTCATTCAGATGCTCCTTGAGAGTGACGACTGCAACTAGGAACTGTACGTCAGCTTCCGACCAGGTTCAAGCGATGCGTGTGTCGCCCGGCGTCCCGACGCGAAGCTCGCCCGGGGTGGAGGCATCCAGGTTCGCCGCGGCGAGCGAGAACCGCCGCGACCACCATCGCGGGCGTCCGAATACGGACACCATCGCGCGATCCTCTGGACTCACTGAGACGCCGACGAGGCGGCCGAGGTCCCGCCCGAGGCGCCGGAGCCGGGTGGCGCGGCTCAGGATGATCACGTCACGCACGGCGGGCATGGGCGCGACATCCACGTCCTCCCGAAGCTCCACCTCTCCGTCATCGTGGACGAGGCCGACCATGGCGAGAGGCCGCGACGTGACTTGCGGCCCGAGCTCGCCGTCGGCGCTGAAAATGATGCGTCTGATTCGAAGATCGGCGGGCTCGAGCTCGAAGCCCGCCAGACGTCCCATGCGGCGTCCATGCTCGCGAACGTGGCACCCAAGCAGAAGCTCCATGGGAAAATTCTATGTACCTCTTGACCCTCACGCAACGTCCTGAAGCTTCGGCGGACCGCCGTAGGCCTTGGCGGAGGCGGTCAGCCGGACCGGCGCGCGGCGGGCACGTGGTGTCCGGCTTCAGCCGGACCAGCGCGCGGCGGGCATCAGTACGTGGTGTCCGGCTTCAGCCGGACCTCGTGTGTGACTTGGCCATCGGCGGGATCGCATCGCGGTCCGCGACTCTCGCGTGGTAAACGCGTCCTCCAGCGATTGTGATTTCAATGAACACGTC
>ORJL010851425.1_pt1 | contig 13890 bp, 12 predicted proteins | sample 1779941 | NCBI WGS metagenome assembly ORJL01 (sample SAMEA104232317, study PRJEB22302) | groundwater metagenome | biome: forest; feature: aquifer; material: groundwater | place: USA | collected 2011-08-07 | depth 5.8 m
CCCCTGATGACCGCGCCCAGGCAGATAACCGCGTTGTACTTGCCCGTCTGGACGACTTTCTTCGCCACCAGCGGAATCTCAAAGGCGCCGGGCACGCGCACCACGTCAACGTCAGCTTCGTTCACTCCATGCCGGGCCAGAGCGTCCTGCGCCCCTTCCAGGAGACGGGCGCCTATAAAATCATTGAACCTTGAGACCACCAGACCGAATTTTAGCCCCTTCCCTAAGAGGGAGCCTTCAACTATGTTGGCCAAAGATTACCTCCTGTACCGAATACATGACTGCCTCGATGGGTTCGGCGACCACCCCTCCTGGATTCCCGCTTTCGCGGGAAAGATGGAGGAGCCGGTCTCCCGCCTGGGGGAACCGTGGTCTACTTGGATTTGGCTGCTTCGCCGTTAACAGCCAGCATGTGACCGAGCTTCTTCCTCTTAGTTTCCAGGTAATTGACATTGTGCGGGTTCGGCGCCACGATGATAGGAATGGTTTCCACGACCGTGATGCCGTAGCCCTCTAACCCCACCACCTTCTTGGGGTTGTTGGTCAGCAGCTTTATCTTGCGGAGCCCCAGGTCTTCGAGAATCTGGGCGCCGATGCCGTAGTCCCTCAAGTCCGGGGCGAATCCCAGGCACTCGTTAGCTTCGACGGTATCCATCCCTTTGTCCTGCAAGGCATAAGCCTTTATCTTGTTGTGAAAGCCTATCCCCCGGCCCTCCTGCCTCATGTAGACCAGTACGCCGCGGCCTTCCCTGGAGATCGCTTCCATGGCGATTCCAACCTGCTCGCCGCAATCGCACCTCATGCTGCCGAAGACGTCCCCGGTGAGGCATTCGCTATGCACCCGGACCAACACCGGCTCGTCGCCGCTGATATCCCCCATGATCAGCGCCACGTGCTCGTCAGCGTCTATGGCGCTCTTGTAGGCCACGGCCCGATAGTCTCCGAACTTCGTCGGCAGTTTCGCTTCTGCCACCTTTACGATAAGCTTTTCCGTCCGGCGGCGGTAGGCTATCAGGTCCTCAATGCTGACTATCTTCAGACCGTAGCGTTCGGCCATGACCTCCAACTCCGGCAAGCGGGCCATGGTGCCGTCTTCGTTCATTATTTCACAGATAACCCCGGCTGGATAAAGCCCGGCCATCCGGGCGAAGTCTACGATGGCCTCGGTATGCCCGGCCCTGACCAGTACGCCTCCCTCCCTGGCCCGCAGAGGAAACATATGTCCCGGCTTGGCCAGGTCTTCGGGTTTAGTGGCCGGGTCGATCATTGCCTTGACGGTTGCCGACCGGTCATGGGCGGAAATGCCGGTGCTGACCTTGTTCTTGGCCTCGACCGAAATGGTAAAGGCGGTGAGGTACTTGGCGGTGTTGTCCTGCACCATCATGGGAATATCCAGTTCGTCCAGGCGCTGCCCGGTTATAGGCAGGCAAATCAGGCCCCGGGCGTTCCGGGCCATGAAGTTTATGGCCTCGGGCGTCACCTTTTCGGCAGCGATGGCCAGGTCGCCCTCGTTTTCGCGGCTGGCATCATCGACGATGATAACGAATTTTCCGGCTTGTATATCTTTCAGACCTTCTGGGATTGAAGCTAAAGGCATAGTTTTCTCCACATGGGCGCTATCTTGTGAATCCGTGTTCCAGCAGGAACTCTTCGCTGATACCGGGCCGACGGCCCTTCAGCGATCGTTCCACGTATTTTGCCATTATATCAACTTCCAGGTTCACCGGGTCGCCGGGCTTGTGGCTCAGCAGATTGGTCGTCTTCTGGGTCAATTCTACCAGCGAAACGGTGAAAGAAGATGAATCTACTTCCACCGCCGTCAGGCTGACGCCGTCCAGAGCGATGAACCCCTGGGGCACGATATAGGCCATCAAATCAGCCGGCGCCGAGAAACGGGCCAGAACGGCCTTCTCTACCGGCACGTAGGAAACCAGCTTCCCCGTAGCGTCTATGTGGCCCTGGACAAAATGACCGCCCAGGCGGTCTCCTACCCGCAAAGCCCGTTCCAGGTTCACAGGCGCCCCGGTGCGAAGGGAACCCAGATTGGTCCGTTTCAGTGTCTCCGGCATGACGTTCACCTTGAAGGATGAATCGTCCATGGTGACCACCGTCAGGCAGACGCCGTTTACCGCGATGCTGTCGCCGATGCGCGTTCCTTCGAGCACCTGGCTCGCCTGGGTTACCAGCGCGTCGCGCTGGATGGAACGTACCGTACCAACTTCTTCGACAATTCCCGTAAACATCAGAGCTTCGGTTCCGGCTGATTCAAGTAGCCGGTAACCAGTACATCGTCCCGGAACATCGTGATCTTCACGTTCTTCAAACGCTTAGCTTCCGGAACAGTGTCCACCCCGATACCACCGATGATGCTGCCCTCGGCCTTGCCCCCGACAATAATGGGAGCGATGAAAGCGACCACCTTGTCCACCAGTGCCTGATCAAAGAACGAGCCGAGGAGGGTGCCTCCCCCTTCCACCAATAGATTGGTTACCTGCCGCTTGCCAAGTTCTGAGACAACTGTCTTCAAGTCCAAAAAGCCCATTTCGGAATGGGCCTTGATAACGTCGGCGCCCTGCTCTAGAAACGCGTCAACTTTCGCCTGTTCCAGCGTGTCAGACACGACCATAACGGTCTTTCCAGGCTCCTGGAATATCTGGGCGGTGAGGGGCGTCTTGCCGGTGCTGTCCACAACCACTCGCAACGGCTGCTTAATGGTTGTTCCGCCGTCGCCGCTGACCCTGACCGTGAGGTGCGGATTGTCCAGCAGAATGGTGTTGACACCCACCATGATGGCGTCGGCGCGATAACGCAGGGAATGGACAAACCGGCGCGATTCCTCGCAGCTTATCCATTGCGAATGCCCGCTGCGCGTCGCCAGCTTCCCGTCCAGGCTCATGGCGAATTTGGCCGTAACGAAGGGAGTGCCGGCGCCTATGAACTTCACATATGATTCATTCAGCTCGATGGCCTGCTTCTCCATATGGCCCACGTAGGTCTTGATTCCGGCGCTTTCCAACTCCGCCCGGCCCCGGCTCCATACCAGTGGGTTCGGGTCCAGGGTGGCGATATGGACGGCAGAGATGCCAGCTTCGATGATGGCTTTGGTGCAGGGAGGGGTGCGGCCATAGTGGCAGCAGGGTTCCAGGGTCACAAACAGATCGCCCCCGCGGGAAGCCTTTCCTGCCTCATTCAACGCCATAATTTCGGCGTGGGCCAGGCCAGGCGGTTGAGTGTAGCCCTCCCCGACAACCTCCCCTCCCTTGACAATTACGGCGCCCACCGCGGGATTGGGACTGGTAGACCCCAGCGCCAGTCCCGCCAGGGATAGCGCCCGTTCCATCGGATGAACCGGTCTCGCCTCATTCACCATCTTAGACCTACCGTAGAACAGATAATGTCCACCCGCCAGGGTGGGGCATGACGCGACAAGCGGTGCAGGAGTTCGTTGATGCCAGTAAGCGGGCCCCGGGAAACGGAACTGTGATATCTCTCATATCTGCAAAGATTGTATCATCAGCCTGAATCAAAGTGCAAATCAACCTGGCGCGACCCCGACCGGGGTGCACGTCGATTTTGCGAGGAGGGGATACCTTTGCGCCACCACAGCGATCGACTGCGTTTCCAGAAGTCTGTGAAACGCCCGCTGAGAGGGCAGCAGCGCAGGGCCATGCTGGCGTCGGTGACCTGCAACAGATAAGCAGCATTAGCCTTTCCACATCTTCCCCACTCGTTGGGGTATAATACTACTAATACAAGACCCTTAAACAACTAACCCCATGAAGACCTCTATGAGACCTGCTTAATATATTGGCGAAAAACGTGAAAAATGTTCATCGATGAAATAAGAGTGAGATTCAAAGCTGGTGACGGTGGTAACGGAGCCTTGAGCTTTAGGAAAGAGAAGTTCATTCCCTATGGGGGGCCTGACGGGGGAAATGGGGGAAATGGGGGAAATATCATCATCAGGGCGGAATCCCGGCTGGAGACACTCTCCAACCTGGTGAAGGTAAGCCTCCTGAAAGCTGAGAACGGCCGCCCGGGCGAGGGCGCTAAGCGGCATGGCCGCAACGGCCCAGACCTGGTGGTGAGAGTCCCCGTGGGGACCGTGGTGAAGAAGAATGATGTAGAAGAAGTCGCCATGGATATCGATGGCAAGGAGTTTGTGGCCGGTCGGGGTGGCAGGGGAGGGATGGGCAACGCCGTGTTCGCCACAGCCTTGAATCGCGTGCCCAGGATCGCTCAGAAGGGCCAGGAAGGCGAAGAGGGCAGCCTCAGTCTCGAGATGTACCTTCCCTGCGACATAGGCCTCGTCGGTATGCCCAACTCGGGCAAATCGGTGCTGCTCCACCGGCTGACCGGGGTCCAGGTAAAGGTGGCGGAGTACCCTTTCACTACCAGAGAGGTGATCAGCGGAGTCTTCGACCACGGCAAGAAGAGCCTTTTCGTGGTCGAGGTACCCGGCCTCATCGAAGGCTCCGCTGCCGGCAAGGGCCTCGGCGCACACTTCCTGAAGCACTTGAGGAACGCCTCGGCTTTGGTACACCTGGTTGACGGCAATTCCGCTGACGTGTTTGCGGACGTCAAGACGGTCAACCGGGAACTGGCCGCCTACGACAAGCGGCTGGCGGCTAAGCCCCAGGTGGTAGCCGTCACCAAGACGGACCTTCCCGAAGTGAAAGAGCGCATCGTCGAGATCAAGAAGGAATTCCGCCGGCACCGCAAGGTGATGCCGCATTTCATATCGGCGGTCTCCGGCGAAGGTGTCGAGAACCTCATGGAGACGGTACTGGCGCTGCCCGCGCCCGAAGAAGCGGCCGAAGAGCCGCCGGAAGCCGAAACCGTAATCAACCTGCTCGAAGGGAAGAAGGCGCCGGAGGTTTACCGCCGCAAAGGCGTGGTAATCATAGAGTCTCCGGAATTGGAGGATGTGATCAAGCGGACGGACATATTCAACCGGGATGCCTATACCTACAAGAGACACCAGTTAGCCCGTTCCGGGGTAATGAAACTATTGAAGAGGGAACACGTCCAGTTGGGAGAGAGGGTGCGGTGCGGAGAGGTGGAGTGGACCTGGCAATGGCCCCTGTAGGATATGCGGACAGGAATATTAGGGGGGACCTTTGACCCGGTCCATCTGGGACACCTGATCATCGCCGGGGAAGTGCTGCAAAAGCTCAAACTGGACGAAATCAGGTTTGTGCCTGCGGCCCAGCCATGGATGAAGAAGGGCCGCGAGATATCCGCGGAGTCGCACCGGCTGAGAATGCTGGAGCTTTCGCTGGCGGGAAACGCTCGTTTCGTATTGGACCGGAGCGACTTGAAGAGGGGCGGGGCCACATACACCGTTGACACACTGAGAGACATAAAGAAGAGCCTGGGACGGCAGACGGAACTGTTCTTCATTCTGGGAGCCGACGCGTTGAAAGGGTTTCCTCAATGGAAAGACCCCCGAGAAATCGTCAAGCTGGCGGTGCTGGTGGTAGTCCCGAGGCCAGGGTACAAGAAGATGGATCCGGTAGAGCTTGAGAAGGCTGTGCCGGGAATCAAGGACAGGCTGATCTTCTTGAAAGGGCCCCGGGTCGGCATCAGCGCGATCGAGGTCAGGAAGCTGGTCCGCGAAGGCGAACCTATCGAAGACTTTGTTGCACCGGGGGTGGCAGAGTACATCCGGGAGAACGGTTTGTACCGCCAGCCGGCAGTCGGCGGTCGGCGGCCTCTGCCGTCACCGTAAGCCGCATTCTCCTGTGGTCCTGAGAGGCGATGAACTTTTCGCCTCGGGGATATTTGAGTGCGATAACTTCCTGACCCCAGACTTCACTGCTGCCGATACTATTCCTCTTAGAATATTGTTGGCCACCGCTACCAGCGCCCTATTCTTCAGAAGCCGCGCGGAGGTCCTGGGCGATCTGGTCCACCGTCTGCTTGAGGGCCTGGTCGCTCTTGATGGACGAGGCGATCTTGTTGTAACCGTAGGAGACGGAAGTGTGGTCTTTATAGCCCAGGTAGGCGCCTATATCGGAGAGCGACAGGCCCGACTCTTCGCGCAGCAAATACAGGGTGACGTGGCGTATCGTGTTGGCGGCGCGTCCGCCTTTCTTGTTCAGGATGGACTGAGTGGTGACGTTGTAGTGCCGGGCAACTTGTGCCAGGACCGCGGACGGGGCCAGGGCTCCCGTCGACTTGGCGGGCTCCATCTCGCCGATAACCCGGTTGACCAACTCGGCGTTTGGCTGCTGGTCCGACAGCTTCGCCAGCGCGGCGACCTTGTTGAGGGTGCCTTCGAGCTCGCGGACGTTTCGGAAAGGGACCCTGGCCAGGGTCTCAAGGGCCTCGTCGGAGAAAGTTACCGGCAGCTTCAAGTTCGCTGATTTGGACTTCAGGATGCCCAGCCGGGCCTGAACGTCAGGGGGGGTGATCCCGACCATGATGCCCCACTCGAACCGGGAAATCAGGCGGTCTTCCAAGAAAGGCAGCGACTTGGGCGGCCGGTCGCTGGAAAGCACTATCTGACGGCTGGAGTTATAAAGATCGTTAAAGGCGTAAAAGAAGTTTTCCTGGGTCTGCTCTTTGCCGCAAAGGAACTGGATGTCGTCCATCAGCAGGATATCCGGGCTCCGGTATTTGGTGCGGAAGTCGTCCAGGGTGTGAGACCGCAGCGAGTTGACGAACTCGTTGGTGAATTGCTCCCCGTTGGAATACAGCACGCGGTATCCGGCGGCCGAGACGGTGTGGCCGATGGCCTGAAGCAGGTGGGTCTTGCCCAGCCCGGAGCCGGAGTAGATGAACAGGGGATTGTAGTTCCTGGCCGGGTTCTGGGCCACGTCCAGGGCCGCGGCATGCGCCAGGCAATTGGAGCTGGACACGAAGAAGTTGCTGAAGGTGTACTTTGGGATTAGACTGGGCGCCGGCGACGTCGAGTTTCCGGCCGTCCGGGGCAAGTCGGCGCCGGCTGAGGCTGCCGGCGACCTTCTTTCGGGTGCTTCGGGAACGCCCGGTCCCACCTGGAACTGTATTTCGAGATCGTGCCCGGTGACCGAAATCAGGGTCTTCTTTATCAGGAAATGCCAGCGCTTCTCCAGCCATTCCTTAATGAATGTATTGGGCACCCCGATGAGAAAGGTATTGTTGCTGTAAGAAAGTCCTTTGGTAGGTTTGAGCCAGCTATTGAAGTTTGTCTTGTTGACCTGCAGTTGGAGTTCCCCCAGGACAGCTTCCCAGGCATCTTGTGCTGTCATAACCACACCTCATGGTATCAAAAGAAAAATGCGAGTCTTGATAATGTTGCGCCGATCCCCGTCCGGCAACTAATAATAACGACCGATGAAAATTATCATTTGGCAAGGGGGCAATCAAGAGGCAAACAGAGGCGCTAGCAGCCATCTTGAAGAGCTGGCTCTATGCTAGCAAAGGTGGGTTGCCCCTCATTTCTCATCCGTTTTAACTGTTTTAAGGGTAAGGCAACGTGTTTGTTAAACAAACAAAGGGGTGTTAAAATCCTCCAAAGAGAACAGCTATGAAGATCGTATTCATGGGGACACCCGAGTTTGCGGCGCCCGTCCTTGAAGGGCTGATAGATGGCGGTTTCTCTATAGCGGCGGTGTATACCAAGCCCGATAAAGCCAAGGGAAGGGGACAGGAGCTATCTATTTCCGTCATCAAAAAGCTGGCGCTGGCCCATAATCTTCCCGTCCATCAGCCGGTGACTCTGAGGGCTCCGGAGGAGGTCCGGAAGCTGGCTGAGCTTGGTCCAGACGTGGCAGTGGTAGGCGCCTACGGCCTGATTTTGCCGCCGGAAGTGCTGGCTGTTCCGGCGCACGGCTGTTTGAACATCCATCCGTCACTGCTCCCAAAGTACCGCGGCCCGTCGCCGGTAAGTACTGCCATAATGAACGGTGATGCCATGACTGGCGTGACTATTATGTTGCTGGACGAGGGAATGGACACCGGGCCGGTGCTAGCGCAGAACAAGGAGCCCATTTTGCCCGATGACACCACCGGAAGCCTGACCGAAAGGCTGGCGTTAGCCGGGGCGCACCTCTTGTTGGAGACCATGCCGAAATGGGTGCGTGGGGAGATCACCCCCGTTCCCCAGGACCCGTCGCAAGCCACCTATTCGAAGACCCTTCGCAAAGAGGACGGCGAGATCGACTGGCGGCGTGACGCCGAATCTATCGGCAGGCAGGTTCGGGCGCTGTTGCCGTGGCCGGGAACCTTCACTCACTGGAATGGAAAAAGGCTTAAGATACTGAGAGCCTCCGCCTTCCCCGCCTCCGGAAGCGGGGAGCCCGGTAAGGTAGCTGTCAGGTCGGATGGAGCGCTTGGGTTGCCGGCGGTGACCTGCGGCAAGGGGGTGCTCGTTCTGCACAGTATCCAGCTCGAAGGCAAAAAGGAAATGAGCGGCGGGGAGTTCATCCGGGGCCAGCGGGACTTCGCCGGCAGCTCCCTGGGAACCCACGCGTAGTTTGCAGGGCGACGCCCTGCAAAATATCAGCCCTGCACTGGTTGCCACCTCACGAAAAAGTGATAAAATAGTTATCAACTGAAGGAGGAGAGAGAAAAATGTTTTTCGATCCCATGTATTTCCTGTTCATCGGGCCAGCGCTGCTGGTAATGATATATGCCCAACTGAAGGTCCGCTCCACCTACGGGAAGTACTCCAAGGTGAGAAGCACCCGGGGGACTACAGGCGTTGAGGTGGCCAACACTCTTCTGCGGGCGAACAACCTCACCAATATCCGGGTGGAGCAGGTCAAAGGCGAATTGACCGACCACTATGACCCCACCAAGAAGGTCTTGAGACTATCCGAGGGGGTCTATTCGAGCACCAGTGTCGCCGCCGTGGGCATCGTGGCCCACGAAGTAGGCCACGCCGTGCAGGACGCCGTGGGCTACGTTCCCATGAAGGTCCGGGCTACGCTGGTTCCCGCCGCTAACATCGGGTCGTCCATCGCCCCCATATTGCTGCTGATCGGCATTCTGATAGCTTCGTTCCAATTGGTTTTGGTTGGAATCGTCCTGTTCAGCGCCGCAGTGCTATTTACGCTGGTCACGCTGCCGGTGGAGTTCAACGCCAGCCGTCGTGCCCTGGCCATGCTGCAAAGCGGAGGGCTGGTCTCGGTGCAAGAGAACGTCGGGGCGAAAGCGGTGCTTTCCGCTGCCGCCCTGACCTATGTGGCCTCCCTGATGCAGGCCGTGGGCAGCCTGATGTACTATATCTTCATCGCTTTGGGGATGAGGAACCGGGACTAATCGAACGCATATGGTAACCACCGGCAGTTTGCGTGCCATCTGGGAACTGGTCAACAGGAAGTCCCTTCTCCACGGAGAATTCACCCTATCGTCCGGGCAGAAGAGCACCTACTACATAGACGGCAAGAGGACCACCCTCGACCCCGAGGGGGCCTACCTGATTGGCCGGGAGATATTCAATCTGATAAAGGACCTCCGCGTCGACGCCGTTGGGGGGCCCTCCATCGGGGCCGACCCCATGGCGGCGGCGGTCTCCATCGCTAGCTTCGAACTGGGCCAGCCCATACCCGCGTTTATCGTCAGGGAAAGCAAGAAAGAGCACGGGACCAGGCAGCAGATCTTTGGTAAAGAGCTGGCGGCGGGAGACAGAGTCGTAATTCTGGACGACGTGATAACCACCGGAGGCTCCATTCTCAAGGCCATCGAGGCGGTGGAGGGGGTTGGCTGCAAGGTCGTGAGGATAATGACCCTCCTGGACAGGCACCAGGGAGGCTCGCAAGTCCTGAAGGAACGCGGCTACGATTTCGTGACCCTCCTGCATGCCGGTCCCGACGGGACCATCACCATCGAACCCCCCGGCTAGCGTCTCTGTCCCCCTTTTCCCAAAACGTGCGGACGAAAACCCCAAGATTAACACGAGATTTTCACAAGATTCCCTTGTCCCCCCTATCAAGGGGGATTAAGGGGGATCTGCTGAGTTTCGCACGGGCGACCCTGCGGGTCGCTGCCACTGCCACCACGAGCCACACTCGACCGTCGTCCTGAGCCGTAGGGCGAAGGACCTTTCGGTGGCGAGGGGCCACCACCCCCGAAAGATTCGCCGTCGCTCGGAATGACACGGATGGCGGGCCTGGAATGACAATGGAATGACGGATCAGTGAAGGCTCTCCCCCTTTTTCAAAGGGGGACTAAGGGGGATTCTCCCACGTCCCCGGGGGCGACCGCGAGGGTCGCCCCTACACGCTCAGGTGGCGCAGGTTTGCCTCGGCGTTCCGCCGGATGGCCTTTTCGATGGCCGCCTCCCGGGCTTCGGCGACCACCATTTCGGCGGGGATGGGATTGTCCAGGTCGCCGCTTTGGTGAAGATGGCGGGGGTCGCCGGTGTTCGCTGGAACGGCATGAAGCAGCAACTCGTGCCATATAGTCACCGAAGTTTCCGCCTCGGCGTCAGCCGGGGAGGCCACTTCCCGGTCGGAAAGCCCCAGCAACTGCCCTGCCTCGGCGCACTGGTACAGAGAGATGGTCAACCCGGGAATCTGCGAGGTTTCTGATGGGTCGCGGGCAAGCCGGCGTTCAGAGTCCCTGGCCGCGATCTCGGGGGAAAAGAACGTCCTGCCAACCGCTTCCGTCTCCTGTCCCGAAGCCAGCCGTGACCTCGACCAGTCGGTCCGGTCGTTGCCGAGATGGGCCAGGCCCTCGTCTCCGCTCCTGAGATTTCCCACCTTGATAATCAGAATGTTGCCCTCGAGTTTGGCCGCCCTCGACGAGATTTCCCGCAACGCGGGGCCAGTCCAGTGGCCGGGAAGCTGGTCCCCGTCACCGAAGCGCAAACCGCCGGCGGAGGGAATGCCGAGCTCCGGCGAGCCTTTCCGGGCCAGGCCCAGCCTCAAGTCTCGCATAACTTCTTCTGCCTGGGACAGCAGGACGAATAGCCTGCCCTCCCGGCGGCGCGGTTTCAGCGTATCTTTCAAGCCGTGCTCCCGGGGAGCGCGGCCGGCACGGGTTACAGTCATGCCCGGTGGATTACCTCCTGTGGACGTTAAGTGAGGTGGCCAAGGTCGCCCGCCAGGGGGCGAGGGACCGCCGTGGAAAGACTACCACGGTTAGCGCAGGTGTTCAAGTTACATGCACAACTGATAGACTGCTGCCTTTGTTCGGTGTAGGCAGTGTGTCAGGCCGCTGTACGATTGCGCCTGGCTGTCGGGCTTTGGACCCGGCTCGGTCGGGTGAGAGCTACCAGGCAACCGCGATGAGCACGAAGAAAGTCAGGTACGGCCACCACTCGTTCAAATGGTCCGCCGCGTCGATCCCGTGGGCTGCCAGCGCTCCGATGGATAGACCGGCTGCCCAGTAGCTGAGTCGCTTATTCGTGTTCAGGCTAAGCCTCCGTCCTGGCAGCGGGTGCTCCTGCCGCCTGACGGCTTATTGCTCAACAGGGGATCATGCCTTCAAAGTGTGGCTCAAGATTCCCATTCCTGGAATGATCGCTCCCTTGGCTACAAGCCGACCTGCTTGTACACCTTGCACAGGGCCGTTTTCAGCGGCCAGCCTCCGCTCTTGGGATCACAACGTTCCGGTTCGTCGCCAATAATGACGTTGATATTGGCTTCCCAGACCCCGGAGAGCCAGGGCTCTTCCCCCGGCATCTCCGGATACCACCAGCCGTGCTCGGCGTGGACAACCTGAGGATGGATGCCCTCGAAGTAGGAGCATTTCATGCGGACCCGCCCGCGCATGTTCTCGATCCACACCCAATCTCCATCCTCGATTCCCAGGTCCCGAGCCGTCTTCGGATTCATCTGCACCAGCGGGTAAGGCCGCCGTTTGCGTATCGAGGGGATCTGCCTGTGTTCGGAATGGAAGTAGGGCAGGAACCTTCCCCCGGTGATGAGCATCAGCGGGTATTCCTTGGCCAGGTCCGGCCGGGAGATGGGGCTTTCCTTCGGCTCCACGTAAGTGGGCAGGGGATCATAGCCCAGTTTTTCAAGGATCGTCGAACGAAGCTCCAGCTTGCCCGTGGGTGTGCTGAAGCCTCCCATCTTTTCGTACTTCTTGTAGCTATCGGGCGGGAAGAAGATGCCGTTCTTCTTCTCCATGAATTCCTTGTGAGTCAACCCCATGGGTTTCAGCATGTAATCATAGGATTCCATGAGGTTCTTCCAGGGCCAGATTTGTTCCTGCCCCAGCCTTACGCCCAGGCCGCGGAAGAAATCGAAGTCCGTAAGGTACTCGAACTCACCAGCCTTGAAATTGGGCAACGCTTGCTCTCCGGCCACGACTCGCGTGTCGCTGTCCAGGTTGGCCTTGGCCGTGGGTCTTTCCAGCCAGCAATCGGTGGGTAGAACATAGTCCGCCAGTTGCGCGCTGGGGGTCAGCCAGAAGTCCTTGACCACGTACAGGTCGAGGCTCTTGAAAGCCTCGTAGACCAGCTTGGTGTTGGCCTGGGTGATCATGGGGTTGCTCCAGGCCGTGATCCCGGCCTTTACCGGGTAGGGTTTGCCGGTCACCATGGCCCTGAGTAGCGACGGAAAATGGGCTTCGCAGAAGACCATCGGGTTCTGCTTCCACAGCTTGCTGCTGTGTTCCCAGATCGCTTCGCGTCCAGGCCATGAAAGCAGCTTGAACCGGTCGGCGGCTATTTGCTTCTTGCGCTGTGCGGCGGATAGTGCTCCGGTCAGTTCCATTTCCCCTTCGCTGACCATTTCCATCAGGGATCCGGGAATATAGTCCGATCCTTTCTGGTCGATATTGCCGGTAATGGCCTGCATGATGATGCGGGCCTGGATGGCGTCTTGCTGGCTTTCCAGTTGCTCCATGCCCATGCCGTGAAGGAAGATACCCGGCTTGAGCGTGGCATACCACCGGGCAGCCTGGCGGATATCCGCCACCGGCACCCAGGTTATTTCTGCGGCCTTCTCGGGGGTAAAATCTTTCACCCGCTTGACCACATCGTCGAACCCGTAGCACCATTTTTCGACAAACTCCTTGTCGTAGAGTCCCTCGGTAATGATTACGTTGATCATGCCCAGGATCAAAGCGGCATCGGTGCCGGGACGAAGCTGCAGGTACAGGTCTGCAAGTTCTGCGGTCTGGGTCTTGCGGGGATCGACGACGACGATCTTAGTGCCCGCTTCCTTGGCATCCTTGATCGATTTCCAAAGGCGCAGCAAGCCCTGAGACGCATCGAGTCCCATGAGGATCGCCGATTTGGTGCTGGGACCCGAAGCGGTCTTATCGATAGCGAAGGTAGTGCGATGACGAAGAGGCCAGCCAATCATGGACGCCGCCGGCGCCATAGCTGGGCCGAATCATATGAGTCCGGCACCCGCGTAGTTCGGCGAACCGAAAGCGTTGAAGAACCTCATCTTGGCCCAGGAAGTGGAGCGATCGGTCCCTGCTGTCCCCATGAGGGTCTCCGGCCCGTACTTAGCAGCCAGTTCCTTGAGCTTCTGTGCTATCTCTTCGAGGGCCTGTTCCCAGGGAATCCTTTCCCACTTGTTCTCGCCCCGGGCACCCTTTCTTTTCAAGGGAAATTTGAGGCGGTTGGGGTGGTAAACGTATTCCTGGGCCCCGTTGAGCCGGGCGCAGCCCCGGGTTGCTGGAATAATCTGATCAACCCGCGGATCGGTGCGGTCTTCTTCTATCTTAACCAGCTTCCCATCGTTGGTGTGGACCGCCACCCGGCACCGGGAATGACACCATAAACAGACTGACCGTTTTACCTGTTCCATGCGACTTTCCTTTCTATGTGTTCACGCCGACTTCTGGCTAGTACGTCATAAAACTGGGTAAGTAAAGGACGATTTGGGGAAACGCTATCAAAAGGGCAGTGCAAACCACCAATGCTATGAGGAAGGGGTATATCCCCTTGAATATGGTCTCCATCGGCACATCCGGTGCCACTCCGGCGATGACGTAAAC
>ORJL010289084.1_pt1 | contig 13889 bp, 12 predicted proteins | sample 1779941 | NCBI WGS metagenome assembly ORJL01 (sample SAMEA104232317, study PRJEB22302) | groundwater metagenome | biome: forest; feature: aquifer; material: groundwater | place: USA | collected 2011-08-07 | depth 5.8 m
CCTGTTCAATTGTTTGTAATCTTTTGTCGTTCATGATCAGTTGCATGTCCCAATCATAAACGAGATGCCTTATCTCTCCAGAATCATCTTGTGTTAGAAATCGATATCCCCTTCAGGCGCATCTTGTATTGGAATATACTTAATCTTGACTTCTGAATCCATATTGTGGTTTGATATGGGACATTTATTTTGATCTCGGAGGTGAACCGTGAGTTCTCATGATCAGGCTCATTCCATGGCTGGACCCCTGATAAATCTCCTGAATGCCTCATTGCAACTTGAATATGCGAACATAGTCCGTTTGCCCAGATTCAGAAGTTCCATAGAAGACCAGGAGTTTGCCAGGAAATTGGAATGGTTGCTTACGGATTCCCTGAGACACGCGGAGATAGTCATGCGTCACATCCGCAGGCTCGGCGGTGAGCCTGAATGGACTCTGGCGCCTTTCCCGGAAAACGACAGCACGATAGATTTTCTCAAACGTCAGCAAAACCTGGAGCAGGAAATGAAGGGAATCTATGAGAATGCCATGCCAATTTCGGACACGGACGAACTTCACAAGGACCTGAATGGTTTGATTGCTTCGGAGCAAAACCACTGGGCTCTCTGTGACGACCTGATAAGGCATCCGGCTTGAATGGCCTCTCCTTCTCCTGGTGCAGGCATAACATTGGCCAGCCTACATTCTCATCGCCATCGGCAGACTGAACAGAATAGTATTGATGATGCCCAGGAACAGGATTAGCGCCCCGTAGGGCAGCAGAGTGGGCCACCTCTTCCCCGGGAAATTGCGAGCGGACAGGCGGTAGGCCGTATAGAGCGATCCGATAACGCCCAGAGCAATTAGAGCGTACTGCAAAATCTGAATCGTCATATTATCGAGCAAGGCGGGAGAAACGCCATTCGCTTCCAATCCAAAAAATGCCGCGCCCGTTATCAGGATAGATCCGCCCTCTGCCAGCAGGTGAAACAAATTGTGGGCGATATGCGCGGCTACATCCAGCGGAATGATGGCGTAGCCGAATATCGTAAAGTTCTTCACCAGAGACCCGTGGTTAGCCCTTCCGGCCAGGGAGCTTGCCACACCCAGCAAGATGATGGGTATCGACATTGCGATGAGGAAGCTCACGGTAAATGTCGCGTAGTAACTGCTGGTGCCAAGAGTGTTCTCCAGTTCGCTCAGAATAGACTGCCACACATTGAGCATGGTTATGTTCTGTATGAACACAATGCCCATAATCACAACCGCCAGGAAGGACGCGGCGAATTGAGGTTTGCTGACAGACCAGAGTTCCTCGGTTGGGATGCGCGCTTTGAATGTGAGCGACTCATTGGGACAGGACTTGACGCAGTATCCGCACAGGTTACACTGGGAGTTGGTGGTCATCGTTCTGGGAAACTCGAACATAGGGCAGCCGGGAACCGTCTGTGTGCCTTTGTAGCATGCGGATACTTTGCACTGAGAGCATTTCGCGGGTGAACCCCGCAGGGCCAGTACGCCTGCCTGTGAGTAGTTACTCGAAAGCCCGCCCAGGAAACAAAGGTAACGGCAGAAGCTGCGGCGTGCCCACAGAACCCCCACGGCCACGACAGCGGTTACAATCATCAGCAGAAGAATGCCGGAATTCCACGGGGATTCAACGAGTCCGAAGACATGGTCCCCCCATGTGATGAGAATGAAAACCGCGTCTATTATCCAGATTCCGTACTTCTTCAAGAACTGCGGAACGGGGCGGTTGTGACCGGTGAACTTCTGTACCACATCGTTAAGAGTGGCAAACGGGCAGATTGCACACCAGAAACGTCCGAGTAGAATAAAAATGATAGGAATCACCGGCCACCATAGGACCCATGTCAGGGCCGTGCCGAAATTGCCGTGTGCCAGGGCAGGCCCGAACAAGAGCGCATATATGATCATCATAAAAACGAGAGCGGTGGGCCATTGGAATATTCCCGGGTACCACCTGCTCTTGATGAACCCCCTGATGAACCGGTTGTTTAGAAGCCTGTCTCCAGGCAAGGGGATCTCCGCAGGGTCGTCCTTCCGTCTCAGATCATTCGTCATAGCGTTTCCTCTGTGACGGCAGCTTTCGCCGGTTTCCGCCTTGTCACCGCGGCTACCGTAACGAATGTGACAATTGCACCGAAGAAGCCGCCCAGAACGAGCCAGTTAGGCCCTTTTTTCGAGACATCTACCGAGAAAGTCACCGCTCTCTCTTGCTGCGTGACCAGGGAATTGACCTTGATCATCCAATGCCCGGCCTCGTCTAACTCAACCTCGCCTTCATACTCACCGATTTCGTGCCCGGCCTTCATTTCCACCTTCACCGTACGGATAGGCGTCTCGCCTGGCGTTCCAATGGAGTTGGTGTTGTTCATGTTCTCCATGTCCATGCCGGCCCCATGAGATGGGGTCGTTGCTGCTTTCTTGTAGGTTTCGGCGATTATGGTTATCGAGGCATCGCCAACTGGCTGGCCCCGCTCGTTACTGAGCCGGATGCTTAGTTTGTTGTGTCCCACTTTGGCCTCGCCCGCGTCAAAGGAAAGTATTACCTTGTAACCGTCAACCTGTTTTTCTTCGAAACGAGCACCGCTGTCTGCCACTGCATTGTTTCCAGACAGCAGCAGTAGCAGAACATACCCTATCATCATGACCCCGCGTATTCTTAGGCTTGATTTCCCCATTGAGTCCCCTTTTCCTTTATTCAGTTCCGCAATCATTGTGGCATCTCAAGATTAGATTCGCCTTAGAAACTGATTAGATTATCGTTAAAATATGACCGATTCACGGTTGGGGTGGTGTTGACTGCATATCTATGGTGCATGCCGGGCGAATGATATGCTAAGCTAGAGTAATGAGGCTAAAGAAATATGACCACGATTGAAAGCAAATCGCGTATTCTGGTTGTGGATGACGATCCCGAGATTGTGAGCTTTCTGAGGAGAGGCTTAACCTTTGAAGGTTACGCTGTGGATGTAGCAGGAGATGGAATTGAGGCCCTGAGCAAACTTAGAGTGGGAGAGCCTGACCTTGTGATACTGGATATCATGATGCCCGGGATTGACGGAATCGAAGTCAGCAGGAGACTGCGGCAGATTAGCAACATTCCCATATTAATGCTTACCGCCAGAGGTACTATTGCTGATAGAGTAGCCGGGCTTGAGAGTGGCGCCGATGATTACCTGGTCAAACCATTTGCCTTCGATGAACTGCTGGCAAGGGTAAGAGCCCTGCTCAGGAGGTCCCAGGGCAAAGAAATGGAGGTCCTCAGGTTCAGTGACCTCTCATTGAACGTGGCGACCAGGGAGGTGAAACGCGGAGACCAACTGGTAGCGCTGACCGCTCAGGAGTTTGACTTAATGGAATTATTTATGAGGCATCCCTACCAGGTACTCAAGCGAGACCAGATTTATGAAAGGGTCTGGGGTTACGATTTTGAGGCTGAGTCCAATACATTAGAGGTGTATATCAGATATCTGCGTTCGAAACTTGAAAATGGCAGCCGCCCAAAGCTCATTCACACCGTTCGTGGGGTGGGCTACGTATTGAAGGAGTAGGTCCTTGTCAATTAGATGGCGCTTGACCCTGTGGTTCTCCTTAATGCTGCTTCTCATTCTCTCTTTCTCGGGCGTCGTGCTCAGTACGCTTTCGCAGCACTATCTGTACAAAGATGTTGACCATAACCTCCAACTTTATTCGTCCCGGGTACATGGCACCTTCGATTCCGAAGTAGCGCAGGGTCCTCTGGATCACAGCGCCATTCATTCCAGACTGCCGCCGGTGCATGAGTTTTCGTCTCCGGGCATATATATCCAGGTGATAGATGCTGGCGGCAACATAGTAGCCAGGTCAAATAACCTTGTCGGCCAGGAATTACCGGCGAGTCCGCAATTGCTTGGAAAAGGCGTCAGGGGTGAAACTGCAATTCAGACACTTGAAGCTGGAAATGATGCCAGAGTCCGGATCATGATATCGCCTCTCCACATCATAGATCAGACGTTTGTTCTGGAGGTAGCCCAGTCCCTGAAACCCGCAGATGAAACGCTGCGTCGCCTCAGATTGGCCCTCATTATAGGTATCGTGTTAGCCTTATTGTTGACCACGGCAATGGGCAACATTCTGGTGCGTCGAGCGCTGGCCCCTGTAGGTCGTATCACTCACACAGCCAGGGGTATAGAGGAGGGGTCGCATCTTGACCGCAGGGTCGGCTATGCCGGTCCGAGGGACGAGATCGGTGAGCTGGCGGTTACATTTGATCATATGATCGAGCGTCTGGGCAAGACTTTCGAATCGCAGAAGCATTTTATCGCCGATGCTTCTCATGAACTCAGGACACCGTTAACCGTGATCCAGGGTAACCTTGACTTGCTTAGACGCAACATGGGCGTGGAAGACCGCAAACAGTCGCTGAGGGCAATTGATCTTGAGACAAAAAGGATGTCCAGGATAACCAGCGAGTTGCTCCTTTTGGCTGAGGTGGAAGCGGGAGAGATGGCCAGGCAAGACAATGTTTCGCTCAAGGGAATAGTGCTGGAAGAGTTAAGGAGGGCGCAGCTACAGGCCGGAAACCGTAAGATTGTTCTCGGGAGGCTGGACGATTTGTCTGTCAGAGGCGATGCTTATAAATTGAATCAAGCGTTGGGTAATCTTGTAGACAATGCCGTAAAATATACGCCCGGCGGCGGCGCCATCACTTTGTCGCTCTTCAAGGATAAGGGCTGGGCACGGCTGGAGGTAGCCGATGCCGGAATAGGCATCGCTACGGAAGACCTTCCACATATATTCGACCGTTTTTATCGAGTGGACAATGCCCGCTCCATCGAAAGGGGTGGGACCGGCCTGGGACTTGCCATTGTAAAAGGAATCGTTGAACAGCACGGGGGCAGAGTGACCGTTGCCAGCCAGCCCGGTAAAGGCAGTGATTTTACGGTATGGCTAAGACTTTAGCTCAGTTCCTTTTCAGCAAGGGCATTGCCTTCGAAAAAAAACCTGATTCCAAGCCTTTTCTCTTTGGCGGCATTCAGGATTGAGACCTTCTCCGAGACCGTCGCTATTCTGAATCCTTCAACGATTGCGCAAATCCACCCGTTATCAAGCCAGCACCAGGACTGCTTTGAGCAAAAATCTTCCAGTGCTGGAACGGGAACGCTCCCGCGGGGTTTCTTGTCCTCGGCCTTGGCCATGCTGTTGGTTGATACAGTTCTCTTCTTCAATTCCGTCTTTCCTCCTTAGAAAATACCGGCCCGCCTGCTGGTTTCATCTTGACATGGACGACGGAGCCGAACAGTGTTTGCTTCCGTGCCGGTAAATAAAACGACGGATAACCGCTTTTGTCAGCCCGTCTGTACTGCATGAACAAAAGCCCTCACAAATGCCAAAAAGTTGCAAAGTCATGAAAAACTCTACCCTTGACTTTTCAAAACAAAGGTTTCTATAATTACACTCACTACCAAAACTCAGAACATTTTTCCTGTACTTACTCTCGTTAGATAGAATTAGATTCGTTCCTGAATGGGATGATAAAGTTGAAAAAGTTCTTGCGGCGCTTGCTGGTTCCACCTGCTTTGGATGGATCAATAGCTGAATTTTTGACTAACGAGAGGAGTGTATATGAAAAGACTGAGTTTGACCTTACTAGCTAGCTTCATCTTCGCCTTACTGGCCCTTTCCTGTTCTCCCGCTTCGGCCCCCGGCGCTGCCACTAAAGAGCCCTACAAGGTCGGTTTTTCCGGGGCCATGACTGGTCCGGGTGCGGCGGGTCAGCTTGAAAGCAAGGAGGGATTCCGGATATTTATTGAAACCCTCAATGCCAGGGGTGGTATAGACGGCCATCCTATTCAGGTAACCTATGAGGACGACCGCGCCGAAGGTGTCAGGGCCGTCTCCAATGTAAAGAAATTCGAAGGTCTGGGTGTAAACCTCATCGCTGTTGACAGTCTGTCATCCGTTTATGCTGGAATTCTCCAGGAGGTTGATAGAATCAAGACTCCGGTGGTCAGTTTCGGAGTTGCGTTTACCCAGGCTCGTGGCCCTCAACCGCATCCTCTTGCTTTCTCGGTGGGGCATGTGGGACTTCCTGACATGCCTCCGATTACTGATTTGCAGATAACCAAGGTTCTGGCCGCGGGGAAGCCATTCAAGATGGCTGTCCTTGTGGCTGACCTTCCTCTGGCCAGGTTAAGCGGTATAAAGATGGTAGACAAAGGCAAGGAGCAGGGCTTCGATGTCATCATGGATGTTTCTCCTATGGCCACTTCCGACCTCACACCTATAGCCCGCAAGTTCATGGATGCAAAAGCTAACTTCATTACCTACTATGGCCCCGGACATCTGATGCTGCTTATGGGGGATGCCCTGCTGAAGCTGGGTTATAAAGATATCTTCTACGTACAGGTTGGAGGGGGGTCCTTTGAGACTGCCCTGGTGGAGAAGTGGAATGGGGTGGAGAATTTCATTGGAGGTTCGGTGCAGACCGTCCCCGCCTATTTGAATTTGCAGGAACATCAGCCAATTCGAGATGCAGCCGGCAAGTACGGGGCGGCTGTGAATGTTGACCATAAGGTGGTGGATGGCTGGTTAAACGGGATGGTAACGGCGGAAATTTTTAAACGGGCAGGCTGGCCGGTAACCACGGAAAAGCTGCTCAAGGTTATGAACGATTTCAAGTTGGAACGCGCTCCGTTAGGTCCTCCCATCAGATGGACGGCAACGGACCATATCGGAGACCGCTGGTTCGGGTTCTATGGCTGGAAGGGCGGGAAGATTGTCCCTGTGGTAAAGGATAACATAATAGGCGTGAATACTTCCTACGAGATATTGGGTGCGGTCAGCTCATTCAAAGACATTAAGGCGAAATAGGTGACGGGCGAAGAACGATAATAGCCGACACTTCGAGGTCCCCCGGGCCGTCGAGTGCGGATTGAGGAACTATCAGATAGGGTTAACGAAGGCCGATTCATCGGCCTTCGTTTATTAGGGAAGCATGAAGGTGTAGGAGGCAGGTCAATTTGGCTCAGTTTGCGGTAAATGTCGTGGCGCTGGCCAGCCTTTATGTCTTGCTGGGAGTAGGGTTTGTCATACTTTACCGTGCCAGCCGGATTATCAACCTCGCACATGGCGAGTTGATGATGTTCAGCGGGTATATTGTCTTTGTGCTGGCCTCCTTGTTCCCGGGAAATGCCGTTCTCATTTTCATCGGTGCCTTCGTATTTGCCGCTCTTCTCGGCGCCTTTATCTATTCAGTGTTCCTGCGGCCGATGATAGGTCAGCCGGTTGTCAGCGCCATCATGGTTACCATCGGAATCAGCATTCTCATGCGGGGCCTGGCTACCCTGATATGGGGGCCGAAGCTGAGAAGCCTCGATGTGGCTACCGGTATCCGGAATATACCTCGCTCCTTCCCGGGCGGGATAACGATGTCCACGTTTGAAGTGCTTACCATAATCGTTGCCATATTATTCATGGTCGGACTTTCCATGTTTCTCAAGTATGTTCGGCAGGGCATCCAGATGAGGGCCGTGGCGGAAAACGCGCTTCTGGCTGCCCAGAGGGGAATAAACATATATTTTGTCTTTGCCCTGGCATGGATTATCGCCATCGTGAGCGCTACCATCGCAGGCATTCTTTACGGCTCCAACGTTCGCCTCGACCCAGAAATAGGATTCATAGCTCTAAAGGCTCTTGCCGTGCCTATCGTTGGGGGTATGGACAGCCTGCTGGGTCTTTTTCCCGCTGCTTTGATTGTAGCCCTGGCGGAGGTATTATTCATGACCTATGTGAGTACTCAGATGAGTGAGGCGGTACCGCTGATTATCCTTCTGCTGGTGCTTCTGCTTCGTCCCTGGGGACTGTTTGGCACAAAAGAAGAGTTAGAAAGGGTGTAGCAACATGCCGATTACCAGTGGAAGCGGACTGTTCAAGACCAACTACAAAGATGACATGTCGTTGCTTGGCAGCCGTTTCATCATCTTCTGGACATGGGTACTCTTGATTCTGCTTGTGGTGCTTCCATTCATATTATCATCTTATTATCTCCATATCCTCAACCTGATTGTCCTGGCGAGCATCGGCGCTTTGGCTCTCAACATGCTTACAGGATTTACGGGGGTCATCTCCCTGGGACATGGCGGATTTCTGGCTATTGGAGCTTTCGTTACGGCAGCTCTGGCGACTCGTCTCGGTCTCCCTTTCTTCGTGGTTGTTCCGGCGGCTGTCCTGGCGGGAGCCATTGTGGGATTGCTGACCGGACTTCCTGCCCTGCGCCTTCGCGCGGTTTACATAATCCTGGCTACCATAGCTATGCAGTTTCTCATTGTCCTCCTTGCTTCTGATTTTGAGACCAGGAGCGGACATACGGGCGGAATCCCGGTATCTCCTCCATCGCTGGGACCTTTCGTGGTAGATACTCCGAGGGAATGGTATTTTGTGTTGCTGGCTGCCATGATGGTGGTGACGCTATTCTGCATTAATCTGGTCCGTTCAAGAGTGGGGCGTGCCTGGATGGCAATTCGCGACAGGGATATCGTGGCCTGGGCCCTCGGTGTGAACATCGGTTATTACAAAGTCCTGGCTTTCGTTTTTAGCTCCGCCGTGGCGGCGCTTGCCGGAAGTCTGGCTTCCTACTACATGGGGTTTGCAACCACCAGCGAGTTTACCATCTGGCTGAGCATGTTCTACCTGGCTATGATCATCGTGGGAGGACTTGGCTCCATTATGGGCTCCTTTCTTGGGGCTATCGTCATTACTATTTTGCCCTACCTTCTCAGTGACGTATTCGGTCTCTTGAGGGTCCCGTCGTGGCTGGAAGGACGAGTTTTTGCGGTGCAATACGCCCTGTTGGGCCTGATAATAGCTCTGTTCCTGATAATTGAGCCCGAGGGAATGGTGGGAATATGGAGGAAGCGCGTTCGCCCCTATTTCGAATTGTGGCCGTTCAAATTCAGACGGACCATCGTGACCACAAAGTGAAGCGGACATGGAGATTAGGAACACCAGGGGCGTGAATTAACATCGTGGAACGAAAGACCCTGCTGGAAGTTAATAAGCTGGAGGTGGTTTACTTCAGGGAAGTCATGGCCATTCAGGGAGTGTCATTGAAAGTCTCTGAAGGAAGCATTGTTGCGCTTCTGGGAGTGAACGGGGCCGGTAAGACTACCACCCTGAGGGCCATTTCGGGCTTTCTGGGCCTGGACAACGCCCAAATCACCGATGGCTCGGTGGAGTTTGACGGCGAAAAACTGAGGAGAAAGATATCTCCTCATGAGACAGCCCGCCGGGGCATCATACTTGTGCCGGAGAGAGAGAAGCTTTTCACCACGCTCACGGTGGAAGAGAATCTTTTGACCCCGCAGGCCTCCGGGAAGCTTAACTTCAGCATGGACCAGGTCTTTGGCTATTTTCCCATCCTCAAAGAGCGGCGGCGGCAGGTGGCGGGATACCTCAGTGGAGGTGAGCGCCAGATGCTGGCGATTGGGCAGTCCCTTCTCTGCCAGCCGAAGCTGCTTCTGGTTGACGAACTTTCTCTGGGGCTTGCTCCATCAATAGTAACTGAGCTAATGGATATCCTCAAGACGCTGAGAAATGACCTGGGCATTACCATTCTCCTGGTTGAGCAGAATGCGGCGGAGACTTTGAGGATTTCTGACTACGGATATATCATGGAGAATGGGAGGGTAGTGCTCGATGGGGTTCCCCGGAAGCTCCTGGAACATGAAGACGTGAAGGAGTTCTATCTTGGTCTGGGCGACAAGGGAACGAAAAGCTATAAAGACGTGAAACAGTACCGCAGGACCAGAAGATGGTGGGGTTAGAAATGGCTGGACTGCCGGTGCTTCAGGTGAGCGACCTGAAAATCAACTTCGGCGGAATCAGGGCGGTGGACGGCGTAAGCCTGGATGTAAGCTCCGGAGAGATTGTCGGCCTGATAGGGCCTAACGGATCGGGAAAGACCTCGGTGCTGAACATAGTAAGCGGTCTCTACAGGGCAGACAGCGGGAAAGTGCTTTTTGAGGGCAAGGACATAACAGGCTTACCTCCTCACAAAATTGCCGGCATGGGAGTAGGACGCAGCTTTCAGTTAGGAGAGCTCTTCCGGCTGATGACTGTGCTGGAGAACCTCCTGTTGGGTTGCCATATAGCGATGAAAAGCAACATCTTCAATGCGGGGGTGTTCTGGGGGATGGCGCAGAAAGAGGAGTTGGCCTTCAGGAAGAGAGTGGAAGAGATAATCGATTTCATGGAGCTGCAAAGATACCGTAAGCATATGGTGGGCGGTCTGTCCATCGGTTTGCAGAAGCTCATAGGAGTTGCCAGAGCCCTCTGCATGCATCCGAAGATACTCTTCCTCGACGAACCTTCCTCGGGCATGAACAGGCAGGAAAAAGAGGACCTGGCCAGATTCATCCTGCGTATCAAGTTTGAGCTGGGTATTCCGGTGCTGTGGGTGGAACACGACATGAAACTCATAGGAGACCTCACCGACCGGCTGGTGGTCCTTCATTGCGGACACAAGATAGCCGACGGGTCCTTGGAGGAAGTGACCGCCGATTCGGAGGTCGCTAAGGCTTTCCTGGGAATGCCGGTTTGCTAGTACCTAATTGCATTGATAGTCGTAATGTTGACGATGTTTCAGACCCTTCGCTTTGTTCAGGGCGACAAGATAGAGTTGTCATTCTGAGCGTAGCGAAGAATCTTCATGACGCGGATTTGTGCAACTAAGTACTAGCGGCAAGCACGCTGCCCGAAAACTTTTGAGGATGGGTGTTATGGGAAGAAATAAGAAATTACAGATTCCGCCCCTGCCGCCGGACGTGCCTTATTCCCACATTGTAGGCTTCAGCGCTAATACTATTCCCGGCCTTTTTTTGGAAAGATGCCGGGCAACTCCCCATAAGATAGCGTTCAGGGTGAAAGACCTGGGTATTTACCGCGAGGTTGCCTGGGAAGAATACCTGGAACACGTGGAGAATATCAGCCTTGCCCTGGTAGAGTTGGGACTAAACAGGGGTGACAGGATTGCCATTATGGGAGACCCCTGTCCTGAATGGATGTATGCCGACCTGGGAGGGCAGTGTGCCGGCGGCACCACCTATGGGATTTATCCTACCAGCGCCGTTCCCGAAGTAAAGTATCTGATGGATAATGGCGGCGCTAGGTTCTTTGTTGCGGAAGATCAGGAGTACGTGGATAAGATTCTGGCTGTGGCTGACGAACTTCCGGAGCTGAAGAAGATCATCGTTTGCGATACCAAAGGGACCTTCATGTATAAGGATGCAAGGCTCATAAGTTTGGAAGAGTTCGAGAAGATAGGCAAGCAGAGAAAAGAAAAGGAGCCGCATCTTTTCGAAGAGTTGATTTCGCGGGTAAAACCGGACGATGTAGCCCTTTTTATATACACTTCGGGGAGCACCGGGTTTCCCAAGGGAGTGATGATTAGCCACAACTACTTCATGATGGGCGATTTCGGCATGGTAGAAGCTTTCCCTGAGGTGTTTCTTGATGGCGACAAAAGGTCTGTCTGTCATCTCACCTTCGCGCATATGGTCGGCCGTCTCTTTGAACTTTATATCCCGATCTTGACGGGGAGACAGGTCACTCACTTCGGTGAAACTGCCGATTCTATAGCGGAAACGACCTTTGAGGTATCTCCCGAGGTGTTTCTGGGAGGTCCGAGGACATACGAGAAGATGGCCGCCCAGACCCTGGTAGGCATGGAGAGCAGCACCAGGCTGAAGAGAGCGGCATACCACTGGGCCATGTCGGTTGGAAGGCGCTACATATCGAAGAGGTGGGAAGAGAAGAAGATCCCCTGGAATCTGGGCTTAATGTACTGGCTGGCAAGGTGGACGGTTTTTCGCCCTCTGCTGGAGAAGGTGGGTTATGCCCGGATAAAGGCTGCCTTTGTATCCGCCGCTCCTGTGCCTCCCGAGGTGGTTGCCCTGTGGCAGATATGGGGAGTCAACTTGCTCGAACTTTACGGCGGGACAGAAATGGGCGGAGTCTCCTGCCAGCGCGGTCCCTTTCCTAAACCGGGCAATACCGGCACGATTCTTCCCAGAAAACAGGTCAGATTCACCGAAGAGGCTGAAGCAGTCGTAAAGGGCTTTGGTTTCAAGGGCTACTGGCGCAACGAGGCGGCAACGGCTGAAACCATTAAGGACGGCTGGATATACACCGGTGATGTCTGCAAGGTGATTGATGCCAGGGGAAATATCAAAGTAGTTGACCGCGTCAAAGATATTCAGATAACCTCCGGAGGGAAGAATATTTCTCCATCGGAGATAGAGAAGATTATTAAGGCCAGTCCCTACATTACGGAGGCGGTGGTATTCGCGGAGAAGCGTAAGTATCCTTCGGTCCTTATCGAGATTGACTTTGATACGGTGTCCGAGTGGGCCAGATTGCATGGCATTCTGTACACCGGCTTCACAAGCCTGGCGAATCATCCCGATGTTTACAAGCTCGTATCCAGGGAAATTGACACGGCCAATGCCCAGCTCGCCAGGGTTGAGCAGGTCAAGAAATTCCGTATCATACCAAAGGAGCTCGACCCGGAGGATGAAGCCGACCCGGTAACGGCCAACCGCAAAGTCCAGAGGAAGCAGATGTACGAAAAATTCCGGGACCTGGTCGAATCCATGTACACTCAGGACGAGGAAGTCCGCATAGCCGCCGAACTGGCGGAGGTAAAAGAGAAGCTCTAAGGGGTCTATCTTAGGGGCTCCGATTCATCGGAGCCCGCCTCCGGGCCAGTGTCCATGTTTTCATGCCCGCTATCTATTTGCCTTGACCGGCTGCCTTCTAAAGATTTACAATTGATTAGGTTATTGAAAACCCAACCTGACAAGGAGTCATAGTGGTAGAAAGAGAAGCCGTCAGAGCTCTTCCATACCAATGGGACAAATGGTCGGCATGTTCATGGAGCAGAAAGAAAATTATCAGGGTTTCAAAGCATAAAGCAGAATTTTAAAAGGGAGAAGCAAACATGGCAGATTTAAGAACTCAAATTGGTGGAATACCGCTGGACAATCCGGTTTTGATAGCCTCCGGGCCTTTATCGGATACGCCTGAGATTCTCAGGAAAGTGGATGATTTCGGGGCTGGGGGCGTAATCATGAAGAGCCCTCTGACGGAGAAGGACTATGAAAGGGCTGTCAAACCTTATGCCAAGTACACCTTTCCGCGCATGATGGCCAGCTATACCAGATGTGAAGACGGGCAAATGCATTTCGATGGCCTGTCCCGCTGGTCCGCGGAGAAATGGGCCGAATGGTTTCCCAAGAACATAAAGAACTACAGGATGAAGCTGATCGGCAGCATCGCCGGCACGTCCCTGGAGGGTTATGTGGAGGGAGCCAAAATGCTGGAACAGGCCGGGGTCCCCGCCATTGAGATATTGCTGGCATGTCCCGCCCAGTGGTTCAGGCCCTTCCGCTACTCGATGAATGCCGACCCGGGTACCGTTTCAGAAATTTGCACCGAGGTGGTCAAGGCGGTAAAAATTCCCATAGGCGCCAAGGTTTATCCCTGGCCCCGCTCTCTGGCCGCTGCCGCTATCAAAGCTGGATGCAAGTGGGTCACTCTGGGCGGCATTTTCATCGGCGCTCCCTCGATAAACCTGGACACAGTCGAGCCGAAATTCCTCATGGAGACCTCCATAGCCGGAACAAGCGTCGCCAAGTACATGGCTTTCCGCTCCATGTTGTACGCCAAGGATATAGTGAAGAATGTGGACGTATCAGGACACGGAGGCATTCACAACTGGCAGGATGCCGCTGAGATGATCATGTATGGCGCCAATTCGGTTCAATTCCTGACCGCCCCGATGAGAAAAGGCCTGAGGGTGATAAAGTCCGTAAATAACGGACTGTCTCACTACATGGATGAGAAG
>ORJL010651061.1_pt1 | contig 13888 bp, 12 predicted proteins | sample 1779941 | NCBI WGS metagenome assembly ORJL01 (sample SAMEA104232317, study PRJEB22302) | groundwater metagenome | biome: forest; feature: aquifer; material: groundwater | place: USA | collected 2011-08-07 | depth 5.8 m
CCTTTTGCACAAGTCCAGCGACAAAAAGCGCAACGAGAAGTTGGAAGAACATGTACTGGCCCAGAGTTATCTGTGTGACGAATGATCGTAAAGTTGTTGGATCAATGGCACTGCCTACAGATTCACCCAGGATATTTGCCAAAGTGAAAACGATGTTTGCCGCACCAAATATCACCCACGCGATTGCCGACCAGAACGCGACGGTGCGAAGCCGCAATGATTGCGCCGATAATTTTCCGTGCTCATCTTCAAGCAAGAAACTTGCCGCGAGAAGAACTCCCACAACCGCGATACTTGCGGTGATTGTTACAAACTTGCTTATGGTCGTTAAGGCATTTACAAAAGGTCCCGAGGTTGGAAAGGAGGCCGCCAGCAGCATCATTTCTTCTTAATGAGCTTCCAGGCGTAAAAGACAAGGAATAAGAAGACGGCGCCAACTGCAAAAATCAATCCCACGACAAGTATCGGAACACCTAAACCCGTACTCGCGGGAGCCTGTGTTGCACTTGCCGACGGAGAAATCACCGTCGGTGTAGCGGGGGAAATAACGCTCGGAGCATTAAAGGTGAATGTGAATGTACCTTGCAACGGTACATCGTTGTTAGTCAGAAGCGAGTAGGACACCGTGTAGACCCCGCTGACCTTCATCAACTTAAGACCGGCCACAATGGTCGTGGCATTGACGGTAAGCGTGCCGTCATCGACTCGTGCCCCTTGCGGATCGGTCACCGTCACTGTATTTCCCGTGTCCATCATGACATCCTGAGTGTTCAAAGTGATGGCACTGGGAGTGGAATTGACGGTCGAGCCGGCAACCGGAGATGTACTGACCAGCGAATTTGCACTGGCCGGACCAGCTAAAACTGCGGTTGCGATGAAAGCCAATAGCGCGCAGACAAGCGTCTTTCTCAACTTCATGATCCCCCCAGCATCGCACAATTCGCCTCTATCGTCTCACTTCTTTACACTTCGATCTACCGCCCCGCGGGGGTAGGGCAGCCTAAATGCCAAAACACGTAAAAATGGAAGGACGCTAAGTGCCCACATATCAATACGCATGCAGCGCCTGCCAGCACGAATTCGAGGTTTTTCAGGCCTTCAGTGAATCGTCATTGACGCACTGCCCAGAATGCAACGGGCAATTGCGAAAGGTCTATTCGGCCGTTGGGGTTGTCTTCAAAGGATCGGGTTTCTACAAGACGGACTCAAAAAGTGAGTCAAAACCCGCTAGCCCCATTTCCAAAGAAAGCGCTAGTGCCAAAGAGAGTAGTAGCACAACAACAACTACCGAGAGCACTGCCACAGTCAAATCTTCCGACTAGAAAACTAGTCGTGGTGCGGGGGCTTATCCGATTTGATCTCTTCCTCCCGAAGTATCCTCTCATTTTGCTCGTCGCGCGGATCGCGTTCATCTGAGGTTGTCTTTGGCCAAATCTCACTCATGATTTCCCAATTCCTAATGTAAGAGCAAGTCCATCCAGTACAGCTTCAAAAGTGTCTTCTGGCAGATTACCTTCCACTATCAGTGAAGTTGCGCCATGAACCGTCGACCACGCAAGGAGCTCTCCATAGGGGCGAATATCTGCACGTATTAGACCAAGACGCGAAAGGTCATCAAGACATGAGCAGAGAAGTTTCCACGCCCTGTTCTCGTTGCGTTTCATCTCCGCTTCCGCAAAATCAATCGTGCAAAAACCTCCGAACATCAGGCGGAAAAGATTTGGCTCATTATTTGCCCAATCAAAATACGCACGACCGAGTGCTCGAAAGCGCGCACGTGCTGCTCTCGCACTCTTGCCAGGAAACTGGGAGATCGCCTTTTCCTGCATATCGGCCAGGTTGTCGGAGAGGGCTGTTCCAACTCCCGCAATGAGACAATCCTTATTTGGGAAGTAGTGATACGCCGCGCTCGGACTTACTCCGACCTCTCCAGCAACCGCACGTAACGAGAGATGCTCGGCACCCTCTTTGCGCACCATCTCCGTCGCGGCCGCAATCAGGGCAGCTTCGAGGTTGCCGTGGTGGTAGGTCTGGCGCGGCTTAAGTAATGACACGCAGACATTCTCTCCTTTATCTTGACAATGTTCAATTCCATCCATAATAATCTGCACACCGTTCAGATATGGAGCCCGTCATGTTCAATTCCCTCGCTCACCTAGTGGTCCGCCGCCGCAAATCGACCCTGATTCTCTTTCTTCTTGTCGTCCTTGCTGCCGGCGGCATCGGTTCATTGGCCTTCAGCAAGCTAGATAGTGGCGGATATTCCGATCCCAAGAGTGAGTCCGCTCGAGCTGCGAAGTATCTGACCACCCACTTCCATGTGAAGGATCCAGGGATTGTTCTCGTCATAGATTCTGGATCAAGCAAAGTCAACGATCCAAACGTCGCCGCATCAGCCGCGCGCTTGGAAGCCCAAGTCAGGGCCGTGCCAGGTGTGGCACAGACGCTCTCCTACTGGTCAACTGGTGACCTTCCCTCTCTCCAGTCGCGTGACGGAAAAGCGGCACTTCTCTTCGTTTACACAACCAATACAGATTTCGGTTCGATAAGCGATGTAGGCAAAGTTATCCAGAGCAAATTTGATGGAAAGTTTGAATCCCTCCGGGTTTACGCATCTGGTCAAGGTGTCATTGCGCACGCAGTTAATACCAAGATCTCAAAAGATTTGGCCGTCGCGGAGACAATTTCAATTCCGCTCACTTTTGTTCTACTGGCATTTGTTTTTGGCGCCTTAGTTGCTTCGGCTATGCCACTAGTTGTGGGCGTTAGCGCCATCCTTGGAGCGTTCTTTCTTATTTACCTCTTTACTCTTTTCACAAGCGTGAGCATCTTTGCTCTCAATTTGATCACAGGTCTGGGGCTTGGTCTTGGTATTGACTATGCCCTACTCATAGTCAATCGCTTTCGCGAGGAACTCCACGGAGGAAAAAGCGTTGAGGAGGCCGTGTACACCACCGTCACAACGGCAGGAAAAACTGTCTTCTACTCGGGCCTCTCTGTCTTTGTCACAATCAGCTCGATGACGTTCTTTCCGTTAAGCTTCCTCAAATCGTTCGGTTATGCAGGAGTATCTGTTGTCACCCTCGCAGTTGCTGGCGCGCTAATCCCTTTGCCTGCAATTTTGGCGATGCTTGGACATCGAATTGATAAGGGAGTCGTGCGAAAGAGCGCGATCGTGCCAAAGAGCGAAGGTCGTTGGGCTGCCACCGCGCGTTTCGTGATGCGTCGACCAGTGCCAGTCGTGCTGGTTTCGTTGATTATTTTGGGCATTCTCGCCGCGCCCATTAAGAACGTCGCATTCGGTCAAGTGGATTCAAGGGTTCTGCCCAAGTCAGACAAAGCAGCAATCGCATCGCAAATCATTGCGCAACGCTTTCCCGGCCAAGAAGGAAGCCCGATTGAAATCATCATTCCGGGGGGAGTCGCAAAAGCTGCGGAAGTCGCTGCCTACGCAAAACAAATTGAAGCAGTCCCGGGGATAGTCCATATGAATCCTCCGCAGACGCAAGGAAACGATCTTCGGCTTTCAGCAGTGCAGTCGATGACTTCCCGTTCGACTCAGGCAGAGGCGCTCATTCACACTCTTCGAGCGATCCCCTCACCATCGGGAACTCTCATCGGAGGAGCGGCCGCAGACTTCACCGACACACAAGACGGAATCGCTCACACGCTTCCGTGGGCTCTGGGCTGGATTGCGTTGAGTGTGCTAATCCTGATTTTCGTCTTCACTGGTTCGATAATCTTGCCGATAAAAGCAGTCGTACTGAATGTGTTGTCCCTCGTTTCAACCATCGGCGTACTGAGTTGGGTATTCATCGATGGTCATATGAAATGGCTAGTAGGAGATTTCTCAACCACTGGAAGTCTCGATACTGGAATCACGATTCTCGTAGCAGTCGTCGTCTTTGGACTCTCCATGGACTACGAAATCTTTTTGCTCTCGCGTATTCGTGAAGAGCATTATGCTGGCAAAACGAATATGGAATCTGTTGCGACGGGGTTACAACGTTCTGCGCGAATCATCACGGCAGCCGCTCTTCTGCTTGCCGTTGTTTTTGCGGCATTTGTGACCAGTGGAATCTCCACGATTAAATCGATGGGAGTTGGCGTCGCATTTGCCGTACTGGTTGATGCAACATTGATTCGTGCACTTTTAGTTCCAGCGTTGATGCGACTCTTTGGTGAACGCAACTGGTGGGCTCCGAAAGCACTGAAACGATTTACGCTCACCCATTAATCAATCATTACTGCGTGTCCTCGGCCGGAGTCGGACCGGCGACCTACCGCTTAGGAGGCGGTTGCTCTATCCACTGAGCTACGAGGACGTTTCATGCGCAATATTGGCAGATTAAAGGGCTTTGGCTAGCATTGGCCTCCTAATAACCATTAATAGTTACATGAATGAAAGGCCGTTCAATGAAAGCGCTAGTTATAGGCGCAGGCGGCGTTGGCAGGGCAATAGCAAATATCGCCTCCCGAAGGCCATTTATCAGTTCCATGGTAATCGCGGATCGCACCTTGGCGCGTGCCGAAGAAGCAGTCGCGCGGGTTAAAGACTCTCGCTTCTCTGCGGCCCAAGTAAACGCTGCCGAACTTGAAGATATCCGCGAACTCATCCGCAAAGCGGACCCGGATGTCGTCATCAATGCCGTAGACCCACGCTTTGTCATGCCGATCTTTTTGGCATGCGAGATTGAAAACACTAATTACATCGACATGGCGATGTCTCTTTCCAGGCCGCACCCCCACTATCCAAATACCGAAACGGGTGTGAAACTAGGCGACGAGCAGTTTGCTCGCGACTGGAACTGGAGCGAGCGCGGTATTTATGCACTCGTCGGCATGGGCATCGAACCCGGAATGAGCGATGTGTTTGCACGATATGCCTCCGACCATTTGTTTAGTCGAATTGATTCCATCACGGTACTTGACGGGTCAAACCTGATAGTCGAAGGTCATGATTTTGCACCATCATTTTCGATTTGGACAACGATTGAGGAATGCCTCAATCCGCCACTGGTCTGGGAAGACGGGCGTGGCTGGTTTACCACCGAGCCATTTAGCGAAATAGAAATTTTCGACTTCCCTGAAGGAATCGGTCCTGTTGAGTGCGTCAACGTAGAACACGAGGAAGTTGTCCTCATCCCTCAGAAAGTCGATGCGAAGAAGGTTAACTTCAAATACGGTCTAGGCGCGGAGTTCATTACAACTCTCAAAACAATTCACATGCTCGGCATGGACCGCAAAGAAAATGTGGAAGTCCAAGGTGTCTCTGTCTCTCCTAGAGATATTCTCGCAGCATCCTTGCCAGATCCCGCGACACTTGGCGAACGCATGAAAGGCAAGACCTGTGCAGGCACTCTCGTGAAAGGTTTGAGTAAAGAGGGTCAACCGTATGCCTGCTACATCTACAACGTCGTCGACAATGAATGGTCGATGAAAGAATACGGCGACCAAGCAGTGGTGTGGCAGACCGCGGTTAATCCCGTTGTAGCAATGGAATTGATCCATAAAGGCATCTGGGAGCCATCAGGCGTAAATGGACCAGAATGGTTTGAGCCAAAGCCATTCCTTGACCTGCTTGAGACTTATGGGACCAGCTGGACGATCCGCGAAGAAGATCCAAGCGGCATAGAGATCTAAACTAGAATCATGAACAACGACTTTGATGTCGTCATCGTCGGTTCTGGTTTTGGTGGCTCCGTAGCGGCCCTTCGCCTCGTTGAAAAAGGCTATAACGTCGCCGTCTTGGAGGCAGGCCGCAGGTTTGCGGATTCGGATTTTCCGAAAACGTCCTGGAGGCTTCGCAAGTTTCTCTTCATGCCAAGGTTGGGCCTTCTAGGTCTGCAACGAATTCACTACCTACCCGACGCAATCGTTCTAGCAGGTGCCGGGGTCGGCGGCGGTTCGCTGAACTATGCAAACACCTTGTACCAACCAGGTGACAAGTACTTCCGTGATCCCCTCTGGTCTCACATCACCGACTGGAAGAGCGAACTCGCTCCATTTTACGAGCAAGCGAAGCGGATGTTAGGAGTCACCCAGAATCCCTATTTCTCTCCGAGTGATCAAGCGATGAAAGATGCCGCGATTGCGATGGGCGTTGGGGAAACTTTTCAAATGGCACCCCTTGGCATCTATTTCGGAGACGGAACAGATGCCACAGTGGCTGATCCGTATTTCGGCGGAGTCGGACCAAAACGAAACGGCTGCATCCAATGTGGAGCCTGCATGACGGGCTGTCGGCACAATGCGAAAAATACTCTGCCTAAGAACTACCTGGGATTAGCCGAACACGCAGGGGCAAAAGTCTTTGCTTTGACCACGGTGACGAAGATCAAGCAGGATCCCAACGGGAATTGGATTATCAGTACGACAAAGACAGGGCCGCGCCCTACGCCGGGAGAAACATTCTCTGCGAAAGAAGTAGTGATCGCGGCAGGCACGTTCAACACACAGAAACTGCTCCACCGTATGAAGGATGATCGAACACTGCCTTTGCTCTCCAATTGTCTGGGTGACTATTCACGGACAAATAGCGAATCCCTCGTCGGCGCGACGATGTCCAACACGAAGATCGACTTCAGCCAGGGTTCTGCAATAACTTCCTCATTCTTCCCCGATGAAAATACGCATGTCGAACCTGTCAGATATGGAAAGGGCAGCAATTTCATGGGTCTTTTGCAGACCATCATGACTGATGGCACTTCAGCAAAAACCAGGCGCAGGCAGTGGAGAAAAACCCTACTGACTCAGCCAGCGTTATTACCCAAGGTACTCAACGTTCACAAATGGAGTCAGCGGACTGTTATCGCCCTCGTCATGCAGAATGTTGATTCATGGATAAAGGTCCGACCAACGCGCGGAATCTTCGGATGGCACCTGACGTCAAAAAATAGTTCTGACTACCCAAACGCCACATGGATTCCTGCAGCAAATGAGACTGCCCGTCTCATTGCCTCCAAATACAAGGGTGTCGCGAGTGGTCATCTTGGCGATTTGATCAGTGCACCCCTCACAGCGCACTTCGCTGGAGGCGCTGTGATCGGAGATTCTCCAGAGAAAGGAGTCATCGATCCCTACCATCGTGTGTGGAATTACCCAACGTTGCATATCGTTGATGGATCGACTCTCACCGCCAACCTTGGTGTCAACCCTTCACTAACAATCACGGCACAAGCAGAGCGCGCCTTATCAATGTGGCCGAATAAGGATGAAATGGATCTACGGCCGAAACAAGGTAAGCAGTATCGCCGGATTGAACCGATACCGCCCAAGAACCCTGCAGTCCCTAAAGGCGCATACGGCGAATTGCGGTTCATCCCACCACCGAAGTAAGGGCTACCACCATAATTCGTTCTATGACCAAAACGGCACTGATCACAGGGGCAAGTGCGGGAATTGGCGGGCGTTTTGCCCGGCTTCTTGCGCGAGAGGGCTACGACTTGGTTCTTGTCGCGAGAGATGAAAGCCGTCTAGTTGAAACGGCAGAAGCCTTGAAAAAGGAATTCGGAATCGAATGCAAGATTCTGGTTGCCGACCTTTCGACCGAGCAAGGATCGAAATTAGTGGAGGAACGGGTCTCTGATCCAGAAAGACCAATCGATGTCCTGATCAACAACGCTGGATTTGGCATAAGAGAGAGCTTTCTCAAAAGCCAGAAGGACGCCGAACAACAACTATTGGACGTCCTCGTCAGAACTCCGATGCGCCTGATGCATTCAACGCTTCCAATTATGAAGGAGCGAAATTCTGGAATCATTATCAACGTCTCATCCGTTGCGGGTTGGATTGCAGGTGGTACGTACAGTGCCGCGAAGTCGTACCTAACTGTTCTGAGCGAGTCTCTGCACACTGAACTGCGTTCGACAAATGTGAACGTCCTTGCACTTTGTCCTGGATTTACTCACACAGAATTTCACCAACGTGGGAAGATGCGGATGGAAGCACTTCCAAAATTCATGTGGCTTGACGCTGACCATGTGGTTGCGAAAGCATGGTCTGACGCGCGCGCTGGCAAAGCCGTATCAGTCCCTGGTTGGCAGTACTTGATCGTCTCCTCGTTAGCGCGCTTTGCCCCTAGGCCGTTAGTTCGTAAAGTTGGAATGAACGTCCGAGTACGCCAAAGACATAAATAAGCCTGAATCCTGTGCATTCTCCGTGAATTCGAGTTATACCCCTTTGCAACGGCCAATAGCCAAGTGGGATTGGCTAGTATGAGCCCATATCCTCTGGAGGTTCATATGTTTCGCAAAGTAATTACCGCATCGGTCCTTGGCTTCGTTCTTGCAGGAACTTTGGTTTCTGTCGCCCCCGCCAATGCCGCCACCAAAATCAGCAATGGCGTCACGTGCCCTAAGGCAAACGCGACCACCAAGGTCAGTGGCACTGTCTACAAGTGCACCAAGAACCCAATCATCAACAAGACTAAGTACACCTGGGTATCCACTGACTGCATCAACTCAAATACCACGTACACAAAGTTGAACGCTTCCTACGCTGCCCTCGTCATAGGGCTGCCAGCCAACCTTGCTGCGCTCGACACCCAGATCGCTGCCGCACAGCAAAAGGTCATCGATTCAACTGCCAGAGCAGACGCGCTTGACGCCCAAATCGCAACGTGGAAAGCAAAAGTGGCCACATTTACCGCTGCAAAGGCTGCTCTATTGGCGGATCCAAATCCATCAAAATACGTTGTAGCGATCTCGACTTACACGACGGCTATCCGCTCGCTCAATTCGGCAATTGCTTCAAATACAGCCGCAAGTGTTGCACTCCGGAAGATTGGAAAGACCGTTACAAATATGCAGGCTCAACGCGCTGAAACGGTTTCATCCGTAACCCAGGCCAAGGCCGGCGTCTCACAGGCACTGAAGCTACGTAATCTCATCTGCCAAAAGGGACTCTAAACACTTCCACAACCCAGAGAAGCCATAGACGTCCAGGACGTCTATGGCTTTCCCTATTTATTCCCCTAACCGTCGTGCCATAACTTCTCGTCAATGGGGCCGACTCGGTTAATAGCACCGATCCTGCTGGTCGCTCATTTTCTAGCAAAGTTGCTCTTCCCTCAGCCACAATTTTTTATCGACCTTGTTCTATACAACCTCATCGCGCTTATGGCTATATTCTCCATCGGCCTCTCGCCGAAATTCAATGACAAAAGAGCAAAGTTCACCGTCACGTTAGCGATAGTTCTGTGGACCAGCGGAGCGATGCTCTCTTCGTACAGTGAGTTCTACACGAATCCCCACATTGATTCCTCCATCATCAACGCTTGTTATCTTCTTTTCTATCCGCTGGTTTTCATCGGACTAACACGCACTCTCAGAGTCAGACGCAAATTAGATGCTGTAGAAATCCTTGATTCGACGATCCTTGGCATTGGACTAAGCGCCCTAGGCACTGCTTTTTTCATCTCTCCCATCCTTCCAAGATTTGATGGCGATGCGTCAAAGACTTTCTTCGCCGTGCTTTTCCCGATTGCCGACCTCGTCCTTGTCGCACTCGTCCTTTCTCTCGTGGCCATTTCTCCAATTACGAGAAGGAATTCCCTAGTATGCCTAGGCGTAGTGATCTATGCAGCATCTGATTTCCTATTTCTTTGGCTGACTGTCCACCGCCAATATTCATTAGGGTCGCTGAGTGATGATGGCTGGTTACTCGGGTTGGTTCTCATCTCAGAAGGATTCTGGCATCACGGTTCCGAAAAAGATTCCAGCGAATCGATCCATCCGATCTTTACCGCCCTGTCGGTGATGCTCAGCGCGACGTTATTGGCAATTACATCGCTTCGCCCCGGTTATCTTCCACACTTCATATTGATTCCAACGATCGCTACCTTGCTTCTTGCATTTATTCGAATGACCATCGCCCTGCGACAATCACGCACCATCGGTGAAGAGAGGTTGCTTGCGCGAACAGATGAGCTCACGGGACTGCCGAATCGCCGTAGGTTTATCGCCGAATTACGAGAGTTAGCTAATACCCCAGACGGCGCGTTGCTCCTTCTCGATCTTGATGGGTTCAAACCCATCAATGATCAGTTCGGGCACGAGGTGGGAGACCAATTGCTTAGGCAAGTTTCAACTCGCTTCATGCGCGCACTGCCGCAGGGTTCTCTCTTAGCGCGCCTTGGAGGAGACGAGTTCGGCGCAATCGTTCGCGGCGACTACGAGGTCACCTTCGAGGTAGCACTCGCACTGCGCGCGACACTGAGTTATCCCTTCTCCATCTCCGGACGCGAGATTCATGTGGGTGTGAGCGTGGGACATGTGGGCAACGACGGCGCTACCAACCTTTTACGGAGGGCAGATAACGCGATGTACCAGGCTAAACGCGAGAGAACCGGCGTCTGGTCAGAGTCTGCGAATTCGGCACAAATTATTTAGCCTATGATTTGTCACGCGAAGCGCCCAACTCACACGTTCGCAGAAGAGGTCTAATTGTCCGCAACCTTCCACAATCGAATTCTGGTTCTCGGCGCCGGCTCAGTTGCCCAATGCGCGATCCCACTACTTATCGAACACCTAGTGGAAGCAAAACAGATGACGATCGTGGATAAACGCGACAACAGATCACGAGTTCAATCCGCCATTGATCAAGGCGCTACATACGTTCAAGATGAATTAACTCGCGGCAACCTTGATAAATTTTTAAGCCGATTCCTATCAGAAGGCGACTTCCTTCTCGATCTTGCCTGGAATATTGACGCGAATGACATCGTCGAGTGGGCACACGACCACGGTGTAATTTATGTGAACACATCGCTCGAGGAGTGGGAGCCATACTCCGGCGGACCAGAACGAAGCGTCCAATCACGCACTCTCTACGTCCGTCACATGCGCATTCGCGAAATGAAGGCAAAGTGGAAGAAGGCTGGTCCAACCGCAATTGTCGAGCACGGTGCAAACCCCGGTTTTGTCTCACACCTTGTGAAGCGCGGTCTTGTTGATATTGCAACTCGCGCTCTGAAAGATGGATTGGCTTCGGCTAGCGTAGAAAAAGCACTCAATGAAGAGAACTTCCCAGTTCTTGCTCAGACTCTTGGCGTTAAAGTTATTCACATCGCCGAGCGCGATACCCAAGTTGCCGATAAGCCAAAACTTGTCGGAGAGTTTGTGAATACTTGGAGTGTTGAGGGTTTCTACGAAGAAGGAATTGCGCCCGCCGAATTAGGGTGGGGCACGCACGAGAAAACTCTTCCAGCCAATGCGTACACACACGAAGACGGACCACAGAACCAGATTGCATTAGCTCAACCAGGTGCAACTATGTGGGTTCGATCATGGGTGCCAAACTCAGAGACAACAGGACTGCTCGTTCGTCACGGGGAAGCATTCACAATATCGGATCACCTCACCGTGTGGGATGGGAATAAGGCGGTCTATCGACCAACAGTGCACTACGCATACTGCCCATCAGATGCGGCAATAGTCTCAATGCGCGAGCTTGAGATGCGCCAATGGGATCTGCAAAAAAACCAGAGGATCATGAACGACGAGATCATTGATGGAGAGGACCGCCTCGGCGTGCTGCTCCTTGGCCATCCTTACAAAGCATGGTGGACTGGGTCTCTATTGTCGATCCATGACGCACGAAAATTGATCCCCAACCAATCCGCAACCACCGTGCAGGTGGCGAGCGCGGTGTATGCCGCCGTTGCATGGGCGATGAAGAACCCGGACCGCGGACTTCTTGTTCCAGACGATCTTCCTTGGAAGGAAGTCCTGGACTTGGCCGAGAGATACTGGGGCGGGATTCACTCAGTCGCGGCCGACTGGGATCCCTTGATGTATCGCAACGATCTCTATGGCCCTTGGAACGGTCGCGTTTACGACCATGCTGATCCATGGCAGTTCGCTAATTTTCTTGCCTGATATTCGTTCGCGTAGCACGGGGCGCTAATCATGAAGAAGGTGAAAAGTTTTCACATCCGTGGTGTCCAGGGCACCGTGAATCGAGTCGACTTTGGTGGACGACTCGTTGATTACTGGAGCTCCGGTGAACCTACCGAGCATCTACTCATCGCCCACGATGGTCAGAAGGTCTTTGCTCGTGACGCCAATTCGAATCACCGAACATGGAAAATGGCTCAATCAGCTATCAGGGTGAGTCAGAAGTTGGGAATCACTCCGCCAGCGATCATCGGGGTATTTCATAGTCGAAGTTCGCACAATCCTTGGGGTCGGATCTTAGATCTAGCCCCTCAAGATCCATTTCAAAACGGCGTTCAACCAGCCGAAAAAAATGATGAAATATCACCAGATGAATTACAGGGGAATAAGTACCTTGAAGAAATCACTGAGGTAATCGCTCCCGCAATTGCCGCCGACCTCGGGATAGAACTAAACGAAACCCATAGAGCGGTCATCGGTTCAAGTATGGGGGGACTTGCTTCTCTGTATGCAGTTGGTAAGCGGCCCGATTTCTTCAGTACCGGCCTTGCCCTTTCTCCCCATTGGATTGCCGGAGAGATGCCGCTTGTGAATGCCTTACTCGACGCGCTCCCTGCCCCTGGTGCACACAAAATCTGGATGAGTCGTGGGACTAGAGGGCACGATGCCCGCTACGGGCCTTTTCAAGATTATGCCGACCAGAAGATGCGCCGCGCCGGGTGGCGCGAGGGGGAAGATTTCATCACGCGGGTGTACAAGAAATCCGGTCACAACGAAAGATCCTGGGCAAAATATCTCGATCAGCCGATGGAGTTCTGGCTGAATTCACACTTTGGGTCTGCGAGCCATTAATTCGCGAAAGAAACACGCACTTGTCTTTGCAGTGCGCTTCTGCGTCACTTGATCGACGCGAAATAGACCAAAGCGTTTCGTCCATCCCTCTGCCCACTCCAGATTGTCCAGAAGCGACCACGCAAAATAACCGCGAAGATCCACTCCGTTTTCTCGGGCCGTAAGCGCGGCATCTAGGTGGCTGGCGTAGTAATTAACTCGATCCTGATCGTCAATCGCTCCGTTTACAACTGGATCCGGAAAGGCACCACCATTTTCCGTAATGTACATGGGAATATTCGGCAATCTTTCTTGCGTTGTTGTCAGGGTAGTAATCAGGCTAGTTGGATCAATCTCCCATCCCATTTCGGTAAGTGGACCCCTAGGAACAAATGAAATTGGGGGTGTCCCCGGAAAAGCATCGAGTCTCTGTCCATTCCCAATACCAAGTACACCACCTTTACTAACGGAGGCAATTCGATGTGGGTTGTAATAATTAATTCCCAACCAATCAATGGGAGCCGAGATCGAGACCAGATCTGAATCCTTCACAAAGGACCAATCCGTAATGTCCTTGGTGCTCTCCATGATGTCCACGGGAAATCCTCGACCCGCCAGTGGATCTAGCCAGATCCGATTCATGATGCCGTCCATGTGTCGAGCCGCGATCCTTGCGCCTTCGTCTTCGGCGATAAAGGTTGTCAGATTTAAAACTATCCCAACATTCTTGGCTTTGTACTGGCGTAGAACTTCTACGGATTTCGCATGACCGGTAAGCAACCGGTAGGCCGCTTCAAACCCCGCAGCCGCATTACCTTTTCCTGGCGCCATAACTTTGTCTGCATATCCCAAAAATGCAGAACACCATGGTTCATTGAGAGTCGCCCACATAGCAACACGATCGGTAAATTTCTTAGCAAGAACTTCGGTGTATTGGGCTAGCGAATCTCCAATCCCATCCCAGTTCCAACCACCTTTTGCCTCCAAAGCAGAAGGCAGATCCCAGTGGTAAATGGTGACAACGGGCTCAATATTTCGAGCTAGAAGCCCGTCAATGAGTCGGTCATAAAATCCAACCCCGACTTCATCCACCTTTCCTGTGCCGTGCGGAAGTACGCGTGGCCAGCTGATTGAGAAGCGGTATGAATCAACCCCAAGCC
>ORJL010235199.1_pt1 | contig 13885 bp, 12 predicted proteins | sample 1779941 | NCBI WGS metagenome assembly ORJL01 (sample SAMEA104232317, study PRJEB22302) | groundwater metagenome | biome: forest; feature: aquifer; material: groundwater | place: USA | collected 2011-08-07 | depth 5.8 m
AATTCTTTCTCGTCAAATTCAATTCCTAACTCCTCAACGATGTCTCGCGCCAGATCGGGTGGAACTCCGTATGACTGGTAGTTCTCGAATGCGTACTTTCCAGAAGCAATTCCAGGTTTACTTAAAATTGGTACTCTATCAGTTCCTATTTTTTTGATAAGTTGGTACTCTATCGCCGCTTGTAAATCTTGTTTATATAACTCCAAGTCGTTAATTGGCTCTTCAAATTTTTTTTCTTCTTCTCCTAACACTTTTAATATATGTTCGGAATTTGCTTTAAGTTCCGGGTAAATTGGAGAGTAATTACCAATCACGCTCTCGGCAATTTTTAGAACCGTTTGCGGCTCGGACTCAAGTTTATGTAAAAAGCGTAAAGCCCGCCGAACAAGCCTTCTTAAAACATATCCTCTGGCAATATTCGACGGCTCCACACTGTCAGAAATAATAAAAACAGAGGCTCTGATGTGGTCTGCAATTCTTCTTATTGGCTTAATGTTTTCTTCGTATTTTTTACCGGTAACCTCTTCAATTTTATTAATAATTGGCAAAAATAAATCTGATTTGTAATTATCATCTAACCCATTTAACACAGCTATTGTTCTTTCTAATCCCATTCCTGTATCAACATTTTTTGCCGGAAGTTCTTCTAAAGTTCCATCGTCGCGACGGTTGTAAACCATAAAAACGTTGTTCCAAATTTCAAAGTAGCGACCGCAATTATCACCTGGACGGCAATCAGGGGAGCAAGGTTTACCGGTTACGTCATAGAAAATTTCTGTATCAGGACCGCAAGGACCGGTTGGAGCAGCTTGCCACCAATTATCTGCTTTACCCAGGTAAAGTATCCTTTCTTCCGGAATCCCAACACTTTTCCAAATTTCTGCAGCTTCCTCGTCGCGCGGCGCATCGTCATCTCCGGCAAAAACCGAGACAGAAAGGCGATCTGCCGAAATATTTAATTCGCGCGTTAAAAACTCAAAACTCCAAGGTATAGATTCCTTCTTGAAATAATCCCCCAAAGACCAGTTACCCAACATTTCAAAAAAGGTATGATGGAAAGTATCGCCAACTTCGTCAATATCTCCGGTTCGAACACATTTTTGGACATTCACTAGGCGTGTTCCGGCAGAATGTGGTTGTCCCAAAAGATAAGGCACTAAAGGCTGCATACCCGCAGAGACAAAGAGAGTAGAGGAATCGTTCTCGGGAATCAAAGAAGCTGAAGGAATAATTTTATGCCCTTTTTCTTTAAAAAACTTTAAATATTTCTCGCGTAAATCTGCCGAAGTCATACTGAGGCTATTGTAACAGACAGCGGGTGTTGTTAAAAGAATTTCAAGCGCGAGGCGTGGTTCCTTCAAGGAGTAGTCGCTCTAGTGTTTGCGCAGCAAGCGGAGCAAATTTTAGGTATTCTTCTGGACTCAGCTCTCCTTTATCCTCTGCTTCATATTCCCAATCGCCATCATTATCCGGTTCTCCGACAACCTTCAGCAAAGATAACCTTCCGTCTGGTCTTAAAATAACGTGCTCCTCTACGTAAATATGGGTTATTCGATGATCAACTGGTTTATTTCCTAAATCAATAAAGAGGTCGTCACTGTCAAGAAAAACACCGTTTAGCCCAGCAGTTACTACAGGTGCAGAAAGTTTCTCAAAAATTTCCCGCCCAGACAATTCTAATATAACTCTAATTTCCCCTACAGCTAAAGCTTCCGCACGTCTGTGATTTGCAATTACCTCACCCACTGCCGATATTCTTTCTCCCATGTTTTTATTTAAAACAAAAAAGCCCTTACGGGCAATAACTCACAATATACTCTCTTTTTGTGTTATGTCAATTGTCAACGCAGAATTATACACTCCTATGTATGAGTGTATAATTTAGGGTTTGAGTTCTGACTGGCGGACAATGTCGGCATAAACTCCACCATTTTCTAACAATTTCTGGTGTGTTCCGCGTTCAACAACCCGGCCGCGCTCCATTACAAAAATTTGGTCTGCGTGTTGGACAGTAGACAGCCTGTGAGCAATAACAATTTTTGTCATCGAATGTTCACGCGACATTTCTTCCAAAGCCTTTTGAATTAAAGCCTCAGACATTGTATCCAAATGGCTCGTTGGTTCGTCCATAATCAAAACTTTAGGCTCGGCAAAAAGCGCGCGGGCAATCGCCAACCTCTGCCTTTGACCGCCTGAAAGTTTTACCCCTCGTTCGCCAATTAGAGTTTGATAGCCGTGATCCAGTTCTAAAATAAACTCGTGTGCATGGGCGAGCGTGGCCGCGTGCAAAACCCGCTTTTCTACAGAGGCAAAAGTTCTTTTACCGGAAGAGTATGAAATAACTTCCCAAATTCTCCTGTTTGGCACTGGAGAGTCTTGGAAAACAACTGATGTTTGTGCACGATAAGTGTCCAAATCCAAATCGCGAAGATTATATTTACCGTCAATGACAATTCTACCCAAAGTTGGATCATAATAACGCGATAACAACTTGGCAATTGTTGACTTGCCGGATCCAGACCTGCCGACTAAAGCCACAAATGACCCTGCGGGAATTGTCAAAGTCACGTTGCGCAAAACCCGGCGCTTATTGTACGCAAACGTAACATGCTGGAAAGCAATTTGGCCGTCAATTTCGGCTTTAATCGGATTCTCCGATTGTTTTATTGACGAGCTTTTGGAAAAGAGGGAAGTAAACCGATCAACCGGTTCTTTTGCGTCCATTACACGTTCGTAAATTCTACCCAAGCGATAAATATGTGAATACGCGCGCTCTGTAAGAGTAATTAAAAACACTAAACTTCCGACAGTTAGCCTCCCTGCTTTAATTTCAAAAAGGCCCAAAATAAGCATTCCTGCATAAAATCCCTCCATAAGAATACTGCGCCCAAATCCTGTGAAGAGATGACGCCTTACTTCGGTAAAGGAAATGTTTTCAATCAGCCCCCAAATTGAACCAAACGAACGGTTTTCGCGCGTTTCTTGAGCAAAAGCTTTGACAACTGTAATGTTTGTTATCGCGTCGCCAATTTCGTCTGAAGAATCTTCGTAGGCATCGTGTCTGCGTTTACGCAACAGGGCGGTAGACTGATATATCTTAAAAGTGATAAAGATAAACGGGAAAATCGAGAACGTAAAAACTGTTCCAATCATCCAGCTCGTCAAAATCATTAAAACCGAGGTGACAGTCAATTGAATAACAACCGGCTGAAATTCAAATACATAGCTCTCGACCAGCTGGTTTAATTTGTCTACCCCGCGGTTGACGATGTTGATTTTTGTCCCTGTATGCACTTTTTCGTGATAATCAAGCGATAGTTCCAAAAGCTTAGCAAAAGCGCGCGTCGACATGTGGGTTTCAATGTTAATTAAAAGTTTGATAATTACATAATCGGTGATGTAATCGATAAGAATTGAAAGAAACCTGACGCCAGCCAAACCTCCAACCACCCAGAGGGCAGTTTCTAGGCTCAAAACACCTTTTGTGCGCACTAAAAGATCAAGGATTTTCCCGAACAAGTATGGTCCTCCGAGACGGATTGTTTCAAAGAGGGCGGTAATCGCCAAAATCCGGTAAAAATCCTTTTTGAAAGGCGCCAAAAGCCGCCAAACTTTAGGTATGAAATTGGTACTCACTTTTTTTGTTTTTGACATGATTTAATAGCTAAAAGCGAAAAGCTAATAGCGAATAGGTTGCATTAAAAAACCCGCTTTTATGCGGGTTTTCATATCTCTTCTTGGAAATTAGTTAATCTTTGTACCTTTTCCTTCCAAGACACGAAAACCGCCCCAGCTGAGCTGGGGATATAAATTCTCCTAAAATGGCTATAACTCTTACCACAGTGATTTCACTATATATCTCATAGTAACTTCTGTCAAGATGTACCTTTTCAATTAAACTTAAAAGAAGAAATAATTGCTTGAAAATCCTCTTTTGCTTTTTGTACACTTGTCTTGTCCGCAGGTTGAACGAACAACTGTAAACTGACTCTGGTTATATTATCATAAGTTGTTGCCACAGTAGCTGTATAAAGTTCCTTAGTATCACTTGTCACAGTTTTTATTGCAGGTCTACCATCTAAGATTACATCCTCAAGTATGAAGCTGCTGTAACTTTCTTTAAGGCTTTTATAACTACCGTCACTCCCTTGCTCTAACGGCCTAAGATGCAAATGCAAACTGATATTTTTCTCCCCAAAGCTTTGTTGGTAAAATCCACCAGTTTGCGGCTTCTGGACATTACTTACCGGTTCCGCAATCTTCCAATTGGAAGGATACTGGAAACTGACACCCAATCCTTTCCAGACACTTAGGTTGTTTTGGTTGCTGTCTTTTTTGAGCTGACCAGAAGGAGAGGGACAAGCAGCAAACTCACAATTTGGGCCAGTACGGCCGACATAATTTCCGTCCGGACATTGCAGTGCGTCTTGAGTACAAACTATACTTTTAGGGCTTGGCGAGACGACCGCAATCGGAAGCGACTGCTTGCCCTGTTTAACACCGTAAAAATAAGCAAGACCAACAGAAAGAAGAGCTAAAACTAAGACTAAAATAACCGGAGCAAATCCACGCTGCTGCATCTATTCAAGTGAAGCACGTTCTAAATCAGGAGTCAAACTTACGAAGTTAACATTTTTCCGCCTCTGTGGAAAAAACGGCGGCCGCGTTCCTGCATTTCAGAAATGTGGGTGTGAATATGGGGAGACTCGATGTGGGTTCTTGGTTCTTCCTCTTCAATAAACTCTGCGTAAGGAATTTGAACTTCAATTTTCTTCTTCTGGTTAAGACGAGGAGAAGCCTTATCTTGTATTAAATCTATAATTCCTTTAATTCCTTTTATTCCCTCAACAAAGTTAGTAACGCCAATAATTGGTTTAACAACAGTATCGGCAACTATCCCGGCGTCATCAAGAATTTTATTTAATTTTTGGAGGGTTTTCTGCATCTCGCGCAGAATCAGGAAAACCTGTACACCGACAAAAACGAGAAGTCCCGTAAGAATGGTGACAACTACTGCGAGTAGTATTTGGGTAGGCTCCACACTTTTACGTTAACACAACGTAAAAGAATTTTCAATTTACAATTTTTCGTATTAGATACAATACCCATTTCAAATTATTCAATTGGCTTTGAGACAGTAGACTTCTTGCCTGTGCGGGAGGTTGCCTCGACATAAACCGCAGAGTTAATAAGGTCTTGTCTTTCAACCTCTGCTTTAAAACTCCCGTCACTCTCGACCAATATTGGCCTGCCATTAACCTCAACCGTTGCAGAAGGTGAGGTCTTTCCACTTACCCCAATCACGCCACTATCACTGACACTAACACTGAGCGGCGGCGGCGCGGAAAATTGGAAATATTGCCGACCCAGATAAATTCCCAAAAAGGCTAAGCTTAAAATTATGGTGGCGAAAATTGTTGTTTTTGGCGTCCAAAGAGAACTCGGATAGAGCGCCATTTCGCGGGTGTAAGAAACCCTCTGGTTTTGCGGGAAATCACGGCGCAGGAGAGCCGCAACCAAGCTTGGATTTGCTTCGACGTTTTGCGCGTAAACCCTGGCAAAACCTTGGGCAACTGTGAAGTTTGGCAAGTTACCCCAATCTGAATCCTCAAGAGCTGATAAAAACTTTTCTTTAATCCTTGTTTTTCTAGCAACTTGAGACAAAGTTTTCTTCTTTGCCTCTCTGGCTTCTTTTAAGACTGTTCCCGCAGATCGCATAGACGTTAAACGTAACATGTGACACGCTACACGAAAATAACTTGTTGCCTGTTACGTATCACGAACTTGCGTTTTGTTGTGCCAAAAACCCTTCTGCGTCGGAAATTAAAACGTCCCTCGGTTTTGCTCCATCTCCCGGGCCTACAACACCGCGCGCTTCCAATTGATCGAGAATACGCGCCGCGCGAGCATACCCGATAGCAAGCCTTCTTTGGAGTAAAGAAGCAGAGGCTTTGTCAGACTGGCATATAACACGCACAGAGTCGTCAAATAAACTGTCTTTCTCTTCACCGGCTGACAGACCAACATTACCACGGGCTCCTTTGACCGGCTGGCTGGTCACTTCTTCTGTATATTGCGGAGAAATTCCGGTCTTTTTCAAGAACTCGATTAAACGCTGTGAGTCTGAATCGGAAACGTAAGTTCCCTGAATCCTACGGGGTCTTGCCTCGTCAGGAGGCAAAAACAACATATCTCCCCGGCCAAGAAGCCGTTCAGCGCCAGGTGTATCTAAAATAACACGCGAATCAACCAAAGACGAAACCGCAAATGCAATACGGCAAGGAATATTAGCTTTAATCAATCCTGTTAAAACATCGACTGATGGCCGTTGCGTGGCTAGAATCATATGAATTCCGGTTGCGCGCGACATTTGGGCTAAACGGGTGATGCAATCCTCCACCTCTACCGGAGAAAAGAGCATAATATCTGCCAACTCATCAATAACCAAAACTATATGCGGTAAGGCTTGAAAACCAGAAATTTCGTTATAACTTTCTATATTGCGCGCGCCAACATGGGCAAACATTTTATAGCGGTGATCCATTTCGTTCATTAAATACTTCAAAGCAGAGACTACCTTATCCGGATCGACAATAACGGGAGCTAAGAGATGCGGTACACCATTGTAACCTGTTAACTCAACACGTTTAGGATCTACCAAAACAAACTTTACTTCGTTAGGAGAAGCACGGAAAAGTATTGTGGTAATAAAAGAGTTAACAGCAACCGATTTTCCGGATCCTGTTTGTCCGGCAATTAGACAATGCGGCATTTTGGCAAGGTTATAAACAATCGGCTTTCCGGCAACATCTAACCCTAAAGAAAGGGTTAGCTTACTCTTTGAGTCGCGCATCACGTCAGATTCTAAAATCTTCTTCATCGGAACAAACTCGGGGGCACGGTTGGGCAACTCGATACCCACCAATGAACGTCCCGGGATTGGGGCTTCGATTCTGATTAGTCCCGATGGAGCAGCGAGCGCTAAAGCTAAATCATTGGCAAGTCCGGTAATTTTAGTCAGCTTTGTCCCAAGAGCAACTTCAATGGCATATTGGGTAACGGCCGGCCCAAGATTAACTTCGACAACTTTTGCCTGAACCCCAAACGATTCGAGAGTACGCTCGATAACTGCGGCATTAGCCTTGATATCCCCGCGGTCAGCCTTACCCGAAGCGCTGTCTTGCAATAAGGAAAGAGGTGGATAGTCCCAAATTTTATCCTGTCCGGGAACGTTGACCGCAGAGGCAGTGATTGCTTCCTTGTTTTCTTTCGCAGGTTGAGAAGTCGAAGGCGTGGCATCACCGCCTGAAATTTTTATTCCCCCGGCCAAAGCTCTGGTGGGTTTCCCTGAAGTACCCAAGATGTGATGGCGCAAACGGACAAGTATGGATAAAAAAATCGCCATCACTTGGTCGAGCGAGGCATTAAATAAAATTAAAAAACCAATTACCAACCCGCCAAGATAAATAACAAAGGCTCCGGGCCCAGTAATCATCACGGCAATTGCGTTCCAAGCTTCACTCCCGACAACCCCGGCACTGGTTAAAGCCGCAAGTGTAATTACTAAAATTAAAGCTCCGACCAGCACGTTTGGCTGGTTTATGGGAGTTTGGAACTTGGAAAACATCAAGCCGGAGACAAGGAGAATGAAAGGTAAAAAGATTGCCGTCCAAGAGAAAAATTCAAGAAGAAACTCGTTTAAAGACAAGAGTATACCTTGACGCGAAAAAGAGACAACTATTATTCCCGCCAGGGAAAGAAAGAGAACTTGTGCAATTGAATAGACAGTATGTTTTTTAAGATTGAAGCGGAAAGCGCGGCGCCAAATTGGACCTCTTTTGGTTCTGGGCATGTTAATTGGAGTATATCACAACTTGAGGCTAGACCTCGACAACCACCGGTAAAATCATGGGACGGCGGCCTGTTTCTTCGAAAAAGAAGCGTTCTAAAAAGTCTACCGCCACCTCTTTAACACCTGTCGGATTGGCAACTTTAACTTTTTCACTTATTTTGCGAGACAACTCGGCTGAGGCGCGGTCGAGAAATTCTTGTTGTTCTTTTGCAAAAACAAACCCGCGGCTAACGATATCCGGCTTGACCGTTAGTTTTCCGTTTTGGTGGTCTGTCTGTAAAATTACAATGACAACTCCTTCTTTGGCGAGTGTCTGGCGGTCTCTCAAAACCACATTGCCCACGTCGCCCACTCCCAACCCATCAACTAAAACGTTTTTAACGGCTATTCTTTCTCCTTTTTTAGGATCTCCGTCTTTAGCAAATTCGACTGATTCGCCCTCTCTTAACTCAAAGACTTGTTCTTTTTTCCATCCCATCATCTCGGCAAGCTCGCGATAAGCGCGCATGTGGCGGATTGTTCCACCAATCGGAATTAAATATTTAGGTTTAATCAAAGCAAAAAGCATTTCTATGTCTTTTTGACTGCCGTGTCCCGAGACATGCAAGTCGTCCTGGGTATCGTAATAATGCACAACCGCGCCCTTTTCCATTAAATTATCAACAACAAAGTTAACTGCTTGTTCAGTTCCGGGCGGCGCCGGATCTGCAGAAAAAACTACGTAGTCATCTGTTTCTATTTGTAAAAATGGATGTTCACCCATAGCCACGCGGTGCAGTGCTGATCCTGTTTGGCCGTAACTGCCTGAAATAATGTAGGTCACTTTGTTGCTTGGCAGTTTTTGTGCTTCGCGTGGGGTAATCACGGTTCCGGGTATCCATTTCAAATGACCGAGTTTTCTGGCAATTTCTGCTTTTTTCTCAGTAGAGCGGCCGACAAAAGCAACTTTCCGTCCAACTAATTCTGAGGCGCGGATAGCCAAATACATGCGCGAAATATTTGAAGATAAAGTTGTAAAGTACACCCGCTTCTGTGCTTGCTCAATAACAAAATCTATACTTTGCTCGATTTCCCGTTCGGATTTGGTATAACCAGCAGAGGTTGAACCTAAAGCATCCGAGGCTAAAGCCAAAACTCCGTCTGAAGCCAAGACGGCTGCTTTAGTTATATCAAACGGCTTTTGGTCAATTGGCGTCCAGTCGAATTTATAATCCGGAACATGGAAAATTTTGCCCACTGGTGTAGTTATGCAAAACCCAACCCCGTCGGGAACGGAATGAGCCACACGGAACGAATCTATTTTAAAGCTACCGATATTAAACCCTTCTTTTTCAGGATTAAAGATATTCACCTTTATCTTTTTTCCGTAATCTAAAAATTTATCTTCAATGAAGGCCGCTACCAGCTCTGTCGCGTAGACTGGCGCTTGCAGTTCGTTAAACAAAAAGGGGAGAGCACCCAAATGGTCTTCGTGTCCGTGAGAAATCAAAATCCCTTTAATTTTCGCCTTGTTTTCAACAAGGTAAGTAAAATCAGGAATAACTAAATCAATGCCAAAAGCAGCTTCTTCTGGGAAGCCCACTCCACAGTCAACCACGAGAATCTCGTCTCTATATTCATAGAGATACATATTCTCGGTAACACCGGTTGTACCTGAGAGTGCTATAAAACGAAGCTTATCCATTTGTGGAGAATTTCTAATTATTCTAATTTCTAACTGATCTAAACACTAATTCTAGTCGTTTTTGGCTTGTAACGCAAGTGTTAAGTAATATTTAGAAATTAGGTTAATTAGTAATTAAAATAGGCTTGTCTGCTTCGGCTTTTCCTCTTCTGTTTTTATCTCCTGCGCCTTTTTTAAGACTTCAAGAATCAACTTAAAATCCTCTTTTAATTGTTGCATAATTTGTCCTGCGCGCAAAGCAGCAGCCGGGTGGTACATTGGAATAACGATTACAGTTCTGCCGTGCCATTCAATCGTCCGCGGGTTTCCGTGTACTTGGCTAATTTTGACACCAGGCATAAACTTGTTCATGGAAAACCTTCCCAGTGTTACAAACACCCGAGGTTTAATAATTTCTATCTCCCGGTCCACGTAAGGTTGAAAGGCGGCAATTTCTTCTGGAGTAGGATCGCGGTTTTCTGGGGGGCGAAAACGGACAATATTAGAAATATAAACATCTTCTCTTTTTAAATTTATGCTTGCGATTAACTTGTCCAGTAATTTCCCTGCTTGCCCGACAAAAGGTCTGCCTTGCTGGTTTTCGTAAAATCCGGGAGCCTCTCCGCAAAAGTAAATTTCTGTGTTGGGATTTCCTTCACCAAACACCAGACGGGTTTCTCTTGTCCTAAGCGGGAGGTTTTTGTCAGCCACCATCTCCTGTTTAAGCTTTTTCAGTTCTTCCTTCTTGTCCATTTACAAGAATATGTTACTATATATCTTGTGAGACTTCTTCTGCCAATATCTCTTCTCGTTTTTCTTTTGGTTTCCATTGTTACTACTGCGGCTTTAGCCCAAGATGGGAGTGGCGGTGGTAGCACTGGAAGCAAATCTCCTGCTCCTAAAGAGCAACGCAAGGAAATCCAGGAAACAATTAAAACCCGCAGAGAAGAAATAAGCAAGCTTGATGCTGCCGCATTAAAAACTAAAATTGAAACGCGGCGTGAAGAAAACAAAGCAAGAATTGCAGAATTTAAAGATAAGAAAAAGGCGGAGATTGTCGAGCGTATCGACAAAAAACTAACTTCTGTTAATGAAAAGCGTACTACCCAAATGTCTGAAACGATTACAAAGATGAACGAGATGGTAACAAAACTTGAAACCAGAATCGCTGCTGCGCGAACTGCAGGCAAGGATGTTACCACAGCACAAACCGTCCTGGACACGGCAAAAACTGCTATTTCTACTGCCTCGTCCGCAGTAACTGCCCAAGCAGGCAAGGATTATGGCACTACAGTCTCATCTGAAACGGCGGCCAAAACTGAACTAAAAACAGCCAGAAACACACTAAACACAGACCTAAAAGCAACCCACACGCAGTTGGTTACTGCCAAACAAACACTAGCCAAGGCAATAAGCAGTGTTAAAAGCCTGGGAGGGGACAATAAAGGTGAATAATTCTCGGGGGTTTGTTGAAATAGTTTTAGTTCTCACAGCATTATTAGTTTTGGTTGGAGTTGCGATATTTTGGTTTTCAACCCAGCCTAATAAGCTTTCTCTTCCTCAAGCTTCACCCAGCCCAACCGCTGGCACTAACACATTAGACGTAGACTTAAAAACAATAGAGATCGTAGACCCTGCCCAAGACTTAAAAGATATAGATCGCGACCTCAACAGCCTCTAAATTGAGGTTTTATACAGCTATGTCTATAATTTCCACTTTGTTAGTTTCTGTGTCGTAAACAGCAAACGAAGGTTCGAGTGTTTTTTGTAAAGCGCCAGGGTTTACCAATAGAGTAGTACCTTTGTGCCACATTCCGCGTTTGTGTGTATGTCCATGGACTAATAAATCATATTTTCCAGACTCCAAAGCGTGTTGTAGGGCTCGTCCCTCCGAAGCCGCAGGCGAAGGGGGATAGTGACAAATGCCGATTCTTTTTCCATTTAAAGTGATTTCCAAAAAATCTTCATTAATTTTAACTTTTAACTTTTTACTTTTAACTTTCATCTCTGGGTCTATATCTGCATTTCCCAAAACTCCAAAAACAGGTATTTTTACGCCCTCAAATCCGATCAAATCGGATTCAAATTGTTTCACAGCTAATGGGGTATTCCAATCTCCGCAATGGATAATTGCTCCCGCTTTACACTCCTTGGCAAACCCAATCACATGCTTGAGTCGCACAATGTTGTCATGGGAATCAGAGAGAATAATTATTCTCATTAGTTAAAATTAATATTGAGGCAGATAATCTTTAATATTCTGATTTGTTAAACTTACTTGCCGCACTTTCCCCTCCACATACTCTTTAGCAATTTTACGGACAATGCCTGAAATTGTCCTTTCCATAGTTCTTAAGCCTGCGTCGAAACCTAATGGTCGCACAATGTTTGGCCACACTTCGTCCTGTACTTGCAGGACTTCGTGTGGCAAGCCAGACTCCCCAAGAACGCGCGGCAAGATATAATTTTTGCCAATCTCAATCTTTTCGTTATCGGTATAAGAAGGCATGTGCATTACTTCCAAACGGTCCAGTACAGCTGTTGCAATATTAGTCGTGTTATTTGCCGTGGTCACAAAGATAACTTCTGACAAATTCACCGGATAATCGATGTAGTAATCTAAAAAGGCCTGATTTTGCTCCGGATCCAAAAGTTCAAGCAACACCCCCATTACTGCCGCCCTTCCTTTTTCATCAACCCTGTCAATTTCGTCAAGAAGAATTACCGGATTATTTACACCAACCTTTCTTAAAGCCTTAATTATCCGTCCGGGCTCTGATTCGGGATGAACCTTAGACTGTCCGCGAAGCTCTAATACGTCCCCAAGACCTCCTAAAGCAATTCTAAAAAACTTGCGCCCCAAAGCCTCTGCGACTGAATACGCAACCGTCGTCTTACCGGTACCCGCAAGGCCAACAAAGCACAATATCGGAGCACGCACCGGGAGTCCTTTATCGCGGTTTAATTTAATAACAGCAATATATTCTAAAAGCCTCTCCTTAATTTCTTCCAGACCGTAGTGGTTTTTGTCTAAAACTCCTTTTGTATGGGGTAAATCTAAAATGTCTTCGCTTTTTTTCGTCCAAGGGATGTTGACCAGCCAGTCAACATAATCTGCCGTGCGGTCAACCTCGTCAAAGGCTTGGGTTGTCGCACCAATGCGCTCTATGCGCGCCAAGCGTTCCAAAACTCGGGTAGCTAAATCTTCAGGAAGTCGCGCTTGCTCTACTTTTGTGCGAAGCTGGCCAATTTGCGAAGCCAGGTTCTGACTAGTACCTGGGACAGAATGATCATCGGGCATGGATTAAGTATAACAGAAGAATTTTAAAACCTTTTCTTACTTGGCATGAAGCGGGAGGCTGGAAAATGAGGACCCCCTCCTTCAGCTTCGCTTCGGCGGGCAGGGCCTTCCCGTCTGCCTCCACCACTACGCGATCCTGCGTAGCCGGAACGAGGAGCGTCATCTCTTCTTGGCCCCCTATCACGGTCGCCACCTCCAAAACGGGACGGACCGAAACGCCTTGGCCCACGATCTGGTCCTTCAAATCTTCCCCCGCCCTCTCTATCTCTTCCTCTATCTCTGTCTTCTCTGGGCTTGTCAGTTGAGGGATCCATGCGCATTGATAAGTTAATTCTGCCTAAATTATCAACTTCGCGCACACGAACTTTTACTATGTCACCTACTTTAACAATATCGTTTGGATCTTTGACAAAATCCTCTGCCATGTCTGAAACATGTACCAACCCATCTTTTCCGGGAAGAATATTCACAAACGCTCCAAAGGGCTGAATTCTCGCCACTTCTCCGTCATAAATTTCACCGGGTTGAACCTCTTTGACTATTCCTTCGATCGTATTTTTCGCCCGTTCGACTGCTTCTTGGTCCAATCCGGAAACAATAACCGATCCGTCATCTTCAACGTCAATCTGCGCTCCGGTATCGGCCATAATCCGCTTAATAATTTTTCCTCCCGGCCCTATAATTTCGCCAATTTTTTCAACCGGGACTTTGGTTTGGACAATTTTAGGAGCATAAGTTGAAACAGCCTCCCGGGCGTTAGGTAAGGCCTTTGTCATTGTTTCGAGAATGAACAACCTGCCCTTTTTCGCCTGTTCTAAAGCTTGGGTCAAAATCTCGAGTGTTAAATCTGGAGTTTTAACGTCCAGTTGTATTGCAGTTACACCCACTTCTGTGCCAGTTACCTTAAAATCCATGTCTCCCATGCCGTCTTCAATACCCATAATGTCAGACAAAATCGCAACCTTGCCGCCCTCGATAATCAAACCCATGGCAATTCCTGAAACAGGAGCCGTAATCGGCACACCAGCATCCATTAAAGATAGCGTCGATCCGCAAGTAGAAGCCATAG
>ORJL011070877.1_pt1 | contig 13881 bp, 8 predicted proteins | sample 1779941 | NCBI WGS metagenome assembly ORJL01 (sample SAMEA104232317, study PRJEB22302) | groundwater metagenome | biome: forest; feature: aquifer; material: groundwater | place: USA | collected 2011-08-07 | depth 5.8 m
TACCCGGAGTGACCGTCGAGGCGATGAGCCCCGCCCTCATCGAGGGTGTACGCTCCACGATCACGGACGGTTCGGGCCGCTATGTGATCGAGCAGCTCCGGCCTGGCGACTACGTGGTGATTTTTACGCTCCCAGGGGTCTCGAAGGTGCAGCGCGAAGGCATTCAGCTGACAGGCACGGTCGTCGCGACGGTCAACGCTGATCTGCGCGTCGGGGGCCTTGAAGAAACGATTACGGTCACCGGCGAGACACCGACCGTTGAGGTGCAGGCCACCAGCCGGCAACGCGTGCTCGACCGCGAAGTCCTCGATTCGATTCCGGCTGCCTGGCGGTGGATATCGCCGTCCTGCCCCCGCCGGTGAAGAACCAGTTCCCGTCTTTAGAGGGAGTGCCGGTCCAGCCATTGGCTTCAACCTTGAAAGTGCCGGTGGTGGTCCATCCGGTGGTATTACCGAGTTCAGCGCCCGGATTAATGAGTCCGAGAGAAGTCCATGATGATGGAGTTGGCGTGGCCGTCGGCGCTGGAGATGGGGATGGGCTGGCCGAAGGAGCAGGGGATGGGCTTGGCGAAGGCGAAGGAGACGGAGAAGGGCTTGGCGATGCGCTGGGCGACGGTGATGGAGAAGGACTCGGTGATGGCGACGGAGACGGAGATGGACTTGGTGAAGCCGACGGGCTAGGCGAGGGTGAGGGGGACGCAGTCGGCGAAGGCGAAGGTGACGGACTAGGTGAGGGAGACGGAGACGCCGTGGGCGCCGGTGTTGCTGTTGGAGAAGGAGCCGGCGTGGGTGTGATGCTGGGGTTGGGATAGCCCGGGTCACCGGCGGGGGTATCGATATAAGATTGCCCTCCGGTGGTCCAGGTTATACTGCCGCTCTTGCTCCATTGCCAGTAAAGGAACCAGTACCCGTTATTGCTGACTGTAAAGGCAGAGACCGGAATCGCCAGGTTTATGTTGTGGGGGCCGCCGCCGGTTAATACAACTTGTTGGGAGCCTTTTGATTGCTGGTTCCAACCGGTATTTGCATCCTGGGCACCTATACCGAATGTAACAGTACCACCCTCCGTACCCGCAACAACTATATGTCCGGTCCATGTGCTGGCGGGGAATGAAATATCCCCGACTGCCGGTTGCTGGTAGGGGTACCACTGGTAGCCCCAGGTATACTGGTCCCAGTTATATGCATCAGGAACGGTTCTTGACAGGTTAAAAACGACTTGTCCGCCGACGTAACTGGCAATATACCACCGCGTCGAACCGGCGGCTTTGGCCGAATTCGTTGCCAGATTCGCCGGCAGCAGCATGGCAACTAACATGAGGCACGAAAGCACGCGCCAGATGATACTGAGGTTGAAGAATCTGTTACTTTTCATTGCTCTTCTCCTTTGTTCAAAAGGGAACTGCCACACAGCACCAGCATCCCATTGGTTTACCGATTTACCTGAGACATAGATACGCCGATAATTGTTTATGACAAGTTCGCGAACATGGATTGGATACAATATTCGCGTAAGTATATTGAGTATACTATGACCAAAGTACGGGTTTCAAGATGGTATAAGGTAAATATTTTTTTACGTTGTATAGAGTCCATCGAGGAAGAGTGTTCCAGGTGAGTATGTATAGGCGTATGCCAGAAGTGATATGGAACATACTACCTAAGTAGTCGGCAATGTCCGAGGCCTTCTTTTCCTGGTTACCAGGAAAACGACCAGGGCAGACAGCGCGATAACTACCGCGGCGCCGAGGTACATGCGGGCGAAACCGGAGACCTCGGCCAGTATCCCCAGGCCGGTGGCTCCCAGCGCCTGGCCGGCATTGAAAGACCCGGCATTCAGTCCCATGGCGAAGCCCCTTACGCGAATTGGCGCCACGTCGGCGAGGAGGGCCGTACACGCCGGGAGGGCCGAGCCGACACCCAGTCCCATGATGAAGGCCGCCAGGTGCAGCGGAACTGGATCGGTGAAGACGGAAAAGAGGAAGGCCCCGGTGGCCGCGAGGGCCATCCCGCCGAGGATGACCGGCATCCGCCCGATCTTGTCGGATAGCTTACCGGCCTGCACCCGGGTCAGCAGTGAGCCTATGTAGATCGTGGCGATGATGAGCCCTACCCTGGCCACACTTATGTGTATCTCGGGGGCGTACAGGGGCAGGAAGGAAATAACGCTGGCAACGCCGACCATGACCATGATGGTGGCCATGATCGAGATGACCGGGTCTCTCTTGCCCAGCCACTTCAGACTGATTTCGCCGGTGGCGGCAACGGCGCCCTTCCCGCCGATAGACTTCATCATGGAAACTGCCATGACCAACCCGGCGACAGATAAGACTCCGCTGGCCACGAAGGCCGCGTTGAAGTTGTAGTTCTGAAGCAGAAAACCTCCCAGGGCCGGACCGGCCATGCTTCCGAGTTGGGTGCCGGTGGCAAACATCCCCAGCGCTTCGCCGCGCTTTTCCTGAGGGGCGATGTCTACCACCAGGGCGCTGGCGGCCGGATAGAAGGCGGCGTTGCCGAGGCCATTGACGCACCGGACAACCATCAGTATGGCCAGGTTGGAGGTGAACAGGTAGGAGAAATAGGACACTATGTAAACCATTATTCCAGCCACCAGGAGGTTTCGTCTGCCCAGCCGGTCGGAAAGAAGGCCCACCGGCGCCTGGGTGACGGCGGCCACGTAGAGTTGCAGTGCCACCACCACTCCAACTTGCGCCACCGTTCCGCCCAGGCTGGCGGCGTACGGGGGCATGACGGGGTAGAGCGCCGTCATGGCGGTGAAGTTGAGGAAGCCTATGAAATAGACCGGGAGCAGTGAAACAGATTTCTTTTTAGTTGCCAGGGTCGTCCGCACTTTCAGGGAGCATCCTGGCAGGGATATTAGCACCATTCAGACCAGGTACTCAAGTTTCAGGCTCTGACTGGTTTATTTTCCAAGCCAAAATCATTATAATCCATCATGCTGTTTGTTACCGGTGCTACAAAATATGAAGATATGCGCTGCACCTTGAGATCGTCATTACCCTGAAAGTACCGTACTCGGGGTCGTCCCTGACCCCGAGATGGGTCGGGCTCCGGGACGAGCCCGACTACGGAGGTGCTTTCATGTTTTGTGGTGAACCTTGGTTCATGGTTGATTCCTGCGAAGGCAGGAATCCAGGCGAAACGCTTGTCCGGTGCCATTGTCTGAACGTCGGAGCAACGCCAGGCGCTCGCAGGCACGGAGGCCTGCGGTACCAGGGGTTCGGGCGTTCACGGGCAGGGACGCCTGTGCCACCGGTTTTGTGCCACGCGATAATGTGAAATAGCCAACGGAACACTATCCCGTCCCGACAGGGGGCGGGGTTTCTAATATCAGAAAGGGAATCCCATGTTCAAGCCCGTCAATAGCGCCGCCAACTTTCCCGACCAGGAAAAGAAGACCCTGGCCGCTTGGAAAGAAAACGGCATCTTCGACAAGGTAACGGCCGCCAGGAAAGACTGCGCCCCATTCACCTTCTACGAAGGCCCTCCCACGGCTAACGGGAATCCCGGGATTCACCACGTGCTTTCCCGCACCTTCAAAGACGTGATTCCGCGCTATTGGACGATGCGCGGCTACTACGTGCCTCGCAAGGCCGGGTGGGACACCCACGGCCTGCCGGTGGAACTGGAGGTGGAGAAGCAATTGGGTTTCACCTCCAAGTCCGAGATCGAGAAATACGGCATCGCCGAGTTCAACGCCAAATGCCGCGAGAGCGTTTTCAAATACCTCAAAGAGTGGGACTACGTGACCGAGCGCATCGGTTTCTGGCTGGACCTCAAGGACCCTTACATAACCATGAACAACACGTACATGGAGTCCTGCTGGTGGGTGGTCAAGCAGTTGTGGGAAAAGGGACTGGTGTACCAGGGATATAAGGTGACTCCTCATTGCCCTCGCTGCGGGACCTCTCTGAGTTCTCATGAGGTGGCCCTGGGATATAAAGACAACACCGACGATCCGTCGGTATTCATAAAGTTCAAGATCGCCCCATCGCAATACGGCGGGGTCTCTCCGCTGAGCACCTTCGCGGTAACCGCGCAGAAGCCTGTATACCTGCTGGCCTGGACGACGACGCCATGGACCCTGCCGGGCAACACCGGCCTGGCGGTGAGCGCCCAGGCGACCTACGCGCTGGTCGAAACGGCGGAGACCAAAGACTACCTGGTTCTGGCGCAGCCTCTCCTGAAGAATGCCTTGCAGCAGGAAGAGTACACCGTACTGTCCAGTTTCCCAGGTTCCGACCTTCAGGGCATAAGATACGAGCCGCTGTTTGACCCGTGGCTGGAGAAGCCCGGCCTTCGGAAGACCTGCCTGGCCGTGCGCCGCCAGCCGGTGGCCGAGAAGCTGACCTATCCCGTCATCGCCGGGGAGTTCGTTTCCATGGAAGACGGCACCGGGATCGTCCACATCGCGCCGGCCTTCGGCGAAACCGACTTCGAAGTGGGCAAACAGCACAACCTGGACCTGATTGAAACCGTGGATCTGCAGGGCAAAGTCTGCGGGCCATTCCCCAAGTTCGACGGGAAGTTCGTCAAAGATGCCGATCCGATTATCACCGAAGACCTGAAGTCGCGCGGGTTGCTCTACCGCGGCGGGCGCATCAAGCACACCTATCCTTTCTGCTGGCGGTGCGACCGGCCGTTGATCTATTACGCCAAGAGTTCATGGTATATCAAGACCACTGCCCAGAAAGAGCGTCTGATCGAGGCTAACCGGGACATAAACTGGTACCCTGAGCACATAAAATACGGACGCTTCGGGGACTGGCTGGAGAACAATGTGGACTGGGCTTTCTCGCGGGAACGTTACTGGGGCACGCCCCTGCCGGTCTGGAAATGCGAACGTCCTCTGGATCACCTGGGCAAGGTAGCCGGGGACAGCCTGGAATACTATGAGTGCGTCGGCTCCCTGGAGGAGTTGAAGGCGAAACCCGGACTGGAAGGCATTACCGATCCGCTGGATATGCACCGGCCGTACATCGACCAGGTGACCTACGCCTGCCCCAAGTGTGGGGGCAAGATGAGGCGGGCGCCGGAAGTGATCGATTGCTGGTTCGATTCCGGGGCTATGCCCGTGGCGCAGTGGCACTATCCCATGGAAAACAAGGAGAAGTTCGAAAAGCATTTCCCGGCTGATTTTATCTGTGAAGCCGTCGACCAGACCCGGGGCTGGTTCTACAGCCTCCATGCGCTGTCGGTGCTGTTGTTCGACAAGCCTTCCTACAAGAATGTGATTTGCCTGGGCCATATTCTGGACGTCAAGGGCGAAAAGATGAGCAAGGCCAAAGGCAACGTGGTCAAGCCGGAAACCGTGCTGGAAGCCCAGGGCGCCGATGCCCTGCGCTGGTACCTCCTTACCGCGGCGCCGGCAGGCAACGTGAGGCGCTTTTCGCAGGAACAGGTCACTGAAGTGGTCAGACGTTTCATGCTGACGCTGTGGAACAGCTACTCCTTCTTCGTAACCTATGCCAACATAGACAAGTTCGAACCTTCCGCCAATCCTCCCGGGGTCTATCAGTCTTCGCTGGACCGCTGGATAATCTCGGAACTCCAGCAGCTTATCGGCGAGGTCAACAAAGAGCTGGAGGGTTACGATCCTACCACGGCGGCGCGCCGCATCGAAGAGTTCGTGGACGTTTTGTCCAACTGGTACGTCCGGCGCAGCCGGCGGCGTTTCTGGAAGAGCGAGAACGACCGGGACAAGCTTGAAGCCTATTCCGCCTTATACACCTGTCTGGCGACTCTGAGCCGCCTGACGGCGCCTTTCATTCCATTCCTTTCCGAGGAGTTGTACCAGAACCTGGTGCGTTCGGTGGACCCGAAGGCTTCGGAAAGCGTTCACCTGGAAATGTTTCCGGTGGCCGACCGGGCGCAAATCGACGAGCCGCTGTGCCGGGATACGGAGCTGGCGATAAAGCTATCGAGCCTGGGCCGGGCGGCTCGGAGCAAAGCCAATATCAAGGTCCGGCAACCCCTGGCCAGAGCCCTGGTCAGGGTCAGGACACAAGCTGAAGCGGAGAGTCTGGAACGGGTCAAAGACCAGGTGATCGACGAGATTAACGTCAAAGGTGTGGACGTTCTTCAGGATGAGGATTCGGTGCTGATCTATGAAGTGAGACCCAATCTGCCCCTGCTCGGACCGAAATACGGGGCCGACCTGGGGAAGATCACCTCGGAACTTCCTAAGCTGGACGCCAGGAAGATCGTGTCCGAGCTTCAGAGCCAGGGAGAAATATCCGTCGCCGGCTTTTCACTTTCTGCTAAAGAGGTGTTGATAGGGTTCCGCAGCAAAGAGGGGTATGCAGCGGCTGTGGATGGGGGACTGGTGCTGGCCGTGGAGACGAAGGTAACTCCCGAACTGGCCGCCGAGGGCACCGCCAGGGAACTGGTACACCTGCTCCAGACCATGCGCCGGAACGCCGATTTCAGCATTACCGACCATATAAATGCATGGTACTCCGGGGGCACAGCCACCGCGAACGTGATGAACCAGTTCGCCGACTATATCAAGCAGGAGACGCTGTCGCTGAGTCTGATTGCAGAAGTCGCCCCGGAAGGGAGCTACACTGAAACGCACAAGGTAGCGGGGCAGGACGTGATGCTCGGCGTGAAACGGGCTTGACGTATGGGTGTTGCACTCCTCTGGTGCCCGTTACCAAGGGGGACAAGGGCGAAAGTCGAGTCCCCCTTATCAAGGGGGATACAGGGGGATTTGCCGACGTTTCACCGGAAGCCGCCCAGCATGACGTTTCGCTTTGAGAGTTCGCTTGTGAGAGCTTTTGAAAGTTTGAGTCTGGGATTTGGAGTTTGATCGATGCCTATCGAACCTGCGTCATCGGTAATCACGAAGCCGGAAAACATGAGATCGCCTGACCTCGATTTGCTTTTCGAACCGCGGTCCCTGGCGGTCATTGGCGCTTCGGAGCGTCTCACGGGGGGTGGCGGCCTGCTTCTCAAGAGCATCATGGCCAACAACTTCCGGGGGAAAGTGTATCCCATTAACCCTAGCGCGCCGGAAATCGCCGGTCTCAAGGCCTATCCGCGCCTGGCGGACGTCCCCGGCGAGATCGACCTGGCGGTCATTGCCATCCCGGCGAAGGCCGTGCCCGGGTCCATCAGGGAATGCCGCGATAAGGGCGTCAAGTTCGCCGTGGTCCACTCGTCGGGGTTTGGCGAATCGGGAGCGGACGGAAGACGGATGGAACTGGAGATGGCCGAGATAGCCGCTCATGGCGGTCCCCGGATAGTTGGCGGCAATTGCATGGGCATTTACTGCCCCGCTTCGGCTCTGAATACTATAGTCACCTACCCGGCTTTCGGCCATGACCCGGGGCCTATCGGGTTCGTAGGGCAGAGCGGCTGGGGTACGGAGCAATACACGGTCTTCGGGCTGGAGAAAGGACTGCGTTTCAGCAGGGTAGTCAGTATCGGCAACCAGTGCGACCTGTCTATCGAAGATCTTATCGAGTACTTCGCCGTCGACCCTCAGACGAAGGTGATATCAGGGTATGTTGAGGGCCTCAAGCGTCCACGCGAATTCCTGGAGTTGGCCGGGCGTATTACCAGGAAGAAGCCCGTGGTACTTTGGAAGGGGGGGAGGAATGAGAAGTCCGCCCGCGCATCATCGTCCCATACGGGGTCGCTGGCAACAAATCAAACCGTCTTTGAAGCGGCGCTGAAGCAGACGGGCGTGGTCACGGCCAACGGGCTGGGGAACATGCTTATCGTTTCACTGGCCCTGTCCTGCCCGGTTCTGCCCAAAGGCAATAGGGTCGGCCTGGTGGTGAACTCCGGGGGCGCCGGAATCGCTCTAACTGATACCATGGAATCCACGGACCTGAAGCTGGCAGTATTCCCTGACCAGGTGCGGCGTGAACTCCGTGAGTACCTGGGTACCCTGACGCCCATACCGCCCGCCGTTGACAATCCCGTCGACGTCGGCTGGATTACAACGTGGGGCAGCAGCGTGCCCTATTTCAAGTGTCTTGAAATCGTACTCAACCACTGTGACATGGCGGTGCTGATGTGCTTCCTTCCGCTGGACCAGGCGGTGATGGAGGGGCTGAAGGAGATTCGCGACCGGTTTGGCAAACCCATCGTGGTTATTCCGGGGCATCCCCTGACCCAAAACGATGGCATGAACCTTCTTAGCCGGAATGGCATTCCTTCCTACTCCTTCCCGGAGGAAGCGGTCCAGGGACTGGCGGCGCTGTGGCAATACTCCAAATGGAAGAACAACCTGTAACTGCCGGCCAGTGAGCTGTAACGTTCCGATGTTGGGACGACAGGGTAAGAAACATAGGAGGCAACCATGAAGACCCATCTATGCTTTTTGATGCGGTCCGCTTTATCCCTGGTATCCATATTATTGGTTCTGACCGCCAGTCCCTTCACGGACAATGCGGAAGCCAGCTTAAGACAAACACGAATTTTGCCCCAAACTGGCAACCCCAGCATAGATGCTACTCCCTGGTTTCGCCAGTTCGGCACAAGTTACGGTGATACTGGGCGATCCGTAACGACAGACTCCTCAGGCAACGTCTATGTGGCTGGCTCTTGCTACAGCCCCAATACAGGAGATGACGATGCCTTCATAAGCAAGTTTAACAGCTCCGGGACGGAACAATGGAGGCGCCAGTTCGGCGCCATGGGCAACGAAGGTTTCAACTCCGTAGCGGTAGACTCCGCGGGCAATGTGTTTGTGGCTGGCTTTGCCCCGGGATGGGGCAGTGATGCCTTCATATGCAAGTACGATGCCTCAGGAATTGAACAATGGTCACGCAAGTTCGGTGACACCAACTATGGCGGCAGTTCGAATGACTCGCTCTCGTCCATAGCGTTGGACTCCTCGGGCAATGTCTACGTGGCCGGCGCTGCCGGGTACGATGCCTTCCTGGGCAAGTATAACGGTGCCTTGGGGGGCGAACTATGGTCCCGCGTGTTCAGCCCCGGCGGCATCGACAACGCCTCTTCCGTGGCGCTGGATTCCTCGGGCAATGTCTACGTGGCCGGCTATTCCAACAACGGCGCAACTGGAGATGCCTTCATAGGCAAGTATGACAGCTCAGGGACTGCGCAATGGACGCACCAGTTCGGCACGGGCAACGTCACTTATGCCAAGTCCTTGGCGGTAAGCTCAACGGGCAATATCTATGTGGCCGGTTATACCGGCGGCGTTTTCTCCGGTCAGACCTCCCCGGGAAGCCTTGATGCCTTCATAAGCAGGTATGACAGCTCTGGAACCCAGCAATGGGTGCGCCAGTACGGCTCCTCCTCGGAAGACTATGTCTATTCAGTGGCGGTGGACTCCGCAGAAAACTTCTACCTGGCCGGTCGCACCCTGGGCGCTTTCTCCGGTCAGACCCCATCCGGCAACTTTGATGCCTTCATGAGCAAGTATAGCAGCTCGGGGGACCAGCAATGGACGCGCCAGTTTGGCACCAGCGGCGGCGACTGTGCCTATTCTGTGGCCGTAGACTCCTCGGACAATACCTACTTGGCCGGCTATACCGAAGGCACCTTCTACGGCCAGACATCTGCCGGCCCCGGCTACAGCGATGCCTTCGTTGGCAAGAACGTTCATCAATTGCTGGCTATAAGCCAGCTCATCTTCACCAATGTCGCTCAGAGCCTGACCGCTGGCGCCGCCTCGGCCGCCATGACCGTCCAGGCCCGTGATGCTCTTTACCTACCCAGAGCTGTCGCTGGCAGTACCACCATTGGCCTGACTTCCAGCTCCACCGCGGGTCGCTTTGACGCCAGCGCCACCGGGGCTTTTGACGGCTCCATCACCTCGGTGATCATTCCTTCCGGCTCCAGCTCCGCCACTTTCTATTACAAAGACGGTTCTGCTGGAACGCCTACAATTACCGCTGCCGAGAGTCCCAGCCAGGGCTGGACCGATGCCACCCAGCAGGAGACCATCTCCGGCGCCGAGTTTACCGCCTCCGTTACCTTGGGCGCGGCGCCTTTGACTATCACCTTCACGGACCAGAGCACCACTCCTACTTCATGGTCCTGGGCCTTTGGCGACGGCACTACTTCTTCTACCAGGAACCCGACCAAGACTTATACCCAGGGCGGCATCTACACTGTCTCTCTGACCGCCTCTGGGAACTGGGGCTCCCATACGAAAACCAAGACGAACTATATCAGCGTTATCGAAGCTCGCTTCAGCGCAACCCCCACCAGCGGCCTGAAGCCCCTTACTACTAACTTTACCGATGAGTCACGGGGCGCTGTTACTGGTTGGTCGTGGTCGTTCGGTGACGGCACCGGTTCCTCCTCTCAGAACCCGACCAAGACCTACAACAATGGAGGCGCTCATACTGTCATCTTGACTGTGACGGGTCCTGCCGGCTCTTCTACCATGGCCAGATCAAGCTATATCAGCGTCAACGAGCTCCAGATGATATCTGCCTTCCGGCAGAGCATAGGCGCCGATGGCGTGGTCTTGCTAGATGTTCGGATCAACCGCCTCCGCCACCCTGTCACCGATGTGGATACGCCGGCCACCGGCGGCATCCGTTCTTATGACTTCACACTCACCTATCCTGGCGGCACTACGGGCAATGCCGTCAATATCCTGGCCACCAGAGGGGCAGCGCCCTTCACCTCACCCACGTCCGATTGGCAGAACGCTGCCGGGTCTACTCGGGTAACTGCTACTCAGACCGGGTCGGCGCCTCAAGCTCCCTTGACCTTAGCCCAGGTGGCGCCGCGCATCATCGGCTCCAAGAATGTTTCTCACACCGTCACCCTGTCCTTCAGCGGCCTGACCGATGTCACCGGCGTAGGTAATATTCCCCAGGACGCCGCCCATACCTTTATCATTCAACGGGGCGATGCTAAGAAGGATGGCAACATTACCATCACTGATGCCCTGTTCGTTGCGCAATACCTGGCTGGCCTGAGAGGTGTTGGCGAGACTGCCACTGACATGCACGCCATCAACGCTGCCAGTGTCAGGACCGATGATACCACCGATACAACGGGCGACAAGGTCACCATTACGGACGCGCTGTTTATCGCCCAGATGCTGGCTGGGTTGAGGGACGAATCTTACAGGTGACACAAGCCCGGAACAGAGGCGAGCAGTTAATAAGGGTCGGTACCACAGGCATCGTTGCCTGTGACTGGCTGGGAAATGGTCGGTAGCACAGGCATCTCTGCCTGTGACTGCCCGGACAGGTAAGGATGCCTATCCTACCCGCCACCCGAGCAATCACCCTTAGTCCCCCTTTGCGAAAGGGGCAGAGGGGGCCTAGAATCGTCTTTCCCGCGAAGCCTGTCCTCGCGAAAGGGGGGGGGAATCCAGGCAAAATGCCTGTGGGCCGCGATGGTCTGGCCGCTGGTGCTATGACGAGTGCCCGCAGGCACGGAGGCCTGCGATACCAGCTTTGGGTTTTAGCCCGGCGGCGGGCTGGTTCCCAGGGTCACGGTGGTGGTCGCCGGCGGCTGCTTGCCGCGGACATACGTTATTTCAACGGAGGCCCCCACCGTCTGTCCCTGTATCGCTTTGCGGAGGTCCTGGGCGTTGGTGACCTTCTGGCCGCCCAAAGACTGGATTACGTCCCCTGATTTGAGGCCGCCTTTGTCCGCGGGGCTGCCGGGGACGACTCTCGCCAGCAGGACGCCCTCCGTGACCGAAAGACCATTCTGAGCGGCTATGGAACGGGTGACGGTCAGAAGCTCAACCCCCAGCCAGGGTCTTTGGACCTGGCCGGTGTTGATCAACTGCTGGATAATCGGCAGCGCGGTAGCCATGCTGATGGAGAAGCCGATATTCTGGGCGCCGCCCACGATGGCGGTGTTTATCCCGATAACCTGGCCTGACAGGTTTACCAGAGGCCCGCCGCTGTTGCCCGGGTTAATGGCGGCGTCGGTCTGGATCAGGTCGTTGAGCACGTCGCCGCTCTGGGTCTGGATGGACCTTCCAATGTAACTGACTACACCCACGGTTACCGTGGGCCCGCCTTCCAGCGCCAGGGCGTTGCCGACGGCCACCACCCAATCGCCGACCCGCAGCCGGGAGGCATCGCCGATCTGGGCGACCGCCATCTTGTCGGTGGGATCGATCTTGATTACCGCTATGTCTGTGGTAGGGTCGCGGCCGACGAGTTTGGCGTCGACGTTCTGGCCGTCGGCCAGGGCGACTTTGATGGTCGAAGCGCCCGAGACCACGTGGTTGTTGGTGACGATATACCCCTTGGGGTCAATGAGGACGCCCGTGCCGGCGCCCTCTTGAGGGATCGGCTGAAGGAAGATGTTGAGGCCCTGTGAAGTTACGTTGACGGCCACCACCGAAGCTTTCACCTTTTCGGCTACATCGGCAATCGAAGGTAGACCAGTCACCGGCTGTACAGAGGGTGCGGGACTGAGCTTTACCGCGGAGTCAGGAGGCGCGGTAGGCGGGGGCGTCGCCTGGCTGACCGGCGGCTGGTTCTGGACCGGCGAAGGGGTTATGAACTCGATATTGGGCAAGCTGCAGGCGCTGGCCAACGAGGCCAAAAGGGCAAAAACGACTGCCGTCTGGAACAAAAAGAACTTTTGCATAGGAAGCCTCCTGTTGATGTCAAAGATTTTACCATGTTCTGAACAAAGAGGGAACGATTGGCTGAAAGGCAATGTGAGCAACCCAGCTTTGCAGCATCGAAGGCGCCAAGAAGTCACAGAATTGACACAAGCCTTCTTCCTCTGGCTATCGGGCCGGCAATCGTGTCCGATTGACTGGAAGCGGACGCGGCAATTATACTGGTATCTGGAATCCGTCAAGCATCGGAGGTTCATGGTGAACTGTGAAGAAATCTCCGTAGTCGGGCTCGTCCCGGAGCCCGACCCGTCTCGGGGTCAGGGACGACCCCGAGTACGGTACGTCAGGGTAATCGGAGGGGCCTCAGACGTTTTCTCCGAATCTATTTAAGGAGGCAGAGATATGGAAGTCGTCCACGTGCCGGGCAAGAACGCCGGCAAGATCAACCTGTTTGCCTTGAGCACCTGCGGCTGGTGCCGCAAGACGAAGGCGCTTCTGACTGAAATGGGAGTGCAATATGACTACGTCGACGTCGACCAACTGACCGGGGAGGACCGCGCTGAAGTGATGAAGACGGTGGAGAAGTGGAACCCGGACTGCTCCTTCCCAACGATGGTGATCAACGATGCTAAGTGCATTGTGGGTTTCAAAGAGGACGAAATCAAGAAGGCTTTGAAGAAATGACGGCCGGGACGCCTACTGCCGATGAGATCGACCGCCTGTATCTCAAGCTGAAAAGCGAGGCCGAGGCCGGCGGTTACCATCTTAACGCTGACGTCAAGTTTACCAGGGAACTGCTGGCCGGGCTTCTGACCAACGAGAAGAGGTATGGCTACATAGCCTGTCCCTGCCGCCTCGCTTCGGGCCGGAAGGCCGATGACCTGGATATCATTTGCCCGTGCGATTACCGGGACCCTGACCTTGGGGACCATGGCGCCTGCTACTGCGCTCTGTACGTGTCCCAGGAGGTGCTGGACGGGAAGAGGAAGCTGGAGTCTATCCCCGAGCGGCGTCCGCCTCCCGCGGAAAGACAGAAACTGAAGGGGCAGGCATCGAGGCCGGGAACGCCCGCCTTGATTCCCAAACCTTCGTTACCTGTGTGGAGGTGCAAGGTTTGCGGATATCTATGCGCCAGGGACGGCCCGCCGGAAGTCTGTCCCATTTGCAAAGCGAAAAAAGACCGTTTCGAGCAGTTCATGTAGGGAGGTTTATGCCCCGCCACCCCCTCAGGGACGGAGGCCTGCGGTACCATCGGTTCGTCATTGCCTGGAAAACAGGCGAACCCGTAGGGACGTCATGGGGAATGACGGGGGGCTGGTAGGACAGGCA
>ORJL010665617.1_pt1 | contig 13880 bp, 10 predicted proteins | sample 1779941 | NCBI WGS metagenome assembly ORJL01 (sample SAMEA104232317, study PRJEB22302) | groundwater metagenome | biome: forest; feature: aquifer; material: groundwater | place: USA | collected 2011-08-07 | depth 5.8 m
CCTCAACGGCGCCCTGCCGATCATCATGATAAATACCTCCCTTCCTCCAGGTCCCTCTTCGCCTTTTCATATCCTTGCGGAGAACCGATATCAATAAGATACTCAGAGAATGCATATGAATACACGGGCACCCCACGGCTGAGCAAAGATGGAAAGAGATCACGCCCGAAGTCGTACTCGCCTTCCGACGGAATGTACGACAGGATATCCGGTTCCATCACGTAAACTCCAGCATTTGCCCAGGGCGAAGCAACCTCCCCCTTGGGAGGCTTCTCCACAAATCGCGATATCCGTCCCCCTTCTCCTAGCACTGCGACGCCGCACGAGGAGGGATCGTCGACTTCGTGCACCGCCACCGTAGCCATTCCTCCAGTCTTTTTATGGAAGCTGACCAGAGCTCCAAGGTCAATCGTGGTGAGCACATCACCGTAGAGAACCAGGAAAGGCTCGTCCAGGAAGCTCTCCAGGTTCTTGACTCCTCCCGCCGTACCAAGAAGGCTGGGTTCGAATGCCAGGTTTACTTTCAGGCCTTGGTCCCCCTTTTCCAGTAGATATCGGATAACAACCTCAGGTAGATGATGCAAGTTCATGGCTACCTGGCGCAGTCCATAGGCTCTAAGAAGATCCAGGTTATATTGCAATAGCGGCTTGCCGTTCAAGGGCAACATTGCCTTCGGACAGCAATCGGTCAGCGGACGCAACCTGGTCCCAAGCCCAGCAGCCAAGATTACCGCTTTCATAGAAACAACCCGTCCTTAACGCAACTCAAAAACGATGGAACTCGCCGGCATCCCAAAGATTCAGGAAAGCCTTGACGACGTGGGGGTCGAAGCTCTTCCCGGCCTCTGCCGCCACAGATTCCTTGGCCTCGACCGGACTCATTGCGGGACGATGCGGCCGATGAGACACCATGGCATCGTAGGCTATTGCCACGGCCAGAATTCTGGCCCCTTTGGGGATGTCCCAGCCCCTTAGCCTCTGAGGGTATCCCCGACCATCGTACCTTTCCTGGTGACTCATGATCAGCGGAAGAGCAGGGCTAAGAGCCTTAACGTGAGATATAGCCCCAACCCCCAACTTTGGATGCCTTTGAATGACAGCCCATTCTTCCTCGGTTAAGGGCCCCTCCCTTTTCAGCGCATCCGGAGGCAAGACCACCATGCCAAGGTCATGAAGCAGGGCCGCACAATACAAGGGATTCTGGTCCTTGCGGGGCAGGTTTATCTCGCTGGCGATCCGAAGCGCGTAGCTAGCAACTCTGCGAGAAATCCCAGGCGCGAAGGGCCTGTGGTTTTCTATGATGGAAACCAGTGACTCGATAACCATCACCATGTCAGCGTGTAGCCACTGGACCATCTTCTCCTCTTTCTCGAGGAGCCTTCCGGTGCGTTCCGCCAGAAGCATGGCCCGATTGGCCAGGACCTCCACCTCCTGAATACCCGATCTGAGAGATGCCACAGCCTCAGCGTGCCTCGCGGCCGGCCCACGCGATCGCCTGGGTCTGCCTTCCAAGGACTTGAGCTGGGTGAGCAGTCCCCCAACGGCGCTGGCCGAGGCATCCTGCAGATCCCTGACCCGCACGCTGTTGCTACGCCAGCTCTTGGGCAGGATCACGGTGAAAGTGCTTCCTTTTCCTACCACGCTGGAGACCCCCAGGCGCCCGCCCATGGAGTCAACCGTCCTCTTCACCAGGTGCAGGCCCAGCCCAAGTCCCGGGGACCGGCGTGTAGTGGGGCTCTCGATCTGCCGGAAAGTCCGAAAGATACTGGCGATCTCGCATTCAGGAATACCGGGTCCCGCGTCAGTCACCGTTATCTTGACCGTGGAATCCTCAGCCCCAATTGTGACCGTCACTGCCCCGTGCGGCGAAGAGAACTTGACCGCGTTGTCGAGCAAATGGCCGAGAGCCTCAGCCAGGCGGACCCTATCCACAATCAAAGGCTCCAGCCCCTTGGCGCACTCGACGCGGGTGGATATCCCCTTTTCCTCCGCTGCCTCACGGACCTCCTCCAGCAGTTCCCCCACCAGCTCCGACAGGTCCACACTCTCCACGTCCGTATCCAAACTGCCCCGCTCCAGGAGGTCGTAGGTTGTGAGGTCTGAGACAGTTCCCGCCAAACGCTTCACCCGACGGTATGCCATCGAGATCAATTGCGCTTGATCGGACTCTGCCCCTTCGGGGAGCGAGTTCATCAGGGTCTCGAGACAGTTGCGCATTGCAGTCACCGGTGTGCGCAATTCGTGCGCTATCAATGACACAAATTCGGCCGGATTCCCTCCCGGACGGAAGTGATCGTCGGACGGGACCTTGAGGCCAGGTAAGGGCGCAGCCCTGCCGGGCGCCAGACCATCATCCCGCTGATCGAAGTAACAACTGCTGCCCTGAATGGCCTTCGCTCGCCGCCGCACTTCCGCCACAACCTCGCTGGCCTTCAGGTAGCTGTCAATACGGCGTCGCTCGTTAGTCACTCCACCAATCGAGATCGTCATTATCGGGTTCCGCACCGATTTGCCGAGCCGGTCCTCGGTTTCGATGAACCCCCTCGCAATATCTCCGCCATCGTATAGGGTCGGAATTCTCCGGTCGAAATCGGCGATTATCCTGGATGAGATGGGCTTGGCCCTGGCCGGAGAAGTAATGACCGTGAAGTCATCGCCTCCGATGTGGCCGATGAAATCGTCCGAGTTTCCCAAGAACTGAACGGCTTCTTCCAGCACGGAGGCAAGCAACTGAATGGCCTGGTCTCCCTTGGTGAATCCATAATAGTCGTTGAAGGCCTTGAACGAGTCCGCGTCAACGTAGAGGAAGGCGAAATGACGTTTTTGGGCTATCCGAGACTCCAGTTCGGCCCTTATCTGGTTGCCCCCAGGCAAACCGGTGAGTGGGTTGGAGTCCTTGTCCTGCCTCGACCGCCGGAAATAGGCATGAACGCGGCTCACTACCTCCTCCGGCGCTATGGGCTTGGTCATATATTCCAGCGCCCAAGACTCAAGGGCCGCCAGCATATACTCGTGATGCGCCTTCGCAGTCAAGAACATCACCGGGATATGTTTCGTGGTTGGACCTTCCTGCAGCAGCCGGCAGACCTCCATCCCATCCATGTCGGGGAGGTCCGACTCCAGAATCATGAGGTCCGGCCTGTCTTTCAACGCCTTAGACAAAGCATCCTGTCCTGTATCTGCTTCGATGACCTGATAGTTGGCCCGTTCAAAGTACGAGCGGAAAACCTCCCGCATGGACACATCCGCGTCCGCCAGTAGAATCCTCTCGCCCTTACCCTTGGGGGTGGTCACTTGGCTTCCTTCCCTGGCGGCTGCCTTCCCTGCCGATCGCATCTTGAGTTGCTGACGACCCCATCGATTCCTCCTAGAAGTGGACTATTCGCGTGCATAAAGTTCAACACTCCGAAAATCCTCACCACCTCATGTCCGAACCGTCACTTGAGGGGCCCAGCCCCGGTTCAATCGTGACCATCCATGCCCCAACTCAGGCACAAGATAACTCTATCACAGCCAAGTTAGACCAAGGTTAGAACGAGGTAGTAATTAGGTTAGAATATTTTGAGGGCAACCGGACCGAAACAGACAGAAGGTGCAGTTACTTGCTCTCCATGTCAAGGGGCGTTGCCGGATCGCCCAGAAGGTTGAACGTCTCCAGGAGATCCTGATAACTTGCGGCGCCTGCAGGCACACTCTGTTTGGCCTGCAAGATGGCCATACCCAGCGTGGACGCTCCTTGCTGAAACATCGAACGGAGGAGCCCCCTGGTCAGCAAATCCTGGTCCCCTAACAAGGATAGCCCCGACGAAGCCAGGACCGCCACAGCCCCCTTGTTGTCGGCCAGGAGCAGTGATTCGCCCAAGCTATCGGTCGACGGATGGTGGAAGTATCCCGCCAGGCACGTCATCAAGACGACTAACGATGCGCGACCTCCAGACGGCATAGACGCCACATCTGAGATGCTCAATATCTTACTGGCGCCCAGCATCTCCAGAGATCCGTGGCCCATATAGACAGCCAGGTCCAGTCCACCGGACATGGTCTTGCCAATTCTGCCGGCGGCCTCGGAGGCGTCACCTTGCGAGGATGGGTAAACCCGAGTGATCTGGAAGTAGGATGGAAGATAGTCTCGCGATAAAGCCTCGACGGTGGACTGAAAGACGGATTCCGAGTTATCTGATATGAACATCGCCCGCCTTTCGCGCGTGGCCGACCGATCCTTCTCGCCGGCTATTATCTTTCCGACCACCCTATCGGCTCCGGACTTGTCCTGTATCGGAAGACGCCCTATGGCCAGATTGGGTCGTTCGTCGCTGCCGAAAGAAACGAACCAGTTGTCGGTGGCCGTCTCGCCCAAGTGTGGAGTGCTGATTAGATAGCTCGGTATCAGACTACGCCGAGTGGTCTTCAAGTTGTCCCGATTGTCGTACGTAGCGTCGCCCATCAGCAAGACGTATGCCGGGCGAGGCGCAGGCCATTCCTCCCAGGCAAACTTGAGAAAGTTCTTTATGGCCTGAGGTTCTGCCAATCCGAACCCGAAGGCATCGTACACCGCCTCGACATCCACCACCCTGACCCGCAGCCCCTGCTCCTGCCTCCACCTGGAAAGCGTGCCTGCGCTCTCCAAGAGCTGTTTGGGAGCTATGATGATGTAATCAGCACCCTCCTCCGGGTTCCTGAGTGAATCCGATGCTTGGGCCGGCCGGACGGCCTGGATTTCCTTCTGCCCCTTTGGGGAAACCGCCAGGTACTTCCGGCCGGGACGTCCGTCAACCAGGGAGACCGAATAGAGACCTCCCTTGGGTCCCGCAACTGATGAGACCACGCGGGCCACATCCTTGGAATCAGTGATGTCAAATACTTCCACGCGGTTGTCTGTGAACCCGTCAATGGTGTAGCTAGCTCCGCCCCCGCTCCCCCGGAACGCCAGGACGTCCCCGCGGGCCTGCAGCCGCCTCTCGTACTCCAATTCCACCCAGTTGAGAAGTGTGACCTCTGCCTGCGCCGCCGTATCCCCCGGCAAGACCACACGCAGCACGTTGCCGCTCTCCTTAAGCGCAGACTGAGGAAACCCGACTTCGGCTACGTAAGCGCTCTGGCCATGCCAGCTTCCTTCCGTGACCAGGCTACCGTTGAGGTAAACCTCCACGTGATGATCCGGGTCGCTCTTGGTCTCGGTCAGGCCCATGAAGGCCAGCCGGAGAATAGGCTCGGTCCCGGCGCCCGCCTGGTCCGGAGAGGGTAGGTCCACCTCGACGGAGCCAGGGGCCGTGATTGACGCCCAGAACCACCTGTCCCCGCTAGCAAGGTTTGGCTGATAGATAAGGTCCTTTTCCACGCGCTCCGTCGCCCTGAACGAGGTTCGTGGAGTTGCGGAAACTGGGTCTGAAGGATGAAGGGTGGCCATCTCCTTCCCTTCAAATTGACCGGCTTCCAGCCAGTAGACGTTGGTCACCGTATACTGGCTGAGGCTTGCCTCCCCGTAGAACTCCAGAAACGCGTCGGCCCCCTCCCCAACGACTTCGAAGGGAACTTCCACTCCCTGGTTTAGGAGTCTGAGGCCTTTTCCTCCCCGGCCGTTCATACCCGCTTGCTCAAGTCCCTGCAAACGTACCCGATAGATGCCATCCGCCACTACAGGCAGCTTGAGCGAACTCACCCTCCCCGGATCCCCGCTCGACCGTGATTCACAGCCGGAAGAGAGTGCTGCCGCCAGCGCCAGCATGCCCAGCAGTATGTTCAGAATGGAGGGTCGCCTCATCCGGATGACGCGCCGCAGTTGACGCAAAACCTGGGCCCTTCTGGGATCTCAGCAACCACCATCTGGTCGCCGTGGAGTCCCTCCGAGGCACTCCCGAACGAGCGCACTTGCCAGGCCTCCGTCCAGGTGCCCCTATTGCCTTGACATCCCAGACCGCTTCTCAGGCTCGACCTTCTCGGCCAAAAGCCCTTCATCCCACTCTCCCTCTCACCAACTCCCCGTCCATCTCACCTAACTCCCCTTCTCCCTCTCACCCATCCTCTCTGCCCGTTCTCAAGCATCCCCTCTCCCCGCTCCCAACATCCCTCTCCCTCCGGGAGAGGGTTAGGGTGAGGGCGTCCCCACCACCAACCATATCGTCTCAACCACCGACTCCGTTTCATTCAGCACCTCAAGATTCGTGAAGCGCAGAACCTGCACGCCATTCTCACTGAGGAACCTTGTCCGCGCCTCATCGTAACGGACCCCGGCCTCCTCGAAATGCTGCCCTCCATCCACCTCAACGGCCAGACGGTGTTCCAGACAGTAGAAGTCCAGGATATATGGGCCAAACTCGTGCTGTCGGCGAAACTTCGCGCCCGCCATCTGCCGGCTCCGAAGGAGACTCCACAACAAGGCTTCAGCGTTCGTGGAATTCTTCCTCAGCGCCCGGCGCCGCGCGAGCAGGGTGACCGCGTCTATCGAGTGATGGGTGGCGCTCTTCACCGGGGAGCGGCCCTCACCCTAACCCTCTCCCACCGGGAGAGGGAATCTCGATGCGCCAGGGCCTTGACCATCGTGGCCAGCCCTTCACCCACAGGGAGAGGGAATCTCGATGTGCCAGGGGCCTTGACCACCGTGGCTAGCCCTTCACCCACAGGGAGAGGGAATCTCGATGTGCCAGGGCCTTGACCACGGAGGCTAGCCCCTCTCCCACAGGGGGAGGGAATTCGGCTGTCCCCTCTCGGTCGACGGGAGAAGGATGGGATCAGGCTCACCACCCTCCAGTCAACTGCTTTGCCACCACCGGCGGGTAGATCCGCTGACATCCCCTCTCCCTCTGGGAGAGGGTTAGGGTGAGGGCGTCCCCGCAGCCGACTTCGTTTCATCAGTACCTCACAGCGTTCGTGGAATTCTTCCTCAGCGCCCGGCGCCGCGCGAGCAGGGTGACCGCGTCTACCGAGTGATGGGTGGCGCTCTTCACCGAGGAGCGGCCCTCACCCTAACCCTCTCCCACCGGGAGAGGGAATCTCGATGTGCCAGGGGCCTTGACCTCCGTGGCTAGATCCTCTCCCACCGGAAGAGGGAATTCTGCTGTCCCCTATCCCTCGCGGACTGGAGGCTACAACCAGGCTCACCACCCCCCAGCGAGTTGCTTTGTCACCACCGGCAGGAAGATGCCAAGCGAAGGAAGGGCCAGATTCATGCTCGGATCTCCAAGAAGCCCGTAAGTGCTGATGAGGTCACGGTAACTCGTGGTACTGGTGTAAAGCTCTAGTTTACCCGCAAATGTGGCTGCGCCTAGGGCAGCGGTCCTCCGGACGAAGAACGCATTGAAGATGCCTCGGGCCAGGTAGTCGTGCCCTGTGGCCAAGCCCTGGCCGGTCGCGGCGAAGGCCGCGATAGCCCCCTTGCCCTGGGCCAGCACCAGGCTCTCCTCCAAGGACGGCAACGCCGGCCAGTGGAAGTAACCGTCCAGGCAGGTCAACGCGAGCACAAAGGGGAGTTTGCTTCCATTGGTCAGGGATGAGATGTCACTGTTCTTGAAGATCGCCTTGCCCCAGAGTTGATTGGCGCCGTGTCCCTCGTACTGAGCCAGGACGGCCCCACTGTTGATCGCGGTTACGAAGGCGGACTTGACGCTAGAAGCGGTATTATAGGTCGTGGACGCAGCCGCACACAAGTCGCCGTCTACGCAAAGATAGTCCTTCTTGGCTGAATAGGACTTCGGCAAATAGCGGTCGGCTACGTCATCGGACAGCCCGTGAAAATCGATGAAGTTGGCGTCCTTCCCGGGACTGTCGGCGACGAAGACTACCTTCCCCCTCCAGTCTCCAGATGTAGCGTTTTGCTCATAGGTAAGGATCTTCGAGATCATGGCGCTGGCCTGGGACGAAGACGAGACGGGCAGCCGCCCAACAAACATCTTGGGCATCACGTCGTTCCCAAAAGTCACGTATATGGTGTCGCTCGCCGTCTCACCCAACCAGGGGTCGACGAAGGCCAGGTAGGGAGGGACGTAGTTCTTTTCACCAGTCCCCAGGTAGTTCCGAAAGTCGTAGTTGCCGTCGCCCATGAGCAACACATTGCTGGGTGCAGGCGCCTGCCAATTGGAGTAGGAATAAGCCAGGAAAGTCCTGATCGCTTCAGGATCGACCATGCCGTAGCCGAACTCGTCGTATATGTCCTCCACCTTAGCCACCTTCACCCGAAAGCCCTGCTGGGAACGATGATCGGCCAGGGTCAGCACGCTGGTGTAGAACTCGGTCGGGGTGATGATTATCAGGTCGGCCCCGTTGCCGGCACTCTTGAGACCGGCCGCTGAGGTAGTCGAGATACTGGTGGGTGTACGCCACTGTTCTGTGGACACCACCACGTACTCGGCCACGTTGCCAGTCGTGTCCGCGAAACCCACGCTAAACGGGGCAGCGCCAGGAGACACCACTCCATTGATCTTCACCAGATTTGTGCGGTCGCTTACATCGAACACCCTCACATCGGACCTGCTGAGTCCTCCAACCTGGTAGGTATGGCTTCCCCCGGATCCCCCTCTGAGCCGCAGATAGTCAGCGACTGCTGTCAACTCCCGACGGTAGCTGATCTCGAACCAGTTGACCGCCACAGCGTCAAGGTTTACGCCAGTGTCGTTCGGCAATTCCACCTTGATGATGTTGGCCCCGTTCTGCAGCCACGCCTGCGGGAAGTCCGCTGAGCCGGGGGCGAGAGCAACCCCATCCCAGGTAGCGTCCTTCACCAGGTGATTGTTAACGTAGAGTCTGACATGATGATCGGGATTAACAGCGGAGCTGCTCGTATAGCTGCGAAACGAGGAGTCAAGCGTGGCCGTGTAGGCCCCGGTTACCACGCCGCTCAGTGTGACCGTATAGCTCACGCTGGCTCCGGCGCCCTTGTTCAAGGCCAACACCCGACCCCAATACCAGTGGTCGGACCCGGATTCCATGGGCCAGGAGGAATAGTATTCGTGGTTCTCCTCCGCATGAACCGTGTCGGTGAAGGTAGTCTCCGGCGCACCCAGAGCGCTCTCTCCACGGACGGCCATGCGCTTACCGCCACTGCCAACCGCCAACTGGAAGACCTCAACACCTGTGAACTTGTTGTCCACGCCCTTGCCATAGAAGAGGAAGCTATCGAGCTTTCCGTCCTCCTTGACCGCCATGTCAATCGCCACTTCCGCACCATTGTTGCTGAGCTGCAGGTTCTGAGGATCAACCGAGTCCACGGGGAACCCGGCGGCCTGAAGCTGAGCATAGGTAACCTGGTAGACGCCCTCCCGGTCGATGGAGATCTTGTAGACGGGCGAGGCCGCAGCCACAACCTGCGACGCAGCCAAAACAGGGGCCTGAAGGGATTGCGGATACACCGTCTTATAGTTGACCATGCTATTTCGCAGGAGGTCTCCGAAAACCGGGTTCTCGGGGCGGCTGGCAGACACCGCTCGGGATGAAGATCCGAAGCTAACCCTGACCCTTATGGTGGACCAGAAATACGCCTCGCCCCGGATCGGATTGTACTGGACGGGGGAAAACCGGACGACAACGTAGGGCTGGTCCCTCAGGTTCCCCGTCTCCCCCAGGCTGGCCTGGGACTCAGGGTACAGGGAGTCGCGCCCGTAGACCGCGTCGTCGGGAACCCATTCCTGGACCAGGACCGGAGCATCGCCATCAGGGTATCTCACGATGGCCGTCGGCGCCGGGGCAAGCCGGAACCGGCCCTCCATCGGCCCCCCGGTAGTCTCAAGGACCGACAACTCAAGGTGGCTCCCGGGAGGAATGGCGACCATTGCGCCCTTCACGGGCGCCTGGGGCCTTCCGGCCTCCCCACTCTGGGCAAGGCCAGGAATGGTCAGAACGTCAAACGGCCGCCCACCTAGACTGACTGAATCCCTCTCCACGGCGGAGAAGGTCATCTCCAGGGTCACACCACTCAGATCCGACTGGACGACCCTCACACCGTCAGGCGAAGAGGCGTGAATCTCACCGGAGCGGGGGGCGACGAAAGACAAGGCGAGGAGGAGGGCAACGCCAACGGAGGCGACCCTCCTGGACCAAGGACCTGCAGACAAAGCTGATTTCGATTGAGAACGCATCACTCCACCCACAATCTCCATGCGCCTGATGCGACGCCAGGCCATGGTCCTACCTCTACACAACGCATGACGATTCTCATGAAGGCTCAGAAAGGATGGGACGCCCGGGACACCATCGGGACTGCGGTGCTAAGCGCGTCTGTATCGGACCAGGCTCCATACCAGGGAGGCCAGTATCCCTAATATCCCCAGACCCACCAGCCCCCCGGCGCCCATTTCGATCGGAGACAAACCTCGGGAGGGGGATCCAGGCTCGACCGTCTGAGCCGGAGGTTGACTCGAACCCGCGTTCTGCCCATCCCTCGAGACGCCAGCCGGACCGGAAGCCAAAGCGAGGGCGCCTGAAGCAGGAGCCCCGGCAGATATAGGCGTCGGTCCCGGAGCGGAACGGTCCCCTCCTGCCTGGGTTGGTGCTGGACTGGGAATGGTAGGCTGAGGCTTTCCAGCGTCCTGCCCGGTGGCGGCCGCCCCGCCCGACCCGGAGCCGGAGACAGGAGTAACCGGCCCCATTGCCGCCGCGGGCGTGCCCGTGGCCGTTGCAGCCGGCAGAATTGTAGAAACCGGCGACACGGGACTCACGGGAGCCGTCGGAACCGCAGCCAAAGCCCCCGAGGAAGCTGCCACGGGAACTGGTGTGAACGTCGCCACTGGAACCGGCGTAGACGTCGCCACTGGAACCGGCGTGGACGTCGCGACCGGAACCGGCGTGGACGTGGCCACAGGAGTCCGGGTTGCCGTCGCCAATGGAATTCGCGTGGAAGTGGCCGTGGGAACCGGGGTAGAAGTGGACGGTCTGGACGTAGGAGTCGCAGTTGGAGGCGAAAGCGTAGGCTGCGGAGTAGCTGTGGCAGCGGGCGTCGCGGTCGGAGTGGGTGTCGGATCCTCCGGGAAAATGGCCACAGTTGTCACTTTGCCATCAAGTTCCACTTCATCCAGGCGGTAGTAGTATGCCGCCCGGTTGCTGGCGCCGGGGTCCGTAAACGAGTAGTTCCCGCCAGTGACAGTCCCCTTGGAGCCGATCAGTCCGGAATTGACCTTACTCCACGGCCCTGACTTGCTGGTAGCCCGATAGAGATTGAAGCCCACAGTCTTAACCTCGCTAGCCGTCACCCAATTCAGCACCACCTTGTCGGACTGACCGGAAGCGTTGAAGTCAACCAGAGTGACCGCCGCCTCTACGCTCAACGCACCGCCCAAGGCCAACACCGCCAACCCTGCCAATAGACAGACTAGCCTGGAAATCGAGCCCAAACCTCTCACTTCCTCTTGCCTCCACCCGCTACCTTCCTTATGTACCAGGCGGAGCGCCCGGCACATAAGGAAGCAATAGCGTGATGACACCTAGGCATCGTGATGTTGCCCCAACGATGCTTCCATCTCGGGGCACTAACTGCGAAGTGCAGTTAGCTATGAGTAGGAACCGTGATTGCGATCGGCAGCGTTAGCTATTGCCCTGCTGGCACGCGCCGGCCGCCTTGCCAATCGGAGGCGTGCACACATTGGCCATCGCCTCCATCTGTTCCCTGTAGATCACCTGGGGCTTCTCGTACTCTTTTCTCTCGGTTTCCAATTCCATCACCTCCCGTTATTAATGTATTCCCGCTGTTGATGCTTTACCGATCACCCCCCAGAACCCTTCATCTTTTCGGAAATGAAGACGCCCGTAGGGGACGGCTGCCAGAAGTTGGGCACAGGTCGCGGCTGCCCTTTCGCCCAGGTCGATTTGGTCAGACATAAAGGGAACTGAAGCCAGAAGGCTGGCGACCATAGCAGGCCTGCTCGCCGGCTCCAGATAGTGTCCGGTATCCTTTACTAACCTGAAGACACCCTTCAAGGGCGCCTGCTCCTTGGTCAATGGCGAATCTAGAAACTCGCCCCTAAAGGGAACCCCGCAGGCATGGAAGACCCCGTTGGCCTTTTTGACCATCACCATATCGTCGCTCAAGATCGTGAACTGGCGGGAAAGTCCGGCAACCGTGCTCTTTCCGGCTCCGCTGTGGCCAAAAAAGAGGTATCCTTCTCCGTCTCTCACCACGCCACAACTGTGCACCAGCAGGCCGCCGTCAAGAACGCAGAGCCAGGCGAACAAGGCTCTCATCGAATTCTCCCCTGGCACAAACGGCGCCTTAACTAGCCTACCCTTGCGGGCCTTCAGGTCGAAGGTGGCTTCCTCACCCAACGATTCGACATGCAAGACGCCATCCGAAAAAGCGATCGAGATGGGCCAGACGGCGGACGACTTGGGGATTTCCCAGTCCCGTTCCTCTTCAGCCACTTCCACCGTCAACAACGGCGCATCTCCGGACAGGAAGACGTCGTAGCGCTCCCTCAGTCTCGAGGCCAACTGCTGGTCCTCCACCTGGAGGCCTACGCAGATGCCACCGATAGAGACAAGAATGTCATCAGTCAAGTGATGGCTCCCTTTCGAGGACGACCTGCCTGCGCAGGGCCGCCTCGCGACATGCTACGGAAGAAGGCCCACTCAGCTCACCGTCCTCCAGCCTCCCAAGGCCCATACAGCGCACACAGTAGGGGCGCAGCCTGCACGTAGAACAGACCGGGAACGAGGCCTCCACCAGGCCCCTGATCTCGCCCAGTTGGGGCGATTCAGACCAGATCTTCCCAAGAGACTGGACCCGTACGTTGCCTGCGGACAGCCTGATCTGAACGCAGGGGAAGACATCGCCATAGGGATTAATGCACAACTGGTTCGAGGCGGCGGAACAAGGATGGTCCTCCGGCGAGACGGTCGGAGCCACCCACCGGTCAGGCAACTCTCTCTGAAAGAGATTGAGCAGACTTTCGTCTGTAAGGCGGTGGCTTAGAACGCACGCACACCCGCTGTCCTTCGGCACGATCGTAATATCATAGCGGAATGCGGCGCCTAGCTCCCCTGCCAGACGGCGCACCTGGTCAAACTCACCGATATTGTCGTTCATAAGAGGGGTCTTGACCGTAGCATGCACCCCCCTTTCCGCCAAGAGACGGAAGGCGCCAAGAGTCCGCTCGAAAGAGCCCGCCGCCCCTGTCAGCCGGTCGTGAGTGGAGGATTGCGCCCCAAGAAGGCTCATCTCGACACCCACCAGGTGGAGATCCCGCAAGGCATCCGCCACCGAGGCAGTAATGAGGCTGCCGTTGGTCAGCAAGCGCAAGGCGAAGCCCTTCTCACGAGCATACCGGGCGATGTCCAAGAAGTCCTTCCTCAACAGCACCTCACCGCCGGTCAAGGTCAGATGCAGAGCCCCCAACTCTGCCAGTTGGTCAACCACGGACCGGGCCTCGGCCGTCGTCAACTCCCCCTCGGCGCTCTCCGGTCGCGTTAGATAACAATGCGAACACTTCACGTTGCACCGATAGGTCAACTCCCAGAGGACACTGAAAAGACGCTGCTGGCGCGCCGTCTTCCTGATGATCCGCTGATAGGGACTGATCTCAACCGTGGCGGGAGACATCACCAGTCTGCTTTCAGCGCCGGTCCGAGATTCCTCTCAGGCGCCACGTTGAGCGCCTTCCCAAGTCAATAGCATGCCCTCCTGGACCATGCTCGTCACAAACTCCTCGGCATCGGACCGGGCCTGATCCAGGCTGACTGCGTATTCCGCTGCTACGGCCTTGGCAATGTCCTCCAAAGCCCGGCTTCCATCGCTGAGTTCCCAAATGAACGAACCCACAGCGTTGAGCACGTTTACCACGCCCTTCTCCGGCTGAATGATTACCGCCTCACCATCCACCACACGGGAAGCGGTGGCAGGGCTTCGGGCAGGATACGTACCTTCCATCGTGTCTAGTCCTCCAGGTAGTCTTAGACTGGCC
>ORJL011435436.1_pt1 | contig 13880 bp, 15 predicted proteins | sample 1779941 | NCBI WGS metagenome assembly ORJL01 (sample SAMEA104232317, study PRJEB22302) | groundwater metagenome | biome: forest; feature: aquifer; material: groundwater | place: USA | collected 2011-08-07 | depth 5.8 m
CAGCAATTCCGCAGAGTGAATGGCTGCTCTGGCGGTGTAAAGATAAATTAGGAAATTCTAAACGTTCATCTAGAGTTTTGGAAACAATCATTTTTCTGCGCTGAAAGAAAGGGCAGGATTATTAAATGTTTCGGATTTAGAAAAATTAATTTGCTTTAGTAAATATTTTCTTCCAGTCTTCTCGATAATATTTTGCGAAAAAGTAAAGAGCGAGGATGATCATTACTAAACTAAACCATTGGCCGATGCTAAACCCAAAGTGTAAAACATCTTCTCGATAAAAGTCTACTATAAATCTTCCTAACCCTTCTAAGAAAACAAAATTCAAAAAGATGAATCCGGGCTTGAACTCTTTCCAGAAACTTAGCCAGAGCAATTCTCCGAAAATGATGAAGCGGTAAGCAGCAGCATACAAAATGCTGGGATGGCGGCATTGGGAATCGTAGTCTGGAAAGATTACACACCATTTGCCGTTCCAGACTCTTCCTATTAATTCCCCATTGATGAAATTAGCGATCCTGCCTAAAGCTAAAGCAAACATGGTGGGGATGGAAAGTATATCGGCCATCTTCCAGAAGTTTATTTTTTGTTTTTTACAATAGAGCCAACAGGCCAGAATAATTCCAACCAAACCGCCATGGAAACTCATTCCTCCCTGCCAGATTTTGAATAGGTTTAGAGGATTGCTGAAGTAATATCTTGGTTCCCAAAAAATTTCAAATAAGCGCGAACCGATAAGAACTCCCAGCAAGAGCCAAAAGGAAAGATCCCAGATCTGATCTTTAGTTAATTCTAATTTTTTTTTTTTCTGGAGGTATAACATCCACCATAAAGAGAGGAAAAAGCCTAAAACATAAACTAAGCCGTACCAGCGGATTTCTAACGGTCCAAAAGATAATAAGGTGGGATTAAGGTTATGGATCCACATGGAGAAGATTAAAAAAGAGGAAGTTTATTAAATTTTGTTAATTTCGTATGTGCGTAGCTCGTTCGGGCACAGTTCTTTCGCCAACTGGGAGCGAGAGGCAACCTTCGTTCGCTACGCTCACTCAGTTCCCTAGAATCGGAAACTGTGTCTAATTAGTCTTACGAATAGCACCGCGCTCACTGGCCAATTTGGCGCTATGCACATACTTAATTTCTGGACAAATAATCATTCTACTGCCAAAAAATTTATATCTCTGAGCGGAAATTAACCTAAAATATACTATAAAGAGGATTAAGATGATAACTTTAAACTTTACTACTGAATTTGAAATTTTATTGATTAAAGCCTATGCTCAGGCTAACAGGAGAGTATCCATCCAAAGCGGAGTTTCGACTAATTTCTTAGGCGCGGCCCAGCAAAGGTCTAGTTTTGTGAAAGAATATATGGCCATCTTTCAGGAGAATAGCCAGCTTTTAGACTCTGAAATAAGAAAAGGAGGGCATGCTAATTCCAGTGAAATAATCAGAAAAGTGTCTACTTTGGTTGAATCTAAACTTAATTCGACCTTGTTCCATAAAGATAATCGCCTGGATGAAGCTAGTTTCCGCCAGGTAGTGAGGGATTTAAAGAAAGATGTGCGCACGGTTTTTTATGATGGCTATCTCTCTTCTAGGTAAGCAATATCCCACCCGGAAATAGATAGTCTTTTACCGTAAACTTTATATATTAATCGCCTTTACATCAAGGGTACTTATAATTAAAAAAGGCGAAAAGCCTTTTAATCGTAAATAAACGATTACATACTTTATTTACGATAAATAAATTTGACTAAAAAAGGTGAGCGATCATGGAAGAAAAAGGAAAAAATTATTCTAAAGAGTTGATAGGCAAAACTATTGTCTCTAAATCTGGAAAAAAGTTTGGGGAAGTGGGAGATTTAATCTTTGAAGTTGGCTCTGGGGAATTGATCCATATCCAATTGAAGAATCCTACTGTTTACATGGAAAGGATGGAATTGGAAAAAACCAAAGATGGGCAGATTTTAATCCCTTTCTCAGCAGTAATGGCTACCGGAGATTATATTGTCATTGCTGAAGAAGATATTATTTAGGTTTTCTTTCTAGATTTTTTTAATTTGTTTTATCTAGATTTAAATTTTATTTCATCTTTTCTTTTAAATCAAATAAGCAGAAATTTCCAAGATTTATCTTTGGAGATGAATGCTAATAAATGGGTGGGAGATTTCGCTATATTTGATTTTAGAAAATCCGTCTAGGAAAAGTGGCGTAAATCCCCGCTATTAGATGAAAATTTCACTAAAATTTTCAACTTGCTGAAAATGTCGGCATTTTCATCATATAGACAATTCCGACAATTTGGTTACCTTATTTTTTGGAATTGGCTATACGAGAAAAGATGCAACGACTTCTTTTCTGTACAGAAGGCCGAAGCCTTCTTGTATTAGAATTCCGTTATCTGTCACTTAATTAACGGAATTCTCTATATGGTTGGGGATAGCCACTTTTTAGGATTTTCTTTAATTAAGAAAAAAGATAAATTAATTTCCGGCAACTGTTCTTTGGTTAGCCTCGCTTTTATTAACCCGAATATGGAAATGATCTGCGTGCCCAGGTTCAGGATACAATACTGTTCCGTATCTTTTCCATTCATCAGCCCCATATTTTTCCTGCACGAACTGGCGCATGGCCCAGATATATTTTTGGCTCCAGAAAAGGTAATCTATGTCTCTATCTTTCTGTAAAGCTTTAATGAAATCCCAATTAATCTGTAATGTTTTTTGGTCTAGTGTTTTTAGCTGGCCATAACTATTTTCAAACTTTCCCTCTTTGTCTTTGTACCTATAAATACCTATGTCTGCATCTAAACCCCCTTGATGGCTTTTATGAGGTGGAATAAAACCGCCATTCTCTCTGCTAAGATCGTACACCTGCAGAATAGTTCCGTATTGGGTGTAAATACTTTCTGCAGCAACATTTAATCTTTCTATTAATTCTCTACATCCATAATTCCTGGTGGGGCGATGAGATTGAAGATAGGTTTCACTTTGGAGTTGAATAAATCTTTTTTTATTTAGAGGTTGATCTTGGTAGCGGGATTTATTTGCGGAAGAATGATCTTTCGGTACTGAATCTAAAATTGAGGGAAGTTCTGTACAGAATTCAGTTACTCGCTCTTCGATAGGAAGGGAGATTATTTCTGGGGTTGAAATGAGTAAGTCTTCTAATTTGGGAAGAGGTTCTGTTTTCGGAGCAGGGGAAGTAGTAACAGCTCTTTTTCCTAAAGATACCCTTATTTTAGGGGATGAAATGGGCTCTTCTGAGAAGTTTAAGAATAGTCCAGAGACAATCGCAGCCAAAATATTTCTTTTCATTAGTTGGCTTAGGTAAAAAGTAGTCCTAAATAAAGCTTATGCATATACATTATCTATATTCTGGCAGTTTAGGGCTTCAAAATTACTTGCTCTGGCTCTTTCCCGTTAGAAATAGCTACTACTTGACCCCGAGTGAAGCGTTCTAAATCCTCAACTGCTAAGCACAGGGTTGCGGGTAGTTTTTGATAAGTTCTAGTTGAAGAAATATTGCCATAACCTTCATATCCTTTTAGTTTTGGTTCTGTTCTTTCAAGAAAATCGGAATCGCGGTTAAATTCAGTTTCTACTGAATTATCTTTATTAATGTAACCGTAACTGATACAAAATTCGCCTATTCCAGCTAGACAATCAGGTTTCATTAAGATCATTTTTGGGCCGTTGATTCCTACAGCATATTTAGCTGCGACTGCATCAGTCCAGCCGATTCTTCTGGGTCTGCCAGTAGTAGCTCCAAACTCTCCGGCAGTTAATCTTATTCCGGCAGCTTTTACCAGTAAATCTGAAGAGTTCATTAATTGAACAATTCTTTGATCGTGGGGGTTATAGCTTACCCCTTTTTCTCCGATGGTGTAGGGGATTCCATAGCGATTAAGTTCTGCTTGTACTTTTTTAGTTTCGTCTGCACAATATTCTTGTCCTAATCTTCCAGCTAATTCTGTAGGGAAAGGTCCGCCCCCAACTCTGGTCATGAAAGGGAATTTGATTAAACCTAAAGGTAAGTCTACCTTTCTTGCGGAGAGACCAACACCAGTGGCTGTACCATTAAGAGAAGGGTCAGAAGAAGTTACATAAGGATAAGTTCCGAATTCTAAACTGAGTAATAATCCTTGGGCGCCTTCTAATAAAATTCTTTTTCCTTGACCTAAGAATTGTTGTAGCTCTTTAACGGTATCTCTAGCTAGCTCTTTTACCTGAGGGATGAAAGGAGATAATTGAGCCATTACTTCATCTATCTTTATATTTTGTTCCGGATAATACTTTGCAGCTTTAGCGATTTTCTTAGCCAGGCCATCTTGGTCAAATAAATCTCTAATTCTAATTCCTACTCGAGCTGTTTTATCAGTATAACAAGGGCCGATGCCCTTTCCGGTAGAGCCAATCCCACCATCTTTTTGGGATTGATTTCTTACTTTATCTCTGGAGATATGATAGGGCATAATTACATGGGCGTCTAAACTGAGCATAAGATGATTATAACTTAAACCAGCTTGGTCTAACAATCTTAATTCAGAAGAAAAGTCAGCTAAATCGACTACAGTTCCGTTGCCAATAATATTATACTTTCCAAGATTATCATAGACTATTCCAACAGGAACCAGATGAAAAACATATTCTTTTCCATGATGAAAAATGGTATGGCCAGCATTATTTCCTCCAATGCCTCGAGCGATAACATCTACATCAGCAGCAAGAGCATGAACGATCTTACCTTTGCCAGAATCTCCCCATTGGTTACAGGTAACTGCGATGACTTGAACATCTGGAGTTAATAATTGTTCTAATCCCATTATAAAAAGAAAGAATTTTATTTCTCTTTTTAACCATTTAGCTACTTTAATGGTTGTTTTCGATTGAGAGTTTCTTAGGTGCTTTCTACGAACTCAAATCTGGGAATTGTTTTCCCTTCTTTTTCTACGATTTCTAGGAACATAGCTTTCGGGCGAACCCATAAAGAATTTTCCCCGTATTTTTGCCACCAGGCATCGTCCTGACCTGTAGGATGAGAAATATGCTTGTAAACTACAAACTCTTCTAAATTTTCAGAATGTCTGGCAATACCTAAGACTTCTACCCTAATTCCTTTGAAATGGCGGTATTGGCCTAGTTTGATTTCTGTCATTTTAATCTCTTAAACCCTTCAAAATTTATTTTGGGATTATTTAAATCAAATATCTCTATAATCTTATATTTTCCTTTGGTCCAAATTTCTCCATTTTCTATGAAGTGAGTAACCTCTAACATTTTAATACTGGCAAGGGGTCGGTAAAGTTTTTGATTTCCTTCCGTTTTACAGAGAGGCATCTCTCCACCAGACCAAAATGGATCATCACTAAACCAATATAATCTTTGTCCTTTCTTAAGAAAAGAATAAATTTTACTTAGTTCAAGCTTTTCGGGAATACATTCTTCCTGTTTTCTATTTCCTTTCTTAAATTCGGAATAATCTCTTAAAGCCAAATCCGGACAAAACTCAACTGCTATCCCCATTTTTTTCAGTTTTAAATTCCTCATCCATTTTTTTCAAATAATCCTTAACCCGACTCATTACCGTTTTCAATAAGAAACCTTCCACTTTCTCTTCGAAAATTTCAGAAAGACTTCCCCATTCGGTGATGCGGTATAAATTAGCATTGGTCTCAATCAGATGCAGGTCTTTTAATCTTTTTAATTGCCGGCGGATATTGGAAGAGGCGATGCCCAGCATGGGCAGTTTCATTTCCTTACGGAATTCTATGACCTTATTCTTGACTTCTTCAGAATGCAATTCTTCTCTACTTTGCCTGCCTTTGAGCAAGACATGCATTACATCTACTACTACATCTCTACTATCTCCAGGCTGCAATAATCCCACGGATAAACAGAATTTCCTGACTAAATCTCGATCAGTCATAGTGGGTTTTTCGTATCTTCGGAGAGTAATCTCCGCTAGGGGAGTATCTCGGCTAATTTTGGACATTTTTATTTACACCTCTTATTTAATTCTAATTATTCTTTCTCTTTATGTGATTATGATCTATTTTGTTATTAATTATTTATGCAGATACCAAAATAATAATTTATTTCCTTCTTTTTGGTCTAATCGAGTGAAGAACATTCTTTCTAATTGAATGATATCACCAACTTTTAATTCTTTCAATCCTTTTTCTCCCAGTCCGAGAAGAGTAGTTTTGTCTTCCATCAGGACTTCTACAATTAATTTTTCCTCAGCAGGGAGCCAGTGGATGATGGAACCTTTCTTCTCTGCCTTTTTGTAATCTCCATAACTTTCGGAAACGAAAATAAATTTGTTGTTCTTTATTTCGAAATTGCAGTAGTCCATTAAACGATATAATCTGCCTTCAGCCAATTGTTCATAATCTTCTTCAGCAAGATGAACTTCTTGATCTGGGATTAGAACTCTCTGGCCGCGTTCAGGATGGTCGGGATGCAGGTCTATTTTTACAGTTTTCTTAGGAGCGTTGGTTATTTTTACGGAGACAGGATTCTTAATGAAAAAGTAGCGGTTAGCCTTTGGCTCAATGATCTCGCGATTAAAAGAATTAATGTTTTTCCAGAATTCTACTATGCTTACGGTTTTATCGTTTAAACTAAGGCCGATTTCTGTAGCGAATTTTCGGAAAGCTTCCGGTTGATAGCCTCTTTTTCGTAAAGCGCGCAGAAAGGGTAATCTAATATCTTCCCAGCCGGAATATTTTCCTTCTTCGATCGCTTTTCTGGTTTGGGAAGTACTTAATTCGAAACCTTCGAAATTAATCCTGCCCCAATGTTTATATTGAGGAGGATTCCAACCGAGATATTTCATGATCAATTGCTCTTTGATGGCATTATCGGCATGATCTTTACCGTTAAGGACATGAGTTATACCCATTTCATGATCGTCGATAGCTACTGAAAAAATCATTAGAGGCCAAACTCTTTGTTCTTTTCCAGTCTTGGGATGGATATGTTCAACTATGCGCATAATGCCGAAATCGCGCATGGCCGGATTTTTGTCTTTAATATCGGTCTTTAATCTTAAGACTGCTTCTCCCTCAGTATATTCATTAAACAGTTTAGCGTAACGTAATTGATTTTCTTTGGGGCTAAGATTACGACAGGGGCAAGGAAAGCCTTTGTTTTTCATGGCAGTCCATTCTTCTGCTGCACAAGTACAGACATAAGCTTGATTTAACTGGATTAATTTTTCTGCATAATCATAATAAATCCCTAACCGTGAGGACTGGATGATTACCTGGCTTACTCCATTATTAGTCAGCCAATTAAGATCCTCTTGGATCATTTCATAAGCAGGAGGATGGATATTTTCTGCGTTGGTATCTTCAATTCTAAGCAGAAATTTTCCTTGATACATTTTTGCGTATTCGTAATTTAAAGAAGAACCGTAAGCATGGCCAATATGTAATGGGCCGCTTGGTGAGGGAGCGATCCTGACTATTACTTTACCTTTTTCTGCATGGGGCAGAGGTTTTAAGGGGCCGAGAATTTCTTCTTTCTTTTCGATTAACATCTCTGGAGAAATTTTTTCCAGTTTTTGTCTTATTTCTTCGAAGTTAAGATTCTCTATTTCTCGAGCAATTTCAGCAATTTCTTGTAATACTTTAGGCACTTGTGATTTTAAAGCGGGATTCTCTCTTAAAGTCAGGCCTAAAACTGCTTTCTGGTTGACTTTTCCCTCAAAATCCAGGGCGTTCTTTAAAGAATGTTTGAGGATGATTTCTCTCATTAATGATTAGAAAGAAGTAGTGATTATTAAAGGTTTTGATTGTTGACTAATCAAACAAGTTAAGTGAAGTATTTAAATTCTTATTTCATCCTTTTTTTTAACTTAGCCAGCGCTTCATAATCCGCTTTGGTGCCGCTGCCGCCCTGACATTTTGCTTCTAAAGCGGTTAATTCCTGCTTAAGATCTTTAAACCTTCTTTCTAAATCTCTTTTGCTGATGGTCATTTTAATTTTCCCTTTCTTTAAGATCAAACTGAGAAACTTTTCACTTCTTTGGTGCTGGGCTGGTTTTTTGGTATTTAACCTTCAAATCTACCATATAACCAAATTTGAATTTTAAATCCGAAAGGTCTCGGCAATCCATAATCAAGCCGTTTAATTCTATCTCCATGTTTTTTCCAACCACCGTAATTTTTGCCTTAGCCGCTTCTTTCTTAGCGAAATTGCTGAGAATATTTTCTAATTCCGGCTTGCTTTTAGCGATCCAGACTTCACGGTAAAAATGTAGCTGATGTTTTCCATTATAAGTCTTGTAAAGTATCCCCATTTATTTACCCTCCATCTCCATCTAGAACTTTCCTCTTTCTACTAAAATCTTCATTCTTTTGACGAATTCTTCAGCTTCAATATAATACTTTTCATACTCTGGACCATGAATCTGACGGATTTCCCGATGAGTGATCATCTTGCTTAAACGATAAAATTTGCGCATGGTCTCTATATATCTTTGTTCTAATAATTTCGGTTTTACGTATACTTTTTCCAGTAAATCTGCTACATGTTCGGGAGTGGGGGGAACTTCGTTCTTTCTCATTAAAGCGGCATGAGCAGAATCTATTACTGCCCAATAAAGATCCAAAGTTGCCTGCAATAAATGCCAGCGGGAATTGAGCAAAGTTTTCGGAGATCTTCCAAAATATCTCCAGACGCTTTCTTCACTAGGACGGATCCTTCCTTGTTTCAATAAAACTTGCAGAGGCTCAAAAAAGCCAGTATCAATCAGAGCTACACCGTCGCGAAGAATATTTACTACTACCGGATCGCCAGCTTTAACATATTCCCAAAAGGAAGTATAGGTCATGGAAGTTAGATGCAGTTTGGGAGAAGTTTTAACAATAATCTTTTCTACAATTAGACGATAACTTTCAATTAGGGCAGCAGTAATTTGGAAAGAGACATCATCACTTATCACTAAAATATCAATATCGCTTTCCGGGCTGGCTTCTCTTCTTACTGCACTGCCGAAAAGGGCTACTCCAATTAAGAAATCTCCTAACTCGTTCTTTAACTGCTGGGAAAAGTTCTGGGCCAGTTTGAGATCATCAGTAGGATATTTATGAATGTTCTCATTTTCCTTTTTATGTATGCGAAATTCCATTATTCTATTTAAATAGCTCAGGCTTTATTAAGTTTTTTTAACTATCCTAGAGTGAGTAGTGCGTTTTTAGGTTGATTTTTTGTAGATAAACAGCAACTTTTTTATACTAAACTCTATCTTTGGCAGGGCATGGAGCTTTATGACACGATTATTATTGGGGGCGGACCGGCAGGATTAGCTGCAGCTATCTATTGCGGAAGGAAAAAGTTGAAGACTATTTTACTTACTGTAGATGTTGGCGGCCAGGGCAACTTAACTTCTCATATTGAGAACTATCCGGGAGCTCTACCTCAATCAGGAATGGAATTGATGGATAAATTTCGGATTCAAGCGGAAAAGTTTGGTACTGAATTTGTTTTCGGGAAAGTTAAAGAGGTAAAGAAAGTTAAAAAGAATTTCCTGGCAGTTCTGGCTAATGGCGAGAAATATTCTGGAAGAAGTGTAATTTTAGCTTATGGAAAAGTTCCCAGAAAATTAGGTGTTCCCGGAGAAGAAGAATATTTCGGGCGGGGAGTGAGCACCTGCGCTACCTGTGATGGGCCTTTGTACAAGAATAAAATTGTGGCAGTGGTGGGTGGAGGTAATTCTGCTCTGGAGGCAGCTTTAGATCTGGTTACTTATGCTCAGAAAGTGTACCTGATCCATCGCCGGAAAGAGTTTCGGGCTGATGAAGTTACCATTGAGAAAGTTAAAAAGAATAAAAAAATTGAATTAGTTTTAGATTCTGCTCCGGCGGAGATTAAAGGGGATAAGTTCTTGAAGTCAGTGGTGGTAGAAGAGCTTAATACTCATCAAAAAAAAGAGTTGGAGATGACTGGATTATTTTTAGAGATTGGTTATGTGGTAGATAGCAGTTTCGTTTCTGGGCTAGTTAAAATTAATGATAAAAATGAAGTGGTGGTAAATTCTTTGGGAGAGACTTCTCTTCCTGGTATATTTGCGGCTGGAGATGTTACTAATACTCCTTTTAAACAGGCGATAGTGGCGGCCGGAGATGGAGCTCGGGCTGCCTTACAAGCCTATGCTTACTTGACTGGAAATAAACTCCTAGCGCCGGATTGGCATTAAGGGATTGGTTCTAACGGTTTACAGATATCTTTATATAGAATTAATTGTTTTATTATTCTAAGTTTAAATTATATTATTAAAATAGGTTTTCCACCAGTCTTAAGTGAACCGCAGTGAGCGTGACTGGTGGCGTAGTTTAATATTCTAATTTATTTTTCTAATCAAAGAAGTTAACCAAAAGCAAAAATACCCTCTGAACCCTGTTCGTACAGAGCTGAGGGTCAAACTCAACCTGAGGAAAGCTATGATTAACATGGTTAATCTGCTTTTTGTTCTGAATTATCTTTCTTATAGTCTAGACTAACGAAATGGATATAAATCATTTCTGTTAACAAATGAATTAGTTCAACCGCTTAAATCAGAGGCGAGGTAAAAATGGACTACCAACAATCAATACTCTACCGATTATCCGGACAAGGTGAAATCCCGCCAGAACCTTTTAAAATTTTTTATGGTGATCTTTCGAAACAAATGCTTCTTTTAATGGGTGGAAAAGACGAAGAAGGCAGGGTTGTGGATGTTCCTCGTATTCAAGCTTCAACCGCAGACATTATTGGACGAAGAATGGAAGCCCCAAATGATGTCATCAGTAATTGGCGAGGGTATCAATTTTTTACTGGTGATGGAGCAGTCTCAAACAGTGATGGAGACTATCTAGTTGTCCTGGAAGATTTACTTCCACCGGAACTTCAGTTTTTACGTAACTGTTATCTCGAGGGTGCACCGGCTTCCAAAAAGTATGGTGGCGGGATTGTTCTTCCTGACGGAGCTTGGGATGAGCTGAAAAGCCAGAAAGATAAAGTGGTGCATCTGACTGCAGAAGAGGTGCAGGAAGCCTTTGGTAACGGATATGTCCATAAAGATGATGTTTGGATTCCTGCTAATAAAGCGGTGGGCAAGGTTTGGGATGCGCTGAGCAGAGGAAAAGATATTATGTCTTATCTCCAGTTGGTGGGTGAAAATTGCACTGGCAATGATCGGCTTAATAGTAGTGATAGAATATTAAATGTTATATTCCCTCTTCCAGTTAAAGAGTTGCAATTCATAGCTCCATTAACAAAAGATGGCAAGCCGCTGATACGATCTTGGGTTATCGAAGGGATTTATTCCATATCTACTGCTAATTGCTGGAGCTATGCCTTTGGTAGCGCATTTACGGTAGGATTAGTGCCCGAAGCGCGCGAAAAAGCACTGGAAGCAAGAGTTCTATCTGCATTAGAGCATGGAAAAGAATTTGAGTTTAATGGAAGAATATTTCGTCCGGTAGATTCTCCTAAATCCGAATAGTCCAGAATCTATCTGAATATATTCTGCTAATTATCTTCTAAACCACATAAATCTTTATAAATCATCAATTGGACTACCTAAAAATCAACTAGACCATTACTACTGAGGTGAAATTCAAATGGAACAAAAGCAATTAGATGAGATTGAGAATGATTCCTATTTCGGGGAAGAATTTGTGGAAGAAGACCTTCCTGAAGATAAAGATGAAGATCTCTTAGAAGAAAAAGGCAAGTCTAAGAAGACAGAACGTAAAGAAAAAGAGGTTAAAAAAACAGCGATGAAAAAAACCAAGTCAACGAAGAAAAATGATTATCCAGTTTACAATTCAAAAACAGAGAGCAAAGCAGAAAAGCCAGCAGTGAAAGAAGAGATTAAGATCACTCCTGCCCTTGAACCGAAAGTGGTAGAAACTTCTTCACCAATAAATCCCTGGGCAGATGATGATGAATCTTCTGGAGAAGGTACGTTTACTAAAGTATCTACCTGGAAAGTTATTGCCGGGATACTATTAGTATTAATAATCTTCTCTATCTATACGGAAGGGTTTGGAGTTAAGAATAGTAATGGAACAGAACTAACCCTTTCTGAGGCAGAAGATAAAGCCTTGACTTATGTGAATACTAATCTATTACAAGCGCCTTTTGTGGCTACGGTGGAAAAGTCAGCAGCAGTAGGTGACTTATACAAAATAACTTTATCTGTAGCCGGACAGAGTGTAGATTCTTATTTGACCAAAGACGGAAATTTGTTCTTCCCTCAAGGATTTGATCTTAGTGCCAGTGTTTCAACCGGGACTACTAATAGAGCTACAGAATTAAAAGAAGTTTCTATTGATGATGATGCGGTGAAAGGTAATCCTAACGCAAAAGTAACCATAGTAGAATTCAGTGATTTTGAGTGTCCTTTCTGCGGAAAATATTTTCGAGAGACTGCACCCCAAATTATGAAAGATTATGTGGACACGGGAACAGTAAAATATGTCTTTAGAGATTCACCTTTAGATTTCCATAAGAATGCTCAGAAAGCAGCAGAAGCTGCTGAATGTGCCGGAGAGCAAGGTAAATACTGGGAAATGCATGATTATCTGTTCCAAAATCAAGATTATCTTGCGGTAGAGAATCTGAAAGGTTATGCTAAAGATTTAAAGTTGGATACGGCTAAATTTAATGATTGTTTGGATAAAAGCAAAATGGCTGAGGAAGTTAGTAAAGACTTAGCTGATGCCCAGAAATATGGGGTATCGGGAACTCCAGCCTTCTTTATCAACGGAAAATTAATCTCTGGAGCTCAACCTTATAATGTTTTCAAAGCAGAGATTGAAGCGGCTTTAGCAGCAGCAAAAAATACTGAAACGGTTAAAGAAGAGGAAGTGAAGCCAGCAGTGGTAGAAAATAAACCTGCGGCTACTGAAACAAAACCTGCTGAAACTAAACCAATTGAGACTAAACCAACTGAAACAGTTCCAGCTCCTTCTACAGAAGCTGTTACTGAAACAAAAACAGTCACTGAAGTGAAAATGATCCCTTTAACGGCTAAAAAATGGATGTTCGGTCCGAATAAGATTGTAGTGAAAAAAGGTACAGTAGTGCAATTGAGCATAATTCCGGTAGGGATAGAATTCACTTTTGCTTTACCAGGTTATAATATTGAGAAAGTGATCAATAAAGTTACTACCTTCGAATTTACAGCCAATAAAGTGGGAAATTTTGAGTTTAAATGCAAAAGCTGTGAAGATTGGCGAGGAATGAGCGGAACTTTAATTGTAGAATAGTTCAATTAAAAAAGGAAAAGCTTTTAATTCCTTTTTCTTTTTCTTTATTCTTATGACAAAATCCAATCCGAAACTGTTTAGTCAGATCATGATTATGGTTCTTTTAGTTTTGGTCATAATCGGATTTACTCTTCCTGCGGTTTTAGATTATAATAGCAATGGACCAACTGCAGTTGAGCCTAGATATTGCAAAACAGACAGCGAATGTTATTTAATCTGCGAAGATAAGCCGGTAGAGATTTTTTGCACTCAAAATATGTGTGTTCAGAATGCTTGTAATGAGGCAAATTATTATACTTTTAATCTTACTGCGCTTAATTTTGAATTGATAGTAGCGAATAAAACTGGAATTATAGATTTAGAACAAAAGAGCAATTCTAAAGATCTATTTATGAAATTCTTGGGTAAAAAAGTTTTAGTTTATTCTTCAGGGATTACTTTGGGGCAGGTGCTGGAAAAAGTTAATTTGAAGATTGATCCTACCTTAAGTAATGTTTCAGTTAACCAGGAGCAAAATTATGCTTTCTCCGAGTATGTACCGATAGAAGGAGACCAAATAGAAGTGGTTTATTCTTGAGATTGTTTTTGGTATTTTTAATAAGTCCATCTCGCG
>ORJL011667276.1_pt1 | contig 13878 bp, 10 predicted proteins | sample 1779941 | NCBI WGS metagenome assembly ORJL01 (sample SAMEA104232317, study PRJEB22302) | groundwater metagenome | biome: forest; feature: aquifer; material: groundwater | place: USA | collected 2011-08-07 | depth 5.8 m
CTCCAGTATATAGACATCACACTATGAAATGGTCCTCCATCCCTGTGAAAATCACACCTCACTTGTCGTTCGTCGAGAAAAATCCTCATTGTACTTCAAGTACAACTGCAGTTTTTCTCGACTCCACGACTTCGCACTGCATTGATTTTCAGGCGGGTTTGAGTAACATTTCATAGTGTGATGTCTATATACTGGAGATGGTAGAAAATTGATAACTACTTCCTTACTCATTATTTTTACCCCCTATGAGCAAACCAGCATTAAAAGAAACCACATCAGAAAAACAGAACACATCAACGCGAGCGCATGCCGCTGAACTGGCTATTGAACAAATCCGTGAGAAATTTGGCGAAGGAGCCATTATGCGACTCGGGGAGACAAAAAAATTGGAGATTTCGACTATTCCCACTGGCTGTCTCTCCTTGGATATTGCTCTTGGAGTAGGAGGGGTACCACGTGGTCGAATCATCGAAATATTCGGAGCGGAAAGTTCTGGAAAAACAACTTTAGCGCATCATATTGTAGCTGAAACCCAAAAACTCGGTGGTATTGCCGCGTTTATTGACGCAGAGCACGCTCTAGACACTGAATACGCGGGACGCGTGGGTGTAAATATAAAAGACTTGCTGGTATCGCAACCTGATACTGGGGAGCAAGCATTGGATATTGTTGAGACACTTGTTCGCTCAAATGCAGTTGATATTATTGTCATTGATTCAGTTGCCGCTCTCACACCACGAGCGGAGATTGAGGGGGACATGGGTGATCAACATATGGGCTTGCAAGCTCGCCTCATGAGCCAAGCACTCCGAAAACTGACAGCTATTGTCAGTAAAAGCAAAACCGTCGTGTTGTTCATTAACCAAACTCGACAAAAAATCGGAGTATTCTTTGGCAACCCTGAAACAACGACTGGTGGCACTGCTCTAAAATTTTACTCTACTGTTCGTATTGAGATTCGAAAATCAGCTCAAATTAAGCAAGGCGAAACCATCATTGGTGGTCGTGCCCGTATTAAAATTGTTAAAAATAAAGTTGCACCTCCATTTCGACAAACCGAAGTGGATCTGATGTACAATGAAGGGATATCTGTCACTGGTGATCTCATTGATACTGGTATGCTCCATGGAATGGTGACCAAATCCGGCAATACCTTTTCCTATGAAACTACGAAACTTGGCCTCGGCCGTGAAAATGCGAAACAATTTTTGAGACAGAATCCAAAGCTCATAGTAGAGATTCGAGAGAAAATTTTGGACTCAGTGAGAAAACTGCGTGAAGATGAAGCAAATGGCATCATGAAAACTCCTCCTGCTATGCCCGCGACTGATACTGGAGAAGAAGTGAAATAAATTCTTCCTTGTGGTGTCATCAATGTCCTCCTTAACTCTCGATCAAGTGTAACTGTAACTACTCACACTCATGTGAGGTTTCCAATGTTTGAGCATCCTCGTTTTTGCAGAGATCTCTCATGTCAGTTCATAAATTCAGGGCATTTGATACTCAATAAAAGACGAACCAACCTTTTATGGCGTGGTTCGTCTTTTATTGTTTTCTGCTGACTTTTGTAGATATCTTACCGATTCAAAAACGGCAAGAGAGACATAATTCTGGCGCGTTTGATGGCATTCGCTACTTTACGTTGATGACCGGAGCACAAGCCACTTCTCCGCTTTGGCGCTATCTTGCCAAAAGAAGAAATAAAACGACGAAGCGTCATGGCATCCTTATAATCCACATCATCAAGTCCATGAACGCAATAAAAACATGGTTTGTTAATCTTTTCAGGAATATTCATAGGATTAAAAGGGGATATTCTCTACCTTAATCTCATCTTCAGTCATAGTCCCCCTTGTTGGTATATTGAAACCATCAGAAGAAGCAGTAGGTGACATACTCTCCATAAATGAAGGTTCAGGCGTGTCAGCAGACTCTTTGTTGGACGTAAACGTGCTCGACTCACCGCCGGTGGCACCTCCACGATCGAGCATGATCATATTGTCAGCCACTATTTCAGTACGAAAACGTTTTGTACCATTTTGATCCTGCCAATCTCGAGTTTGCAGTCGTCCTTCAATATATACTTTCTTTCCTTTTTTCAGATACTGACCGCAAATCTCAGCCAATTTCCGCCATGCGACGATATTATGATACTCTACTTTTGACTGTTTTATGCCTGATTGATCAGTCCACACGAGATTCGTGGCTATCGAAAATGAAGTGACATTGGTTCCTTGAGGAGTGGTTCGCACCTCGGGATCCTGTGTAATATTGCCTATGATCATGGCTTTATTGAGATCCATAGAAAAAATGTTATTGAGACTGTAGTCTCATTATGAGTTCTTAATAGCAAAGGGAAACATTATAAAATTTCCTCATCCAAAATCTCATCTAATTTTTTATCAAGCTCTTCAAGGCTCACTTTTACTTGTTTCTTCACTGGTGTGGCTTCTAGCTTAATCTCCTCTTGTTCAGGCGTCTCTGACACCTTTGGCTCATCTGCCGCAACTGCAACCACCTCTGGTTCCAGAACCTTTATAGGTTCGACAATCTTTGGAATCTCACGCACACTCAATGGGAGTACCTTCTCTACCTGACCAGATTTCTCTTCCAATGCCAGTTTGGCGTAAATCATTTGCTCTCGTTTTATTTGTTCTGGAGTCTTCTTTGCTTTCATGATCATCATATGTCGAACAATATTCGTGTCTAAGGCAAGTTCATTATCCATCTTTTTTATTGTCTCTCTCTCCGCATCAAACTCTGTGACCATAAAATATCCGGACACTACCTGCTTGATCGGATACGCGAGTTTCTGTTTACGGAGAAGTTGTTCATGGGTAATAGTTCCTCCCTGCTCGTTAATGACCTGCCGAATCTTTTGATTCATTGGTTCAAGTTCGTCAGAGGTGTAGTTCGCTGAAATGATGTACAACAATTCGTAGTGTTCCATAATGAATAATAAAAATACCCGGCTGGTGCTCGGGCATACATTAAAAGTAATATCTTACTTTTACAGTCTCCCCTAAATAGGGTACCTCATTTTATATAAAAAGAGGTGAGCAACCAGACTGATACCAAACACCTTTAGACTCCTTGTACAAGGAGTCTTTCCATCTCTTGGCTCTGACCAGAAGAGGAACCGGAAAAGGCTCAACTAATTTATTGATGACAGTCTATCACACGTTCTTTTTTTACGCAAGCCGAGTCGGTTCATCTTGTTTTATGTTGCGTAATTCAGGCATTTTCACTAGATTAAACTGAGAAAGAATAGGAATAAACACCTTCAGAACGGTATTTTTCACTTTATAGAGAAAAGAGCTATAGGAAACGACGACGACAGAGGCCGGGGAGAGACTATTAAGACGATGAACAAACGTTTTGATGACTCCAATGTGCTCATACGCTCCAAACTCGCTTTCATACGTCATTTCTGCCACTCGGCCAATTTTTTCAAAGCATCCAATGGAGTCATGGCAAAAAGATCAAGTGCGACAAGTTCATTCAAGATTGCTTGCTGTCGAGCTGATATGAAGTTCCTTTTCTCCGTCGTCGTGCTGTCAACTAAATCTTCCTGTACCAGCACATCCTGTACCTCACCAATAGTTTCCGCGCTGAGTTGCTCGAGAATTTTCCGCGCGCGCGCGATCACTTCAGCTGGCAAACCGGCGAGTTTTGCCACCTCAATGCCATAGCTCTTGTTCACCCCGCCTTCCACTACCTCATGCAAAAACACAACCTCGCCATCATCGCTCTCTTTCACCTTGATACTATAATTTTTTGCCTTAGGTAAAACTTCAGCTAAACGAATGAGCTCATGGTAGTGCGTGGCAAATAACGTTTTGGCTCCGATCACATCATGCACGTACTTGGCAATGGCCCATGCAATGCTCACTCCGTCATAGGTGCTTGTTCCTCGCCCAAGCTCATCGAAAATTATGAAACTGTGCTCTGTGGCATTCGTGATGATGTTTGCGGCTTGTTGCATCTCCATCATAAATGTGGATTGACCAAGGGTGAGATTGTCCGAAGCACCAACACGAGTAAAAACGCGGTCGGTTAAAGTCACTTCCGCGTACGATGCCGGTACAAATGAACCCATGTGCGCCATCAAAACAATCAACGCGTTTTGCCGGATGTAACTCGACTTGCCACTCATGTTCGGGCCAGTCAAAATGATGAGTTGTTGCTGATCATGATCAAGATACAGACTATTCGGAATATAAAATTCTTTTTGCAACGACTCAATGACCGGATGTCGACCGTCTTTGATCATGATACGACCGGTGTTGTGGAGTATTGGTTTCGTATACCGTCGCGTATAGGCCACCTCGGCGAGTGCGAGAATGACATCCAATGAAGCGATGATCTGCGCTGTAATCTGCATTTCAGCAATGAATGGTTTTATCTCACCGAGCAACTTTTGAAAAAGCTCATACTCAATCTTTTGCATTTTTTCTTCCGCACCAAGAATTTTTTCTTCATACTCTTTCAACTCTGGCGTAATGAAGCGCTCCGCGTTCGTAAGGGTTTGCTTCCGAATATATTCTGCAGGCGCGAGCGAAAAATTGGATTTACTTATCTCAATGTAATATCCAAACACATTATTGAACCCAACTTTGAGAGAAGAGATCCCCGTGCGTTTCCGCTCTTGTTCTTGCAGATCACGCAACCACTCTTTTCCTGATGAACTCAACCGACGTAACTCATCAAGTTCAACGTCAAAACCCGGTTTTATGAAACCTCCTTCGGTAAGTAAAAACGGCGGCTCTGGCACCAATGCGGAATCAATCAGCCTTATCACTTCACGGTGTTCTGGGAGTGTCACACCAAGAGATGTGAGTTTTTCATAACTGCATGAACCAAGGAGTTGCTTTAACACAGGAGTAAAAAGCAAACTCTCTTTTACAGCAACAATATCCTTGGGACTTGCCCGCATGCAACCAACACGCGCGAGGAGCCGTTCGATATCTGAAACATGTTTCAAGAGTTGTCGCAGATGGCCGCGTTTCTCCGAATCACGCACAAACTCATCCACGGATTCTAGACGTTCCTCGATCTGTGTTACATCCTGTAAGGGTCGTAGCATCCACTGTCTCAACTTTCTTCCTCCCATCGTGGTCATGGTATCATCGAGTAGTTCAATAAGTGTGTTCTTCGCAGTGTTATCTTGCGTGTTGGTAAACAGTTCTAGGTTACGAATGGTAAACTCGTCGAGCAACATAAACTGCCGCGTTGAATAGTATTGAATTTTGTTCATGTGTTCAAGTCCCTGTTTTTGTGTTTCCATGAGATAGAGAATGGTGAACGCGGCGGCGTCTATTGCCGCCTTGAAGGACTCAAGACCAAATGAGTGGAGACTGTGGATTTTAAAATGCTGTTTGAGAACTTTTTCTGACTCTTGCCACGCTTCTTTTACAAAACAGTTGAGATGATAGTCACGCAATATAATTTCCAATTCAGCGCGTTTTTTCAAGGTTTCCGAGATGAGCACTTCAGACGGTCGAAGACGTTGTAACTCTCCAGAAAGCTCGGTTATGGTGGCAAGTTCGGTGACGCGAAACTCACCAGTGGTAAGATCAACACAAGCGAGACCAAATATATGAGGCGTTGTGTTGGTGGCATGAACAACAATCGTCACCAGATAGTTATTCTGTTTCGCGAAAATGACCTCGTCACTCAATGTTGTTCCTGGCGTGATGACACGACTCACCCCGCGCTCTACGAGTCCGGGTAATTTCGGGTCTGAAGTTTGATCGCACATTGCCACGCGTAACCCGGCGTTCGTAAGTTTGGCAATATACCCTTCAGCCGCGTGATGTGGCACACCGCACATAGGGATTTCGTTCTCTGTATTTTTGTAACGCGCGGTCAGAGCGATATCGAGTATTTTGGACGCGTTCACCGCGTCTGATCCAAACATCTCATAAAAGTCGCCTAAACGAAAAAGAACGATCTCATTCGGATACTGTTTTTTTATGGCAAAATATTGTTCCAGCATTGGCGTCATATAGATATCACCCTATGAACATCAAACGACCATGGATCTTAAACGTTTAACACCGTGCAAATTTCTTATCAAGCTCATCAAATCCAATCTCCCATGCTATGGGGCGTCCATGGGCGCAAGCAATGACCTGCCATTCGACGATATCTTTTAAAAGTTGTTCTTGCTCAGCAGGTTGAAGCGTGTCTTCAAATTTTACCGCGCTATGGCAGGCAGTGGAACGGAGGAGTTGTAACTTTTTCTCTTCTAGTGTTGGAAGGGAGTGGAACTCTTGGTCAGAAACAAGATCAGCTACAACACCGAGAATGAGTTGCTGAATATCAAAACCAGAAAGATCCGCTGGTACCTCTTGAACAATAAAAGTGTTTTTACCAAAGTTTTCCATGCGAAATCCAAGACACTGAAAAAGCGACTGATACTGCTCAATGGTTGCAAAACTATCAGGTGCCAATTCCATCATATATGGCACTAAGAGCGGCTGTGTTTTCATATGTTCTGTGAGCACGGATTCTTTCAATTTGTGAAACAGTACTCCCTCGGCGGCGGCGTGTTGATCAAAAATAAAAAGTTGCATATCCTTCCACGCGACAAGATATTTTCTAGCAACTTGACCAAGAAGTTTCCATGGAAATTTTTGAGTATCTGATTCTCGATGGTGCAAAACATGTTGTGCCGCGAACATCTGCCGGTACATTTCAATACCAGCGCGAGCTTGTTTGCTCGTAACTTTTGCAGTGGTGGCACTTACTCCTTGATACCCCTCCTCTGATCGAAAAGAAGACGGACTTTCGACCATGGACGATTCAGACCGAGACATCTCGTCTTGCCGCAATTGAGAAGGCTTGGAAAAAGCAATCATTCCATTCTGTTCAAAAATGCTGTCCTTATCACGAGTGCTATGAACGAGATCAGGCGATCCATGAGAGGAGATGATGTTCACGCCAAGCGCGTGTCGCACCCCTTCAAACACCATTCGATACACCGCGCTTGTATCGACAAATTTCACTTCACTTTTTCGTGGATGGACATTAACATCGACGTAGTTCGGATCAACTTCCAAGCACAGAACCGCCACAGGAAAACGATCTCTTGGCGTCAGACCCCGATAGGCATCTTGAATCGCCTTGAGCACAATGTGATCACGCACTCCTCGACGATTCACAAACACATGCTGTCGTCTTCTGTCGGAAATAGCATGCGCTGGAGATGAAACATAGCCGGAGAGAGTCATGTGTGAAGTCTCATTTGAAACCGGCAGGATATTGACCGTGAATGATTTGCCAAGAACTTGTTTCAAACGCGTCAACCAATCATTGGTGGCATCATAGAAAAAATTAAGCGTCCCATTATGGATAAACTTAAATGATACTGTCGGTTGGATGAGCGCGAAATCAATAAGGGTAGTAAGTATATGTCCATATTCAGTAAAAGCAGTCTTTAAGAATTTTCGTCGAGCCGGGACGTTGTAAAACAATTGTGACACATTCATGCTGGTGCCGACTGACATAGCGATTTCTTTCTCCTGCCATGCCTCTTGGTCTTTTCGAAGACAAACGCCAGTCTCTTGAGCATGAGCGCGAGTTTGCATCTCAAATCGCGAGACTTCAGGAATTGATGCCAACGCTTCACCGCGGAATCCAAAGGTCTTAATCTGGAATAAATCATCCACTTTCTCGATTTTACTGGTTGCGTAACGACGCACGGATAAACGAGCATCTTCGGGCGACATACCACAACCATCATCACTCACACGAATGAGCGTGATACCGCCTTTGCTGATCTCAATAGTAATATTCTTTGCGCCGGCGTCGAGAGAATTTTCTACGAGCTCTTTCACGACTGATGCGGGACGCTCCACGACCTCTCCAGCCGCAATTTTGTTAACGAGGTCAGATGAGAGAATTTTTATTGTTGCCATACACAGAGACTAACGCCGTCTCATGCAAGTGACGGCTGTATTCATTTAGTGTATGGGATTTTCACGGATAAAGCAAAACGCTATTGACAACAAACAATATGTTTGCGAATATAGAATCAAAAGAGGCAGTGGTGTTTTGAAGTTTCCTCCTCCGCTTCTATGGCCGACTTAAAACACTATCACCTACTTTCTGGGAAACGAGAACTTTCTTCGTTTCCCTTTTCATTTTCTACTTACTCACCCGAAAAATCATCACATCTCCATCTTGAACAACATACTCCTTTCCTTCACTGCGAATCAAACCTTTCTCGCGAGCGGCTAGCCAACCACCAGCAGAAAGGAGATCTTTCCATGGTACTGTCTCAGCGACAATAAAACCCGTCTCAAAATCGGTATGGATTTTCCCGGCAGCTTGTGGGGCTTTGGTGCCGCGTGGAATGGTCCATGCTCGGGTCTCTTTTTCACCAGTGGTAAGATACGTGATGAGATCAAGTCGCGCGTAGCCACTCACAATCAGTTTGTCCAGTCCTGTTTCTGTGACACCCAACTCTTGCAAATACGCGCGGGCTTCATTCTCGGGAAGCTCACTGAGCTCAGCTTCGAGTTTGATGCAGAGAGGAAGCACCACCCCTGGTTCCACTTGAACTGTGGACGGAGGAGCTCCATTCTTGCTCTCCTCCCCTACAGAGGAGCGAGTGAAGTGCTGTATCTCCTCTTCACTGACATTCAACACATAGAGCATTGGTTTTAACGTGAGAAAATTGGACTCACGCAATAGTACGCGTTCTTCTTCTGTCCACGCCATGGATGAGAGCAACTTTCCTTGCTCGAGTAGTTGAAAAACTCTTTCGTAGAGAACAAGTTGTTGCTCCAGTTTCTTATCATGTCCACCCTTCATTGCGGCATGAAGAGTGCTGACTCTTTTACTCGCGATCTCAAGATCAGCCAATGCCAACTCGGTGTTGATGGTTTCCATGTCAGATGCGGGATTTACAACTCCATTGACATGAATAATATTGTCATCCTTGAAATCACGTACTACCTGGCAGATGGCGTCCACTTCTCGAATGTAGCTCAAAAACTTATTTCCTAACCCCTCACCCTTGTGTGCTCCGGCAACTAACCCTGCGATATCCACAAACTCAATGGCCGCGGGAACCACCTTGATAGAACGTGACATCGTGGCGAGTTCATCCAGTCGTGCATCAGGAACCGAAACAACACCCACGTTTGGGTCAATGGTGCAAAAAGGATAGTTGGCAATATCTACGATCTTCCTGGTGAGTGCCTTAAACAGGGTAGATTTTCCAACATTTGGCAAACCGACAATTCCAATAGAAAGAGACATAAAAGATCAATATTATGAGACTGTTAAAAAACCACGCAACTTTGACACAAAAGTAGCTAAATCATACAATGACCATATCTCCTCTGTCAAAAATTTCATCTGTAGAAATATCAGGGCTCTGTTGCCACATGCGCTTTCGTGACGAAATTACAAAACCTTGAGGAAAAATTGTTGAATAAATTTTTCCGTTTTCCTTGAGGGAAACCAAAAAAAACTGTAATTGGAGTAGAAATGGCATTTTGCGGCAACCCCATCAGGTGATTCATGACTTTTTTATGATATTCGCACACCTCCCTGCTGGCTATCTGCTGGCACAACCCTTCCTTTCAACCGCGTGGAAAAAATTTACCTGCAAACAGCAGTACTCCCTTCTGGCAATTACTGCCTTTTCCGCGATAGCGCCGGATCTAGATTTTCTCTACTTCTATTGGGTGAGTTCAGAAACATTTCATCGACGCTATTTTTCTCATTCTCCATTCTTTTATCTCCAGTTCTTGATTGTTTTTTTCATCATTGGTCGCCTGAAAAAATCAAAATTCCTGCAATGGATTGGTGGAAGTATTTTCCTTGGCGCTGTCATCGGTCATCTCTTGCTTGACTCCATTAACTCCGGAGTGATGTGGTTGTATCCGTTTTCGGATTATTTATTTGGTTTGAGAGGAATCCATGACAAAAGCTTAAGTTTGTTTGGATTCCACGGAAGTGGATTCATTCTTCTGTTCGAAATTATCATTATTGCCACAGCAATCATCGCGGCTACTCGCCAATTCTTGCAAAATCTCACATGGCGTTTTATCGCTTATTGTATCGCGATTCTCTTTATCACTTTCAGTTTCTCTTTTTTAGTATTAAGCAAACCATACCTCTACGATACGCGATACGCCTTTTTGGCTGACACTGACAAAGATAAACTCATGAATTTTGAGGATGCAGACATTGATAATGATGGCGTGAACAATGCGAGCGACAACGATATTGATGCTGATGGCGTCAACAACTTGGATGATTTTCTCGCCGCGGTTAAAAATATGAATGGAAAATTCTACGACTTCTACCGGGGAAACTTTATGAACATCAGCAAAAATATTGGTTTTGTGGCACCGACGGATATTCTGACATATCCTCTATCCCAGTCAGGATTCTTTCTTTCTCAGAGAATGGATGATGACTACAAAAATACCCCTCAAGGTTACATGACAACCCCGAAGAATGATCCGCAATTTTCGGAAAACATTGAAAATATCGCTCAATTTTTAAAGAATCAAAACTTCTTGGTTGACCGAGTGGAGAGAACAATCAAAGCGGGTGATGTTTTTATGTTTGGTGTTCCCCTTAAATCTCTCGCAGTTGTCATAGATACTCAAGACCCCTCGCATACCATTCTCATTTTGGCACATCCTTCACAACCACTAACACATACTCTCTCTCTCGATGAAATTGTCAAACGTGAGGGTCCGCCACAAGTTATCGCACGAATTTTTCCCTAATAAAAAAATCACTGCCCGTTATAAAGCGAGACAACAATTTTTTATATCTTCCTCAACCTCTCATAGTGACGTTCATGAACACTCTGCCAAAGCGTGTCTTCTCAAAAGGTCTTCACAAATAATATACACTTCATTATAGGCTCTCATTGACATTATTACGGAATTCTGTAAAATAAGGAAATATCATTTCAACAACACAAGGATTGTTACAGTATAATAAAAAAGGATTATGTCAAGTATATTATTTTTGCTGGGTATTTCTCTCATCATGGTGCTACCAACACTGACTTTGGCGCAAACGAACACGACTGCGACTCAACTTAATGAAATTTTTACGGTAAACCATGAGTTCACCCCAGTTATTGTCTCGGATAGTGCCAAAAATATACTCATTGCATGGTCAAACATACAACCAGATAATAACAATGAAATCCTGTTGATGAAATTCAGCCCTTCTGGTACTCCACTCTGGAGTGATAACATTATTGTCGCTCGCCCGGAAAGCAAGGTGAAATTTTTGTCTATTGACACTGATCCATCTAACAATATCTCCTTGGCTTGGACAGCAAGTGTTGATGGCTCACGACACCATGCGATATTCTTGAATCGTTACGACCCTGACGGATTTTCTTTGTGGTCAGAACCGATGCGAGTGATGGAAGCAATAAATAGCACAACTGATCTGTTGTCACTCTCTGATGTTGGGATTGACATCAAAGGAAATGCCTACCTTCTATCACTCCAACGTGATACAAACACTGGAACGATCAATCTGTGGTATCAGATCGTTCATCCTGATGGAAACCTACTCTGGCCCAATGGCAAAAAAATCATTCCACCGGATCGCCGAGCTCCTATTAGTCCAGAATTCCCGATTGATTTGGAAGTAGTAAAAAAGCACTCTGTCGCGTACATTACATGGGTAAGCAAAGACACATCCAACAGTACAACAATCAATCTCCAAAAAATTAGCTATGATGGAGTACTCATGTGGTATTCCACTCATCTCTATCCTCTGTCTTCAGATTTTTCTACTATCCAATACCCTGGAGTTGAACTCGATTCTCGAGAAAATATCGTCATGACCGCCGTGTCATATCTTCCGACGCAACGTCATCAGACGATTCTTCACTGGAAACGCATCAACCGTTTTGGACAAACACTCTGGGAAGATCGTTTGACCACGAACGTAGTCCCCTCGGAGATCATCAACACGGTTGGTTTCACAGTCAGTGACAATGGTAAGATCGTATTTGTCATCAACCACAAAGGCGCAATTGAAACTTTCGGCGTTGAAGCTGGAATGAATTCCTCTGATCCGAGTAACTACCAACGCGCCAACAAAACAATACTCTCAAAAAACACCATTGGTCCCTCCATGATGAAAGTAGGGCATACAACCCGTGGTAGCGTCAACCGTATTGACGGCACAAAAACGATAGTGAGCTGGAACGAGACGGACGTGCAATTCATACAAAAACCAGGGTATAATCTTCAATTAGACACCGTCGGCAATGAGAGGGTATACTTCATGATATTTGAGACGAACAATTTTTCGACCATTCAACCCAAAACGTATGTGGATACCATGCGACTTGACTATTCTCGACCGAATCACCCAATAAACCAACCCATGCCGAGGAAACTAAAACGCGTGTCTCCAGCATATCGTATGCCAAACCGTACCATTATTCACTAGAAATCTTAATTATATCCATATGCGAAAGAAAAAAATGCTACTCACCCTCATTGCCATTGCTCTCCTCCTGCCAACGACTATTCAAGTGCAGGCATTGGACGAAGTAACATTTGACAAAACGATTCGTGACCAAACCAGCGTGGCCATTGATTCTCAACACAACAGCTACATCGTGTGGAGAGAGTATACCAACCCACAGAATAAAAATATAGTGATGCAGAGGATTTCAAGCTCTGGTTTTCGTGATTGGTCCATCGAGAAAACTCTTATTTCTAGAGCGAACGTTGCAGAGTATGTGACACTCGTGAGTAACGAACAAGACGAGCTCTTTCTGACATGGGCCGAAGTAAAAGAGAGCACTATCTATGAGTTTTATATTCAAAAATTTGACACTTCTGCCAACCCTCTCTGGTCACAACCCTATCTTTTCTTCACTCTTGAGAATGAAAATGTTATTCTTAACGATGTGGCGCAACCACAAGTTGATAATGCGGGGAATATTTATCTCTCTTATGTCGTGCGGGGGGAAGGAAAAAACCAAGTCATATATCAAAAACTCGACACGCAATTGAATAAAAAATGGCCCGAGGGCGTAATCATTGACGAAATTGACAAAACGAAATCAACTGATGAGCTATTCTATAGCGACCTTAATCTCGACAAGACAACAGGTGCAGTGTATCTCGCGTATCTTGCTTTACGCAACGCCACTCCTAACAGTATCCAGTACCATCTCATGAAAATAGACGTGGATGGAAAAATAGTATGGAAGCAAACCACCGCAATTCCACTCACCCCTCTTATCCAACCAGTGATTATCCATGGCCCTGTATTGAACCGATTTAGCACTCTCAATCTTGCTTGGACCATCGAAAACAGTACAACCAAAGAAATCACCCAATATCTGAAACGGATAAACACTCAAGGCATCATTCAAAACGAACCAAGTCTCACAGTCAAACATCTCTACAACATGGAGTCTGGTGTCACATCACTGCAACCGTATGATGATAATGCCGCGGTCTATCTCATCTCTGATCAGAATAAAATTACCGCTTACAGATATAACTTGCCACGAGGGCTTCAGGATCAAAAATTGTCTGAAACTTCTCGATTGGTTCTTTTTCCAGAAGAAAACATCTTCCCACATGTAAGCACATGGTCCGCAGTAAGTGATGACCGCGACAACATCTACTTCGCGTGGTCACAATACAGCACCAACGATCGCGGTGAGGCTGGAAACTATCAGATTATCGCGCAACAGTTGAACAACGACTTGAGTACCATGTGGGGGAGTGGCGAAAAGGCAAACTCCAAGAAAACGCGTAACCCCGCAGAAACGCCAATTATGAAACCAAAAGAAGAGATACCCTCAGTACCAACCACAAGGATGCCAAGAAAAATTCGCACTGTTCAGCTTGA
>ORJL011861492.1_pt1 | contig 13878 bp, 14 predicted proteins | sample 1779941 | NCBI WGS metagenome assembly ORJL01 (sample SAMEA104232317, study PRJEB22302) | groundwater metagenome | biome: forest; feature: aquifer; material: groundwater | place: USA | collected 2011-08-07 | depth 5.8 m
TACGCGAGCCTCTCCATTCCGAGGACGTCACACGTTCCAGCCGAGGCCGTCGGTCTCGTCGTCGTCTTCGTCCAGGAATCGAACCGCCAGCTCCTCGAGACGTTCGGCGGTGCGCGAGGCGGCCTCGTCGTCGGCGACGTCGACCCAGACGAGCCCCGCGAGCGAGCGGAACCACGTCATCTGCCGCTTCGCGAAGCGGCGCGTCTCGCGCTTCACCAGCTCCACCGTCTCCGCGAGGCCGCGCTTCCCCTCCAGGTGCTCGATCACCTCGCCGTACCCGAGCGCCTGCCGCGCGCCGCGCCCCATCCCGCCCGGCGCCGCGAGCAGCGTCCGCACCTCCTCGACGAGGCCTCCCGCGATCATCGCGTCGACCCGCGCGTCCACGCGCCGGCACAGCGCCTCTCGGTCTCGCCGCAGGCAGAGCAGGAGCGTCCTGTACTCCGATCGGCGCTTCCCCCATTCGGTCTGCATCTCCGAGATCGGCTTCCCCGTGATCCGGTGCACCTCCAGGGCGCGCACGACCCGCCGCAGGTCGTTCGGGTGGATTCGCGCGGCCGCGGTCGGATCGACCGAGGCCAGATCCGCGTGCAGCGCGGCCGCGCCCACACGCTCCGCTCGATCCATCAGTTCGCGCCGCACCGCCCAGTCGGCCGAGGGCCCCTCGAAGATCCCCTCCAGCAGCCCGCGGATCCACATCGGCGTCCCGCCGACGACGAGCGCGACCTTCCCGCGCGAGACCACCTCCCGGATCGCTCGGTCGGCCTCCTTCACGTACCGCCCGACGCTCCACTCCTCGGACGGCGAGGCGACGTCGACGAGGTGGTGCGGCACTCGCGCGCGGTCCACGCGCGAAGGCTTCGCGGTGCCGACGTCCATGCCGCGGTAGATCTTCATCGAGTCGGCGGAGATGACCTCCGCCCCAAGCGATGGCGCGAGACAGAGCGCGGCCGCTTCCTTCCCGCTGGCGGTGGGGCCCGTGAGGCAGAGGAGAGAGAGGGTCACGCCGCTACTCGAAGGAGTAGGTCGGCTCGTAGAGCGGATGGTACTTCTCGGGGTACGGCGACCAGAAGGTGCCGAGCTCGAGGGCGCCTCCGAGGGTGCGCGCGCCAGCCATCCCGGCCCCTTCGAGAACCCCCTGCGCGATGCGGAAGGCGGGGTAGGGGCCCTTCTCCTTCGCGGAGGCGACGATGCGACGGGGGAATTCGAGCCAGCCGGTCGCGAGGTCGACGATGCCACGGACGATCTTCACCGACATGCCGTGGACCTCGTCGTGGGTGATCCAGAGGTCGGGGCCGGGGTTGTTGGTCGCAAAGCCGAACCCCTCGTCGGGGGACTGGGTGGCGGAGAAGTCGTCGCCGGCGAACGCCCAGGCGGAGAGGAGGAGGACGAGGATGGCCGCGCGCATGGTTCCCTCCCGGAAAGCGGGGATCCCGTACCAGAGGCCGAAGGGGGCGTCAACCTTTCGATCGGCGATCGGAGGCTGGATCGTGCGGACCATCCAGGGAAGCCGACGCCGGCCCCAACCGTTGACCGTCCGGGGCGAGGCGGATAGAGTGGCGCGCCCACGGAGGCCTCCATGTCCCTCAAGCTCGCCATCCCCAACAAAGGCCGCCTCTGCGAAGGCACCATCTCCCTCCTCGGGAAGATCGGCTTCCGCGTGGCGGGGCTCCTCGACAGGACCCTCGTCGCGCCGCTCGACGGCGGGCGATTCCTGCTGCTCTTCGCGCGCGCGAAAGACATCCCCGAGTTCGTGGAGGTCGGAGCCGTCGACGTCGCCGTGACCGGCCTCGACCTCGTGCTCGAGACGGGATGTCGCACTGTGCGCCGCATGGACCTGGGGTTCGGGTTCTGCCGCCTCGTCACCGCGGTGCCCGAGGGGTCGGGGATCGGGGACCTCGCGCAGGTGAAGGACGGCGCGACCATCGCAACCTCGTTCCCGAACCTGACGAGGCGATTCTTCGAGTCGATCGGGAAGAAGCCGAACGTCATCACCGTTTCGGGCGCGACCGAGATCACGCCCACGATCGGCGTGGCCGACCTCATCACCGACCTCGTCGAGACCGGCTCCACGCTCAAGAAGAACCACCTGCTCCCCGTCGGGCCCGTGATCCTCGAGTCGCAGGCGGTCCTCATCGCGAACGAGAAGTCCCTCGTGGAGAAGGCCGAGCAGATCCACGAGCTGGAGAGCGCGCTCAAGAGCGTCATCGACGCCTCGCGGAAGCGGTACCTCATGGCGAACATGCCGAAGGCCGCGCTGCCCGAGGTGAGGAAGATCCTCCCCGGCATCAGCGGCCCGACCGTGATGCCGCTCGCGGGGACCGACGAGATGGTCGCCATCCACGCGGTCACCTCCGAAGACGAGATCAACCGCGTCATCCCGCGGCTGAAGGCGCTCGGCGGGACGGGGATCCTCGTCCTCCCGATCGAGCGGATGGTCGTCTAGCATGCTGCCGATCCAGACGCTCTCGGGGCTCGCGCCGGCCGACCTGGAGGCGCTCCTGGGGCGCCGCGCCGCGCGCGTGCAGGACGTCATGCCCGCGGTGAAGGCGATCCTCGCCGAGGTCCGCCGCAAGGGCGACGCCGCGCTCCGCAAGTACACCGCGCGGTTCGACGGCGTGGAGCGGAGCACGATCGAGATCACGCGGAGCGAGATCGACGAGGCCTGCTCCCTCATCGCCTCCGAGACGCTCGTCGCGCTCGTCTCCGCAGCGCAGGCGATCTGGGCGTTCCACGAGGCGGTCCTCCCGCGGGATATCACGCTCCCGCGAGGCGCGGACGGAGCCGTCGGGCGGCGCGTCGTGCCGTACGGCCGCGTCGGAGTCTACGTCCCCGGCGGGCGCGCGGCGTACCCCTCGACCGTCCTCATGGGCGCCATCCCCGCGCGGGTCGCGGGGGTCGCGGAGGTCGTCCTCTGCTCGCCTCCCCGCCGCGACGGGCGGGTCTCGCAGGAGGTCCTCGCCGCGTCGCGGATCGCCGGCGTCGACCGCGTCTTCTGCGTCGGCGGCGCGCAGGCCATCGGCGCGATGGCCTACGGCACCGAGAGCGTCCCCGCGGTGGAGAAGATTGTCGGGCCAGGGAACCTCTTCGTCGCCGCCGCGAAGAGCGCCGTCGCCGACCACGTCGGGATCGACTTCCTCGCAGGGCCGACGGAGGTGCTCGTCGTCTCGGACGGGAGCGGCCCGGCGGAGTTCGTCGCCGCCGACCTCGTCTCGCAGGCGGAGCACGACCCCGAGGCGGTCCCCATTCTCGTGACGACCTCGCTCCGCCACGCCCGCGAGGTCGACGCGGAGGTCGTACGCGCGCTCGAGGAGCTCCCGCGCCGCGCGATCGCGGAAGCGGCCCTCCGCCGCAACGGCCGCATCCTGCTCACGCGCACCCTCGACGAGGCGATCGACTTCTCGAACTGCTTCGCTCCGGAGCACCTGGTCCTGATGACGAAGGCGCCTCGCGCGCTCTTTCGCCGCGTGCGGCACGCGGGGGCGGTGTTCCTGGGGAAGTACTCTCCCGTCTCGCTGGGGGACTTCTGCGCGGGGCCGAACCACGTGCTGCCGACGGCGGGGGCGGGGAGGGTGGCCTCTGGACTCTCGACGGCGGACTTCGTGAAGACGATCGCGTGGCAGGAGTTCACCGCGACGGGGCTGCGGCGCGCGGCGCGTGTCGCGGAGACGATCGCGGGGGTGGAGGGGCTGGAGGGGCATGCGAGGGCGATCCGAGTGCGGGCGAAATCTGCAAGACTCAATGCGCAATGAGCATGTAAGGCTGAAGTCTTCCAGCGGGCCGCTTGCTGGGGGATTGGGCGAAGAATAGAATGCACTCTCCGGGACATAGAGTGGGGAGGAGAGAACCATGGAGCTGTCGGGCAAGACGATCGGGATCCTCGTCGAGGAGCAGTACCAGGACCTCGAGGTCTGGTACCCGTACTACCGCCTGCGCGAGGCGGGGGCGAAGGTGGTCGTCATCGGCACCGCGAAGAGGGAATACAAGGGGAAGTACGGCTATCCGATCACGGCCGAGCGCGACGTGCGCGAGGTGACGGCCGACGAGCTGCACGGGATCATCGTCCCAGGCGGGTTCGCGCCCGACTTCCTGCGGCGGCACGAGGCCCCCGCGGCGCTTGTGCGGAAGGTGTTCGAGCAGGGGAAGCCGGTCGCGGCGATCTGCCACGGGCCGTGGCTCCTCGTCGACGCGGGGGTGCTGAAGGGGCGGAAGGCGACGAGCTTCTTCGCGATCAAGAACGACGTCGCGAACGCGGGCGCGACCTGGAGCGACGCGGAGGTCGTGGTCGACGGCAACCTGGTCACCTCGCGGAAGCCCGACGACCTGCCGGCGTTTTGCCGCGAGTTCATGAGGCTCTTCATCAAGAAGTAGAAGGATGCTGCGCAAGATCGCCTGTTTGTCGCTGCTGATCGCCGTAGCCTCGTGGGCGCAGGAGGTCCGCGTCCGCGTCGAGGGGCCCAAGGACCCCGTCCACCCCGGCGCGACGTTCGACCTCGAGGTCTACTTCGAGATCCCCGACGGCTATCACATCTACGGGCCGAAGGAGACGCGGGGGGAGCCGACGGACGTCGATTTCGTCGGGCAGGCGGGATTCACGGGCGGGCCGGCCGTCTACCCGGCGACGGTCGGCGAAGAGATGCCCGGCCTCGGAACGCTCCAGGTCTACGAGGACCAGATCGAGGTGAGGGTCCCCGTCACGGTGGACCCGAAGACCGCGGAGGGGGAGTACGAGCTGGCGGTCAAGGTCCTCCTCATGGCGTGCACGAAGGACAACTGCCTCCCTACGTACAAGGGGTCCCACTCCGCGAAGGTGCACGTCGCCGGCGCGCCGGTCCAGCCGCAGCCGCCCGGGCCATCCAGCGGGACCAAGGTCCCCGCGCCGCCGAAGGGGAAGTTCCAGGACGCCCTCCAGAAGGGTCTCCTGTCGATGCTCCTCATCGCCTTCGGAGCAGGTCTGGCAGGGACTCTCACCCCCTGCGTCTACCCCGTCATCCCGGTGACGATCTCGTTCTTCGGATCCGTAGGACAGGGGCAGCAGAGCCTCGTCGCGCGAGTCACGCGGGGGTTCGCCTACTTCTCGGGGATCGCCCTCTTCTACGGCGTTCTCGGCCTCATCGCCGCGACGCTCTCGCTCGACGTCGCCCCCCTCTTGGGGAATCCATGGGTGGTCGGAGTCCTTTCGCTCATCTTCCTGACCCTGTCGCTCAGCATGTTCGGACTGTACGAGATGAACCTCCCGCCCTCGCTTATGGACAAGCTGTCGGGGCGGCGGCAGGGGCTCCTCGGCGCATTCGTCCTCGGGGCCTTGATGAGCCTGGTCGCGATGCCATGCGTGGGGCCCTTCGTGGGAGGCATCTTCGCCTACGCGAGCACATCGGGGAACCGGCTTGTCTCGTTCGGCGCGCTCCTGACGTTTGGGGTGGGCCTTGGATTCCCCTTCCTCTTCCTCTCGATCTTCGCGGGCTCGATCCAGGCCCTGCCGAAGGCGGGGGAGTGGATGAACCGCCTCAAGACGTTTTTCGGGTTCGTCATGCTCGCGATGATCCTCTACTTCTGGAGGACCTTCCTGCCGCCGCGGTGGATGAGCGTCATCGGAGGCGTGCTGGCCGTGTTCTGGGGCACGTACACCGGCGGGTTCAATACGCTGACGAGGGAATCCAGCCCGGGCGCCAAGTTCGGGAAGGCGCTCGGAATTCTCCTGATCCTCGCCGGAGCCGCGCTGTTCGCGAAGGGGCTGCTGTTCGAGGAGCTCACGCACCTGTCCACCGGGTCGAGCCCGGAGGCCGAGGGTCGCATCCACTGGCAGACCGGGCTTCACGAGGCGCTGGAGCGCGCCAAGAGCGCCGGTCGGCCGGTGTTGATCGATTTCACGGCGGACAACTGACCCGCGTGCGCAGAGCTGGAGGAGCGTGTCTTCTCCGACCCGAAGGTGATCAAGGCAGTGAACGAGCGATTCGTCGCGGTGCGGGTGAAGATCGAGTCGCAGGACGATCCCGAGGAGCACTTCCGGTGGGACCTCTTCGAGTCCAAGGGGCTGCCCACGGTGGGGCTGGTCGATAGCGCGGGAAACCCCGTGGCGGGGAAGGTGATCGGCGTGAACCTGTCGGTGAGCGACGTCGACCCCGCCAAATTCATTGAGATCCTCGAGTCGGTGAAATAGACTCCGCCGCCCCTTGGCTAGGAGATGCAGATGGCCGGCATGCCCGAGATCCACGACAGCAACCTCGAAAAGGACGCGATCCAGTCGCCGATCCCCGTCGTCATCGACTTCACTGCGACGTGGTGCGGGCCGTGCAAGATGCTCGCGCCAATCCTCGCGGAGTTGCAGAAGGAGTACGAGGGGAAGATCAAGATCTACTCCTGCGACATCGACGCGAATACGCAGTCCGCGGTGAAGTTCGGGATCACCAGCGTGCCGACGCTCGTGTTCCTGAAGGGCGGGCAGGAGGTCACCAGGACGTCGGGGTACAGGCCGAAGCCCGCGCTGGTGCCGTCGTTCCAGAAGCTGCTCACGTAGCGCGATGGCGCCCTGACGGGCGCCTCTCCATGGCGCCCTGACGGGCGCCTCTCCACGGCGCCCTGACGGGCGCCTCTCCAGGGCGGCCGCAAGTCCGCCCCCCTCCGATGCCGAAGTAGATAGGGGGCTGTCGGCATCGGAGGCGAAGAATGACCACCTCACAAGCCTGGTCCGGCATTCTGTCCATCGCCTTCGTGGGCTCGTGCGCCTTCGCGGGCGACCCGCCGCCAAAGGCCGACGACGACGCACAGCCGGCCCCCGCGGCAGGCGCCGAGGAGCCCCCCCCCCTCCTCCCCGTCCTCGATCCCCCCCCCCCCGAACCGAGCCACACCGCGCTCAAGCAACTTCTCGCCATCGGGCGGCCCGTCCTCCCGTTCCTGGAGGACCGCCTCCGCCTCCGCGCAGGGGACGCCTACGTCGACCTCCTCCGCGGCATCGGCCTCCTCCCCGAGCCCACGAAAGACCAGGACCCCGCGGCCCGCCTCGAGGAGATGAAGGCGAACGCGGGGACCGCCAATCCCGTCGAGGTCGACAAGTTCCTCTCCGACAAGTTCCTCGCCGCCCAACACATGTTCGACGGGGGCCGGTTCGAGCAGTGCAAGGCCCTCGTCGAGGGGATCCTCGCAGTCGAGCCGAGCTGCACCCTGCGAGCCGACCTCAAGAATCTCAAGCTCCTCTGCGAGCAGCGGATCACGGAGTCGACGATCGCCCGCCCCACCCTCACGACCCGCGATTCGGCCTACCGCGCGCAGGACCGCATCGATCTCGCGTTCCAACTCGAGGACGTCACCACCGGCCCCGTCGATCTGGATTTCACCGGCTCCCTGATGAGCACCGCGAAGCTGCCGAAGAACGCGCAGAACTTCATCCTCGCGGACGTCACGATCACCGACTACACGGCCTACGGCGACATGCGGAGCTGGAATCGGAGGCTCACCTTCGACCTGAAGGCGAACGCCTCCCTCAGCCCCGGCAAGCCGTGGATCTATCACGCAGGCCTCGACCTCTCCCCCGATCCTCCCACAAAGATGTACCGCACCTACAAGATCGAGGCGGAGGTCCGGCCCTACATGGTCCGGACTGCCGAGGGCGACACGCATGGGCGGAAGATCACCTTCCCACCCCTCACGTTCGGCGTCTTTCCCGTAGAGGACGACCTCGAGGTCGTCCGCGCCCACGCGCTGGAGCGGCTGTCGCTCGCGTTCGACGCGATCGAGGGGAACAAGAAGGTCGGCGCGAACGACGTCTTCCTCGTCTGCATGCTCATGCCGGAGGCGGACAAATCGAAGGCCGTGGACCTCCTGATGCACGCCCTCGGGCACCCGCGCGCGAGCGACGTGGACAAGCAGCTCTTCATCTCCTGCCTCCGCCAGCTCACCCACCTTCCGCTCGATTCGAGCGAGGAGACGTGGCTGCAGTACTGGCACGAGCACTCGGGCGACATGAACGCGCAGCCGAAATAGCGGTTCCACCCGGCTTGACAGCGCGGCACGCGCCCGGGTTCAATCACGCTTCGTTCACCACGAAGGCACGAACGCCACGAAGGGCCACGAAGGCCTTGGTGGCCCTTCGTGGCGTTCGTGCCTTCGTGTCGAACCGAATCGAGGCTCACGCATGGCACCCGACGACGCCCTCGCCACCCTGAAGCGCGGCACGGTGGAGGTCCTGACGGAGGAGGACCTCAAGAAGAAGCTCGCGAAGGGCAGGCCCCTCCGCGTGAAGCTCGGCGTCGATCCGACCTCGCCCGACATCCACCTCGGGCACACCGTGGTCCTCAGGAAGATGCGCCAGTTCCAGGACCTCGGCCACCAGGCGATCCTCATCATCGGAGACTTCACCGCGCGCATCGGCGACCCGTCGGGGAAGAAGGCCACGCGGCCACGCCTCACGGGGGAGGAGATCGACGCGAACGCGAAGACCTACCTCGACCAGATCGGCAAGGTCGTCGACGTGCCGAAGCTCGAGCTCGTGCGGAATGGCGACTGGCTCGGGAAGCTGGGGTTCGACCAGATCGTCGAGCTGGCCGCGAAGTTCACCGTCGCGCGCATCCTCGAGCGGGAGGACTTCACGAAGCGGTACAAGGAGGGGACCCCGATCGGCCTCCACGAGTTCCTCTACCCGCTCATGCAGGCGTACGACTCCGTCGTCGTGCGCGCGGACGTCGAGCTGGGGGGGACCGACCAGACGTTCAACCTCCTCGCGGGGAGGCAGCTCCAGCTCTCGATGGGGCAGGAGGCGCAGGTGGCGCTGACGGTGCCTCTCCTCGTCGGGACCGATGGCGAAAACAAGATGTCGAAGAGCCTGGGGAACCACATCGGAGTGACCGACGCGCCGGACCAGATGTTCGGGAGGACGATGAGCATCCCGGACAAGCTGCTGCTGGGGTGGTACACGCTGCTGACGAACGTGCCGATCGCGGAGGTTCAGGAGAGGCTGAAGGACCCGCGGAACGCGAAGGCGGCGCTGGGGGAGGAGATCGTCCGGCAGTACGATGGCGAGGCGGCGTCGCGCGGGGCGCGAGAGAACTTCGAGAAGCTGTTCACGAGGAAGGAGGTGCCGGACGACGTGCCGGACCTCCAGATCCCGCGGGATCAGTTGAAGGAGGGGAAGATCTGGATCGTCGCGCTCATCAAGCTGGCCGGCGCCGTGCCGAGCACGAGCGAGGGGAGGCGGCTCGTCGAGCAGGGAGGGGTGTCGCTCGACGGAGTGAAGGTCACCGACCCTTCGGCGGAGATCGCGCCGAAGGACGGGACTCTGCTCAAGGTCGGGAAGAAGAACAAGTACTGGCGCCTGCGCGCAGAGGAACTACCCAAGACGCCCTGACGGGCGTCGATCCACGGCGCCCTCACGGGCGCCACTCCATGGAATTCGGGCGAGTGGCGGAACTGGCATACGCAGAGGATTTAAAATCCTCCGGGGCGCAAGCCTCTTGAGGGTTCGATTCCCTCCTCGCCTATCCACCGTGCCAATCGTGTAGAATCCCCTCGTGGGTGAGACCTTCGCGTTCCTCCTGATGGGCGGCGCGCCGCTCCTCTTCGCGGTGCTCGCCTCGCACTTCGTCCTGCGCCGCGGGAACCTCATCCAGCGCACCGACTGGCGCGCTGTCGCCGCGCAGGTCGCCGTCTTCGGCCTCATCTCCTGGATCGGCGCCTCCATCCGCTGGCGGAAGGAGGTCTACGTCGATGTCGCACTCTTCGTCGTAGTCGCCGCGGGGCTCCAGGGCGGCCTGCGCGTCGGAGCAGGCGCTGGCTTCGTCGGCGCCTTCGCGCGCGCCCTCAACCCCGCCTCCCGGCCATTCGCGTTCATCACCTTCGCCGCGGGGCTCCTCGCAGGCGGGCTGCGACGCCGCTGGCCGAAGCCCCCCAGCGCAAGACAGGGGTTCCTCGTCGGGGCGGGGGTGGGCGTCCTCCAGGTCGTCCTCCCCTGCCTCACCCTCGCCGCCTCGCCGTTCCACCGCGACGTGCTCGGCGCCTACTTCCCCTTCATGATCATGACCGGCGCGTGGGTCGCCCTCCTCGGCCTCATCCTGACCGGGCTGCGAGGGGAGATCGAGCGGCTGCGGCTTGAGCGCCTCGCCGCCGAGGCGCGCCTCGCGCTCCTCCAGTCGCAGATCCGACCTCACTTCCTCTTCAACGCCCTCAACACCATCAGCGCCGCCGCGAGGAAGGACCCCGAGGAGACCCGGCGCCTGATCCAGCACCTCTCGGAGTTCCTCCGCCTCACGCTCAAGACGCCGAACGGGCTCATCCCCGTGGAGGAGGAGGTCGCCCACCTCACGCCGTACCTCGAGATCGAGCGGGCGCGGTTCGGCGAGCGCTTGCGAGTTGCGCAGAAGGTCAGCGCCGCGGCCCGGGCCGCGAGGATCCCTCCGCTCACGCTCCAGCCCCTCGTCGAGAACGCCATCCGACACGGCTTCCGCGACGACGGAAGGCCCCTGACCGTGCTCATCGAAGGGGACCTCGACGGCGGCCGCGTCGTGCTGCGCGTGGTCGACGACGGGAACGGGATGGCGAACGCGCCCGAGCCGGGGGATGGCATCGGCCTGTCGAACGTGCGCGAGCGAGTGAGCGCACACTTCGGCGAGGGGGCCTTCGCCGTGAAGAGCGAGACGGGGACGGGGACCACGATCGAGATCCGCATCCCCGCGGGAGGGAAGTGATGCGCGTCCTGATCGTCGACGACGAGGCGCCCGCCCGAGGCGAACTGCGCGCCCTCCTCGAGGAGGTGGACGACGCCGAGGTCGTCGGCGAGGCCGCGACGGGGAGGGAGGCGCTCGAGCGGATCCGCGCGGAGGCGCCTGACCTCGTCTTCCTCGACATCCAGATGCCGGGCGGGACGGGACTCGAGGTGGCGTCGGAAGTGCTCCGACTGCCGAGGCCTCCCGTCGTGGTATTCGTGACCGCCTACGACGAGCATGCGATGAGGGCGTTCGACCTCGCGGCGGTGGACTACCTGCTGAAGCCCGTTGCGCCGGAGCGTTTGGCGAGGGCAGTGGCGCGGGCGCGGGGCCTCCTGGGAAACCGCCTGGAGGCGGAGCGGCGCGCACAGGCCGCGATCGACGCGGGGGAGGGGCCGCTGCGGAGGCTGCTGGTCGCACGGCCGGGGGAGAAGGCGAGGGTCGTGCTGGACGTCGCGAAGGTGCTGTACTTCCGGGCCGATGGGAAAAAGTCCATCGCGATGACCGCGGAGGGGGAGTACGAGGTCGGACGGATGCTCGGGGAGATGGAGGAGGCGCTGGACCAGGCGAAGTTCGTGAGAACGCACAAGGGGTATGTCGTGAACCTCGATCAGGTCACGGAGGTCGTGCCGTGGTTCGCGGGGGCGATGAGGCTGCGAATGGCGGGGAGGGGGAAGAGCGAGGTGCCGGTGAGCAGGAGGTTCGCGAAGGGGCTGCGCGAGCGCCTGGGGAAGTGATCCACGAATACGCACGAATGGACACGAATCCAGGACCGGTCATTCCTGGCTGGCGACCGCTCATTCCATGAGGCAGGCCGGATGTTCCCCTCGCGTGGACCGCTCCATACCAGCGAGGTATCCTCGCAGCAGAGCCACCTATTTCGGGAGGAACGAAGATGAACCGCAAGATCGCATGGGGGACCGCCATCGTCGCGTTGTTCGCGGCAGGGACGATCGTCCTCGTGAACCCGCGCCTCGCGCAGTCGGGAGACACGAGGCCCGACGGCGGCCTGACACGCCGGGTGCTCGAGATCGAGGGGCTGAAGAAGGACCTCGAGGCTGTCACCGGGCTGAACAAGCTCCACCTCACCGCCGACCAGACGCGCTCGCTGCTCGAGGCCGCGAAGCAGGCCGACGCGCTGAAGTCGAAGTTCCTCTCCGAGCGGGGAGGCGACCTCGATCAGGCCGTCGATGTGATGAAAGAGCTGCGGAGCAAGATCAACCGCGGCGAGATCGACCAGGACCTGCAGGAGGAGGGGGACCTGCTCAAGAAGCGGTTCGAGCGGTTCCAGAAGAAGTTCGACACGGAGATGGACGCCGTCGTCGACGGGGTCCTGGATCAGCTCAAGGACGTGACGGAGCGGGCGTCCCAGGGCGACCTGCTGCAGAACGTCGACATGGTGACGAAGCTGGAGGGCGCCCTCGACGAGATCCGCTTCATGACCGAAGACGAGTACAACGCGAAGATCGACCCCGGCATCGATCAGCACCTGGACCGGACGGGGATCACCGACGAAGAGGAGCGCGCGACCGAGCACGCGCGGCTCCGCGAGATCGCCGACAAGGTGCGCTCGGTGCAGCAGGAGGAGTTCGACGCGAAGGTCCACGACTTTGCGGAGGAGATCCTCCTCAAGGGCGCGACCGGCCGCCGCGCGACGGGCGCGAAGGGGAAGCAGCCGAAGGACGTCCACAAGGACGTGAAGGAGTTCCTCCTCCGCGACAGCACCATCGGCATCCTCGAGGAGCGCCTGGAGGCGATGGGCGGGAAGTAGACGCGGGGCGGCGCCCCCGATCCACGCCGTTTCCGTTGCGCGTTGCCGCGGGGGGAGGGTAGTCTCCCCCCGTGGCCGACGAAGGATGGACGGGCACTGTCGTCTCCCCCCACGCGCCGCGGGCGGCGGGCCCCGCGTGGATTGCGATCGTCGCCATCGCCTACGTCGCCTGCGGACTCCTCGGGATGGCCGTCGCCGTCCAGCAGGTCTCCGCCGTCTGGGCCCCCTCCGGCCTCGCGCTCGCCGCGGTCCTCCTCTTCGGTCCGAGGGCAGCGATCGGAGTCGCTCTCGGCTCCCTCCTCCTCAACCTCGGATACGGGTTCGAGGCGGGCCGCCCCGGCGCGAGCGTCACGGTCGCGACCGCCCTGGCCGCGGGGGCGACGCTCGAGGCCCTCGTCGGGCGGGCGCTCCTCCTCGCGGGGATCGCGATCACCGGGACGGTGCACCACAGGGGGACCTTCGCGCACAGCTCGCTGTCGGAGTCGCTCGCCTTCCTCCAGGCCTTCATCGGCGTGATCGCGGTCACCACGCTCGTCCTCTGCGCGGTGATCGAGGAGCGCGCCTCGCGCACGCGCGCCCTCCTGCGCGCGAGGGACGAGGCGCAGGTCGCGCGCGCCGCGGCCGAGGAGGCCAACCGCGCGAAGACGATGTTCCTCGCGAGCGCCAGCCACGAGCTGCGCACCCCGCTCAACCACATCATCGGCTACGGCGAGATGCTCGCGGAAGACGCGGAGGCGGACGGGCGGACGGAGGCGGCACGCGACATCGCGAAGCTGCTCCGGTCGGCGAAGGACCTCCTCACGATCCTCTCCGCGATCCTGGACATGGCGCAATTGGAGGCCGGGACGCTGCAGATGGCATCCGAGGAGTTCGATGCCGGACCGATCGTCGAGGACGTGAAGGCCGCCTGCGCCCCGCTGGCGGAGATGAACAAGGACACGCTGTCGACGCGCGTGGCGGAGGGGCTCGGCCGGCTGCGGGGGGATCGCGCGAAGGTCCGCCAGGCGCTCCTCCACCTCGTCGACAATGCCTGCAAATTCACCCGCGGCGGGTCGGTCTCTGTCGAGGTCGCTCGCGAGGAGTCGGCCGGCGGCGCCTGGGCGGCGTTCAAGGTGACCGACACGGGGATCGGCCTCTCGCCGCAGCAGATGGTCGGCCTCTTCCGCCCGTTCGTGCAGGGGGACGGGTCGACGACGCGGGAGTACGGCGGGCTCGGCCTGGGGCTCGCGGTCTCGCGGCAGTTCGCGAGGAAGATGGGAGGGGAAATCACGGTCGCGAGCGCGCCGGGGAAGGGATCGACCTTCACGATGCGGCTTCCCCTCTAGCCCGGATTATTCATGAAGGCCCGCGGGCCTTCATGAATAATCCGCCCTGCAGCCCGCTCCGCCCGCCCCGCGGGGCGGGCTCCGCGGGACA
>ORJL010164940.1_pt1 | contig 13877 bp, 15 predicted proteins | sample 1779941 | NCBI WGS metagenome assembly ORJL01 (sample SAMEA104232317, study PRJEB22302) | groundwater metagenome | biome: forest; feature: aquifer; material: groundwater | place: USA | collected 2011-08-07 | depth 5.8 m
CACGCACCCGTATCGAGCCGCAAGCGCCTTCGTCTCGCTGGTTCAGTGGTCACCGACCCCCGGCTCCCCTCCTCGCCCTTGGTTGCCGTGGAGTCCCGACGCTCCTGACCTGTCCCGTCAACTCTTAGTGAAACAAGCTCAAGCGTACAATTTGTAGATACACAATTAAAGATAACGTAGTATGAAAGGTTATCTCATTGCTAACTATACTGTTCGCGATCCCGAAACGTATCCGAGGTACGTGCTTTCGCCAATGGGCAAGACCGCTATGGGCAACTTTAGGCAGATCGTCGGCTCTCAGACCTCCCCAGGACGACGCGCCAATCGCGAACATCCAGGAAGCGGTGACACTCAACTGGACGGCGATGTCAGCGATCCTGCTGGAGCCTCAGGTAATCCATCCATAGTGAGGTCTGCGACCACCCTCGGCCTACTGGCTGGTTCCAGAGCTGCACTTCTGGACTCAGCCCACTTAAGGGGACAGGCTGTCCCAGCACCACGGCCTGCCTGATGCCGTTTATGTAGAGAATTGCGGCAACATCCGGTTCGGTTCGCGTGACAATCCTGAACGTCGCCCAGGCGCCCGCCGAGTGCTGAAATGTGGTGGAGACGGTAGCGCGTGACATTCCGTTATGCACTTGAAACTGCCATGTAGGTGCGTCCGCCGGGTTGAAAATGGCTGCTATGACGTGATCAGGGTCATCGCGCCCCACCAGTCCCACAGTGGCGGCCAGCTGATCCATGCTATTGAGCTGCACCCGCGCTTCCACGGTCACATGCTTTTCTACTGAGAAACTCCGGATATCCAACCCGCCGCTACGCGGCTCTTCGCCTAACCGCAGCCGCGCAGAACCTTCGCCGGTCTCACGCGTAGCCAACTGCAACACCCCACCTATAAATCCTGTCTGAGCAATGGCTATTGTACCTGTGCCGGAAAGTGACTGTGCGTAACGTCCGTCTACGGAAACGCCCAGAAAGTCGTCCATCCATTGGACGGGTAGAGGTGACACAGGGGAATCTGTAGGTGTGTTCGGAGCGGGCGCAAGCGCAGGCCGTACTGCGCTTTCTTGTTCGCAAGCACCCAACATCAACAATGCAGCAAGCAGGCCTCCGTTTCGCACAAAACTACAGCGTATCAAGGGCACGAGCGCCGGCAAAAGCCCTAAACGTAAGTTTGCCAGTTTCCGTTTCATCTCAGTTACCCGTACTAAGGGTGCTTGTCGTAGCATAAACACGAGGCCTCGGTGGTACGCATAGCAACAAACCGTATTATATACTGGTGAGTGTAATCTAAAGACCCGGGCTTATTCTGGCTTCTGCCCCCAGACAGGCTTAGACAACTGAATACATGCGCGGACCGCATCCGAGTGCGGTTGATGGTGCCGCTCTCGAAAAGCAGTGTCGCCTCTGGCGACCGCGGGTTCGAATCCCGCCCTCTCCGCCAGCTTACACTTCCACTCGATTAACCCTAACATTCGCCATGCCCACTCCCCTGAACCGCATCTCTGACGACGCCGTGAAGAAGGCCACAAGCCGAAGGTGGCGCGAGTGGTTCCTGCTCCTGGACACCCTCGGCGCGCGGGACAAGCCCCACCCGCAGATTGCCTGCGTGCTCCAGAAAGAAAGCCACATCGCCAGCGGCTGGTGGGCCCAGATGGTGACCAACCGCTACGAGACCGCCCGCGGCCTGCGCGCCGTCGGCCAGACTGCGTCGGCCGGGTTCGAGATCGGCGCGCGGCGCACGTTCCCGGTCACCGCGGCACGCGCGTGGTCGCTCCTGCTGTCGCCGCAAGGACTGCGCATCTGGTTGGGCAGCATATCGAGCCTCGACGTAACCAGGGGCGCGCGCTTTCGGACCGAGGACGGCATCCGCGGAGAAGTCCGCACGGTGACTTCGGGGCAGCGCTTTCGCATGACCTGGCAGCCAGCCGGATGGTCAGAGCCATCGACCCTGCAAGTCACGGTCATACCCGCGGGCGGCGGCGCGACCATCGCCTTCCACCAGGAGAAGCTGCCGGACGAAGAGGCACGCGAGCAGATGCGCGCTCGCTGGCAGCAGGTGCTGGACCGGCTTCAGGCGTTGATTAAAGGTTAGCGGTAGCCGCAGTTGTGTCTTGTTGCTCATCCTTGTACAGACCTGCCTGTCCGGCAGGCTCAGGACGAACGGGGCCGATCTGCTTTGTCGCCTTCTCCCGCTCCAGCAGCGCCCTCTTCCGCGCCAACCCCCATCGATAGCCGCCAAGACCGCCGTCGCCTCGCACCGCGCGATGGCAGGGGATGACCACCGACACCGGGTTCGTCGCGCAGGCGCGACCCACCGCGCGGGCAGCCCGCGGACTTCCCAGCGACTCCGCAATCTCGCGATAGGTGCGCGTTTCGCCCGGGGGAATCCGCAGCAGCGCATCCCACACCTGCCGCTGAAAGGCGGTGGCCTGGACGTCGACGGGGAGGGCCTGGTGCGGTTCTCGGCCGCTGAGACGCCCCAGCACGGCCGTCACCCAGGGGCCGAGGGTGGTCTTGTCCCAGGCTATCTCCGCAGCGGGGTATTCCTTTTGGAGGGCCTTTTCTAAAATTGCGTCCTCATCGCCCAGGTAGACAGCGCAGATGCCCCGCTCCGTGCGGGCCACCAGCAGCCGTCCCAGCGAGGAGTCGGTGATGGTGGCGACCATGCGCATCCCGCGCCCGCGCTGCCGGTACGCGCCGGGCGTCATCCCCAGCCTGTCCGACGCGTGCTCGTAGACCCGGCTGCTGGAGCCATAGCCCGCCGCATACAGGGCGCTGGTTACACCGTAGGCGTCGTCTCGAAGCTGCCCTTTGAATCCACGCACCCGGCACGCGTCGGCAAACTGCCGAGGAGTGACCCCGACCACCCGCGTGAAGGCCCGCTGCAAGCGGCCCGGCGTGGTCTTGAGAGCCGCCGCGAGCTCCGCCAGCCGGGGGACATCTCCGTCCGACTGTCGCAGATGCTGGCACGCTCGCCGCGCGAGCTGCACATCCGGGTCGTCGACGCCAGCCAGGTTCGGATGGCAGCGCTTGCAGGGCCGGTAGCCCGCGGCCTCGGCCAGCTCCGGCAGCGCAAAGAAGCCCGCGCGCTCCCGCCGCGGCCGGCGGCTGGGACACGACGGACGGCAGTACACGCCGGTGGAGTCCACCGCATACACAAAGGAGCCGTCGGCCCGCCGGTCCCGTGCCAGCACGGCTTCCCAGCGCGGGTCGATTGAAGTGTCTTGGGTGCTTATCATGTCAGTGCCCCTTTCTCGCTCTCCCAAGAGAATACGCCGAGTGCCAATCCCGCGCCATCCGATTCTTGCCGTCAAAGTTGCGGAAAGGACAGAAACCAACGGTGAACGCCCGTAGCAAACGCATACCTCTGCCTTCGTTCATGCGCTTCTGACATACGCATACGCCTCTTGACCGCAGCGTGGTAGAGTTGGGCGCATGATTACGTATGGATGCGAGGCGCTTCCGTGAGCCAAACGGCGCAGCGTACCGAGACGCCCCAGAACCTCGGCGATTTCTCCATCCCGCCCATCATCAAGCGGAATACCTTCTTCATGGCCGCCACCCAGGCGTGCGTCGGCATCGGCACGCAGCTCGTGCCCACCCTGGGAGCCATCATCGTGGTGCGCCTGCTGGGTTCCGCGACCTTCGCCGGCATCGGCACCAGCCTCCTGGGCCTGAGCCGGTTCATCGTCTCGTATCCCATGGGGATCATCTCCGACCGCTACGGGCGCAGGCCCGGCATGGTCATCGGCCTCATCGTTGCCCTCTTCGGCGCGCTCATCTGCGGAACCTCCATGGTGATCCGCTCCTTCCCGGTATTTTTCCTGGGGCTTCTGACCTTCGGCATGGGCATGGGCGCGGTGCAGCAGCTCCGCGTGGCCGCCGCCGACATGTATCCCCCGACCCGCCGTGCTGAGGGGCTGGGCTACCTGCTCACCGGCTCGTTTGTGGGCGCGCTGGGCGGCCCCGCCGTGGTGAGCGTCGCCAACGCGCTCGCCCCCCAGCTAGGCATCGACCCCCTCGCGCTGGCCTGGATGCTGGTGCCCGCGGTGCTCGTACCCGCTATCCTGCTGGTGCTCCAGGTCCGGCCCGACCCCAAAGATATCGCCACCAACCTGGAGCGCTACTACCCCGGGTACAAAGCTCCGGCGCCAGTGCCCGGCGCGTCGGCAGCGGTTGGCATCCGCCAGTTTGTCCGCCATTACCCCAAGCTCACCGCCTTTGTGACGACCTTCGCGGTGCAGGGCAACATGTCCATGATGATGGCCATGACCGCATTTACCCTCGACCATCACGGCCATGCCCTGCCGATGATCTCCCTTGCCGTGAGCCTCCACGTCATGGGGATGTTTGGGCTGTCCATCCCCTTTGGCAGGCTGGCCGACCGCGTCGGGCGCAAGCCACTCATGCAGGTGGGAGTGGTCATTGCGGCGGCCGGCTCACTCCTGATCGTGGCGACGCCGGAGTACTGGGTCATCGCCCTGGGCACCGTGTTGGTGGGCGCGGGCTGGTCCAGCGCCTCCGTGGCAGCGACGGCGCTCATCAGCGATACCTGCAGCCCCTCAGAGCGCGGGCGCGCCATCGGCGCCAGCGACACCTTCGCCGCCGCCTCCGGCATCGCGCTGCCCCTCCTGGGCGGCCCCATCGCCGAATGGCTCGGCCTCACCGCGGTGGGCATGTTCGGCGCGTCCATAATGCTGGTGCCCCTGATCCTTCAGTTCCGCCTCAAAGAGCCGAGCCCCGGCACATACGAGTAGCTCTCAACACGACGGGACGTGGCACGCCCGCGCCTGCGCTGGTATGATGAGCCACAGAAGCCTTTTAGCATGCGTGAAAGGATCTCTACGCCCATGATCGAGCTGCTCATCGTCATTCTGCTAGTGCTCTGGCTGCTTGGGTATTTCGGACCTACCAGGATACCGAGCATACCTAACAGCGGTAATTTGGTTCACGTTCTGCTCGTGATAATCCTCATCCTCATTATTGTTCGGCTGCTATGATCCGGAGCGGCGCGGTCTCCTGTTTGGAGCGCTGCGCCTCCTGCCGGACTGGTTGAAGCAGGTCCTTTGACCGTGCTCGCAAAAGCCCTCACCAGCACCGTCATCGGCCTGGACGGTGCCCGTGCATCTCACTAAAAAGGTCGGCCCCTCACCGTGATTGGCGTGCCCTTTTACCTGTGCTATGCTTAGCAAAGTGATATTTCTGCTAAGGAAGAGGTCGTCGTATGAGCCGGGTCAAGGTGAGCAGCAAGCACCAGATCGCGGTCCCAGCAGAGGCTCGAAGGCGGTTGAACATCAAGGTCGGCGACACCCTGATTGTGGAGGTCGTAGGCGATCATCTCGTTCTTATGCGGGAGCCGGAAGACTGGGCCAAGTATCTTGAAGGACTCGGAAAGGAGATTTGGGAGGGCATAGACGCTCAGGAATACGTCAAACACGAGCGGGCCGTTTGGGATCGGTAGCTGATTTTGTCCGCCAGCACCCCATAATCGGGTTAGATACGCCGATTTTTATCTATCATTTCGAGGGAAATGTGCAATATGTCCGAGCAACCAGAGTCATATTCGAAAGCCTTGCCTCAGCCCTATTCTCCGGCGTCACTTCAGTCATTACCGTGGTGGAGATCACCGTAGCGCCGATTTCCTTGGGCAGACGGGACTTGGAAGAGCAATACTTCACTGCGCTCCAGTGGTTCCCCAACCTGTCCCTCGCTGAGATAGGCGCGAGTATTGCCCGTAAGGCTGCAGAAATCCGCGCTCGCTACCGCTTTCTTACGCCTGATGCCATTCAGATTGCAGCATGTATGGAGCACGGCGCAACCGGCTTCATCACGAACGATCGGACACTGACGCGGATGGCTGAGCTGGACGTCCTTGTCCTTGATGACACCGATGACCTCCGTGGACAGGAGCATCATGCTCGCGAAAGTCCGGACCAGCGCCGTCATCAGGGCGGATAGCGCGGGGTGTGGAATTATATTGTTTTATGCTCCATATACCATAATTAGCACTGCTCTGCTATAGTTATGCTATGGAACGCACAACCATAATGCTGCCTGAGGATCTTCTGGAGAGGCTCCGCACCATCGCGGCGGAGCGGCGGACATCCATGGCCAAGTTGGTCCGAGAAGCTCTCGAAGAAAAGGTCCAGGGCTATCGTCCTAAGCCGCGTAGCCTCGGCATTGGCGACTCAGGGCACACCGATACCGCCCGTCGGACCGCCGAGGAATTGCCTCCTCTTCCGCCGTGGCGCTAATCCTGGATACCGGTCCGCTCTATGCCTCTCTGGACCGCCGAGATATTGATGCAGGCCATTTGACCATGCTCGCGAAAGTCCTGACCAGCGCGGTGATCGGCTTGGACGACGCCCTGGTCAGGCACAGATAAGTGGTAAAGTCCCCGTACTTTCAAAAGAACGCTTTGTCTAGCGAGACAAGAAACTGAATACCGGGGAGCACCTTCTGGCTCAGCCGCTCATCATTGGTAATAAACATGTCCACGCCAGCCGCCGACGCACAGGCAAGCTGTATGGCATCGGGTGGCTTGATGCTGCGGTCCAGCCGGATCGTAGCATACCGTACGGCAGCACTTTCATCAAAAGGTATGAGCACGGCGCCAGCGGACAGCAACTCCTGATACAGTGCCTGCAACCGCTCATCCCCAGTCTCCATCGGTTTTACGAGAACTTCCCCCAAGGTCAATGTTGATGTGTAAAGCTGGTCGTTACGGGCCAGCATTCGCTCCCGCAGGCTGATGACGCGATTAGACAGCTCGGGATAGTCCTCTAGTAGGTAGATGAACAAGTTGGTGTCCCAGAAGATCCTGCTCATCCCCAGCCTTCTCTAAGCCGCTGGACATAGGCATCTGGGTGCTCATCGCCCCAGAGATCTTTGCCGAGGCCCCGCAAGGCGAGCACGGCATCTACCTCCTTAGGTACCCCTTTTTGTGCAGCATAGCTGGTGCGATACCACTCCACCAAGTCACGATAGCGAGCTGGGAGTTCTTGGGGGTCGGGTGTCTGCCTACCGCCCACCCGCTGAGGATGGCACTGATCCCCAGGTCGCCAGAGGCGGCGTGTGTTGGAACCGGTTGCGAACAACATGCGGAGACGAGAGGGATTGGGAGCCGCGTTTGCCACGCAGTGCAGGTAGATATGGGGGAGGATACCCGGACGCATTCGGCCTGCAATGCCTTCAACTGCAACTCGTTCCTGAATCTCGCGCACGGTGAAGTAGGGTCGATTCGGTTGTTCCCGATGGAGGAGCGCCGTCGCTATCCAAACCTCATCGCCGATGGTTATCGTTCTTTCTGCAACCATTTCTTCTCTCCTGCCAACTGTTCAAGTGAATAAAGTGTATACCATGTTTACCATGTTGTCAAGCGCGTCCACCGGACGCGTCCGGTGGACGATCCTAGGCCCAACTGCTATTGGCATGAATCGGCGACGCTGTTATGCTGGCGCCGAGGGAGATATGCATGCTCGCTAAAGTCCTCACCAGCGCCGTCATCGGCCTGGACGGCGCCTTGGTGGAAGTGGAGGTGGACATCGCGTCCGGTCTGCCCAACTTTTTCATCGTGGGCTTGCCGGATACCGCCGTCCAGGAGGCCAAGGAGCGCGTCCGCTCCGCCGTCCGCAACTCCGGCTGCACGTTCCCCGGCCGCCGCATCACGGTGAACCTGGCCCCCGCCGACCTGAAGAAGGAGGGGCCGGCCTACGACCTCCCCATCGCCATCGGCATCCTCATCAGCACGGAGCAGGTCCCGCCGCCCCAAGAGCGGGCGCTCTTTCTCGGCGAGCTTTCCCTGGACGGTTCTCTCCGCCACGCACAGGGCATCCTCCCCATGGTGGCCCTGGCCCAGGGAAAAGGGATCACCAGCGTCTACGTGCCGGAGCCGGACGCGCCGGAAGCCGCCCTGCTGCCCGGCGTCACCATCTATGCCGTGAAGAGCCTGTCGCAGCTTGTCGGTCACCTCAGGGGAGATGCGGCTATCACCCCGTTCACGCCGCAGCCGGAGATGTTGTCGCAGGCCGAACCTCTGGTGGCCGATGTCGACTTCAGTTACGTCAAGGGACAGGAGCATGTGAAGCGCGCGCTGGAGGTTGCCGCAGCGGGGGCGCACAACGTCATCATGAGCGGGCCGCCGGGCAGCGGCAAAACCCTCCTGGCCCGCTGCCTGCCCACGGTCCTCCCCGACCTGACGCCGGAGGAGGCCCTGGAGATCACCAAGGTCTACAGCGTGACCGGCCTCCTCACCCGCGATCGTCCGCTGCTCCGGCAACGCCCCTTCCGCTCACCTCACTACACCATCTCCCAGGCGGGTCTCGTCGGCGGAGGCAGATGGCCGCGGCCGGGCGAGATCAGCATGAGCCACCTGGGCGTCCTCTTCCTGGACGAGCTGCCGGAGTTTGGCCAGGCCGACCTGGAGGTGCTGCGCCAGCCCATGGAGGACAAAGTGGTCACTATCAGCAGGGCCAACGGTAGCGTCAGCTTTCCCGCCAATTTCATGCTGGTGGCCGCCATGAACCCGTGCCCCTGCGGCTTTTATGGAGACCCGGTGAAGGAGTGCTCCTGCTCACCCGGAACCATCGCCCGCTATCAGAGGCGCATAAGCGGCCCGCTATTGGACCGTATCGACATCTTTGTGGAGGTACCACGTGTGGAATATGAAAAGCTCACGGATGCCTCCATCGGCGAGCCTTCTCCCGCCATCAGGGCGCGCGTGCAAGCTGCTCGCACACAGCAACGCGCCCGTTTCCACGAGAGTCGTCTCACCAGCAACGCAGACATGACCCCAGCCGAGATCCGGGACTTCTGTGTGCTCGATCAGGAGGGCCAGGCGTTGCTCAGAGCCGCTATGAAGCAGCTACAGCTCTCCGCGCGGGCCTTTCACCGTACCCTCAAAGTGGCCCGCACCATCGCAGACCTCGCGCGGTCGGAGAATATCTCCGCGGCCCACGTGGCGGAGGCAGTGCAATACCGCCCACGAGGGTGGCAGTAGACGCTCGCCGGTATGCATGGGGCCATGCTACAATGCCAAGCAACTACCCTGCCACGTTACAAATCAGGCACTAAGGGGTCCGACAATCACGACTGCATTGCAGGTGAGCGAAGTAAAGGAGCGCCTCAAGTGGCTCCTCTCTTCCGACCTCTCTTTTGCCAGCTACGGGAGGAGTCTAGGTATACATTCTTTGCACGCTTCCCCTCCCCGCTACCACGACATTTTATCGAGGGCTTGTCACGCCCAGGCGACGTCGTCCTTGATCCAATGGCAGGTTCAGGCGCGACTGCAGTTGAGGCCTGGCTACTTTCAAGAACAGCACTAAGTATTGATTTCGACCCCTTATCGGCGCGCCTTTGCAAAGTGAAAACAACTTGGATAGCGCCTGAACTAATACGCGCTTCAGCAGCGCGGATTCTTAGCCAAGCATTGCTTAACCTGAGCATGACCGATCCTTTATCCGCATTTCGCAATCGCACAGATTCTACCTCCATAGACTTCATAAACTACTGGTTTACTGAGGAAGTGCAGAGAGAGCTCGCATCCATCGTCCTCGCTATTGAGGGAGAACAAGATTCGCAGGTTCGCACTTTCCTTGAAGTCGTGTTTTCGTCAATCATTGTCACGAAATCAGGTGGGGTTTCGCTTGCTCGAGATCTGGCGCATTCACGACCACACAAAGTAAGTGACAAAAAACCTTCAAGTCCATTACGCAAATTTGAACTGTCCGTTCAAAAAGCCGCACAGGCGCTTGAGGAGCTTCGCTACGTTCCGGTAGGAGCTAGCTATACTGTGCGGGGAGACGTAAGACACCTGGGTATTCCGGATGAGAGTATCGACCTTATCGTAACCTCTCCGCCATACGCTAACGCGCTAGACTACATGCGAGCACACAAGTTCTCTCTAGTTTGGCTAGGAATGGATATCACAGAGCTTAGTAGACTCAGAAGTGAGTACATCGGTTCTGAGCGTCAATCTAAAGGTATAGTAACCAAATTTCCGGAAGTCGTTCAAGCTATCATCTCATCGCTCGAATCTATCGATCGTCAGAAGTCACTGGTTCTCCAGAAATATTTTGCCGACATGCACCGTGCAATAAGAGAAATGTACCGCGTACTGCGACGTGGTACAGCCACAATTCTTGTTGTTGGCACATCTACAATGCATGGGTTTCCCGTAGAGACTCATACTTGTCTAGCGCACATAGCCGCACAAATTGGTTTTGAGGTGGTAGACGTGGTAGCTCGTCCGCTTGATAGGAATAAGAGGATGATGCCAATGCGCCGCCAAAACCAAGGATTTTCAAGCATTGAACAGCGCATGACTGAAGAATTCGTCATTGGCCTAGTCAAGACTTAGTTACTTGGACGAGGTTTGTGAAATAGGATGCCTGAGTCTAAGAAAAATAGTCTCGAGGACTTGAGAAATCAATACCATGGTAATCTTCAGGCTACTATCTGGGGCTATCACGGTTCCACGGGGCATGCTTCGAATGCTGATAAAGGTAGCCTCATGAGCGTCAAGCTTGCCAAGGAAATGCTGGCAGGTGCAGAAGTGCCAACAACTAATCCTCCTTCCGGCCAAGCTGTTGGATCCAAGTTTGCCGAACTCACAAAAGATTTCATACAAGCGTCCTTTCAAAGACTTCAACACATACGTCCGGGCAATTGGGTGTATAGCATCGCTCAAACGCAAGCTGGTATTACGGCATATGACCAGTACGCACATTTGGCGACAGTGCAGCGGATTCTAGAGGAACACAAAGAAGACAAGCAGTTTCGTTCTGCGTTTGCTCAGGATTATCTTATTGTCCCCGATATCGTAATTGGCCGGGCGCGGCTGGCTGACAGCGAAATCAATCAACAGGAGAGCCTTATTGAACCAAGCAGCACTCTAGCAGCTAATACACCGTTACGTGCTGCGAATGTTGGCGATCAGCTAATCATGCACGCTAGTATCTCCTGCAAATGGACGATTCGAAGTGATCGGGCACAAAACACACGGACAGAAGCGCTCAACTTAATTCGGAATCGCAAGGGCAACGCTCCACATATAGTCGCTGTTACTGCGGAGCCGCTTCCCACTAGGCTGGCTTCCTTAGCACTTGGTACAGGGGATCTTGACTGCGTTTATCACATGGGGCTGCTTGAACTGGAAAGGGCGCTCCACACTGTGGGAGATGAATCTCAGTTAGAGATGTTCGAAATTTTGGTTTCTGGGCGCCGCCTTCGTGGTATTAGCGACCTGCCGTTCGATCTCGCCGTTTAAGCCCAAAACTGCGACATCCTGCAAAATGATCTGGTTGCCGCTATCGGTCTCAGCGTCGCCTTGACAGACGGTGGATTTGCGCTACGCTGTGTGACAGACAACCTTTGCACAGCTCCCCACAACGCGCAGAAAGAGAGCCTTAATGGTGGAGGAACAGACCCCGCAAGTCCCTGAAGCTCAGGACTTCAGCAATCCCAGAGAATCCTGGGAGCTTCTCTCGGCAGGCCTAAAATCCAGGGCTATGCGCTATGTCTTTGAAGAGCAGCAGAAGCTGGTGGTTGAGCTTCAGAGACAGCGCATGGAGATGGAGGCCGAGCTGGCCGTCGGCATCGTGCGCGCCCGCGCAGCCCAGGACATGAACCGTGACGACCTGCTGCAGAAAATCATCAGCGAGGACATCCTGCCCAAACGCGACCAGCTTCGGGAAATGGCCACGCGCGTCGAGTACGAGACCCAGCTTTTGAACGCGGTTTCCCAAATCGGCAAGGGCATCATCTAGCTCGCACAGACCCCTTCCATACCATATTTTACCCAGGAGGGTCTGCGCCGGTGGAAACGCCCGGAAGCCGCACCGGAGAAGATCTCGCTTGGAAGAACATCTCTTCTCTCGTACGGGGGATCGAGAAGGCACATGGCGGAGAGACTCACACACCTAGTCCTGCATGGCTCTCGGCAGGCCGGAGGCACCGTTGCTCCAAGGCCGGGCGCACGCCTCACACGACGTCCCCCGCTGTCAGAGCGCTTGCGCCGTGCCTGGAGGCGGACCGTCGTGCGTCTCCTCGTGCTTGCCACGGTGGTGACCGCGGGCTCCGCCCTGGTCATGTTCCTTGTGGAGTACCCCGCCAACAGTCTCTATGAATCTCCCTGGGACGCTGTGTGGTGGGCGCTGGTCACCATGACCACCACGGGATATGGGGATGTGGTGCCCAAATCGTTCCTGGGACGTATGCTCGCGGTGCTCACCATGTTCTCCGCTTTGGGGCTCCTCTCAGGGCTCACCGCTCTCATCGCATCGGCCCTGGTTACCGAAAGTCTGAAGGAGGCACGAGGTTTGGAAGCCATCAGAACCAGCGGCCACATCCTCATCCTGGGTTGGAACTGGGGCGCGGGCCAGATTATTGACGGCCTGACCGCCCAGCACGGAACAACCGCGGCGCAAATCGTCCTGGTAAACCAGCTCCCAGAAGAAAGCGTGAATGAACTCCTTTACACCTACCGCGAGATGAACCTTCGTTTTGTCCGCGGCGACTTTACCCAGGAATCCGTGCTGGAGCGGGCCAACGTCCACGGCGCCTCCGCCGTTATCATTCTGGCCGACGCCAGCAGTGGCAGCAGCAGCCGCGCTGACGAGCGTACGGTGCTGGCCTGCCTGACCGTGAAACACCTGCATCCGGACGCAAAGGTGACCGGCGAATTGCTGGAGGCCCAGGGCGCTCCCCACCTGCGGCGTGCCAACGCTGATGAGGTGGTCATTAGCGGGGAGTTTAACGGATTTCTGACCGCCGCTTCAGTGCTCACGCCCGGCATTCCTCAGGCTTTCCGGGCCCTGGCGTCCTACAATCCCCAGACCCAGATCCAGAAGGTGCCAGTACCCCCTCGATTCGTGAGTAGGCCCTTCGGAGAGGTCGCCGCAAGCCTGCGACAAGAGCGCGGCCTTCTGGCCATTGGCATCGTCACCGAAAGCAAAGCCCTGACCCTGGCCGACGTTCTCAGCGCCGACCGCACCGCAGTGGACGAGTTCATCCAACGCAAGTTCGATGAGGCCGGCGTCGATCTCGGCCTTCTCACCAGGGTGAGTACCCATGTCAACCCGCCCGACACCTACATCGTTGGGCCAAACGACCAGGTTATCGTCATTGGGCAAGCGGGGTGACGCTCCCGTGGCTGACGAATGGCGCCGTATGTCCGACGCTGTAGCAACCCTCGCAAAGGTGGGGCTCTTTGCTGGACTGACGTCCCAGCAACTTGAGGTCATTGAGCAGATCACGCGAATCGTCCACCGCGCCAGGAACGAGACCATCATCCGTGAGGGAGATGAAGGCGACGCTATGTATATCTTACAGAAGGGGAAGGTAGAGGTCTCCCGGACGGTCATGCTCATTCTTTCCCGCAGCAGCGTCGGGGAAGGGGAAAAGTCCTTCGCCCAGCTTGACGCGGATGACCATCCTGCCTTCGGAGAGATGGCGCTGCTGGAAAAAAGCCTGCGGGGAGCCACGGTGACCGCACGCACGGACTGTGATCTTCTGGAAATCTCTCACGCGGACTTTGAACAAGTTTGCACGGAGGACCCCATGCTCGGCTACGTGGTGTTCAGAAACATCGCCACCGAGCTCAGCGCCCGCCTGCGCCGCACCAATCAGGATGTGCTCAAGTTGAGCACCGCAGTCAGTCTGGCGCTCAGCAGGCGGTAGGCAGCAGCATGTTGCAAGTGAGGGTATTGCAACACCCCCTCAAATATGACACAAATCACTGATCTCGTTCAGAATGATGCGTGACACTACAATGGTGTCACTATGCACATCAAAAGTAGGCTTGCACCAGGAACGGTTTTTCTCGGGAACGTACCCACTCTTTCGAAAGGAGCAAAGCAGCGCCTCAAATGGTTCGA